>Ga0070706_100000500_pt1 | contig 45929 bp, 37 predicted proteins | sample KBSK5501metaG_FD_65476 | JGI IMG/M metagenome (GOLD analysis project Ga0070706, IMG submission 65476) | Corn, switchgrass and miscanthus rhizosphere microbial communities from Kellogg Biological Station, Michigan, USA - KBS K5-50-1 metaG | ecosystem: Host-associated > Plants > Roots >... | reverse complement strand
CGCTGCAACGTGGGGGTCGCAGCGCCCATCCATTTTCGTGGTTACTGTCCTCACCCCAGCAACCACTTGAGACGGAGGATCCACCAACCGTCTCTCTTGCCCCACAATATACATCGCAACACTTATGCCGCGCAAGAGTGATCTTTTCGCGCTCGGAAAGTAACGAAAACTCTAGCTTTTGCTCGATTTGCCAACCAGGGATGAGACTCAACTGTGCAAGTCTTTCACCCTTCACACTGTAAGAATTTCTCGAATCGCCCGCCAGCGAGGCATTCACGAATGGTCCGTCCCAAGCTCGGCGTTGATCGCCCCGGCTAATTCGTTTGCCGCGGCCTGAATCTCTCTTTCGCTCTCTCCTTCGATCATGATGCGCGCCAGCGGTTCGGTACCGGAATAGCGCAACAACAACCGACCGTGGCCGCCGAGCTTCTCCTCAACCGCTCGCGACAGGCGTTGCACCTCCGGAAGTTCGTCAAACGGTCGTTTTTCCCGCACGCGCACGTTTACCAACACTTGAGGATATCTTGGAAGACCCTGAGTCAACTCTGCGAGCGATCTATTTTGATTTTTCATTGCGCGGAGCAAGCAAAGGGTAGTTATCATGCCATCGCCAGCCAGACTCAATTTCGGAAAGATTATGTGACCCGATTGTTCGCCTCCGATTGTCGCACCGCTGCGCAGCAATTCATCAAGGACATACTTATCGCCGACATCTGTCCGCACAAGCTCAATTCCGCGTGAACGCAGTGCAACTTCGAGGCCGATGTTGCTCATCACCGTGGCGACAACCTTGCTTCCTGCTAATTCGCGACGCCCATTCAGATAGTTGGCCATCACCCAAAGCGTTGCGTCGCCGTCAACGAGATCGCCGTTTTCGTCAACAAACAGCGCTCGGTCCGCATCTCCATCGAATGCCACGCCCAAATCAGCACGCTCTGCTGCAACTCGGCGCTGCAAGCCTTCGATGTGCAGCGAGCCACAGTCACGGTTGATGTTCTGACCGTCGGGTGTGACGTTGATCGCAACAACCTGAGCACCAAGACGGCTAAAGAGATTTGGAGCTAGCTGATAAGCCGCGCCATTAGCGCAGTCAATAACAATCTTGAGTTTGCCGAGCGAGAGATCTTCCGCGATATCATGTGCGAGATAGTCAAGGTAACGCGTTTGCAATTGTGTGGCGTCCCGCGCATGGTCATCAGCGCCTTGATCAGCGCCTCCCGGCACAGATTCGTTGGCCGCACTTTCGGAATACCCGGTGGCGATGTCTTTTTCGATCCGTCGCTCAGCTGTCTCATCCAGCTTGCGCCCGGAAGGAGCGAAAATCTTAATCCCGTTGTCTTGATAGGCATTGTGTGATGCGCTAATCACCACACCGGCGTTCGCCGGCAGCGCTCGCGCGAGAAAAGCCACGCCGGGTGTTGTGATGACGCCTGCCGACTGCACCTCGCTGCCGGCGGCGCGCGCGCCCGCAATTAACTCCAGCGCTATCCATGATCCCGATACCCGGGTATCGCGGCCGATAACGACCCGAGGAACGGTGCCAATTCGTTCCGCCAAATGCCGCGCCAAGGAAGTTCCGATAATCCTCGTCGTTCGCGGATCAAGCGGGAACTTACCGGCTTCGCCGCGAATGCCATCGGTGCCGAAAAGTTTCGTCGTGTCTTTCGGCTTCAATTTGTGTCTCGGGATAGTGGTTTTGCACTTCCGACGGGAACAATCTCTACATGAACGCTGACAGTGTCGCGCACGTCCACCCTCGGATCGGGGATATAGATCGCTGTCTGCGGAACATCGAAAGTTTCACGACGCCCTTCGATCGATATGGTTTGGGTTGGCGCTTTCTGAAGAGCGCTGAGATGGCTTGCCGGACCCTGCACTCGAATTTTGGGTGGCGTCGCCAGAATTTCCGACACTTCATAGCCCGGTGCAGGCGTTCCTGCGATGCGTGGTTCCACCGTCAACTCGCGTTCAATCTGAGGTTCGTGCCCGGTCACAACAAACCAAAGCACCAGAGTGATCGCCAGCGCCAGCAATTTCAAACTCCAATCGTCGTAGAAGACTCGACGAAACCAGCGCTTCGCTCCGGGAATGACTTTGCCGAAAGCAATAAATGAACTGAAACTCAAGCCGACGCAACCCCCTCTGTTTCTCGTTCTGATTCTTTAGTACGGGCGCTGGTGGCGATGGTTGCGACCATCTCGCGTCCTTCGATTGCCTGGAAGATCGCGGCGCGCAACCGCGTGGCATCAAGCGCACGACTGATCCGTCCGGCGCGTACGAACGATATCAATCCGGTCTCTTCTGAAACTACGATTACAACCGCGTCTGAATCTTCCGTAACGCCAAGCGCCGCGCGGTGACGCGTGCCCAGATCTTTAGAGAGCATTGGATTCAAAGACAGCGGCAGGAAACAGGATGCCGAGGCGATTCGATCGCCGCGCACGATGATAGCGCCGTCATGAAGCGGCGACGCCGGATTAAAGATCGCCACGATCAGATCGTAACTAAGTTCCGCGTCCAGCTTAACGCCCGCATCCGCGATCGCCTTCAATCCGACGTTGCGCTCGATGACAATGAGCGCACCCGTCTTAGTTGAAGCCAACGTGGCTGCCGCCAAGACAATTTCGTCGTAGATACCCTCGCCGAACTGTCCTCGATGGCGGCGCGTGAATGGGCGATGAAAGCGATTACCGAAGCGGATTAATGCCTGGCGGATTTCTGACTGAAACAGAACGATTATGGCCACGCCGATGTAAAGCAGGCCTCCGCGCAATACAAATTCGAGCGTGGCCAGGCCCTGATTTACAGCCAGCCAGTAAAGCAGCGCGAAGACGCCGATGCCGGCGGCCATCGGAGCGGCGCGCGTGCCGCGCACCAGCTTCAACACGCCGTACACGACCAGAAATACGAGCACGATGTCCGCGATCGAACGCGGCTCTGCCAATCTCGCCAGGTATTCTTTGAGTGGCAGCACCAGAATCAGCATGCTCGCGTTTCCTAGTTCTCGGCCTCTCGATCTTCAAACCAGAGAAAACCAGCTTTCGATCGATTGAAAACCCAAAAGCAATTATGAAGTTTGAAGCGACGTCGGACGGTCTGGCCCAGCCACAAGTCAACGGACGCTCCGCTTGGATTATCGCGGAAAAAATGGGGCGAGGCAATGGTAAATCCGCAGTATGGGCAGAGCCCGACCGTGAGGGAGGGCTCGCTTCAACGCGAGGGCGCCGAGCCGATCGAGTATGAGCATGTCCCGGTTGACTTGGTGGAAATAGAGAGAGCCCCCTCCATTAGGTGGGGCTATTGCCGGCCACGGTTTGCGCGCAGGAAACCCACCAGTTGCCCCGAATCGTTGACAATCGCCAACGCGCCGACGTCGTTGCGCTGCATCAGATCGTTAGCTGTGGCCATTGTGGCGGACTCGGTAACGAAGAGCAGCGGACTGACTGGTCGCATGACGTCGCGTGCGCGACGCTGGCGCCACTGGTCCCGCGGCAGCCTCTTAAGATCCTCCAGGGCGAGAATCCCAAGCAAGCGTCGATCATGCGCGACCGGAAAGCTTGCGTAACGATGTAGCGGAAGTATCTCGTCAACGAAACGAGAGATGGAAAGGTCAGGCTCAATTTCAATCGCTGCCGACATTGCCTCGCCGGCGGTCATTGGATCATTACTGCGAGCGCTTTTCACAACATTCGTCGCCGCACCCAGGAGAAAGACGCCAACCAGCACTGACCACAGCCCCATGAAGTACGCGCGGAAGGTCGGCGCAAACACCATGTAGAGTCCGAAAATGATCAGCACCAGCGCCATCAACTGGCCGCAGAACCCGGCAATGCGTGTTGCATCGCGAATGTTGCCGCTTCGTTTCCAAATGAAAGCTCGCAGCACGCGGCCGCCATCAAGCGGATAACCCGGAAAAAGATTGAACACTGCCAGCAGCAAATTACCTGCACCAATGAAAAAGAAAAACGCTATGCCGAAGTTGAATCCAATTACTGCGGAAAGGACCATTCCGCCAAAAGCGACCAGCGAAAAGATGAAACTCGCGGCCGGTCCAGCCACGGCAATACGAAACTCCGCGCCTGGACTTTGTGGTTGCGTGCGCAGACGCGCGAGGCCGCCGAACGGATGTAACACTATCTCTTCGATCTCGATTCCCTCTGTCCGCCCCATCAAGGCGTGCGATAGTTCGTGACCGAAGACTGAGAGAAAAAGGGCGAGGGTGGTCACAATGCCCAGCGTCCAGGCCACGAGGTCGCCGGTCGGCGGCAGCCGCATCGTTCCCAGTTGCAATGGATGTTTGCGTACGTTCGCGGCGATTACGACGACGCTCAGCGCGAAAACCAGAAACCAGCGGTAGTCGATGCGCACAGGAATTCCGTAAACGCGCGCAACCATGATCTGGCGTTTGAAAAACGACTGGAGATTAAGGGCCATGACTCCGTGGGGACACTTGCAGACTACGCGCTGCTGGCGATCTGCCATTCGACTTGAAAGAGTGGCACAGGCTGCTCGCGATTCTTGACGCTGATGGGATCGCGCGGCGCCAATTGATAGCGCGAACGCGCGGCTTTGGCTGTGACTTCGCTGATTAGTATCTCGCCGGCTTTCGCATTTGATTCCAGTCGCGACGCTGTATTGACCGCGTCGCCGATCGCCGTGTACTCAGATCGACGCTCAGAGCCGATGTATCCCACCGTGACTTCGCCGGTGTGCAGCCCGATCCCGATTCCGATTTCGGGAAAACCATCTTTATGCAACTCATCGTTGATGCTGAGCATGCGCCGCTGCATGGCCACGGCTGCGCTTACTGCGTTAGCTGCGTCCTTGGGTGTTACGGCCGGCGCGCCAAACAGCGCCATCAATCCGTCGCCGAGATATTTGTCGAGCGTCCCGCCGTGCGCAAAGATGATGTCGGTCATTGCCGAGAAGTAACGATTGAGCAGGTTCACGATTTTTTCCGGCGGCGCATGTTCCGAGATCCGCGTAAAGCCGCGAATGTCGGCGAACAGAATGGTGATTGTCTGGATCATGCCGCCGAGCTTGAAAGAATCAGGATTATCAAGCATCTGCTTGACGACGTATTCGGGCAAAAATCGACTGTAGTTCGCGCGCGCCACCTCTTCCTTCGCCAGACGCTCGTGCGCGCGCACGTTCTCGACAGCGATCGCTGTCTGCGCAGCGACGGCGCTGATCAGTTCCAGGTCGTCCGGCTTGAAGGCTGAAAACGGATCAAGTCGATCAGCGTAAAGCGCGCCATGCACTCCGGATTCGGTAAACAGCGGCGCGCAAATCGTCGAACGCACACCTTGCGAAACGATCGAGTCGACGCCGGCAAATTGCTCGTCAGCCGCAGCGTCCTGGGACAGTAGCGCCACGCGGTCCTTCATCACTTTGCGGGTGATGGTGCGACCGATGGTCATCTTGCGCGCGTGGGCTTCGAGCTTTTCGTCGCGCGCGCGGGTGGCGATGGGAAATAACTTTGCGTCGTCGGCGTTCTGCTCGGTCACTACGGACTCAGCCAGCAAAGCAATCACTCGATCCGCCGGAGTCGAACGAAAGATGATGTCGGTAGCTTTCTTGAAAATCTTGTCGAGATCAAATCCTGAACCGAGCGCTTTGCTCATTTCGTAAAGCTCGCTCAGGATGTTGGCTTTGCGCTGCAACGATTCCAGAACTTTATCGCGCGGCGCGCCCGCGGCGGTTGTTCCCGGCTCGGACTGCCGCAAGACCGTCGTCAGCACGTCCTTTGCTGACATCAGCAGTTGGGTGTGGCCCAGCGGCTTGTCATCGAAGCTGAGGTCTGCCGTCCGTTCTTCCTTTGGCTGCTCAAAGCGCAGCGTGCTGGCTCCGATCGTAATGCGGTCGCCGTCTTTCAGCGGATGCTCGAACTTTTGTTCGCCGTTGACATAGACCTTGTTCGCGCTTCGCCTAAGCTCTCCGTTTACCACTACTCCATCAATGATCGCGAACGAACCGTCGTCTGCTGTTTTGATGTGCGCGTGATGTCGGGACGCGCGCGGATCGTCCAGCACCACCTGATTGTCGGGCGCACGACCGATCATGCACGTCGATTTCGAGTTGAGTGGATGCTGCGCCTGTCGGCCGCTGGCATCGGTGACTTTCAGTAAAGCCATAGGATTTCAGAAATCATTAGAGACTTAGACAACGAAGCCCGAAAGATGTTTCGGCCTTGATTCTACAAGGTAAACGCCCTTTCGTCCTAGCAACATCGTCCGCCGATTGAGAGGCTTGACTGCCGTCACGACATCGATTTTTCCGCGGCTTACATCGAACCGCTTCGCATGGGGCGAAAACCGTCAGGCTTCAAGGAGCCGAACAGAGCTTAAGCATTGTACGTTAATCGGCGCTCTGAAGGTGTTCGCTCTCTGTGGTAGATTGGTCATTCAATTCCTGACGCACACTGGAGCTACCGTGAAACGAATTCTTCTGATTCTAGCGCTTACCTTTTCATTCATTGCGCCACTTGTCGCGCAACCAAAATCCACGCCGGTTCAGGTTTGGCAAAACGCTTCGGCAGTCAAAACCGCTGTCGCGGCCAGGCCGGCGGCAGATATTCCCAGTAGGATTCTTGCTAACGGCCTCGAAGTCGTCGTCCTTGAAGATCATTCAGTACCAATCGTGACCATCGAGCTGGCCGTCCGCAACGGTTCGTTTACCGAGCCGCCCGAGCTGAATGGCTTGTCGCACCTGTACGAACACATGTTCTTCAAAGCCAACCGCGCCATTGCCAATCAGGAGCAGTACCTGCAAAAGATCGGACAGCTCGGAATCGCTTACAACGGCGAAACGCACGAAGAGGTCGTCGATTATTATTTCACTACCACCAGCCCGAACCTGCGCGCGGCGATGAATTTCATGCGGGACGCGACGCGCTACCCTTTGTTTGACGAAAAAGAATTCGAGCGCGAGCGCCAAGTCGTGATCGGTGAAATCGATCGCAACGAATCCGAGCCGGGTTATTACTTGAACAAGGAAATGAACGATAGGCTTTTTTACAAATATCCCAGTCGTAAAGAGCCGCTCGGTAATCGCCAGACAGTTTCGACCGCGACCACGGCCATGATGCGCCTGATACAGTCTCGTTATTACGTGCCGAATAATTCGGCGTTGGTCGTCACCGGGGACGTGCAGACCGAAGACATCTACAAAATGGCGCAGGACTTTTTCGGCGATTGGCCGCGCCGAGAAAAAGATCCCTTTGTCGAGTTTCCCTTGGTGGAGCATCCACCGTTGCCAAAGAGCGAAGGCACAATCATCAAGCAGCCTGTTCAGAACGTAGTAATTGAGATCGGTTGGCAGGGGCCTTCGATCGGCAAAGACAACGCGGCAACTTACGCTGCTGATGTATTCTCGTTCATCCTGCGGCAGCCAAACTCACGCTTCCAGCGCGCGCTGGTCGATTCGGGTTTCGTTACCGCTATAGGACTCAACTACTACACGCAACGAAACGTGGGGCCAATAGGTATCATCGCGCAGACGACGCCTGATAAAGCCAGGGCCGCGCTGCGCGCGATCTACAACGAGGTCGCGCATTTCAACGATAAGGACTACTACACCGACGAAGAACTGGAAAGTGCAAAGGCACTATTGGAAGCAGACGATCTTTACTCGCGCGAGAAGTTTGACGAGTACGCCAAGGTGCTTGGCTTCTGGTGGTCGTCAACCGGCATCGATTATTTCCGCGGCTATCTGGGAAATCTGCGGCGAACTTCCCGCACGGACATTAGTCGTTACATTACGACCTACATCCAGGCTAAGCCGCACGTCGGGCTGGCTATGATCTCAGAACAGGCCCAGCAGCAAGCAAAGCTGACACCGGAAGATCTGATTGGGCAGTAATTTCCTGAGGTTTCAGCTTTAAGATTTCAAGTTCCGATCTATTGAGAAACGCGATGCTACAAAGAAAACAAAAGACGCAGTTCAAGAAAAGAAATTTGCTGCTTACTGCTTACTGCTTACTGGTTACTGTTCTAACCGCCTCGATGGCGCTGGCGCAATCGACGCAGTCACCACCAACTCAGACTCCTGACTTTCAAGGCGTAATCGCGCGACAGGCTTCGCTGGTTTCTGAGTTCGAAGTCAACGGGCTCAAAGTCCTGGTCAAACGCCGTGAAGGCAGTCAGACAGTTTCCGCTGGACTCTTCATCCGTGGCGGCGCAGAGAATCTCACGTCGGACAACGCCGGCATCGAGGCCTTCATGCTTAACGTTGCCAGTGAGGCCAGCGCCGGCTTCCCGCGCGAACGGATGCGCAAAGAGTTGTCGCGCATGGGCACGGTGATTGGCGAAAGCGTGAATTACGATTACTCGGCGCTCTCGATGGCGGCGACGCGGACGAACTTCGATCGGTCCTGGGACATCTTCGTCGACGTCGCGCTGCATCCGTCGTTTACAAAAGAGGATGTGGCAATCGTGCAATCCCAAATCGTAGCGGCGCTGCGCGATGATGCCGACGAACCCGACAGTTATCTCCAGCGCTTGCAAGACCGCGTCGCCTATGTCGGCCATCCTTACTTGAACCGCCCCCAGGGGACCGCGGAAAATGTCAGTCGTCTAAGCGCCGAAGACTTACGCGCTTATCACCAGAGGATCATGCAGACATCGCGTTTGCTGCTGGTCATCGTGGGCGATCTAAATCCTGCGCAACTGAAGCCACGCATTGCGGCGTCATTCGGAAAACTTCTGCGCGGCGATTACAAACCAATATCTCCGCCGCAACTTTCGTTCGCCGCGTCGACAGTCGACGTGACCAGTCGGGATTTGCCTACTAACTACATTCAGGGAATATTTGCAGCACCGTCGCTCACCTCGACCGACATCTACCCAATGTACGTCGCCTCAAACATCCTGCGTGATCGCCTGTTTGAAGAAGTGCGCGTTAAGCGAAATCTCTCATATGCGCCCAATGCCTTCCTGAATAGCCAGGGCGCGAACGTCGGCGGCATCTACGTTACTGCCGTCGATGCCAATCAAGCTGTGCGAGTGATGCTCAACGAAATCGCGCGTTTGCAGCGCGTGCCGATCGACCAGGACGACATTAAAGCAGTAATTGCGCAGTTCTTGACCACCTATTACATGGGTCAGGAAACGAATGCGGCCCAGGCAGCGGAGCTGGCGCAGTACGAATTGATTGGCGGCGGCTGGCGCAATTCCCTGGCGTTCCTGGAAAAACTTCGCGCCGTCACGCCCGCAGACGTGCAACGCGTCGCGCAAAAGTACATGCGCAACATCCGCTTCGTTGTGCTCGGCAATCCAAACCAAATCGATAAGAACATCTTCATCGGACAGGCCGGGAATTGACTTGGGGCTCCATTGAGCGACCCTGGAAGAATATGAGCTTGCGAACTCCTAAACATGGGTCTTGTTTCGTCTCGGCATCGGATTTCTGTTCGGACTTGTCCTGGCCGCACTGGCACTTTTTCTGACCGGCGCTGGACATGGTACTTAAGATTAAGTCTCGCCTCGTAAGAATTGCCATACTCGTTGTCATAGTCTTGGCCCATGTCGGACCGGGGGCAATTCTGGCGGCGCAAGATACAGCGTTTACGCGGGCCATGGGATGGTATCCGGGACTGGTTACCGGGTACGGAGTTGCTCTGACTCTGACTTTGATTGCCCTGGCGCTGTTTTGCGCCCAACGTCTTTCCCAAGACTGAAAAAAACAAGCGCATTGCCTTGCTGAATGAATACTCATTCAGTATTATCTAGCCGCGATGATTACTGTGAAAAAGGCCGCGGTTTTGGGGGCCGGAACCATGGGCGCCCAAATCGCCGCGCATCTCGCCAACGCTCGGATTCCAACGCTCTTGCTGGACATCGTTCCGCGCGACTCCGATAGCGCAGAAGCTCGACCGTCAGGGAGGGCTCAAGACGCGAATGACCCGACACTCGATCGCAATCGCATCGCGCATGCCGGCCTCGAAGCTGCAAAAAAAGCCAAGCCGGCTGCATTTTTCACTCCTGATCTTGAATCGCTCGTCACAGTGGGAAACTTTGATGACGATCTGCGGAAGCTGAAAGACTGCGATCTGATCATCGAAGCAGTCATCGAGAACCTGGAAATCAAGCGCCAGCTTTACGAACGCGTCGAGCAACATCGCCGGCCAGGCTCAGTTATCGCCTCAAATACCAGCGGTATTCCTATTCGTCAACTTGCCGAAGGGCGCTCGGAAGATTTTCGCGCGCACTTCCTCGGCATGCATTTTTTCAATCCGCCGCGCTACCTGCACCTGATCGAGTTGATTCGCACCGAATGGACCAGGCCGGAAGTGTCTTGCTCAATGTACGGCTTTCTCGATGAGCGCTTGGGCAAAGGCGTGGTCGTGGCCAAGGATCGTCCCAACTTCATCGCCAATCGCATTGGCACGTTCGGCGCCCTGCACACGATTCGCACGATGCTTGAAGACGGTTATTCGATTGAGGAAGTCGACAAGATTACCGGGCCGGCTGTCGGTCGTCCAAAATCGGCGACGTTTCGCACCTTCGATCTGGTCGGCCTCGATGTTTTCGCGCACGTCGTGAAGAACCTGCACAAAAATCTCCCTAATGATCCAGAGCGTGAGATGTTCGTCATGCCTGAGTTCGTCGTACGAATGATTGAACGCGGCTTGCTCGGTAATAAAACAAAGGGCGGGTTTTATCGCAAGCAAAAGGGCGAAGACGACGGGGTGGCAGCCCAACCGTCAGGGAGGGCTCAACAAAAAGAAATCTGGACCCTGGACGTGGCCACGCTCGACTATCGACCGTCACAGAAAGTGAAGCTGACATCGCTCGACACGGCAAAGAACATCGACGACACGCGCGAGCGAATCAAGACGCTGGTTTGGTCAAAGGATCGCGCTGGTACATTTCTTTGGAAGACACTTTCACGAACCCTCTGTTATGCCGCCGATCGCATTCCCGAAATCGCCGATACCGTCGTCGAAATCGATCGAGCGATGCGTTGGGGCTTCAACTGGGAGCTGGGACCATTCGAGGCTTGGGATGCCATTGGAGTCGAAAAATCCGTCGAACGTTTGAAAGCCGAAGGCGTGAGTGTACCAGCGAACGTGCAAAAGATGCTCGAAAACGGAGCGAAGTCGTTCTACAGAAAGCATGACGGCCACCATTTCTATTTCGACTTTGCCGCCGAACAATACCTGCCGCTTGCGGATCCGCCGGGCACGATCATCCTTAAGTCAATCAAAGATCGCACGGACGTCGTCAAGAAAAACGCCGGCGCGTCGCTGATCGACATCGGGGACGGCGTGGCGTGCCTCGAGTTTCATTCGAAGATGAACTCGATTGGCGGCGATACGCTCGAGATGCTGAAAGTGGCGCTCAATGAAGTCGAGAAGAATTTTGTCGGGCTGGTAGTCGGCAACCAGGGCCAGAACTTTTCGGTCGGCGCGAATCTGATGTTAATGCTGATGGAGGCGCAGGACGAAAACTGGGAAGAATTGGACATGATTGGCCGTTACTTCCAACAGTCAGTCATGAGCCTAAGATATTCACCGAAGCCGGTTGTCGTCGCGCCGTTTCAGATGGTCTTTGGTGGTGGATGCGAGATGGTTCTGCACGCGGATCGCGTGCGCGCGGCCGCGGAAACTTACATTGGTCTGGTCGAAGTTGGCGTGGGAATAATTCCCGCCGGCTGCGGCACCAAAGAGATGTTAGTTCGTGCTCTTGATTCGATCCCGAATGACATGAAAGAGGCCGATCCATTTCCGTTCGTCAAACGGGCGTTTGAAACGATCGCGTTAGCGAAAGTAGCAACGTCGGCCGAAGAAGCGCGCCGGTTTGGTTTCCTCAGTGAAGATGACCATGTTTCGATGAACAGTGATCGACTGATCGCCGACGCAAAAAAAGAGGTGCTGGCGTTAGCAGCGAGTGGCTACACGCAGCCGCAGCAGCGCGCAGATATTCTCGCGCTGGGACTGCCGGCGCTGGCAACATTGAAACTGGGCGTGCACATGATGAAGCGCGGGGGCTACATCTCTGATCACGACGCTTTGATTGGGGAGAAGCTGGCGCGCATACTGACCGGCGGCGATCTTAATCATAAAACCCGCGTGTCTGAGCAGTATCTGCTCGACCTCGAACGCGAAGCATTTCTCTCGCTGATCGGCACGCGCAAGACGCAGGAGCGCATCGCGCATATGTTGAAGACGGGAAAGCCCATGAGAAATTAGGATCGTGGTGGCGCGGCTCTGCCGCCCGATGTCCGGAAAGGCTCTGCCTTTCCGGAAAGAGAGATACTCTAATGATCGCTTGCGAGGCTCCCCTCGCAAACGCGAAATCGGAGGCGTAGCCTCAGCAATAGAGAGGTTGCCGGAAAGGCATAGCCTTTCCGCACATCAAGCGGCGAAGCCGCAGAGGAAGTCATGAAAGACGCAGTAATCGTATCAGCAGTAAGAACCGCAATAGGCAAGGCGCCGAAAGGCACTTTGCGCGACACGCGACCGGATGAAATGGGCGCGGCCGTAATCAAAGAAGCCATGGCGCGCGTTCCGGGTTTGAAAGCTGCCGAGATAGAAGACGTGATCATGGGTTGCGCTATGCCCGAAGCCGAGCAAGGCATGAACGTCGCGCGCGCCGCCGCTATTCGCGCGGGATTGCCTGTTGAGACGAGCGCGATGACTATAAATCGTTTCTGCTCCTCCGGCTTGCAATCGATTGCTATTGCGGCTGATCGAATTCGCACCGGAAGCGCGCAAGTAGCTGTAGCAGGCGGGCTCGAATCGATGTCGATGATCCCCATGGGCGGCCACATCATTCGCCCGAATCCATATTTGATTGAGCATTATCCTGATTTCTATTTGAACATGGGACTGGCGACTGAGAATGTCGCGCGCAAATACGAAGTCTCACGCGAAGAGCAGGATGAGTTTGCGTTGCGATCGCATCAACGTGCGGCCGCGGCGCTGGATGCAGACAAGTTCAAAGAAGAGACCGTGCCTCTGACCGTTAGCGTCGAAGAGCTGGACACGAAAGGGAAAAAACAGCATCGCGAGGTGGTATTCGACAAAGATGAAGGTCCGCGGCGCGACACTTCCGCGGAGGCTCTGGCAAGATTGAAACCGGCTTTTCATATCAAAGGAACGATCACCGCGGGGAATTCGTCGCAGATGTCCGATGGCGCGGCAGCAGCGATCGTGATGTCCGAAGAGCGCGCGAAAGAACTGGGCGCGAAGCCGCTGGCCCGCTTTGTAGCGTACGCGACCGCGGGTTGTCCCCCGGAGGAGATGGGCATCGGGCCGGTGTTCGCGATTCCGAAAGCGTTGAAGCTCGCTGGTCTCACTTTGGATCAAATTGATGTGATCGAACTCAACGAAGCGTTCGCGGCGCAGTCGCTTGCCGTAATCAAGACACTCGATCTCGACATTGATCAGGTCAACGTGAACGGCGGTGCGATCGCTCTGGGACATCCACTCGGGTGCACGGGCGCGAAACTGACTGCGTCGATCCTGCGCGAACTGGAGCGGCGCAACGGTCGTTATGGCATGGTGACGATGTGCGTCGGCGGCGGCATGGGCGCCGCGGGAATATTTGAAAGGATGTGAACAGTGACGAGCGACGAGTGACAAGCAGAACGAATTGTTCTTGTCACCGGTCACTGATTACTCGTCACCTGCGCCTGAAAGGAGCAACATGGCAGCCGTAATCGAAGCCAAACAGATTTTCAGTGGCGGCAGTTTTCTGATTGAAGAACGCGCGCCCTCCGAGATTTTCACTCCGGAAGACTTCAATGAAGAGCATCGCATGATTGCCGACACGACGCGGCAGTTCATTGACGCAGAGGTTCTGCCGCGCATCGATGAACTCGAAAACAAAGACTGGAAGCTGGCGCGCGAACTGGTCAAGAAAGGCGCAGAACTCGGTCTTGTCGGCGCGAATATTCCCGAAGAGTACGAAGGGCTCGGGCTGGATCAGACCAGCGGCGCTCTCATCGCGGAGAACATCGGACGCTCGGCTTCCTTCGCTACGACGCTCGGCGCGCAGAGCGGTATTGGCTTGCTTCCCATCATTTATTTCGGCACCGAAGCCGCGAAGAAAAAGTATCTGCCGCAGATAGCCGCCGGCGATTTGATTACCGCGTACGCCTTGACTGAAGCGGGATCGGGCTCAGATGCGATGGCGGCGAAAGCGACCGCGAAGCTCAGCAACGACGGCACGAATTACGTCCTGAACGGCGAAAAGATGTTCATCACGAACGGCGGTTTCGCCGATATCTTTATCGTGTTCGCGAAAGTTGATGGAGATAAGTTTACGGCCTTCATCGTCGAGCGGCAGGAAGGCTGCAAGAGTGGCGCCGAAGAGCACAAGATGGGAATCAAAGGCTCGAGTACGACGCCGTTGATTCTTGCTGATGCGAAAGCGCCGGCCGAAAACCTGCTGGGTGAAGTCGGCAAGGGTCACAAGATCGCTTTCAATATTCTCAACATCGGGCGATTCAAGCTCGGCGCAATGTGCTTAGGCGGAATGAAACTGGCCGTCACCGAATCTGTGCGCTATGCGAACGAGCGGCAGCAGTTTGGCAAATCGATCTCGTCGTTCGGTGCGATCAAATCAAAGCTGGGCGAGATGGCGATTCGCACCTGGGTGGGCGAGTCGATGATCTACCGGACGCTGGGACTGATCGAAGCGGGTTTGGGTGCCGTAGAAGATTCCAAGGACATGAATGCGCGGCTGCGGGCGATTGAAGAGTACGCAGCCGAGTGTTCGATCATCAAGGTGGCGCTTTCCGAATACTGCGATTTCGTCACTGATGAGATGGTGCAGATTTACGGCGGCTACGGATACTCAGCCGACTATCCGGCAGAGCGAGCGTATCGCGACACGCGCATCAACCGCATCTTCGAAGGCACGAACGAAATCAATCGCATGCTGATTCCCGGCCGCCTGATGAAAGCGGCACTGAGCGGGCGGCTGGCGCTACTTCCGGCAGCGCAGGCACTGATGGATGAGGTTCTTTCGCCGTCTATGGCCTCGTTCGATCTGGACGAAAGCTTGTTGGCGACCGAGCAAAAGCTGGCGCAGAACGCGAAGAAAGTTGCTTTGATGACGCTGGGAACTGCCGCGCAAAAGTACATGATGGGGCTTGCTGAACAGCAGGAGGTTTTGATGGGTGTCGCGGATATTATTATGGACGCATATGCGATGGAGTCAGCGATCTTGCGCACGCAGAAGATTGCTGCAGCTCAAGGCGAAAAAGCCGCGTCGCGCTATGCCGATATCACCCGCGCATTCTGCAACGACTCCGTTGAGCGCATTGAGACTCAGGCGAAAAACACGCTCGCGGCGATGGCGGAAGGCGACGAGCTGCGCACCCTCTTGGCTGCATTGCGTCGGTTCACAAAGATGACTCCGGTAAACACCGTCGCCGCGCGGCAACGCATAGCGAACGCGATGATCGAGGCGAACCGTTACACCTATTAATGAAGATCGTTCCCATCTCACTTCCCACGCCCTTTTACATCGGCCCGGTCAACGTCTATCTGATCGCGGAGGATCCAGTTACGCTGATCGACACCGGACCGAAGACGAAGGAGGCGGTTGACACTCTGCGCGCTGCACTACGGGCCGTCGGTTTGCGTGTCAGTGACATCCGTCGCATCGTGCTTACGCACGCGCATGAAGACCACTGCGGCCTGGCGCGCGCGCTGCGCGACGAAGCAAAGGACGCGGAGGTTTTGGTTCACAATTGGGAGACTGGCCATCGCGCTGGTCGCCTGGAATACGAAGAGCATCGCCAGCTTCTGGTTCGCGCGGGCGTGCCGCGCGACGAAGTTGAAGTCATGCGCCAGCTCTATGAAGGCGTGCGCCAATATGCCGACTCGCTCGAAGACGATCACTGTGGCGAGCTAAAAGATGAAGGCGAGCTTGAGTTCGACTCCGGATCGTTGCGCGTCATTCATACACCCGGCCACACACCCGGCTCGTGCTCGTTTGTGCGCGAAGCCGATCGCACGGTAATCGCCGGCGACTGCGTGCTAAAGAGAGTTACCCCGAATCCTATTCTCTCGCCTGACCCGATCGATGCATCGCGGCGCTTTCGATCGCTGGCCGAGTATCTAGTCAGCCTGGCGCGCGTCCGTAGTTTTTCGCCAACACTCATCTTCGGTGGTCATGGCGACCCGGTGCGCGATTATGAAGAGCTGTTCACGCGCTATTTGCGCGCGATTCGCGAGCGGCAGGCGCAAATCATCCGCCTGGTTCCGGCCGACGGCGCCACGGCGTGGCGAGTCTCGCGTGAAATGTTTCCTGAAGCCGACGACGTTCACCGCTTTCTCGCCGTTTCCGAAGCCGTCGCGCATCTCGATCTGGCTCACTCCGAGGGCAGGATTGCACTGGAAATGAGTGATGGGCGCGAGGTTTATCGCAAGCTCTCCGGCGACTGAATCCTTCCACTTTCCTTGTAGACGCCGCTCTTGTCCCGCGATTGGCGGATAAGTCCGCCATCTAAACTTCTTCGCCCTAAGGACCGGCGGGACGCCCGCGCCCCCAGGAAACAATTTGGAACCCATCCGCATGGCGCCGCGTGGAAAGTCTAAAATCTTTCCGGAGGATTTGGACATGACCCGTAACAAATTGGCCTTACTCATAGCTTTGATTGTAGGCGCCGGCGTGGTTGCTGGGGGAATCGCGTACGCGCAGGAAGCCTCGACCCCACAAGAGCTTTTTGAGGATCAGGAACCAGGAGCCGCGGAGACACCAAGATCGTTTTCACTCTTTGTTGACGGCGGCTTTTTGGGCGTGTATGCCGAAGAAATCAACAAAGAGAATTACGCCCGATACGGGCTCCGCGAAGTGCGCGGCGTCGGCATAACGCAAGTCGTCAAAGGCAGCCCCGCGGAAAAAGCCGGTCTAAAAAAAGACGATGTTATTCTTCGCTTCGATGGCGAGTCGGTTACCAGCGTTCGCAAATTGAATCGGTTGGTCGGCGAAGCCTCAGCCGATCAAACTGTGAGGCTCACGATCAGCCGCGGCGGTTCCGAGCAGGAAGTGAGTGCGACACTTGCGAAGCACAGCGGACTTGAGAACATCATCGGTCCGACCATTCGAGACGAGGTGCTGCGTAGCATGCCACGCAAGTTTCCGCAGATCAATCCCGATGACACAAATTTTGTTTTCGCATTCGGCACAAATCGTCGCATTGGTGTGAGCACTCAGCCATTGACCAAACAACTGGCGAATTATTTTGGAGCCAAGGACGGCGGACTGTTGATAACGTCCGTAAATGACAACAGTCCGGCAGCGAAAGCAGGCTTGAAAGCCGGCGATGTGATCACCGAGGTTGACGGTGAAAAGGTCACATCGTCAGGCGACGTATCGCGCGCCATTAACAAGAAGCAGGACGGCGACGTGACGCTTACGATCCTCCGCGATCGCAACACGCGCACGATTACGCTAACGCCCGAAAAACCGGCGCAGGTGACGCGTCCCGCAACCATGGGCATGCGGCGGGTTGTGATTCCTTCGATTCAGGTGCCCGCGGTTCCTGAAATAAATATTCAGGTGCCCAGCATAGTCGTCCCGGCAACTCCGGAAATCGACGTTATTATGCCGCGCAGGGCGCCGCGCGCGCCAAGAGCGCGAGTCGTTATTATCTAAGGTTTTTGCACATCAAGCTGATTGCGCGGGGGAAAGCGCGCTAGTGGGGCAGGCAAGTTTCGACTTGTCTGCTCCTTTTTGTTCTCACTGAGGCCGCGTATAATTTGCTCTTCGACTTTAACCCCTACGTCTATCTGTATTCTTCGATGCCTCATGAGGCCATGAGGAAGATTTGGTCGCGAAATTAAAACCAGGAGAGTCGCTCTCGCGCCTGGTCATTCACGATCTGGCGCGCCGCAACGGGCATGCAGATTTTGCCGGAGACGTGCGCCGGGGATTCTCAGCCAACCCTAAACATCTCTTTCCCAAATATCTTTATGACGAACTTGGTTCGCAGCTTTTTGAAGCTATTTGTCGCGTCGACGAATATTATCTCACGCGCGCAGAGAACGAGATCCTTTCCCGGCGTGCCGGTGAGATCGTCGCGGCAATGCCTGCTTGCCAGACGCTAATCGAGCTCGGCAGTGGGAGCGCTGAAAAAACGCGCAAGATTATTGAAGCGTTGTTGCGTCAACAAGCGGAACTGCTTTTTGTTCCGGTGGATATTTCGGCCTCAGCGCTGGAGAAAAGCTGTAGCGCGCTGCTGGAATCGTATCCGCAACTCCGAATCAGAGCGTATGCTGCCGATTACTTTGATGGCCTTGCGGCGTTGCAGCCACTCGAGGACGGACCGGCGTTAATGCTATTCCTGGGATCGAACATAGGAAATTTCGAAAAGGCGGAGGCGTTGAATTTTCTGCGAGCGATTCGTCGCGTATTGCGCGACGGAGATGCTTTGTTATTGGGCGCGGATTTGAAGAAGGATCGCGCGACGCTCGAGGCCGCTTACAACGATGCGTTGGGCGTAACCCAAGCATTTATCTTAAACGAACTGGCCCGGGTAAACCGCGAGCTCGGTGGAGATTTCGACCTGCGGTGTTTCGATTTGAGATCGATCTATAACGAAAGCGCAGGCCGGGTCGACGTTTATCTCGAAAGCAAACGCGCGCAATCGGTCGTAATTCGCGATCTGGATATGCGCGTTACCTTCAAGGCTGGCGAGCGCATTCACATGGAAAACGCTTACAAATACAGTCGCGAAGAACTTTCGGCATTGGCGTTAGAGAGTGGCTTTGCGCTGACGCATGTGTGGCTGGACGAAAAGGAGCGTTTCAGCAGTAATCTCTTTCTGGCATCTGAAAGCCAGCCGCTCAACGAGCCGCGTTAGCCGCACCGGTTGTCGTTTCAGCCCGAGGTTCCGGAACCTTTTTGGGTAACTCAAGCCTAACTTGCAGCAAGCGCCGGCGCTCGACTCTTTCGACATGAAAGCGCAGGCCGTTATGCTGAATGACTTCGCCCGGCTGAAGCACATGCCCGGCAGCGGACATTAGAAACCCACCGATAGTCGTGTACGCCTCGGACTCGGGAATCGAAGTTTTCAGCCGCCGATTCAGATCGCGTACCGCGAGCGCGCCGTCCAACAGATAGTTACGTTCGGATACTTCCGTAATCTGCTCGTTAACTTCTTCGTCGTGCTCGTCTGATATGTCGCCCACAATCTCTTCTAGTAAATCTTCAAGGGTGATGATGCCTTCGACTCCGCCGTGTTCATCTACCACGAATCCGAAATGCGACTTTGCCTTCTGCATCTGGCGCAGTACGTCCTCCAGACGCGCCGTATCGACGACATACATCGGTGGTTGCAGGACGTGTTCGAGCCGAAACTCCTCAGGCCGCAAGAGGAAAGGCATCAAGTCCTTGCTGTGAATGAAGCCGACAACGTCATCCAACGATCCGCGATAGACCGGCAGGCGCGAATAACGATGCTGCTGAAACGCCCGCGTGATGTCCGGAAGCGAGGAATCCGCTGATATTGCCGCAATTGCGGGTCGGGGCACCATTGCCTCGCGCACCAGCGTGTCCGAAAACTCGAAAACACGATGAATCAGCCGCCGCTCTTCGGCGCGCAAGTGGCCACTCTCGCGGGAAATATCTATTAACTGGCGCAGCTCGGCTTCACTGTAAACCGCCGTGTGTTGCAGCGAAGCCTTCAAACCCAATAACCGTCCCAACGTGGCGCCGGTGCGATTAAAGCTCCACAGGGGCGCGCGAAAGATTTTGGCAAACAGCTCGAGCGGGCGCGCGGCGAACAATGCCAACTCTTCAGCGCGCTCGAGCGCCACCATCTTTGGCATTAGCTCGCCCAGCACGATGTGCAGGAAGGTAATCGCGCCAAAGGCGATGATGATGGCCAGCAGGTGCCCGACGTATCCCGCCCTTCCCTCTGAGGCAATTCGCGAAGCAAGCGGTTGCAGCAACGCAGCGACTGCAGGTTCGCCGAGCCAGCCCAGCGCCAGCGAAGCGATCGTGATGCCCAGTTGCGTCGCCGAGATGAAAAAAGTCGGATTGACGATCAGACGAAGCGCCGCCTGCGCGCGCCGACTTCCCGCGGCAGCGCGAGCCTCAAGCCTGGGACGGCGCACCGAAACCAGGGCGAATTCCGAACCTACAAAGAAAGCGTTGGCAGCGACAAAAAACAGCACCGCCAACAGTTTTATTGCGATTGTGATCAGAGTAGTCGACGGCGGGACGTCGCCGGCCAACAAGGCCAGGAAATTACTAGCAGGGTCATCCATGCGCTCGTAAGAAAAGCGAGAGAAGCTTGCGAAACATCATATCACGGGGCCCGAGACCGCGGCATCGCTGAATGCAAAACGAGCCAGCAAACGTCTATGAATGGCTAAAAATAAGTTTACTATTCGCCGGTTTAGTGGCTTCCGGCGGCAGCCACGCGAACCTTCGCCGCCGGGCGGCGGTCGTGACGCGCACAGGCTTGTGACAGGGCTTGGTCGACACGAGGCTCGATGCTGCATTCCGGCCGGCGACATACGGCGGCCAGCTCTGAAATCACCAGATAGCGTGAACGCTCGAGCATTCGCTGCTCGCGGAAAGAAAGCGGCTTGAGATGGCTGAGGTAGTTGAGATGCTTTAACACTTCGGCAACTTCAAAGATGTTGCCGGTGCGCATCTTGTCAGAAAAGTCCTTGAAGCGATCCTTCCAATCGTGAGCGGGAGATACAAAGTCGCCGCCCAATGCTTTGAAAAGTGTTTCGCACTCGAGCGAAGAGATAGGGCGGCGAAGGCCGACTTCGGAAGCATTGGAAACTGGAACCAGCACCAGCGAATTGGTTGCGGCGAGTCGCAGCGTATAGAAGGGGAGCGCGACCGCGCCGATTTGCTTCTGTTCGATCTGTTCTATTGTGCCGATGCCGTGGTTTGGGTAAACAACTTTCTGGCCGACCTTGAAGCCCACCTTATCACCTCCGGGGTTTGCGATCACAGGGTAAGTCGCATGCGCGGCTGTTGGAAAAACTCTTAACGCGAGACTCAATCGTTCGGGTTGTACTTGATTCGAATCCGAGTTGTACTTGATTCTGAATCCGAGTCTAACAAGCGGACTCACAAAGCGTCAAGCTTTCCAAGCTGAGATGAATGAGCGAGAAGCAAACATTGGGCCACAAACCTTACTTCGACTGAGAAATTTGTTTCGACGCAGGCCTCGTCTTCGTACTGATGGGCTTATCGCGCCACCGGAATGAGGTTCCGCTGACGTTGGCGCGGTTAGCTCAGCCTCCGTAGCTTTCATCCTGCTCGATCTTCGACAGCACCCAATCGAACTCTCCGGAAGTAATCTTGCCGCCGCAAAATTCGCAGATACCACTGGCGTTTACCTTTAGCGGCGCACCGCAGTTAGGGCAGTTCAAATCCGCGCGCGCCGGCGCCGGTTTGGCTTTGCTGTTGCGAATGAATGTCCAGTATTCGCTCCACCGGCGCAGGTTTTTGTTTGAACCGGCAACAACACGGCCATTCGCGTCGACTGTGTAGTCGTAACCTTGGGCGAAGATGCGCAAGGTGATCGCGTTATAAAAAGCGTCCGCCTTGATTTTCACGGGCTGCATTGCGGTGATCTGACACTGGTCGAGCGCGTTGCGCAACCGCTGGCGCTGGTACGCCTCGATCCAGTAGCGATGCATTTGAAAGAGGTTGTCGGTCTCATGCGGCCGCGCGCGTTCCCACTTCAGCGTGGACCATGCTTCTTGTAGCTCATTGAAAATCAAACGCGCACGCGCCTGGAAATCTGCCCACGAAAACGACGCGTTATTCTGTTCGAAGGCTGCGCGCACCGCGGGGAAATTCGGCTGCGTAACGGTGGGAAAATCAGTTCCTATTTCGGGCACGTCGGAAGTCAGCAGCGGGCCTTTCGCTTCCCTACTGAGCGTCGTAATGCTGCGGACGTACCATTGGAACTCGCCGCTGTCGATCTTTGTTCCGCAAAAAGCGCAGGCACCCACGGTGTCTTTCTGCAAAGGCGCGCCACACCGCGGACAATGCAACGCGGTGGCTTGCTCCGGCGGCGGCGACAACACGTCGCGTTTGCGCTCCAGCTCCCAACGTTCGCGCACGTAATAACTCATCTCGCCGCGCGTATCGCCTTCACGTGGAGTGAACTCCGTATAGTTGGCGTCAAATTCTATGCTGATCCCTACGGTTGGCGTGTTGAGTCCGCGCACATCGACGACTTGCATCGCACCCACGATGATCCCTTCGACGGCCTTCAGATTTGATGGATTAAGTCGCAGCAACGAAGCACGCGCCTGCTCGCTCAGGTATGGCGAAAGCAGGTCGAGCGCGGTCTTTCCGTGGCCGCGCGCTTCATGCGCTCGACCGTAAAGCGCGTAGCAGAAGTCGACGAAAATTATTTCTGAAAAGTTGGGATCGAAGCGACGCAGCTGATTGAACTCCCGTTGGAAGCCCTGCTGTCGCGCCGCGGTTGCGACCGGGTCGGGCGCACTGAGAATTGAAGAAGAGGCCACGGAGATTGTTTTCTTCGACGGTCGCGCGAACCAATAGATCGCTAGCGCAATCACCATAATGTCGAGCGGGATTCCAATAACCGGATGCTCGATGGTTAGCCAAAACAAAAATCTTATAAGCAGGTAAATAAGCGCGCCCGCACCGCCCCCACCGCCGCCGCCGTGACCGCCGCCGCCGCCGTACGACTGTCCTCCGCCCACACGCGCAAGAACTTCAGGCGCGATCAAGCCAATGCCGATGAGCGCAACGCAAATCGTGAAGCAGCGCTTCAATCGGCAATCAGCAATCAAAAATCGGCGGTAGTTCATTTCAGTTCGATACGCGGACCATCAGCCAGTTCGTTGGGATTCTCTCCGGTGGCCGGCATGTTTTCCGCAAGTAGCTTTCCCAGCTCACGCACAGCCTTGATGAAACTGTCCGGTTGCGGCTTTCGGCCAATCTTTTTCAATTCGAACACCGCATGGTTCCACGGCAATGCCGGCACGGCTTTGAGGACTCCGCGATCGGCGATTATTTCCAGACGCCGCTCAAGCAGTGTCAGGTAAACCAACAAGCCGTTTTCTGCGTGCGTGTTCGCGATGCCGGCTTCGTAGAACATCGCTGCCACGCCGGCGCGCGCGGCTTTCGCGCGAAAGTTCTCGGTCGTCAGCAGCCGTCTGATTCCGTCACTGCGCGAAGATACGACGGTTCCAATCACGAAAAGCGCGGCTACATCGAAGGGCACCCAGTAGGTGTGGAAATCGAATGGCGAGAACAGAACGAACAGGAGTCCGAGGAAAGCTATAAACGCACCGCAGAGATAATCTGCCTGGGCGTAAGAACCCGATCTACCGCGCACGACGATTACGATCTCGGCGTCGGTAGTCTTCTCAATGTCGCGAATGGCCTGTGCCAGCGCATCGCCGGTAGCCTGATCGAATTTTGGTCGACTCACGTTGGAAATGATATCAGTTGGAGCGTGACGGGACACGCGAACGGCCCAGCAAATTTACTGGGCCGTCGCACATGGGTTGACACGACGCTCGTATTCTTTCGCAAGCTCCGAAGCGTGACTTACTTGAAGCTGCTCAAGGCTTCGGATTCATCTTCGTAGACGTCGAAAACAGTCAGCAGTTTCGTAATAACCAGCAGATCCTGAACTTTATCCGTGAGATTGAGCAGCTTGAGCTGGCCGCCGCCGCGGCCCACAGTTGTATAGTTGGCAATTAATTCGCCAATACCGCTTGAGTCAATATATCTGACGCCCGCGAGGTTCAGCAGAATCTTCTTGTTGCCGGCGGCGACCAGATTTCGAATCGCGCCGCGCAAAGCCGTAGCGCTGTCGCCCATGCGAACCTCTCCGTCCAGATCCAGAATCGCAACGTCACCGGCCTGGCGCTGTTTGATGTTCAACTCAGCCATCTCCTGAAACCTCCTGGTTACCGTCAGTCATTTTTTCCTTCAAGTATCACCGCGGCGCGCCGCGAACGAGTCATTTGAAGTTGCTGAGGGCGTCCGCTTCGTTGTCGTAAGAATCAAAGACAGTCAGCAGCTTGGTAATCGTCAGCAGATCTTGCAGCTTTTGCGTCAAGCTGAGCAGCTTGAGCTGCCCTCCCTCTTTATTGATCCCCGTGTAACTGGACACCAACTCGCCAATACCACTTGAATCGATATAGCCGACGCCTGCCAGATTCAGCAGAATGTTTTTCTTTCCTTCCTCCAGCAAGCGGCGGATAGCGCTACGCAAAGCCACGCTGCCTTCGCCGATGGTGATGCGGCCGTCCATGTCTAGAATCGTCACATCGCCGGCCTGTCGCTCGCGGATGTTGAGTTCTGCCATGATTCTGGGTTCTCCTCTTAACTCGGGTTTGTGATTTCACATTCTAGAACTTCTTGATCAGGCGCACGGTCGTGCCGCCTTCAGGTCGTGCCGACCAGTGCACGTCGTCCACAAAACTGCGCATTAGGAAAATGCCTCGGCCTGAAGTCTTCAAAATGTTTTCAGCGTCAGTTGGGTCGGGCACGCTTGTTGGATCGAAGCCTTTGCCTTGATCCTTGACTTCAATCTCAAGCGCGTGTTCCAGGCAATTGAAGATTATCTCGACTCGCTTCGTTTCATCTTCCTGGTTGCCATGGACTACGGCGTTCGTGACCGCCTCGCGCACGGCGATTTCCACTCCGAACGCGGCCTCTTCTCTGACGCCGCAACTCTGGACGAAATCTGTCACAGCGGCAGCAGCATCAGCAACCGCCTCAATGTGGCTGGGCAAAACGAGTCGAGTCGTTTGTTCGGTCACAAAAGGCGCGGCCTTTCTCGCCGGGAATTGCGGGTGGCTGCTGTCAAGTAACAGCTAACGGAAGACGGACGTGTAACATGCTGACTGGCCGCGTGTCAAGAAGTTGCACCCGGAGCGCAGGCATCAAACCGGGGCCCCCAGCGCGGCACCCGCGCTGGGGTGGCCAGGCCTGCGGAAGGCCGGCATCCTGCCGGCTAGCTACCGCTCGCGTTTGGGGAGCGGTTAAGATTCTTTTCATGATCGTTCATCCAGCAAAAAGGATTCGCCCCCTGCCATGATCGTTCGGCCGGCAAAAAGAATTGACGGGCGTCTGGTGATGCCGGGCGACAAATCAATCTCGCATCGTGCCGTGATGATTGCGGCGCTGGCCGAAGGCGACTCGCGCATCAAGAACTATTCGACCAGCGTTGATTGCACTGCGACCCTTGCGTGTTTACAACAGTTGGGAGTGCGCATTGAGCGTTCCGGCGACGATGTCATCGTTTTTGGACTTGGCCTTCATGGTTTGTGCAAGCCCTCTCGGCCGCTTGATTGCGGTAACAGTGGTACCACGATGCGGCTGCTGGCCGGGATTCTTGCCGGCCAAAATTTCACTTCGACTTTGACTGGCGATGAGTCATTGCGCAGACGTCCGATGCAAAGAATCATTGAGCCGTTGCAGATGATGGGCGCAAGAATTTCGTCACACGATGGCCGCGCGCCTCTCGTGATTGAAGGTCACCGACCGCTGAAATCAATTTCTTATGAATTGCTTGTCGCGAGTGCGCAGGTTAAGTCGTGCATTCTGTTGGCCGGGCTAAGTGCAGAGGGCCGAACTGAAGTCATCGAAAACGAGCCAACCCGCGATCATACAGAGAATCTTTTGCGCTTCTTTGGCGCCTTCGTCGAAACAGGAGGCGCTGAACGCGAGGGATCGAACGCGCGTTTCGTCGCCGTTGAAGGACCGGCGAAAATCAATGCCGGCAATGTTTCGATCCCCGGTGATATTTCTTCAGCTGCTTATTTTGTTGCGGCTGCCTTGCTGCTGCCTGGTTCAGCGTTGGAAGTCGTCGATGTTGGTTTGAATCCGACTCGCGCGCAATTCGTGGAACAGCTACGCGAACTTGGCTTTGACGTTGAGATAACTGATACGGGACTCGAGAGTAATGAACGAGTCGGCTTCATTACCGCTCGTGGATTCGAACAGCCACGTCTGCCTAACAACTCGCAGCCTTTCACGCTTCAAGGTTTGATAATTCCGCAGTTGATTGACGAGCTGCCGCTGCTGGCGGTTATCGGTTCGCAGATTGAAGCAGGCATTGAAATTCGCGACGCTGCGGAATTGCGCGTGAAAGAATCCGATCGCATCACAACGACGGCAGCGAATCTTCGGGCGATGGGCGCAAAAGTCGAGGAGTTTGAAGACGGTCTGCGTGTATCAGGAGCAACGCAACTGCACGGAGCGACTATCGATCCGCGTGGCGATCATCGCATTGCGATGGCCTTCGCAGTAGCGGGATTGCTTGCCGAAGGCGAAACGGAAATCAAAGGTGCGAACTGCGTCGCCGTTTCGTTTCCGGAATTCTTCGAGTTGCTTGACTCGATGGTTAAGAGATGACTTGCTTCAATGTTGATTGCGGTTATGCCGCCTGATGTGCGGATTCTACCTTCTACCTTCGGCGAGGCTATGCCTCGCCGGGCGGGCAGGATGCCCGTGCTCCCGGAATGAATCGTCCCATAGTCATCGTTGGCTTCATGGCTTGCGGGAAAACCACCGTGGCCTGCCGGCTCGCTAAGCTTCTTAACTGCAGCGTGCTGGATCTTGATAGCCTCATCTCCGAGCAAGAGAATCAAACTGTGTCGGACTTGATTAAAGAACGAGGCGAGTCGAGTTTCCGCCTCGCAGAAACCTTTGGTCTACGAGTTATTCTCGAACGCAAGACGGCTCGCGTCATCGCGCTGGGGGGCGGCGCTTGGACGCTTGAGAGGAATCGCAAGCTCATCAACGAACACAATTGCCTGACAATCTTCCTCGATGCTCCCTTCGAGCTTTGCTGGAAGAGAATTAGCAAGCAAGAAGCGGTACGTCCGCTCGCCCTCGATCGAACCAGCGCTCATAAGCTCTATCGCGAGCGTCATCCGATTTACGCACGCGCCGACTTAAGCATAAAGGTCACAAAAGAGAAGAGCGCGGACGTGTTGGCGTCAGAAATAGTTGCCGCACTGAAACGGCGGAGGTTTGTCAAAGCTTGAAAGACACCGAGCCCAAGTCTTTTATCGACGCGCATCGCTGGAAGCATCTCGCGCGCTGGCATGGCGATGGCTACTACGTTTTGGAAACGGAAGATATCGTTAATGTGCCGGTGCGTTTGTTTCTCACGCATTCGTTGCTCGAAAACACCGAAGACATTCTTTACCGACAGATCGTGAACGCCACGCGTTTTCCGGGAGTGAGGATGGTGGTGATTACGCCTGACGTGCATTACGGCTACGGCGTCCCCGTCGGCTGCGTCTTAATCACGGACTTTGAGAGCGGCGCGGTGGCGATGGGCCCGGTCGGCTACGACATCGGCTGCGGCATGATGAGCGCAAAATCCGAAGTGACTGTCGACGCCGCCTCGCCGGAGAAGCGTCTGCAATTCAATCGAGCAGTGATGCAGCGCATCGAGATGGGCGCGGGCGGCAAGAGCCATCGCCTGCGCAACCTCTCTGAAGGCGAATTCAGTAATCTGGTGCGCGGCGGCGCCGAGCATTACGTCGCGAAATACGGTGCGACTTTCGATCGCAGCCGTGCGGAGCGGCATCGCATTCCGGTTGACGATGACTGGGAAGTGCCGTGGGGCGGTAAAGGCAAACCGGAGCGCGGCATGCAACAACTCGGCAGCCTTGGTGGCGGAAATCATTTCATCGAGCTGCAACGCGAGGTGAGTACCGGCGGACTTTTCGTGCAGGTGCACACCGGCAGTCGCGGCTTCGGTCACGGCATGGCGACGAACTATTTTGAGTTGGCGCGCGCTGAGCGGCCGGAAGAAACCAAAGACATTGACCTGGGTTACTTCACTCCCGACTCAAGACACTATCGCGATTATTTGAACGCAGTCGCCGCTGGTGGAAATTATGCAATCTTGAATCGCCTAATCATTTTCGAGCAGGTGGCCGAAGCGTTTCGCGAAACTTTCGATTCCGACCTCGAATTGATTTATGAGATCAGCCACAACCTGGTGCAGAAGGAATGGCACCCGAAATTCGACGACGTGTGGGTGCATCGCAAAGGCGCAACGCGTGCTTTCCCGGCTGGTTATCCGCTTTTGCGCGGCACGATGTGGGAACAAACTGGCCATCCGGTCTTGATTCCCGGAAGTAATAAGGATTTCAGTTACATCCTGCGGCCGTTGCCGGGCGCGGAGAAAAGCGGCTTTTCCGTAAATCATGGCGCGGGCCGTCGAATGTCACGCCGCGAAGCGACGCGCACACTTTCGCAGCGTCAGATTGACGACGAGTATGCAGCCGCGGGAATTGTCGTCAACACCGACGGCCACGTTCCAATTGATGAAGCTGCGCCCTGTTACAAGTCTTCGGAAGAAGTCGTGCGCGCGGTTCTTGATGCAGGTCTGGCAGAAATCGAATACAAGTTGTGGCCGCTCAGCTCGCTGAAAGGTACTGAAGAAGGCCCACGCTGGCGAAAGAAGAGATCTAGAAGGTCTGGTCGTAAATCAAGCGAGCATTTTTAGCGAGATCCATCCGCGAAGCGGGGCAGTAGGCCCGACCGTGAGTGAGGGCGCCCATTGGAAATGCTCGCGGCAACGCCCTTCCCCCTCACGGTCGGGCAACTGTCCGCCTTCTATCGTCCGGGTCGGGCCTGATTGACCCTTTCATTAGCCAATCCAGACTGGCAAACCAGCTTCCTTTTCCTTTAATCTTCCTCCGTGGAAAAGTTTCGCATTCGCGGCGGTAATGCAATCAAGGGTCGCGTGTCGATCAGCGGCGCGAAGAACTCCGCGTTGCCGTGTATGGCCGCAGCGATTCTCACAGCGGAAACCGTCACCCTCCACAACCTTCCTTACGTTCGCGACATCATCACGCAACGGCGACTGCTTGAAGATATTGGGGCGCACGTGCTGACGCCTGAGCTGCGCACGCACAAGATTTCCGCGGCCAATGTTGAGTTGATGGCCGCGCCCTACGAATTGGTGAAGACCATGCGTGCGTCAGTGTTGGCGCTGGGACCGCTGCTTGCTCGCTTCGGAAGGGCGCGCGTTTCACTCCCAGGCGGATGCGCGATCGGCGCGCGTCCTATTGACTTGCATCTGGCGGGATTCACCAAGCTCGGCGCGGAGGTTTTTCTTGAGGCCGGCGACGTCGTTGCCCGCGCGCCTAAAGACGGTCGATTGATCGGCGCCGAAATTAGCTTTGATAGAGTCTCCGTCACCGGAACAGAGAACTTGTTGATGGCAGCCACGCTGGCGCGCGGTCAAACGATCATTCACAACGCCGCGCGTGAGCCGGAAGTGAGAGACCTGGCGGAACTCCTGAATAAGATGGGCGCGCGCGTGCGCGGCGCGGGCACACCCACGATTCAAATCGAAGGCGTTGAAGCGCTGAGCGGGGCCGAGCACGCAATCATTCCCGATCGCATTGAAACCGGGACTTTTATCGTTGCTGGAGCGATCACTAAAGGCGAGCTGGAGATCAAGAACTGTAACCCCGAGCATTGCAATCGCATCATTGCTAAGCTGCGTGAAGCCGGCGTCGAGATCGAAGAAGTGAATCAAAGCACGTTGCTGGTACGCGGCTCTGATCGAATGCTCAAAGCTTGCGATGTCGCTACTGAACCGTATCCGCATTTTCCGACCGACATGCAGGCGCAGTACATGACGTTGATGACACAAGCTAAGGGTCGCTCAATAATCTCCGAGACGATCTTTGAAAATCGTTTCATGCACGCTTCTGAACTTCAGCGCATGGGCGCGCGCATACAGATTGGCCGCGACAAGGCGACCGTTGACGGACCATCGAAACTGATTGGAGCGCGCGTTCAGGCATCCGATCTGCGAGCCTCAGCGTCGCTGGTTCTGGCCGGTTTGGTTGCCGAAGGAGAAACAGTGATTGATCGCGTCTATCACATTGATCGCGGTTACGAAAAAATTGAAATGAAGCTCAAGGCGATCGGCGCAGACATCGAACGCGTGCGCGAATCAGTTACCGCGCCGCTCTCCTCTCAAGAAGACGCCGCCATAGCATGAACATAAAGGAGCGTTAACCTCTGTGGTATCATGCAGCCATGACCGAGACGGATTGCCTCTTTTGTAAGATTCTGGCGGGAAGCGCAGCGGCCGACGTCGTCTATCAGGATCATCGCTGCGTTGTCGTTCGCGATATTAATCCGCAGGCGCCGACGCACGTGCTGGTCATTCCCCGCGAGCACATGGAATCGCTCGATGAGGCTACGCAAAAGGACGAGTCTTTACTGGGACACTTGCTGCGTGTGTCTGCCCGCGTGGCGAACGAGCACGGATTAAGCGACAGCGGCGGGTATCGCACGGTCGTCAACACCGGACGAGGCGCGGGCCAATCTGTTTTCCATCTGCATGTGCACGTGCTTGGTGGGCGCGAGATGACCTGGCCACCGGGTTAGGTTTTCTTATTGAGCCCTCCCTTACGGTCGGGCTAGTGCCCCGAATTTTGTGCCTTACGCCAAAATCAAAAGCGCGCGCCGATTTTCGCGGCGCGCGCTTTTTCGTGCAAGGCCCAACGACCAAAGGTTATTCACGAATGCCACGACGCCGTTCGGGAATTTCTGTCAATCGGACAGGCACTTTCATTCGACGCCCATTACGGACGATCTCAACGTTGACGGTATCGCCGACCTGGTGCTTATCGAGCGTGCGATACAAATCGTCATTGTTGCCGATCTTTTGGCCGTCAATCGCTACGATGATGTCACCTAGCTCGACGTCGCCGTCCTCGGTTTGCGCTAATCCGCGAAGTCCGGCGTTGGCCGCAGGACCGCCCGGCTGGACGTTCCAGATCAGCGTACCGTATGACACTGGCAATCTCACCTGATTGGAAAACGACTCGACGTCGCGCGTTGTGACACCTAGTTTGGGACGCTGCACGTACCCGCTACGCACCAGCTGCGGAACTATTCGTTTCGCGATATTGACCGGAATCGCAAATCCGACACCGGCCGAAGCGCCGGATGGTGATTCGATCTGCGAGTTAATTCCAATCATCCGGCCATGCGAATCCAGTAACGGCCCACCTGAATTTCCGGGATTGATGGAAGCGTCCGTTTGAATCGCGCCTTCAATCTGTCGCCCGTTTTGGGCACGAATTGGTCGCTGCAAGCCGCTGATCACTCCGGTGGTCAGCGTGCGATCCAGTCCGAAAGGATTTCCGATCGCCAGGACCTTTTGACCAACCATCAGTTTGTCAGAATCGCCGAGGGGTATCATAGTCATCGATTCCTTCGGCGGCTCTAACAGGCGAATTACAGCGAGATCCGTGTCTGGATCTTTACCAATAACGCGCGCGGGATAATTCTTCCCGCTCCCTAAACTCACAGTAAGTTTCTCGGCGTCCGCAATCACATGGAAGTTGGTAAGAATGTCCCCTTGTTCATCGATGATCGAGCCCGAGCCGGCGCCTTCTCGCGCTTCGGCAAACAAACCGAAGAAATCCCGCACGGTAGTCGTAGACTGGATGTAAACGACGCTTGGCGCTATCGCTTTGTACACCTCTATATTGTTCTGCTCGTCCGACGCTAACGATGGATCGGTGATGTTCGCCGGCGACGAAATGGAGAAAGCCGAGCCAAGCGGTTGGAAATGTCCGGACAACTGTTGAAACCCGACAACACCGAATGCGGCAAACAACGCTGAAGCGAGGGCAATAATTAGAATTTGGCGTGCTGACAATTTATACATAGCCTTTGCTCCTTCAAAACAAAACGTGCACTTATCGGCACTGAGATGCGATTGCGCGAACTCACGGTTGTGCAATATGCATCTGCAAAAACGCCCGAAGTTTGGCACAAGTTCCGTAAAGCGATGGAAATGGCGCCGTTAATAATTTAGAACCTGGGCGGCGTTCCCGGCAAATGACTATCGGCTAATCAGGAAAAGACGGTGAGTATCACGTAAGGCAGGTTACTAACGTAGTCGATCATCGCCAGAGGCTGCGACCAGCCAAGAGCTGACATTCCGGTTGCCGCGTGTGCGAGCATCAAAGCAATGTAAATTGTCAGCACCAGTTGCATACCACGGCGAGCCAACGTTAGATGGGCACATCTGTACAGTGTGTAAGCGGCAAAAGCTCCGATAAGGAGTTTTACCAATAGGAAAGGAGCGTCACCTATTCTGAGTAGAGGCGCCAGCAGACCGTTACCTTCGCTGGCCACTTTGGAATGAACCCAGACGAGAGTAAGTTGCGCATCGAGCCAATTCAAGACAAAAAGAAGAATGCTTTTTGCCAACGCGCTCATGATCTGAAAAGGACTCCTCCCGTCTGTGAAAAATTGTTGAACGTCGCCCCTTCGAACTGCGAAACCTCCGAACCGTAAAGCTCGGAGGTTCCGCCGTCCGTACGGGAAGGAAACGAGACTCGCTTCGTGCTACCGGAAGTAAAGTTTCAATCCGGTTCTTCTTCCGGCTAAACTCCAGGCCAAAATCCAATGGCTAAGGTTCGAATTCCTGACCAACTGAAACGCTGGCCCACGAGTTCTAACTCCAATGCACCGCCCCGGAACTTATCTGCTCTTTGTAACTGGAAGCGTAATATAAAATGAAAACGGCAAGCAAGGAATGGATGGGTTTCTCAATCAACGCTGCTATTTTTCAGGGTACAGAGATCTTGCGTGAGGCAGGCATCGCCGAGGCGCGCCGCGAAGCCGGTTCACTGCTGGCACACGTCCTCGGCCGTGATCGAAGTTTTGTCATTATGCATGCTGACGATCTGCTGACATCCGAGCAAACTCAGACCTTTCGATCGTTTACCGCACGTCGCGCCAAGGGCGAGCCTTTACAATACATCGTCGGGCATCAGGAATTCTTCAAGCTTGATTTTCAAGTTACGCTGGACGTGCTGATTCCGCGGCCGGAAACAGAAATTATTGTGGAGACCGCTCTGGAACTTCTGAAGAATGAATCCGAGCCGTTCTTTGCGGACGTCGGCACAGGTTCTGGCTGTATTGCCATAACACTTCTTCACGGACTGGCTGAGGGACGCGGGATCGCGACGGATGTCTCGGCGGCAGCGCTTCGTGTAGCACGCCTAAACGCCGAGCGTCATGGCGTCAGCAATCGGTTGAGATTGATAGAGTCCGATTACTTTTCCGCAGTTGACCGACGCCGCCGATTTTCTCTGATTGCTTCGAATCCACCTTACATCGCTGAGGCCGAGTGGGAAACTTTGCCGCGTGAAGTTCGCGACCATGAACCGCGATCCGCGCTGGTTTCGGGACCGGATGGCCTCGCGGATATTCGCTGTCTGCTAGACGAAGCTCCTTCGTTCTTGCGCAGCCACGGTTACTTTGTGTTTGAGATTGGTTTCAACCAAAGCGCGAGCGTCTACCGAATGATCGAGCGTGACACTTGGGACTTGCTTGGAATACGAAGCGACCTTCGGGGAATTCCGCGCACGGTTGTGCTGCGAAAGAAGTGAGAAGTTAGCGTTTTGAGATCGTTTGTATCTCTAGTTGGCCGCAGCCGTAGCAACGGGCGAGCCGCCCCGGCGCGCTTCACGATACTTGCCTACGCCTTCCCGCACCAGCTTCAGGATCGGTCTGCGATTCTGGGCAATTGATTTCATCCAGGTGCCAGTATTTCGCTGTGGGAAGTAGATGCCGCGGAAAAACATGCGCATGATGAAGTGCATGATCTCGTCGTTGATTGAACGGCCCTGAAACCAATCAATCGCTCGCTCGTTATTCTGCGGGCTGTAGGAAGTCATCCACGCCTTATCGAGTTCCACCTGGGCTTCGTCAATAGTCATCTTCAGGGGTGTATGCGCCATTTTGTTGTGAGCAAAATTCATCCAGTGTTTTGGCCGGGTCAGTCGCCCCTCAGCTCCCAGCTTTTTGTATGTCGGCGTTCCTGGCAAGGGAACGAGCGGGCTGAAAACAGGCATTACCGGCGGCCACTGTTCTATCTGTTGCAAGGTACGCTCAGCCACGCCCGGCGTGTCGTTGTCGAGGCCGAAGATGAAAGAAGTGATCGCATAAATATTGCGCCGCGCTAGCCGATTAAGCACCCCTGCGTACTCGCTGGGTTTATTGAAACTTTTGTTCACGTCGGCAAGATTGGCCGGATCGATCGACTCCATGCCGATGAAAACCCACTTGCAGCCCGACTCAGCCATCAGATCGACGAGCTCTTCATCACGCAACAGGTTGGCGCTGATTTGCGCTATCCACGGCAACTGCGCGTCGGCCGCAATGATGTCACGCAGCAGAGACTTAGTGCGCTTGATATTGATCGCAAAGTTATCGTCAATAAAGAAAATGGTAATCTTGCCGCGATCTCTTTCAGCGCGGCGTTTGAGCAGTAACAGCTCCTGCACGACGCTGTCGTTGGCACGAAAACGAATTGAGTCGCCAAAGAATCCTGTTACCGTGCAGAACTCGCAGCCATACGGACAGCCTCGTCCGGATTCCATCGGAATCGTATTGAAATAGCTAACGCCCGATCCATATCTTTCCGTAAGGCGGCTAATGATTTTCGGAACCCAATTAAACTGATCGAGATCGATCGTGTCCCAGGGAATTATCGGGTACGGTTGCAGACTCGGCTTCCGCTCTTTCCCCGTCTCGTCAACTGGTTCATAGATTTCTTTGAGCTGCCCCTGCGCCGCATCTTCAACGATCTTCGGCCACGTCTCATCAGCTTCGCCCAAGGCGACGGCATCCGCGTGGCGCGGACCTCCGTCACGTCCGAGAGCCTCATCCGGTAATTCGGTGACGTGCGGCCCGCCCATCACGACCGGTACCCCGGCCGCGCGAACGGCATCGGCCACGTGGTAAGCCTTGGCCACCATCCTGGTCATAGCACCGATCCCAACCAGCCCAATCTGCTGGTCTCGGATGAAGGTCACCAGCTGTTGGTCGTCCATCGGCCTGGCGTTACCGTCGATCAACAGGACTTCGTGACCGGGGGGAGTGAGCGCCTTTAGCAGAAACATCCAAAGGTGCGGCATAAAGTTTCGCGTGACGCCGTTATCCGGGTTGTAAAGAAGAATTTTCATAATGCCGATCCTCAAGCCTGGCCGAAGAGTCGAAAGGTCACTCCCAGAAACCTTGAATGAAGAGAGTTACCACAACAGGGGAAAAATAATGCAGCTAACAAACTCGATTGTGAAAACAAGCAAACTAATGGGCGTGCGGACTATATCACACGAGTCCGCAACCGTACATATCTGTTTTTGCGACATTGCCCGCTTACCGAGATAGTGGGGTAAATGTGTGTTGCACATTTACCCCACTATCCTTACCGATATAAGGCTTGGCACGAGCAGCCACAGATGCTAGAATCCGCCGCGTTAGCGGACGATCCCGTAAGTTTCATCTTAATACGTTTGTCATCCAACGTTTAGTAAAGGCTCTCCGCCATGGGTTCACCCACTATCGTTTTGACTGCATCGTCCAGCGAGGCGAGCGAATGGCGACATAGCATCTGGCAGCAGATGATGTCGGCGACTGTTCCCGCTAAGTACGGGCACAAGTGGATCAATCCCGCTTCATTGGTGAATGAATCGTGGCCGGATGGTCGTGCGAAATACGTCCCCAACGGTCTGCGAATGGTTGAGACGTTGCTGCTCCGAGAATACCTCGAAGATGACGTAGTCGTGTGTTATCTCGAGAACCTTGAGAAATTTATCGGCCCAGAGACAAAAGTCGTGGCTATTCATGCGCACAATCCGCTTGGTATTTCTTACGCCACTGACGTTTATTCAAAGATCGCCGGCAAGAATTTGATCCCTCTTAATGCGGCCGAGTTTCTCAAGATCGTTACGCATCCGATCATCAACAAGTTCCAGCCCAAGATTGTCGTCGGTGGTCCCGGTGCATGGCAACTCGAACGGGCCAACCGCCTGGATGAATTCAAGATTGACTACTTGATCGATGGCGAGATCGAGCGCGTGTTTAGCGATCTCTTTAAGCGAATGATGGTCGGCGATCCTTCGCTGCCGCGAATCATAAAGGTTCCCAAGAACATGCAGGCGACCGTCCAAGAAATTCCGGTCGTCAAACATCGGTCCACATTCGGCGTGGTTGAAATAACGCGCGGTTGTGGTCGCGGTTGCCAGTTCTGTGGACCGGCGACGAAAGTCGGTCGCTCTTTCCCACTGGAGCACATTGTGGATAGCGCGCGCGTCAATGCGCGCGAAGGGGCTACGGAGATTATGATCGCCACCGAGGACATGTTCCTCTACGAGCAGCTGCCGAACTTTGAAACCAATGTGCCAGCGCTGGAAACTATGCTTACCAGCGTGAAGGGTGTACCTGGGATTGAAACCTTGCAGATGTCGCATATTACGATGGCGCCGGTCGTCAAGGATCCGAGCACTGTCGAGCGCCTAACGCCACTGATCGTTCCCTACTCGCACGTCCAGCATAAGGAATCCACAGACAGCGATCGCCGCATGACGGATCCCATTATTGGCTTGGAAACGGGTAGCCCGCGTCTCTTTGATATATTCATGAAGGGTAAAGCCTATCCGTATAAGGCTCATCAGTGGCGGGACGTCGTGCTTAAAGGCATGGAGATTCTCAACAAGCATAATTGGTTTCCATTCTGTACATTCATCATAGGATTACCGGGTGAGACCGATGCGGATACCAAAGAATCATTGAACTTACTTTATGATCTGCGCGACGCGAAAGGAACTTTCGTTCCGACCTTCTTCGTTCCGCTCGAACACACGCGAATGGAACAAAAGGAAAGCGCAAAGCTTATCGAGATGACCGATCTGCAGTGGGAGTTCTTTTACACTTGTTGGAAATACAACCTGCACTTCTGGCACGGCGGATCAAGGGCTTCGATGAAATTCTCGCTGGGAGTGCCGCTCTATTACTACGGGTTAGGCCGAAAGCTCTTCGGCAGCGGCATAAAGTATCCGCTGTATCGTTTTGCCGGTGTTCCAGATCGTTTCATGCGCAAACATCTTTACCTGGATTTCACGGGACATAAACGCAGCAAGGGCGTCATGCGAGCCCCGGTGAATGAAATCCTTCCGGGCTTTAGGAACGTTCGTGAGAAAGGTCTGAATATGATAGACGCCAGCCAGTTGCACCATATCGGCAGCATGCCAATCAGTTCTGACTCCGTTGCCGCAACGAGCAACTAACCCCGTTGCGCCACCTTCGGGTCGTCTCGCGGCCGTCCATTGTGGCGCAAGAAACGATCTCCCATACGGTCGCGCAGTTTTTCTCAACCTTTACGAGGCTCGACATTCGCCCGCGGCGCTGAGCAGCCCAGAATCTGTTAGTTTAAGATCAGTGAAGGGTTGTGCGTTCCTATTGCCCTAATCCGCAAACTAGTTGTAGGATGCGTCTCTGTGCGCTTAGCTCGATATCCTCAGACACTTAGACTACTCTGCGAATGGAGCGCAGATGGTCCACCGTGCTGATTAGTTGCGAGGCAAGGACGTTTTGCTTTACAGGATCGCTTTCTCCAACCAGTTGGCAAGCAAATCGGCCAGAAACACCGAACTATCATTTTGATCTGGCGCGTTTGCTGGGCTTTCACCAGGTTGTGTCTCTGGGCAATCGGGCGGCGATGGCGGCGCCATACCGGGTCCCTGCGTAACGCCTCCATCTGCGAAAGCAACGCCAGAGAGGGAGAAGATCAAGGTGCAGATAAACACGAAGTTTTTCAGTTGTTTCATCGTTTCTTCCTTCTTTTGAGAACCGTTATCACTTGTGTGATGGCGGTCGTTAGATTGTATTGAACGGACGCATAATAGCACCATTAGCAAAATGCGTTGCTAGTGTTTGCCTCAGCCACATCACAGCGGGGAGGTTAAATGGGAACAGAAACGTTGGCCGGACGGCAGGAAACGGCATCGACACAAGCTTGGGACGCTGCTGCGAAATGCCGCGCCGCAAGAGAGCTGGAGAACTCGGGCGACTATGAAGGCGCTCGCGCCGCACTAGATGACCTTTGGGATGGGATTGGCAAACGGCCGCGGTTGGATGGATTGACAGCAGAAGCACAGGCGGAATTACTGCTGAGAGTTGGCGCGTTATCGGGCTGGGTCGGAAGTTCGGCGCAGTTCCCGGGCGCTCAGGAATTTGCCAAGGACCTCATCGCTGAAAGCGCCCGCGCCTTCGAAGCGCTTGGCAATCGAGAAAAGGTCGCCGAGGCACAGACGGATCTCGCGATTTGCTACTGGCGCGAAGGCGCCATGGATGAAGCACGCGTATGGTTTCGCGAAGCATTGACGCGCGCAGAAAGTCCTACCAACCGCCTGCGTGTGTACGTGAATTGCACAGTTGTCGAAATCTCTTCAAACAGCTATCAGGTAGCTCTGGCTCACTTGAATCAAGCAGCACCTTTGTTGGACCAGGTTGAAGACGTCGCCGCCCGAGGTCGCTACCACATGCAACGCGGAATTGTTTATATGGGACTCGGGGGACCGGAAAATCTGGACCGCGCCTTAATGGAGAACACTGCGGCCAGGGTTTATTTCGAACAAGTAAATCATGCTCGCTACTTTGCGCGAGTTGAAAACAACACAGGAATCATCTTTCTCCAACTTCAGCGACACGAAGAGGCGCTTGAGCATTTGGACCAAGCTCGGCGGGCATTACTTAATCTCAGTGACATTGGTACTCTGGCCCAAGTCGATGAGACCCGCGCACGGGTGTTTCTGGGGCAACAACGTTACGCGGAAGCCGAACAGGTCGCTTTCTCGGCAGCTTCGGCCCTGGAGAGCGGAGGAGAACAATCGCTTCTCGCCGAGGCGCTGGAAACGCAAGGAATCGCGCTGGCGCGGTTGGGCCGTTATCAATTGGCCCTCGGTACGCTAAAACGAGCCGCGGATATTGCGAACACGGCTGGTGACCGCCAATCATCAGGAAGGACATTTGTTACCATTCTTGAGGAACTTAGAAGTTTTCTTTCACCGACCGACATTGGCGCTTTGTATCAGGAAGCTGACAGCCGGCTCGGTGAGCACCTAAACGGTGAGACTATGATTCGCCTGCGGGCTTGTGCTCGATTCGTGGTTGCCAACTCGACCGGCGTGAAGTCAGAGCACTTGCCGCTCAGGACTTCTTTTGAAGATGAAGTTCACAGATGCGAGAGTAGCCTTATTCGCCAGGCACTTGAGGAAGCCAAAGGGAGCGTCACCAGGGCTGCTAAGATGCTCGGATTAACTCATCAGGGGCTTTGCTACATTATTAACCATCGCCACAAGAGTCTGCTTGGCGCCAGAGCTCCCATAAGAGTTCGTCGCACATCAATAATAAAGAAGCGATAAATCCGGGTTGCCTCTACAATGCCAAAGCTGCGCCCGCCCGCCTTGTCACATCAATATATTGACGCGTCAAAGCTTTCCCGAGACAGCAACCTGTTTTGCTATTGACAGAACCCGCCTCTCTGAAGTAGATTGCGCGCGTTGGTTCTCACCCTCGTAGTAGAAACCGGGGAGCGGCGCTAGCGCGCTGATGCGTGATTGTCTTAAGCGGCCTGACTTATATTGGCAGGGCTTGACAATCAAGCATGAAAAACGCGGCGAGGCACCACTGCCTCGCCGCTTTTATTTGGATTATCTGCCTTCCTCAAGATCTCGCCATCATCCAGATAGCCGGGCTGAAATATGCGCTCTTTGAAAACTCCATTGACACAAAAGTCGCCGCGAGTGCAACATTCGCTCCGAATGATGCAGCCCCCAACACAATCGCGAGCCGCCCGTCACGAACTGAGATTTCCAGTGACCGCTACCTGTCTGATTACCGCCATAATATTGTTCACAGCATCGTGCGGCGCCTCGCTCTATAAAGTTAAGCCTGCGGCTCTGCTGCCTGCTATGCCCGCAAACTCAGCCACGGCTAACCTCGGTACGATTTCATTTCGGGCGGCCCCTTTACTAACCGATGAACAAAGCCACGAACTCTTCGAATCAAATTTGTTTTTAGCGGGCTTATTACCAGTCAGGGTAGAGATAATACACAACGGTGGTGAACCAGTTGACCTCAGAAAACTTCGGTTTCATTTGCACGACGCCGCCGGCATTGAATGGAAAACAATCTCGGCAAAGCAAGCGATCGCGCGTATCTTGAAAGCAAACGGCGTATACGCCTACAACCCGAACTCGCGCAGGACGTTCGAAAAAGAATTTCGCGCCTACGAACTCGATGTAAAATCACCGCTGACGCACGCCGAGCGACTGCGGCAAGGGTTCGTCATTTTTCTCTCACCTAAGAAAGAGTTGGTCTCATCGCCGCATGGCCTGGTCCTTACAGTCGATGGCTTAGGCCAGCAGGCGATACTTCGCCTCAGCTAGTCACTCTCCCATTCAGTTCGCTCTCGCGATTAGACTTTTTCCGATCTCTTCGGCTACGCTTTTCCCCTCAGAACCCCGGACATCTTTATCGCAACTGCGGCCGGGCTCGTTAGAAGATCGAGTCATGCAGCCAAATTCGTCTGAAAGGAAATAGCAATGACGCCGGAACGACAGGCCACTGGGCAGCCAACCCCAGCCTTATTGTTTGACACCATCAACGCTTACCAGCGCACTGAAGCAATCAAATCCGCCATCGAATTAGGTTTGTTCACTGCGATCGCCGCGGGCAATACAACCGCAAAAGACATTGCCCAAGCATGCGGCGCTTCAGAACGTGGCGCACGCATTCTTTGCGATTATCTGGTCATCATAGGCCTTCTGAACAAGCAGAACGGCAATTATGGATTAACTCCTGACTCGGCGATGTTTCTTGATAGACGCTCGCCCGCCTACATGGGTACGGTGATTGATTTCATGCTGTCGCCCATGCTGACTGACAACTTCAAGCAATTGACGGCGGCCGTCCGAAAAGGCGGCACTGCTTCTGACGAAGACACGGTCGTGGCGCCCGATCATCCGGTCTGGGTCAAGTTCGCGCGGGCGATGGTGCCGATGATGGCCATGCCTTCACAGCTGCTGGCGCCTATGGTGGATCCGGAAGCGAATCAGAAACTGAAAATCCTGGACATTGCCGCCGGACACGGTTTGTATGGACTCGCATTCGCGAAGCGCAATCCGAAAGCGCAAGTCACCGCCGTTGACTGGCCCAATGTACTGGAGGTCGCCAAAGAGAATGCGCAAGCCGCCGGCGTATTGGATCGCTATCACACTAAGCCAGGGAGCGCGTTTGATGTCGATTACGGGACCGGGTACGACATCATCTTGCTGACGAACTTCCTTCATCACTTCGATCCGGCAACATGCGAAACGCTGCTCCGCAAGGTTCGAGGCGCATTGGCCGATGGCGGACGAGCCGTGACGCTGGAGTTTGTTCCGAACGATGACCGCGTTACTCCGCCGCAAGCCGCGGCCTTCAGCATGATGATGCTCGGGGCGACGCCCGGTGGTGACGCCTATACGTTTGCCGAACTCGAAAGGATGTTCCAGAACGTTGGCTTCGCGCGCAGCGAGTTGCACGAACTACCGCCCACGATCCAGCGAGTAGTGATTAGTTACAAATAATAGAAGCGCAAAACTGGTCCTGACCGAGATGAAGATGTGCGACGGTTGAGAGCGTCGTATTAATCCTTTAGCGTCTAAGAAGGGGCGTCCGTTCGATCTGGCGGATGGCCGTAGCGAAAGTTTGCATTAGGAATCGCGCGCTACGCAGCAGGCAGCTACCGATTTGAAACGGCAATCGAGGAAAATCATTCAAAGAACCAGAAACACTGATTGTCGCCTCTACCGGATTAGGCCAGCGCAAGCGCAACGCCCGAAGTATTGCTTTTGGTCGGCGAATTACCAGGGACATCGGATCCTGGTGCGACACGTGGTTCGTGAAAGGTACTGACCATTGTTTCAAGACGGAAGGAACCAGCCAGCGGGGCAGATGTCTTGCTCTCCACTCCACTGGAGCACCAGCAATGTTTGCGCCGAACAATTGGTGAGCCAGTCCAACCGCGCAAGCTATCCAGTCTGCCCGACGGCGATTCTTTCCCAGACACAAATCCCAGTCAAAATTATCAGGCCGTGACTCGAGCGCCACCGCGATGTCACAAAGCCAGAGTGGTCGCCAGACCCCGTGGGCCAGGAGGTGGAAGGAAAGAATTCGGAGATGGTGCTCGGGACACGGTACGCGAATTGGAACTCCATCCAGAGGAACCAGCAAAGAGTACTTGAATAGTTCATCGAAACTTAGGTAATTAAGTTTGCCCGAGCCGGCATGATGATCGACAGGATACCTGTAGCCGACCGATCTTTGAACGTCGTCGGCTTTCTCGTAATCGTTCGCGGCTACGAACAGATCGATGTCCCCGTAAGGTCGAAGCCCTGTCTCGGGGTAGTGCCGCGCGATAGCCCAACCCTTGACGAGCACCGGCTCGATGCCCGCCGACCGATGTAACCGGAAAACCTCTTTGAGGTTAGCTTCCCCTTGGGCCGTTTGGACAGCGTGAAGACGATAGGCCTGAAGCAGCTCATCACTGAGGAAGTGTTCATTCGATTGCGATTCAATCAGCCGCCGCCAAGTCAGAGCCGCCGCGCCTGACTTAAGAAGCAACGGCGTAACGCGAGCGAGCTGCTCAACGGTAATATCAAGAGCGGACGGAGGACAACGCCATGCTCCGGCCAAGGTCTGCGCGATCAAAAAGCTCGGGCGATGTTGTGGATCGTGAAGCAAAATTGCGTGCGATAGTTATCATCTGCACTGGCACTGGTTGCCATTGGCTAGGCAAGTCTTGGGGGGTTTATCGGAGCATGGGTTTCCCCCGCAACCCCCAACATCGGTGGGAAATCGACTTCTGCAGACTGCTTCGGTAATCGCCGTGCCGGCGGCCAGTGCCGTAGGCGCCGAGATGGTAACGATCAATGGCAACAGGATAGCCGCCGTAGCGCCTGTGCGAATAAGAGTGCGGCGCGATACTTGCGGCATTCCTTTTGGCTTTGGCGTGCGACTCGTCAAAAGATTAAACTTCTCAAGTTGATCAAGAGCTAACCAGACAATCTGATCCTTAACTGGAGATTTCAAGTCTCTCTGCAGCCGCTGGGCTATGTCCGCAACCGTTCTGCGACCGTCGCAGCTTCTCCAGACGCGCGCCGCGGTATCATTGAGACAATGGGCTTTGTAGGTCTTTAGATCATAAACTAGAAGATCGTCTCGCACTTCCTTCACGATGAGCTGGTCCTTTCGCGCTCGTGGGGCTTTCGTTCCTGTGGCGTTTTTCATGCCTGACCCTGGTCGGCTTCCACGTGGCGCTATGTTTCCGCAGCAAAAGTGCGGGTTGAATCTAATTCTTCCAGAATGGCACTGGCAGTTTCTTCGGCCTCGCCGCGCACGCTCTTCAAAACCGGCGCCGAAGCAATTGCTTTCGGAAGAGTCGTCAGTGCCAGCTCAGGTTGTGAACGGGCACAGACCGTGTTCGCCAATAACTCCAGCACTGCTCGGCCGGCAGAGAGTTTGCGAGGTCGCCATTTCGACCCCGCTCGGTAACTCGTAGAGACAACCAGTCCGACCCGCAGTGGCTCCGATCCGGCTTTGCCTCCCAACTGGTCAACCGGCACTTTCACTTGCCGGAAGTCGGGCCCGCGAATCCCCAGCGGCCTGGCATAGGGATGTACGCGTCCGCGTCCGTCCACCACTGCGTATTCGTCGGAATAGTAAGTGGCTCCGGCTCGAACAAGATGTTCCACCAGGGTTGTCTTGCCGCTGAGGCTGAGTCCCGGGATCAGGATGGCAGTTTTTCTCCATCCGACAACGCCGGCATGCACGAACACCCAGGGGCGTGCGTACTCAGCTACTTTCAATTGCACCTGCGATTCAAATACATCAAGCGCTTCGTTCCAATCTTTGCTGCTTACTAGTCGGGCGGCGTCCCAGTAGACCAGGTTAAGACGACGAACGTTCGATGTTGGATCGTTGTCACCCATAATCACTGAGTACAAGTGCTCAACAACAGGTGATTTCGCCGGCTTCCATCCTGGCGGCAGCCGCTCAAGCACATAAGGCAGAGCCTTGCGGTTGTTTACGCGTACACCAACGCGCAACCCGTAAGACACGAACGAGATTCCTGCCGCCCATCCCAGGCGGTCAAGCTTCCTCATTCAAGTGGAACTTCGTTTATAACGAGGTACGCACGACATAGGGATCGCGATTCTTTCTTTCAGAAAGCTAAATCAAGAAAACGAGCCACCAAACGGTTCCTACTCGCGGCTTTCTGGTTCCGCCTAATCGTAGTTCGCGTAATAACCCGAATAATAATCGTCAGCTTCTAGATCTGCATGATTAAGTACAACGCCGTAAATGCACGCGCCCAGTTCCTGAAGGCGATCCTTTACACGTCGCACCATGCGGCGCGAGCCACGTCCGCTCTTCACGACAATGATCACCCCATCGACCATCGTTGAAAGTATGCTCGCATCCGCGAACGAGCTGGCTGGCGGAGAATCAATAATTACGAGGGCAAATCGTCTCTCAAAAAAAGCCAACAGCTCGTGCATCTCATTCGAACCCAAAAAAACTGCGGGATTCGCCGGTATCGGACCAGCGGTTATCAGCTTAAGGTTTGGATAGTTCTCATGAGTGCGCAAAAGCGAATCAAGGTCTTTCTGACCTGAAAGATAACTTGTCAAACCATCTGAGTTTGACAGTCCAAATTGACGGTGGAGCTGCGGCCGACGAAAATCGCAATCGATAATCAAGACTTCTGCCCCGGTCTGCGCAAACGTAATTGCGGCATTGATTGCTGTCGTCGTCTTCCCTTCGTACGGCCGACCCGAGGTCACAAGAATGCTCCGCGGGGACTGTCCCGTGGACGCAAAGAGCAGCGAGGCGCGAAGATGCCGGTAGGCCTCTGCTGTCGGCGAACGAAGATCCTTCGTCAGGGCCAGGGCCGTGAATTCTTCTCCCCTGGCTTTGAGGAATCTCCATTGGCCTAACAAAAAGTGACCATTAGGGCGAGCCGGAATCAGGGCCAGGGTAGGCATCCCCGTATGGGTCACAACGTCTTCCGCAGACCTCAATGTGTTATCAAATTGTTCTACAAGTACGGCTAGACCCAAACCGGCCGCTATCGAAATCAGAAACGCAATCAACACTGCGCTGAGGCGAGCTGGTCCAACAGGCTGAGCAGACAGCACCGGCGGTGTCACAATACCTACGCGGTTCGACTTGTCGAGAGAGTTAACGTCCATTTCTTTCAGGCGTTGAAACAGCATGGTGTAAAGTCCCCTGCTGGTCTCAATTTGCTGAGTCAGGTTCGCCAGCGATATCTCGTCCTGAGTCTGATTATTTGCTGCACCCCGTTCTGCATAATAGGCTATGTGGAGCTTGGCTTCGCGCGCTACGGCGGCATCCAGCTTTGACTTCAATGAACTCACAGTCTCTTTTGCGCTTTTACCAATATCTTCTCGGAGTTGTTTGATTTCCGCATCGATCTTTTTTACTTCCGGCCACTCTGACGTATAAACCTGGATCAGCGAAGCGCGCTTTTGCTCGAGTTGGTGAATTGACTTGCGCATTTCCTGAATCTCTTCACTATCTCTCACCGCCGGAATTAACAACGGATTGGTTACCGACTTCGCTGATTCATAGGTGGCTTCAAAATTTTTCCTCTCATTCTCCGCAGCTAATAATTGAGAACTCAACGTACCCAGACGCTCGGCGGTTAGATTTCGGCCGTCTCCCTTCTCGAGCGGCAGGTTATGACTCTTCAGATAACTGAGTCTCTCATCTTCCAGTTGCGTAATCTTAGACTGTAAGTCGGCCACCTGGCGCCCCAGCGTCTCCGCGGCGGCTTGGCTGCCTTTCGTCTCATAATCGTTATTGTTAACGATGAAAATCTTCGTCAGTGCGTCAACTACCTGCCTTGCGATTTCTGGGTTAGTATGCCTGATGCTGACCGTCACCAGACTCGTACGTTCCCTGGGCTCGACCCGTAGGTTTGCCAGCAGGGCGCTGACATAAGGCTCGAGCTGAGCAATCCTCGCCTGGCTCAACTCGTTCGCATTATTCTCTCCTTCGACAACCGTGGGAAGGCTCGCTGATTGC
>Ga0070706_100000499_pt1 | contig 45986 bp, 44 predicted proteins | sample KBSK5501metaG_FD_65476 | JGI IMG/M metagenome (GOLD analysis project Ga0070706, IMG submission 65476) | Corn, switchgrass and miscanthus rhizosphere microbial communities from Kellogg Biological Station, Michigan, USA - KBS K5-50-1 metaG | ecosystem: Host-associated > Plants > Roots >... | reverse complement strand
AAGAGGGTAGGTCTGCACTACATCGCTTTTTCGAACATTGCCATTGCAAAGACAAGACTTGTCCAGCTTTCCATATCACAAATCGCAGAATTCGGCGGTTCCGTGACGAACTTCGGCTAGTGAATCAAGCGCACCGGAATGGGGGAGAACCCGCCCCCTAGGACCGCTGGGGGTGCGCCGGGATTATTGCCACAGCCGACAACGTTCAGAATATGCGCAGGAGTATTGGTGGGAACGGTCGGTGAAACCGGGTCAACAAACAGTTGCAAAAATCCAATCACATGAAGTGGAGTGGCACTAAGGTCTTCGATAATGGGAAAAGTCGCTATCGACCTGCTCGTAGTGACCAAATTTCCCGATTGAGGTCCGCTTCCAGCCGTGATTCTCGCTGGGCCAGTTCCAGCAGAAAGGTCAGTTGGGTCGAGCGTGTCCACGGCGGGATGGTTGGTCAGGCACTGGAGCCCCTGGTTAGTTTGGGTGCTGAGCTGGGGGTTTGCCAGACCTGGATCTACAACTGGGTTAGGAGGGAGGGGATTCACGGTCCCGCATGTATAAGTGTTAGCTGAATCGCAGCATTCGATACCGCTCTCGTAAGCCGAGGCTGGCGGAGAACAGGTACCCGGGCAGAGATTAGTAGCGCTCGCGACGACCTGCGCCGGACGGAATTGTAGAGCTCCAGCAACGGGCGGACATGCACCGGTGCATGGCGTTAGTTGGACAGCCTCTCCAATCACGTTCGCCGCCACGGGTGCGCCCGTCGTGGGGTTGACAAATTGAGATGGGCCCGCACTCTTTGGGTCTTGGTTTGCAACCAGCAGAGGCTTTACGCATTGCGGCCTGATCGGAGGGTAGCCTGCGGGTGCGTTCGATGGATTGTAGGCTTCGGCAATAGCCGAGGCCGTTACCGTGACCAGTTTTGTTCCCCAGATGCGGGCAAAGAAAGTGGGCAGGTTGGTTCTTTGCAGGGTGACGGAGATTTGCGGGTTGCCGGGACGGGTGAAGTCGAACGCCGGAGCTGCGGCCAGCACCGGTGGCGCTCCCGAGATCTTGTTTTGCGCCAGGATGGAGTTGATCACGCTGGTGGCCATCGTTTGAGCCATGGCCTGCCGAGTGGCGTTGGCCGTGTCGGTGGTAATCCCCGAATCCACAAACGCTTTGGCGCCCGCCAGGGCAGCGGCATCAGCGGCACGCTGCATCTCGCCGCGGGCAACATACAGGGTAGTTACGTCAATCGCCAGCGCAGCCATGCCGAGCAAACTTACCAGGGCGATCGCCACCAGGACGATCGTCTGGCCACACTCTTCCGGACGCCGCCGAATCGCGATTTTTCTGTTGCTCATAAACATCCTCAACATCCTCAGTCCATGTTGGGCACGGTTGCGTCGGTGTCAATCTGGGTCACGCCCTGATAGGTCGCCCCGGGAACCAGCAACGTAATTACCTTGTTGAAATGCCACGAATATGGGTACTTCAGACTCACTCGCGTGCTGATCACACTGAACGTGTTGCCACCGATAACGGTGGGAAAGGAATAACCGCGCTCAATAGTCAGGACCAGCGGAGCTGGGCAGCCACCGCCTGCAGCGGTGTAAGTCCAAGTCATCGGCGGAGCGGGGGGAGGAGCGGTCTGTGTGGCCAAACCGCAATCGTTCAGCCTCGCCGTTTGGAGATGAGACACGACCAGATCACGAATCGCAGTGACCGATACCGGGGTCCCAATTGCGTCCAGGTCGTTGGTGGGCAAAGTGGAAGCGAAGCGGGCACCCTCGCGTGCGATGTTGTTCAGCATCTGTTTCAGGTTGAAGGCTCCGCCGAAGTCGAAAATTCCCACCACGAAAACGACTAGCAGGGGGAGAGCGACGGCGAATTCCAGCAACTGCGAGCCGGAGGCATCGGCGAGAAATGCCGCCCTCTCCTCCCACCCGTGAAATGGTGATTTACGCCCGCCCACCTAGTCTTCTCCTGTGGTCTGCACGTTGGCCTTGAGCTGGATCAGCTGCTGGTTCAGCGATGTAAATGGAAGATAGAACTGGTAAGGGTATTGGAAGCTGACCGAGACCCCGCAGGCCAACGGTGCCGTGGTCGGAGCGTTGATCTGGACGTTCGCCTGGAAGCAAATCTGCGGGTTTCCTCCGCCGATAGCGGCGCAGGTGACTACCGGTGTCTTGGTAGTGCAATCTTTCAGCGCCGGATTCGGAAGCAAGGGAGTGACCTGATTGGGGTTCAGCTTGGAGGCTTGCAGGGCCTGTGATACCCGAGCCGCCACCTGGTCCGGCGTTAGCGCGGCGTTTCCACACAGCGCGCAAGCCGGGGCAGTCGCGGCGCGAGCTCCTTCACGAGCCGCGTGAGTGACGGTGGCGTAGATGTTGTAGGCCCGCCCGAACCAGTAGATTCCCAGCATCAGCATAAAGACCAGCGGCAGCACGATGGCAGCCTCGGCGATCTCGGCTCCGCTGGTGTCGCGTGCGGTGTGTTTCCAGAATTTCATTTCCGTTAGAAGCCCCACGCCTGCCTGACGGTATAAAGAACAACCGCGACGGCAACAGCCACGCCGAACGGTACCTTCAGAGAGTCGGGGTTATCCAGCGACAGCTCTGGTCCGGGCAAATGAAGCGTAAACATGGAAGCCAGCATGTGTAGCAGGTTGCGCGCCGTCTGGCCGATTCGCCTTTTCCACACGATCAGGATTACCGCCATGACGCCCGCTGCCAGGACTGTTACCACCAGCACGGCGATCAGGCGCGTCGGTCCCAGAAAAGCCCCCAGCGCCCCCACCAGTTTCCAGTCTCCTCCGCCAAGGCTTCTTAGCAGCACGAAGGGCAGCAATAGCCCCAGGCCCAGCCCCGCTCCCAACAGGGAGTCTTTGGCTCCAGCCCAGCCTAGGGCGAGCGTGTTCACCCCAATTCCCAGGAACAGCGCTGGCACAGTCAACCAATTGGGGATACGGCGGGAACGCCAGTCGGTCCAACCGGCAACCACCGCAGGAATTGTTGCCAACATCCACACCCCCTGTTTCATCATCGGCTCAATCGCGCAGGCCGGGTTCGGGCGCACGGGAAAACCAGGCGGAATTTCGCATTTAGGCTAGCCATCCGAAATGTCCGGAGCTGGACGGCCGGAGAGGGTCAAAACCAGCCTTAACAGCGGATTATGCGCGGTTGGTCCGCCCAAGTCAATGTAAAGAAGCAGGGTAACTCGTAGCGCCAGCGTCCCGCCAGCTGTCGCAAAGGCATCCCTCCGACTCTCGCTTAGGCAGGCCCTGCCCTCGCCCTAGAGGCGAAGGAACAAAGAACAAGGCCCGATGGCTCGGGCCTTCTTTTGAACACCTTAGAGACGTTACTGGCTTAGAGGGTGACCGCTGCCGCGCTCTGCCACCACCCGACGGGCGTTCTCCGCAAGTTGCTTGGCCTGAGGCAGAAGGTCGAGCGCCTTGGTTACCTGCGGGTCCGTTTCAGCTCGAACCTTCAGACCTTCCTCTTGTCCAAATACATCCACAAAGATTTCGCTCTTGATGTTGGAGTGCACCCAGGCGTTGTTTTCGAGCAGCTCGGCCTCGGTGTACGGAATCTTTTCGTCGTCCAGGAACTTGCGGAAATCCTGCAATACCACGTCGTCCACTTCGAAACTCTTTCCGGGGTGATGGGTCACGGCGTAGTGCTTGGCAAAATTGAAGAAGGCATAGTGCTGCAGCAGGGAATCCTGAAAGTGGTTGCTCTTCACCGCTGTGATTTTGACGTCCGGTGTGATCCCGCCGCCGCCGTAGACGGTGCGGCCGCTGTCGGTGAGTTTTACCTCCCGGCTGGCGTTGTGTTCGTTCTCCTCACTCTCGCGGTTGAAGTAATAGTCGTAGAGCGAAACGTTGGAGTAATCGCGCTGAATCAAACGCATGCTCGGTGTGTAGTACTTCGCCGTTGTCAGCGCCAAACCGGTATTCTCCGAAAGCGGATAGACCGTCTGCACCAGACCCTTGCCAAAAGTAGTTTCTCCGGCGATCAATCCGCGGTCGTGGTCTTGAATGGCGCCGGCCACGATTTCCGCTGCCGAAGCGGTTCCCCGGTTCACCAACACCACCAGCGGGTATTCCTTGCCGCCATTGCCATGCGCCGCCGTATAGCGTTTTTCTGGAGAAGAGCGGCCATGATGGGAAACGATCAGCTGGCCCTTACGCAGGAACTTGTCGGCCACGCCCACACCCTCGTTGAGCAGGCCCCCGGGATTTTGCCGCAAATCGAGGATCAACCCCTTCAGGTCGCCCATCTGGTCGAGCGCGTCGGCAACTTCATGTTCCGTAGTTTCGTTGAAGCCGGAAACGTGCATATAGCCGATACCGGGCTTGATCAGGAAGTGCAGATCAACGCTGTAGCGAGGAATCTCGTCGCGGACTACGGCAAACTCAAGAGGCTTTTCCGCGCCTTCGCGCAGAATCGTAATATGTACGGTTGTGCCCTTCGGCCCTTTCAGCAGGTCCGCCACGTCGCCCGTGCTCATGTTATCAGTGGGCTTGCCATCGACGGCCGCGATGATGTCACCAGGCCGGATTCCAGCGCGATACGCCGGGGTTCCGACAAAGGGCGCAATGACGATCACCTTGTTGTTGCGCGGGCCAACCGTCATGCCCACACCGTAATATTTGCCCCGCTGATCTTCGCGCAACAGGGAATAGGCCTTGGGGTCGAAGAAATTGGAGTGCGGATCGAGCACGTGCAGCATGCCCGGGATGGCTCCGTTGTAAATCGCTTTGTCGGGATTCACGGGCTCGGCGTAGTTCTGCTCGACAACGTCATACACCGTGGTGAACTGGCGCAGGCTGTCTCGGACATCGGAGTCACCGCCGGGGGCGGCCGATGGATTGATTTTCTGCCCGAAGACGATGCCTAGGAATCCGCAGGTGACTAATATGAATACAACCAGGAAGAGTGCGCGACGAGAACTACCAACCATCTTTGTTTTCCTTCGCCGGAAAATTTCGCCGGAAAGTCTAAGCTACCTCGGTACACCGCGTGTCAGCGCAGTATAACACGCGGTCACGGCGACCTACCCGTGCTTTTTGCTACCCGGAAGTAACCACCACGGACGTCCGTTTGCCAGTTTGTACGCACGTTTTTAGATGCGTCAGATCGCCTTCGCGGTTCAGTCGCGCCGGCGTCTCGCCGGCTGTCCCGAGGGCGTCCCTTCGGCTTCGCTCAGGTGGGGCTCGCTTTCGGCGTGGCCCGGCAACCCTGGTGCTGTTCCCGCTCAAACGGAGGGCTTTCGAGCGGGCGGCGTGGCCGGGACGGCCGTGCCCACATTTCCAATTCTCTGAATTTTGGATGCCGCCGATTGCTGGCAATTCGGTCCGGCAGTATCATGGAATCTATGAACCTGGGCTTTCCAGAGATGATTTTTCTCTTCCTTTTTGCCCTGATCCTGTTCGGGCCCAAGAAATTGCCCGAGATTGGACGGCAGATTGGACGAGCCCTCAATGAATTCAAGCGGGCTTCGAACGAATTCAAGGCACAGATCGAATCCGAGATTTCTCAGCTGGATTTGGAAAACAACCGCCAGACCATCCTGCCCCCGGTTCAGGCACCAGCAGGATCGGTAGCCTCCGGCAGCCTGCCCCCGGCCGAGACTTCCGTACCCGACGCCTCGCTGGCCAAGGCTCCCGATGCCTGAAATGGCGGCTGAGCTTCCTCCGTCTGAAGATTCTCGCGACGGCTTGACCGCGATGAGCTTCCTCGACCACCTCGAGGAACTGCGGCGCCGCCTGATTTACTCCATCCTTGCCGTCACGGTTGGATTCTTCGCCTGCTGGAACTATCACGAATTTATCTTTGGCTTTGTGCAACGACCCATCATGGACGCTCTGCACCGGAACGGCATGGCCGAAAAGCTGGTCTATCTCAATCCCACTGAACCCTTCAACCTTTACCTGAAGGTGGCGGCTCTGGCCGGCTTGTTCGTGACTTCACCCTTTGTGCTCTATCAAGTCTGGATGTTCATTTCTCCCGGCTTGTATCGCAACGAAAAACGCTATGTGTTCCCCTTCATGTTTTCGACCGTCTTCCTGTTTCTGGCCGGGGGTGCGTTCGCTTACAAGATGGTCTACCCGGCCGCGCTCAACTTTCTGATCGATTATGGCAAGCAATTCCAGCCGATGATCACAATCGGCGAGTACACGGACTTGTTTCTGACCATCATGATTGGGATGGGAGTGATTTTCGAATTGCCCATTCTGGTGTTCTTTCTCGCGCTTATGGGCATCGTGAACGCCGGCTGGATGTGGCGCAATCTCCGTTATTCCATTCTGGTGATCTTTATCATTGCGGCCATTATTACTCCGACCACTGACATTCTAAACATGTGTATTTTTGCCGCGCCGATGGTGGCCCTTTACATCTTAAGCATCGGAATCGCGTGGATGGTCCATCCCAAACAGCGCAAGGCGCGGCGGGCAAGAAAAGACCAATGATAGGGATCTTCCGTAGCCACCTGGGGACAGCCGCCCCCGGCTGTTCGGCCGAGCGCAGCTCGGCTGATGATCGAGCGCTGGGAGACGATGATTGCGACGGCAGGTCTGTCCTGAGCGAAGCCGGAGGGCTGCCCGCGCGACAGCCAGCGGGACGCCAGCGCTACGGGGTGTTTGCCGTTTTACTGGGCCTGGTGGTTTGCGTCCAACAAGCTCACCCTCAATCATTCAATGCCACGCGCGCTATGCAATATACGCGTGAAGTGGTGGCCTTCGGCCCGCGGCCTATCGGCAGCGCCAATCACAAGAAGCTGGAGAATTACATCCTCAATCACCTCAAGGGCGACAGTGTGGAAGACGACGCTTTCACCGCCGACACCGTCGAAGGCAAGTTCCCGGTACGCAACCTGGTTGCCAAGTTTCCTGGAACTCGGGACGGAATCATCGTCATCGCCGGCCACTATGACACCAACTTCCCGCTGCGCCGCACCGGTTACGTGGGCGCCAACGACGGCGGCTCTTCGACTGCCATTCTGCTGGAGCTGGCCAACCAGCTGCGCGGAAAAAAGCGCGAAGGCTACAGCGTGTGGCTGTTGTGGACCGACGGGGAAGAAGCGGTAAAAGAGTGGACCGCCACCGACAGTCTCTATGGCGTGCGTCACCTGGCCGAAAAATGGCAGCAGGACGGCACGCTCAAGAACATAAAAGTATTACTGCTGGCTGACATGATTGGCGACGCCGACCTCAATATCGACCGCGACAGCAACTCCACTCCCTGGCTTGAGGATCTGGTCTACCAGGCGGCTTCGAAACTGGGCTACCAGTCTCACTTCTTTGGGCGCACCATCCCGGTGGAAGATGACCATCTGCCGTTCGTCCAGCATGGTGTGCCCTGCGCCGATCTGATTGATCTCGACTACGGCTACGGCAACGTCTTCCATCACACCCCGGAGGACACGCTAGACAAACTCAGCCCGAAGAGCATGGAAATTGTAGGAACTGTGATACTGGAAACCGTGCGTTTGCTGGACAAGAAGTGAGCATCCCGTAGGAAGAGAACCTTCGCAGAGATGGTCTTCCGAAATCTAAAATCACCAACCTGAAATAGGTTCCAGCTCTTCGGTGGTAGTCCTTTTGCTCTTTTCCCGTTTTTCATTTCTAATTCCGCATCATGCCACGACGATACGCTGCGCGCCATCAAGGCATCCGGCTTGCGGCCTCGACGCAGCATTCGCTTCATCCTTTTTTCCGGCGAACAGGAGGGCATGGTTGGCTCGCGGGCCTACACGGTTACCCATAGCGCTGAGCTGGACATGGCGGTCGGCGTAGTGATCTTTGACTCCGGGATAGGACGCGTCACCGGCTTTTCGTTAGGCGGACGGCGTGACCTCATAGAGGATGCCACGCCACTGGTTGCTCCCCTGGAGCAATTCGACGCTACCACCCTCACCACCGACGCGGACTGGGGCACCGACAACTTTGATTTCCTGCTTCAAGGCGTGGCAACGTTCGTTGCCAACCAGGAGGAGTACAACTACCTGATCAACTACCACGCCATGTCCGATACGTTTGACAAGGTCGATCTGGCCCAACTCAAGAAACACGTCGCCGAAGCGGCTGCATTGACCTTGGGTATCGCCAACGCCCCGGTGCGGCCCGGCCCGCGCCTCAACCACGCCCAGATTGAACAGACCCTTCACGAAACTCCTATGGATGAGCAGTTGAAGACATTCGGCATGTGGGATAGTTGGGAAAGCGGCAAGCGGGGGCGAAAGGATTAGGACCGTTAGACAGCACGAACAGGCCACCAGGTTGGTTGATTCAGTGGCCAATGGAAAGGTGCAGTCTGGCGATCGAAACCTGAGGCGGGGCCACTGATTGATACTGTTCTGGGTACTATTTAACGTTTTCGTAGTGGCGATGCTGGTGCTCGACTTGGGCGTCTTCCATCGTCGCACCCATACCGTGAAGTATCGCGAAGCGCTCATTTGGAGCGCAGTCTGGGTGGCGCTGGCGGCGATTTTCGCCGTAGTGATTTATTTTTGGCACGGGCGGACGCCCTCGCTGGAGTTTATCACCGGATACGTGATCGAGCTCTCTCTGAGCGTCGACAACCTGTTCGTTTTTCTGCTGATTTTCCGCTACTTCCAGGTGCCGCCAGGACACCAGCACAAGGTCTTGTTCTGGGGAATCCTGGGGGCGCTGATCATGCGCGCGATTTTCATCGCCGCGGGTGTCGGGCTCATCCAGAGATTTCACTGGATTGTCTATGTCTTCGGTGCATTTCTGGTGTACAGCGGCATCAAACTGTTCCGCCAAGGAGAAGCCGAGATCCATCCGGAAAGGAACCCGGTACTGCGACTACTTCGTCGCTGGGTTCCGGTGACGAAGGATTACGAGGGGGATAAATTCTTCGTTCAGCGGACGGGACTCTTGGCGACGCCTCTGCTAGTTGTCCTGGTGGTGGTCGAAACCACCGATTTGCTCTTTGCGGTTGATTCCATTCCCGCCATCCTGGCCATTACCCGGGATGCATTCATCGTCTACACATCCAATGTTTTCGCGATTCTCGGTTTGCGCTCCATGTACTTCGCCCTGGCGGGAATGATGGAAATGTTCCGCTACCTGCACTACGGGCTCTCAGTGGTTTTGATGTTTGTTGGAGCAAAGATGCTACTGTCCCATTACTACGAGATTCCGACAGTTGCGGCTTTAGGCGCGGTGGCGGCGATCTTGCTTTTGTCGGTGGCGGCCTCGTTGCTCAGACCAAAAACCGTCTGACCACCCCTTTACCGCCAGGACGACCACGAAGGACATGAACGTAAACCAAGAAGCTCAAATGCGGCCCTGGTTCGGTGCGTGGTCTCAAAAGCAAACTCCTGACATCCTACCGATCTCGCTTGTTCTGGTCGGTTTTCTCCTGCGCTTCGCCCTGGCCTGGTTCACATTTCTCAACCCGGACGAAATCCTGCACTACCTCCTCTCGGAGCAACCATCGCTGGGTCTGGCGTACCAGGCGAGCCTGACAACCGAGCATCCTCCATTGCTGATTCTGTTCCTATACTACTGGCGCATGTTGGGCCACGCCGAATGGATCCTGCGGCTACCCTCTGTGCTGGCAGGAGCTGCTTTTTGCTGGACCACTTTCCTGTGGCTGAAGCAGGTGACAAACCGATCCACTGCCTTGACGGGTCTTGCGCTTCTCTTGTTCTCACCGTCGCTCATTTACCTCTCGTCCGAAGTCCGGCAATACGCTCTTCTGTTATGTTTTTCCGCCATCGCCCTCTACTTCCTTGAACGTGCGTTCTCGGAGAAGTCTGCGCGCATGATGCTCCTTTCATTTTTCGCGCTCTATCTTGCGCTGCTGACTCACTACTCCGCGCTGATCTTTGCGGTCAGCCTCGGGGCCTACGCATCGTTCCGCCTGTACCGTGGAACCACGGCCAGAGTGGCGATCCCATGGATCGTGGGGCAAGTCGGGGTCCTGGCGCTTTGTGTCTTCTTATACGCAACCCATATTTCCCGGCTGAAGAGTTCGGGCCAGCCGCTCGAAATCGATACCTGGCTGGGCAGTTCGATTTACCATCCCAGCCATGATCATCTTGTTGTCTTTGTCTTCCGAACTACGATCCGCCTGTTTCATTTTCTTTTCAGCCAGGGCGCAATCGGAGTGCTCGGTTTCTTGTGCTTTCTCATTGGCGTGACCGGGTTATGGATGGGCGACCGTAGGTTCCCGCCGGCCCCCGGCAAGCCCAGCTCGCGTCAGCTTGGGCTGCTCCTGGTACTTCCTCTCGTCATCAATTGCGCCCTGGCAATTGCCGGACTCTATCCGTACGGCGGCACCCGCCATAACGCAGTGCTGGCAGGCTTCGCAATGTCCGGAATCGCGATCGGCTTCTCCCGTTGGACGAATCGCGTCCGGTGGGGAAGACCGCTTGTCCTGGCTCTCGCGCTGGTCCTTGTCATGTGCAATGTGTTCCCGAACCCAACGGGCGCCTATATCCAGCCCCGCAACCAGAGTAAGAAGCTGATGGAGGAATCCCTCCAATTTGTACAGCGGCAGATTCCAGCCGGCTCGGTCCTGGTCACCGACAACGGCGGAGGTCTTTCCCTCAGCTACTACTTCTGCCACCAGAGAGTGGTTCAGTATGAGATCCCTTTTCAGCCACTTCTTCAGTCCGACTGCCGCGGGCTACACGTGAACACGCCTGCGCCGAATTCTAAAGCCCTGCCTGACCGCTCAACCTTGAGCGCGATCGATCCTTTTGTGCGAGCGAATACCTCGGCCCAGATCTGGTTCTTCCAGGCCGGCTGGATCGCAGGAAAAGAAGACGTCCGGCGAACCCTTCTGCAGACGGGCTGCCACGATCCCCGAAAGTTCGGACAGAACATTCTCCTTTGCCAACTGTGAGCTGCCGTTTTGGGCTGGCGCTCCGGATTGCGCAGCCAACTAGATTATGATGAGGATGCATGACTCGCGTAACCATTGCACTTCCGCCGCGGCCCTATGACGCCGTCATCGAAAACGGACTGCTGCAGGGGGCCGGTGAAAAGCTGTGCGAGGTCTTCGGTGCGGGCGGTTCGCCCGCGAAAGCCATTGGCAAACGCCTGTTCGTGGTGACCGTCGCTTCCGTGCGCCGCCGGTGGGGCAAGAAGGTGATGGCTTCGCTGGCTGCTTCCGGATTCGCGGCTCAAATTCTGGAAATGCCCGATGGCGAGCGCCACAAAAAGCTGGCCACGGTTGAGAAGTTGTCGGAGCAGTTGAGTCGCCTGGGCGCAGATCGAAACTCAGCCATTGTTGCCTTCGGCGGCGGAGTTGTGGGCGACGTAAGCGGACTGCTGGCATCGCTCTACATGCGCGGCCTGGACGTAGTACAAATCCCCACTACGGTGCTGGCGCAAGTGGATGCTTCTATCGGTGGCAAGACCGGGGTGAACCTGCGCGCGGGCAAGAATCTGGTTGGCACGTTTCATCATCCACGCATGGTTTTGATCGACCCCGCCGTCCTTGCCACACTGCCAGATCGCGAATTCCGAGCTGGGCTCTACGAGGCTCTGAAGTGCGGGGTGATCGGCAAGCCGGAGTTGTTCCACGCTCTCGAAAGGGTTGACGTAAAAGAATTGCGTCGCGATGCTGCCAAGCTGGAATGGGTGATTGCGGAATCAGTCCGACTGAAAGCGGAAGTAGTGGCCTCCGACGAGCGCGAACACGGACTGCGCCGCGTGCTGAACTTCGGTCACACCATTGGACACGCGCTGGAAGCGGAGACCCAATACCGGTATTTTCTACACGGCGAGGCTGTTGCCTGGGGAATGATTGCGGCTGCCAGAATTGCCGCTGCGGTGGAAAGAACCGACGACACCAGCGCCAGCCGCATTGCCGATGCGGTGCGGAGGCTGGGTCCGTTACCCAAGGTTCAGGTGCCGAGCCGCAACATCCTGCGCCTGCTCAAATCGGACAAGAAGACACGCGATGGTGTAGTGCATTTTGTGCTGCCGCGGGAGATCGGCAAAGTCGAGGTCGTGAACGACGTGCCCGAGCGGGTGGTTCTGGAAGCGATGGACGAGTTGCGGCAGTTGTCCAGGTAGCGCCAACGAATTGAGCGATTCCATCAAATTGACCGAATCGAGGGTTATCGGCGCGGCTCCGGAAGGCGGCAGCGACCAGCAATCTTCGGCTCGGGCCGTGCGCGAGATGTTCACATCCATCGCACCGCGCTACGATCTACTGAACCATGTGCTTTCCTTCAACATTGACCGGCTCTGGTGGAGGAGGACGGCACGGATCTTTGCCCACATTCTTTCCCAATCCGAAGGGCAGGTGCTGGATTTGTGCTGCGGCACGGGAGATATGGCTTTCGCGCTGCAGCGGCAAGCAGGGCAGTCTTCGCCGACAATTCTAGGCGCGGATTTTTCCCACGCTATGTTGCAGCGGGCAAGGTCTAAATCGGCGACAACCGGGCTGCGCTGGGTCGAGGCCGATGCTCTGCGCCTGCCATTTCCCGACGGAAAGTTTGACCTGGTTACGACAGCATTCGGCTTCCGCAACCTGGTCAATTATGATGCCGGGCTGCGCGAGATCATGCGCGTGCTGCGTCCCGGCGGAGAGTGCGGGATTCTGGATTTCGCTGAGCCGCGCGGCGCGATGGGGAGCCTTTACCGGATTTATTTCAAGCGCGTGCTGCCGGCGATAGGCACACTTATTTCTGGCGTAAAGGGGCCATACGCTTACCTGCCCGCGTCGGTTGCGCGTTTTCCTGAACCCGATGAGATGCTGCAGCGCATGGAGCAGATCGGCTTCCAGGAGGCCTCCTGGCGCCCCTACACCTTTGGTATCGCCGGATTGTATCGAGCCAAAAAATAGCGCAAGCGGGAAGCCGGTCTGTGCTCATGTGGTTCGTTGCGATCTTAGCTGCTCTCTGCTGCCTTCAGCCTGGTCGCCAGGTCACGGATGTCGGCGGTGCTGGCGTCGCCGATCACGAAGTAGCGCAGGCCATCCTGGCTCCAGGTATCGACCTCGAATGAGTGCCGCTTCCGCACTCCCAGATCAGAACTCAGTCCACCCTTGAGGTCTCGATCCTGGAAAATGAATACTGAAATCTGATGCTTGCGGATCTGATAGATCAAGTGCGCTCCTGGCGCTTGGCCCAGATAGGTTACGCGGCCGCCTGCCAGCACAAATTCTGAATTCTGCACCTCCGGCAGATTGAAAGTGAAAGGAATTTTCCCCTGGAACCACGGCTTTACGGTGTGCCTGTCGGTGGAAACCACGTCCACCGGATTGGCACTGGCCAAAGTAGCCACGTGGAGGTCGGCCAGTTCGCTGAAAGCCTGCTCACGTTGCAACCGTCGCTGCCCAAAGTAGGCGGCGCCCAGAGAGGCAATGACCAACACCGCCACTACCGTGGCAGCGGTTAGCCAGGCGCTCCAAACCGAAGTCCGCGGCCTCGGCGCAATCTGCCGCCGCATGCGGGCGCGGAACGCAGGACCCGGAGTGTAGCGTTTTCCCGACGACCGCACGGCTCGCTTCAACTGCACCTGGCCGAGCACGTCCGCGGTGCACGAGGGGCAGCTTCTCACGTGCGCGTCTACGGCTTTCATCTCATCAGGCGGGAGCTCGCCGTCAAGGTACGTCGCGAGTTTGGCGGTGTAATCGTCTGCCATGTCAGCCCTGAAGGTTTTGCAGCAGAATCTGGCGCAACGCGTTCCGCGCACGCGACAGGCGTGACATTACCGTGCCGATGGGCACGGAGAGCGCGTCCGAGATTTCTTTATATGACATTTCTTCCACATCACAGAGCAGCAAGATCTCACGAAAACGCAGCGGAAGTTGCTCAATCGCGCTCTGCAGCAGTTGTTCCTGGGCGTGTTCGATGAAGATACTCTCCGGCGTGCCCGTGGATGCGGGGATTTCCGGACCTTCCTCTTCATCCAGCGGAACGGTTGACCTGGCCCTCAGGCCGGCGCGCGAGCTTAGAAACGTGTTGCGCAAGATGCGGTAAATCCAGGCGCGAAAATTCGTGTGCGGCTGGAATGAAGAAAATCCCTTCAGCGCCTTCACGTAGGTTTCCTGCACCAAATCCTCGGCTTCGCTCGGGTTTTGGGTGAGCCAATGCGCGAAGTTGTAGAGTTGGTCAAAGAGCGGCATAGCCAACTCTTCGAACGTCGCCGCTGTGTACCCTTCCGACACCTCCATAGAGTAAACCAGCCGGGGGCGAATTTATTCCCGAACCGGCAACAGTTATTTCCACCGAATACGCTCCGCGGGACAGCCGAGGCCGGCTGTCCCCACGCGGTTCTGGCCCGATGCTACGACGTTTCTGCCGTTTGTTCGGCGGCTACCGGAACCGCGGCCTTGAAGCAGTCGGCGAACGCCTCGGCGATCGTGTAACGGATTACGTCCTCGTAATTTGTGCCCAGGAACTTCTGCAGGCGATCGGTATTCATGATGTACTCGCCGGTCATGTAGGGCGCCGCGTCCGGCGGGATGGCCACAATCCCCAACCGCCACAACATCTGCAAAGCGGTTCGGAACGCGAGTTTACCAGGTACCCGCAACAGCCTGGCGTTGGCTACTTCCACGCAGCGTTCAAAGGTCAGGGGGTCGCCGCGTCCGGCCACGTTCATCACCGTCAGCCGCTGTGACTCAGGTTCGGTCTTGTGCAGGATGTGGGTTATCAGTCTCGCCATGTCGTCCACGTGGACAAACTGGATGCGGTGGTCCAGATATTGCCGCCCATGTGGCAGCAGGCAGGGAAGGCGCTTGCCCCGGCCGCGCATTTTCGCAGCCCGATCACTGCGTCCGTTGGGCGTGCCTTTGAAAGCGTCGACCATGTAGTTTTCCACGCTGGCTCCGGCAAAAATATGCGGACGCAGCATGTATGCGCTGCAGCCGCGCAGGGCTGGCGCGCGCTGCTGAACTACCCTGTCGGACTCCATTTTGTGAATCGCATAGGGCAGGGTGTGAGCTCCGAGCGGATGCTCTTCCGTCGCCGGTCCGGACAAGTCCGAACCGTAGACTGAAACGCTACTGGGGAAAATAAATTTGTGGACAGTCGAATTTTCGCGGTTGACTTCGGTGACGGCCTCCATGACCCGCGCCGTACCCGCCACGTTAATGTGCCACATGCGCCTGAGGTCAAGCACACCGGTGCGCACGGGGTCGAGTACAGACGCCAGATGGACTATAGCGGACGCTTGGGAGGCGCGGAGGAGAAGGAAGAGCTGGCGGCAGGATTCCTCTTCCCCCAGGTCCATGCGTTCGAAACGTAAAGGGAGATCGGTCGAAGGCGGAGTCAGATCCACTCCGATCACGTCAAACTCAGCCAGTTGCGGCAGCAGACGGGTCCCCAGATTTCCGGAAATTCCCGTGATTACTACAGTTGGTTTGGAATCGCCCATTTATTTGGGACCGGATTCGGGAGACCTTGCCGGTGGCATGGCCTGCCCATCAGCCGGAGTTTTCCCCTCCGGAGCGCCTGCCGGCGCTTCCGCGAAATACTTCTCGTTCAGTTCAGGCGTGGCGGACTGCTGAATGGCTTGCATGGCATCCTGGATACGCTGCGAACGTAACGTGGCAACAATCTCGTCATGCACCTTGTCGAGAGGCAGGGTGTCTTTTTCTCCGACCTTGTAGATCAAGTATCCGTTCGGAGTGGAGATCAGTTGTGAGGTCTCGCCGGGCTTCAGGTTCATCACCTCGGCCTGCGCGGGCGGCAAGCTGGTGCGGCGCACTTTGCCCAGCTTGGTTAGAGCTTTACCCTTGAATTCTGCCGCTGTGGCGGCCTCTTCCTGGAGCTTGTCGAGATCTTCTCCAGCAGCAGCCCGCGCTCGCAGCGCATCGGCTTCCTTCTTCAGGGCTTCTTCGGATTCCTGCTGGGCTTTCTTGGAGTCGTCCCCGCCAGGCTTTTCCTTGTTTTCCGCAACCTGTTTGCGGCGGGGGATGTAGATGCGTTGCAGGTCTACTTCCTCAAATGCTGGTCCATTCTTGTGGTAGTAGCTTTCGACGTCCTGGTCGGAGACGTGGGCTGCCTCGTCCTGCAAACTCTGGCTTAGCTCTTTGGTCAGCACCCCGATTCGGGCAACCTTCATTAGCTCTTCAAATTTTGGTCCCTTGTCCAAACCCATCTGATGCGCTTTATGGACCATGACCAGCGCAACGCCATACTGGGTTGCCAGCTGTTTTCGAGCAGCCGGCGCTATGGTCGGGGCAACCGCGTCTATGAGCTGCTCAAACTCGGCACGGGTAACTACAGTCTTGCAATCGGCCGGTTTGGATTTGTCCCAGGGCGGCTTGTCGCACAGGCTAGGAATTGTAATCACGGCGGCGTGGCGGGGAACCGGTACTCCATCTGGAGCTTTGGTGGCGGCTGTATGGGACGCGGTCGGCGCTTTTGGGGGCGCTGGAGGGGACGATGGCTTTTCCGCCTGCCCCCATGCCAGCGTGGTTAATACCAATGGACATATCCATCCGCGATAACTCATCAAAGCTGAATTCCTCCGGCGCGGGAGCGATGGGCGCACCGAGAATCCTAGCATAGAGCGGGTGTCGGACCTCGGGTCAGTGGTGCGGAGTTAACCTGGTTTGAGCGTCGCCCGAGACATTTGATTGATCCGCTAAATATCCGCATTTCCGCCACCGCCGTAACCTGACTTGTGTGCGTGGGCGCGCGATCAGGGCTTGGGCTCTAGCGGCTTTAGACCGCCGCAATCGGCGCCCAGCCATTTAGCTGTAATCGTAGTACGCGAGTTGCGAACTTGGTCGCCAATCTTCGTCACCGAAGTGGACTTGACCGTGTAGTTCTCGTGATCTGGGAAAACGGCTTCACCGTCGGCCTCGTAGCCAGGCCCTGGACAGGTGGTGTGCCACTTCCACGAGGATCCGCTGCGGTTGCTGAAGGTGGCCTTGCAGTCATTCGCCTGATCAGCCCAGGGTGACCGTTCGAGCGTCTCGCGGGTGTAGCAGACCTGGCCCATGCCCGCGGCGCCCGCGGCAACGCCATGCTGTTTCATCAGGGCTTCGATTTGCGCGCGTTTTTCAGGACTCATGTTCTTCAGGCGTTCGCTCGCGTCCGGCACTTTCTGCCCGTTGACTTCGCGTTCGCTGTGGATTTGCCACAATCCCGGTTTGATCGGCGGTGCGGTTTGCGCCTGCGTGGCAAATGCCGCGGCAGCAATTGCGAAGGCGGTTATCAACGGACGGAGAGTGGTGCGATGGCATGAGAGTTTCCTTGTTCGGGTGAATGGGGACACCGGGTCGAAGTGGTGAGTGTTTTTGCCTGAAAGTGCGAAACGTTCAATCAACAAATGAACTCTACATCAACTCGCCTCCAGATACACCGTAAAAAGATGTCTTGCGTGGGAGAGTTTCTAAACGCCCCCGCCCGTTCGGTGCTGCATCGAGATGTCGAGTGCGTGAAGTCCAACGCTGGGGTCTGCTTCCCCCGCTATAATGACCGCTATGTCAGGATTGCCAGCGGTTTACAGCTCGGAGTCCATGCGCGCCGAGAAGCGCGCAGTGGCGGGAAATTCCGTGCTGGCCGCCATCGCCATTACGACTCTGAAGATTGTGGTGGGGGTCACCACCGGCAGCTTGGGCATACTTTCAGAGGCTTTGCATTCCGCGCTCGATCTGGTGGCTGCGATTATCACGCTAATGTCAGTTCGAGTCTCCGACAAGCCGGCTGACGCGGATCACCAATACGGGCACGGGAAAGTGGAAAACTTCTCCGCCTTCCTCGAGACTGGCCTGCTGCTGCTCACCTGCGTCTGGATCATCTACGAAGCGGTCAAGCGGCTCTTCTTTCATCACGTCCATATCGAGCCGAGCCTAGCCGCGTTTCTGGTGATGTTCGTCTCCATGGGTGTGGATCTTTGGCGTTCGCGCGCCTTGGGCAGGATCGCCGCCAAGTACGACAGCCAGGCGCTCGAAGCCGATGCCCTCCACTTCTCCACTGATATCTGGTCGAGTGGGATCGTGGTTCTTGGCCTGCTCCTGGTGCTGCTGGGGCGAATCTGGAATATCGACTGGTTGCGCGACGCCGATCCCGTGGCTGCGCTGTTCGTGGCCGGGGTAGTGGTGTCCGTGAGCTGGCGCCTGGCTCGCAGAACGATTGACGCGCTTCTCGACGCTGCTCCGGCAGGGGTGCGCAATAAGATTATCGCCGCAGTTTCGAGCGTGGATGGTCTGCTCGAGGTGGACCGGGTGCGCATCCGGCGCGCCGGCAATCGCTACTTTGCTGACCTCTCCGTCGGGGTGGCGCGCAATGTCACATTCCAGCGCTCCGAGCAGATGGCAACGGCCGTGACCGATGCGGTACATGACGTGCTGCCCGATGCCGACGTGGTGGTGCATTCGGTGCCGCGCCCTCTGGGCACCGAGAATATTTTCGACCGCGTCCGAGCCGTAGCTACCCGCTACAACTTCAACGTGCATGACGTCAGCGTGCAGGACCTCCAGGGGCAGCTGCATGTGGAGCAGCACCTGGAACTCGACGAGAACCTCAGTCTCAAGGAAGCTCACGACCGCGTGACCACGCTTGAATCGGAGATTCGTGAAGAAGTGCCCGAGATTTCTTCCATCATTACTCACATCGAGAGCGAACCTGCGACCATCGAACCCGGCGACGAATTGATCCACGATGCCCGGCTGGAAAAACGGCTGAAAGCGGTCGCTTCCGAGTTTCCGGAAATCCTCGACATGCATGACATCCAGATCAAGCGCGTGCGCGGCCGGGTTTACGTCTCCGCCCATTGCACCATGGCGGATCACCTGCCACTCTCCAGCGTCCACGATATCTCCACCGCACTCGAAATCCGCTTCAAGCAAGAATTTCCGGAGCTGTTCCGTGTGTTGATCCATCCCGAGCCCAGCACGGACAACCGGAGATAGAAAGGACCGCGTAGGGGCGGGTGCCCCGCCGCCCAGCCGAGCAAAACTCGGCGGTTCTTTGGTACGGAACAATTCATTGTCAACGGAAATCCGCAAACCGGCGCCAGGCTATCTCTACATTGCCACGGCTACATTTTGTTGGGGAGTCGCCGCCAGCCTCGGCCGAGCCGCCTTCACGGGCAGGCTTCCCGGCCTGCAGGGGCTGCGCCCGATCGATCCGCTGATCCTTTCCCAAAGCCGCGCCACATTCTCGTTTCTCGTGCTCCTTCCCGTCCTTGGTCTGCTTCGGGGATGGCGCCGCTTGCGTCTGCCCGCTGCCGATGTTCGGGATACTTGTCTCATCGGTGTTCTGGGTGTGGCTGCGTCCAACTATTTTTATTATCTGGCGATCCAGAGAACAAACGTCGCCACTGCCATCATCGTGCAATACACCGCGCCCATCTGGGTATTGCTCTATGCCGTGGCTCGCGGACAACAGAAACCTACGCGGCAGCGCGTGGGAGCGGTGGGATTGGCTGTGACTGGGATTGCCCTGGTGATAGGCTTATTCGGCGGCAGGGGATTGCGCCTGGATTCGGTCGGTTTGTTCGCCGGACTGCTCGCCGCTTTTTCCTTCGCCTTTTACAACATCGGTGGGCACAACGTCCTGGCTCGCCACGATCGGTGGATGGTGTTGCTCTTCACCACATGCAGCGCGTCCTTGTTCTGGCTGGTGGTCAACCCGCCGTGGAAGATTGCCGCGGCACACTATTCGGGCGAACAGTGGCTCTTCCTGTTGTTGTTCTCGCTGATTTCCGTGCTCGCTCCATTTTCTTTGTACTTTGCCGGATTGCAACGTCTAGAGCCCACACGCGCCATCGTTGTCAGTTGTCTGGAGCCCGTGTTCTCCATCGTGATTGCCGCCGTCGCGCTAGGGGAAATCATGCGCCCGTTGCAGGTGGCAGGGATAGTATTCGTGCTGGCGGCAATCATCGTAGTGCAGAGGCCGGATGGCAAGTCGTCGGAGCCCATGCCCCTGGTCGAGCCGATCGAATAGAACCAATCGAGTGGAGCCGATCAAGTGCGGCGGAACCGCTCAATGTCACCCGTTACGCCGGGAAGGGCACGACTTTAACTCGTGCCGCTGGGTCCTCTATCGTACAGCGAGCGGGAACCTACTCACCCATCACCTTCACGATTACGCGCTTGACCCGCTGGCCGTCGAATTCCGCATAAAAAATCCGCTGCCAGGTTCCCAAATCGAGTTTTCCCGACGTGATGGGAACGATCACTTCATGGTGGATCAGCAGAGCCTTCAGGTGAGAGTCGCCGTTGTCTTCGCCGGTCTGGTGGTGTTTGTAGTCTTTGCGGAAGGGCGCCAGCGTTTCCAGCCATTGATCGATGTCTTCAATCAGCCCGCTCTCGTTGTCATTCACATAGACGCCGGCGGTGATGTGCATGGCGGAAACCAGCGCCATGCCTTCCTGGACGCCGCTTTTACTTACGACTTGCTCTACCTGGGGTGTGATGTGCACGTAGGCGCGGTGCGAGCGGGTGTGAAACTTCAAGTATTCGGTAAGACACTTCATGGTTCGTCCCCTTAATAATTTGTGAAACCCAGCCCAGTTTCGCAGATAATGCTTCGGAAATCAGTTTCTGGGGGTGCCGTGGATCACTCTGAAGACGAACTGCTAGAGCTTCGGCGGCTTCTAGGCGAACTGACGGCGCGAGTGTTTCGCATCGAGCAGGCGCTGATGCCGCAGCCGGGCCTCACGGCCGAGGCACCCAGGATTGACGTGCCCCCTAGGTCCACGGCTGCACCGTCATCCGTCGCGCCACCGCCTCCCCAAATCCAGCCGAGCCTTGCACCCACACCGCAGGCCTCGGCGCGCAAGCAGAGCGCGCCCGATCTGGAATCACGCATCGGATCGCACTGGCTGAATCGGATCGGGATCTCCGCCGTACTGATCGGTGTTTCCTACTTTCTGAAATTTGCTTTTGACAATAACTGGATTGGGCCGGCCGGCCGCGTAGCCATTGGCCTGCTCGCCGGCATTGCCGTCGTCATCTGGAGCGAAAGCTTTCGCCGCCGCGGCTACCGCATATTCTCCTATTCGCTGAAGGCTGTCGGCATCGGCATACTTTACCTCTCGTTGTATGCGGCCTTCCAGGTCTACAGTCTTGTGCCCAGCGGCGTGACCTTCGTCATGATGCTCGCAGTAACCTCGGCCACCGCCGTCATGGCATGGACCCAGGACGCGGAAATTCTGGCAGCCTTTGCCCTGATCGGCGGCTTTGTCACTCCACTGCTGCTTTCCACCGGCCAGAACCGCGAAGTATCGTTATTTTCCTACGTTGTCATTCTGGATGTGGGTGCGCTCGCGCTGGTAATCCTCAAGCCCTGGAGGCGCTTGCTGGTCTTGAGCTATGCCGGAACTTTGCTGCTTTATATCGGCTGGTATTCGAGTTTTTACGACCGCAGCCAGCTCCGCTTGACAGTGGGCTTCGCCACCCTATTTTTCGCCATCTTTGCGGTGGCGCCATTGCTGGCACGCCAAGCTGAGAACAAAGCGCGGCTGTCTGAATCGATCCCGCTCTTTCTGGTCTTGGTGAACGCGGCAGGATATTTCTTGCAGATCTACATCATGTACGGGGAGATCAACAGCAAAGACACCGCCTGGTTCGCCTTGGCTCTGGCCGGGGTGTACATCTTTCTCAGTCGGCGAACTCGGGCCAGAGCGGGAAGCCCGGAGGCGGCGCGGACCGTCGATCTCCTCCATCTTGCGCTGGCCATCGGGTTCATCACGGTTGCGATTCCCATACGACTCGACGCCCACTGGGTCACTATGGGCTGGTTTGTAGAAGCGGCCGTGCTCTTATGGGTGGCCGACCGGGTTCATTCTGAATTGCTGAACGTGTTCGTGGTGGGTGCCCTAGTGCTGGGAGTCGGCCGGCTTCTTTTGGTCGACAATTTCTATGTCCCGCGCCCCATCTTCAACACCCGGATGGTGACCTATGCAGTTGCGATTGCGGTGTTGGGTGAGGTCGCCTGGTACGGGAGCCGTCGAAAGGATGAAACCGGCCGTATCGCTGCTTCTATCTCCGTCGTTACCTTGAACCTACTGGCTCTCAGATCGCTGAGCCTCGAAGTGGCCGACTACTACACGCAGCAGATGACCGACCTCAGTCCGCATGGGCGCTGGGATCCTTCCGACTGGTCAAACTGGCAACACGTGAAGATCGTCCGCGACTTTACGTATTCCGCGCTGTGGATGGCTTACGGAGCTATGCTGATGATGGTGGGCTTTTGGCGGCGCTCGGCGTTCGTGCGCTGGCAGGCGCTGGCGTTGATCGCTTTCACCATTGGCAAGGTGTTTCTGTATGACGTGTCAGAATTGGATCGCGGCTACCGCATCGTGAGCTTCATTGTCCTCGGTGCGCTGCTCTTGGCCATCTCGTTCGTGTACCAGCGCGACTGGCTGCGGCTCTCCAGCCGGAAGAGTCCAGAAGAAGGTTCGGCTAGGGCATGAACCGCACTTTCTTTGTCGTGCTCGCGCTTGGCGTTATTCTCGCCGCGCCGCTCCACCTGCTGCCCGCAGCCCAGGGCCCGGTATTTTCCTATTTCACCAGTGTCCGTGACATCCGCGTCTCCCAACCTGGTGCGCAGAGTTACTTTGTGGTGGATGAAGAAATCTGGAGCCGGGCTCGTCCCGATCTGGGTGATTTGCGAATTTATCATGGCGATGCCCAGGTGCAATATGCGCTCAGCGTGCAGCGCGGGGGGGCGTCCAGCCAGGAGGAAGCGGCCAGAATTCTCAACCTCGGAAATCTCGGTGGGCGAACCGAATTTGATTTGGACATGGGACAGATTGCCGAATACGACCGCATCAGGCTAAATCTGGAAGCCAAGAATTTCGTGGTTACAGCCTTGTTGGCAGGGAGCAATGCACTCGGCGAACGACCCGCGACCACGCTGCCCCCTTCCACGCTTTACGATTTCACCCGCGAACAACTGGGCTCCAATTCAGTGCTGAAATTGCCTACGTCGAGCTTCCGGTATCTGCACGTCAAGCTTTCTCCCGGGATCGCTCCTCAGCAGGTCAAAGGCGCGACTATCTACAACCTGCAAGAGACCAAGGCGATTTGGACCAACGTGGGATGGTGCGGTGCACCGTCGCAGAGGCCGCGAACTACGGTGATCACTTGCGAGTCGCCGGTGAGAGTTCCGGTGGATCGAATTCGTTTTCAAGTAGACGCCAAACAGGTGAACTTTCGGCGGGCCGTCGCGCTGTCAGATTCGAGCGGCCGGTACGAAAGCGGTGGAGAAATCACGCGAGTGCGGCTGAATCGCGCTGGCACCACCGTCGTGTCGGAAGAGCTGGACTTGCCAATCGCGGGCCAAAGCTCCGGCCGGCTAACGATTACCGTCGACAACGGGGACAACCCGGCTTTGGCGATTGCCGCCGTGCAACTTCTGTCGATCGAACGCCGGGTCTATTTTGATCCGCAAGAAAAGTCCTCGCTCAAACTCTACTATGGCGACTACAAGCTCGATTCCCCGGTCTACGACTATGCCAGGTTCTTCCATGCAGAACCCGCAGCCGCCAAAGGGGAACTGGGCCCTGGGGCGCGCAATGAGGCCTACAGCGGGCGTCCCGATGACCGTCCCTGGTCAGAGCGACACAATACGGTTCTGTGGCTGGCTATGCTGCTGGCAGTGGCGGTGCTGGCGGCGCTGGCGGTTCGAGGGCTGAAAGCAGAAGCTGCCGGATAACCCCTACCGGCGGGAATGTCCTGGATTCTCAAGATATGAATTGACTTCACATCTGATAAGAGGCTCGGGTGGCCGCTTATTTGGATCGGCTCGAGCCGGAGGGATCCGTTGTCGCCTACCCGCTGCGGGTTAGCGCATCGACTCTTCTACTTCGGAAATCCACTCCGGTCGCTTGAGCACTTCGCGCGGCTTGGGACCATCGGCTGCGCCCACTATGCCGTCGCGCTCCATCAGATCGATGAGGTGAGCGGCGCGCCCGTAGCCGATGCGCAGGCGGCGCTGCAGCAGGGAAGTGGAAGCCTTGCCAAATTCTACGACCAGCCGCACAGCATCGTTGTAGAGCGGGTCGTTTTCTTCGTCGCCGTCTTCGCCCGCAGCGCCCGGTTCGCCGGAAGCACGTTCTTCTTTGGGTGCTTGCAGGAATTTCTCTTCGTATTCGGCCGTCCCCTGGGCCCGCCAGAACTCGACCACGGCGGCGATTTCCTTTTCTGTGACGAACGGAGCGTGCAGGCGGTGGACACGGGCAGATCCAGAAGGCAGGTAGAGCATGTCGCCGCGTCCCAGCAGAGCTTCCGCGCCGTTGGCGTCGAGGATGGTACGGGAATCTACTTTGGTCGCGACCCGGAAAGAAATACGGGCCGGGAAGTTGGCCTTGATCAGGCCCGTGATCACGTCGACTGATGGCCGTTGCGTCGCCAGCACCAGGTGAATGCCAACCGCCCGCGCCATCTGGGCCAAGCGGGTGACCGATTCTTCGACGTTGCCCGAGTCCAGCATCATCAGGTCAGCCAACTCGTCGATGATGATGACGATGTAGGGCAAAGGTCGATCTTCTGAATCTTCGCCAAACAGGCTGCGGGTGCCTTCATCATCAAATAGCTTGTTGTACTGCTCCATGTTGCGCACGCCTTTTTCCGCCAGCAGTTTCAGGCGGCGCTCCATCTCACGCACGGCGTTGCGCAGGGCATTGGCGGCGAGCTTGGGCTCGGTGATGATCGGAGTGAAGAGATGCGGCACGCCTTCGTAATTGCCCAGTTCCAGCCGCTTAGGATCCACCAGGATCAGCCTTACCTGATCGGGCGTGGCCTTGTACAGGATGGACATGATCATGGCATTGATGGCCACGCTCTTGCCGGCGCCGGTCGAGCCGGCGATTAGAAGGTGAGGCATGCCGGCGAGGTCAGCGGTGACGATGCGGCCGTTGATATCTTTGCCCAAGGCCAGTGTGAGCTTCGACTTGGTGCCAATGAACTCCGGGGACTCAATATTCTCGCGCAGCCAGATGATCTCACGTTCCCGGTTTGGCACCTGGATGCCGACCGTGGACTTGCCCGCCATGCGCTCGATCAGAATGCTCTCGGCCTTGAGCGCCAGGCATAGGTCGTCGGTAAGATTAGTGATGCGGCTGTACTTGATGCCAGCCTCGGGCTTGTACTCGAAGGTTGTGACCACAGGACCGGGATTGATTTGCGTGACTTGTCCGTGAACCTCGAACTCCGCGTATTTTTCAGTTAGCACCTGGGCCAGCAGCTTCAATTCGTCGGCGTCGATAGCTTGTTGCTCATCAGGGCGATGCAGCAAACTGCTCGGCGGCAGCTTGAAGCCTCCAGCCGCGATCCTGGGCAGGGTCGTCTTGGGCCTAACTCCGGTGTCAGCGCGCTCGGTAACTTCAACTTCCGGAATAACGGGTTCGGGGGGGGCCTGTGGCTGCAGATGTTGGGGCGGTTCCTCGCTACGGCCGGCTGACATCATACGATCGATGCCTGTCACTCGGGCGGGCTCAGGTTGAAACGATGCCTGAGACGAAGCGGAACGAGCGGGAACTAGTTGAGTTGTGACAGTCGGACGAGTGGCGCGCCGCTTTTCCAGTTCTTTCTGCATCCTCCTTTTCGCGCGGTTGTCCTGCCAGTCTTTGTAGCGATTCCAGAGCGCGACTACAAAAGCGAAGCGAGTCGGAGCCCAGACGCGCAGGGAGGCAAAAGAGAATGCCGTCGTCAGATACAACGCCACGGCCAAAACCGTCGCGCACACGATGTATGCGCCCGCCAGGTTCAAGTAATGGATGAGCACGTCACCGACGATTCGTCCGACCAAGCCTTCCATCGGGATCACGCCTAGCCAGCGCGAGTGTCCGGGCAAGAGCGCCACCAGCGCCGGAACAAAAAGCAGCAGCCAGATTGCGCCCAGGGACTTGGCCGCCGGCGACACGACTTTGCGGGAACGGAACCAGCGCGACCCCAGCGCGCCCAAGAACACGGGAACCAGAAATGCTCCAATGCCGAAGCCTTGCAGCGCCAGATCTGAAACGATTGCTCCCACCAGGCCGATCCAGTTGCGGGCTGCCCGCGAACCGGTTAGTACGGAGGCACTGTTGAACGAAGGGTCAAGCGGAGAATAAGAAGCCAGCGCCAGGAACAGAAGCAGCCCGGAGACACAGAGCAGGAACCCGATCAGCTCGTTGAGCCGACGGTTGTTCGTGGGGGCGAAGATCTGAGAAAAATACTTCATGAGAGTGTTTGGCAGCCCACCCAGGGAACGAACTCCCAGGCTGGACGCCGGAACTCGGCCAGAACCAAATATTATGTCAAGAACTGCGCGGCTCGACAATGGAGGAATTTGGAGACCGTATCGAGTTGGTTTCCCGGTCGCGCCAGCGTCCGGCTCTCGAACTGGATGGCGGGACGCCCACCCGAAAGCCGGCCAGATGCCGGCTACTTGAGGCATTAGGTCGTCAGCCCAGCCGCGAATACCAGCACCAGAATTCCTAGCACGATGCGGTACACCGCGAACGGCACAAACCCGTGCTTTCGTACCCAAGCCATGAACCACGCGACCGCAGCGTAGGCGACCAAGAACGAAACCACGAAGCCGATTGCGAGCACGATCCATCCGTGGGGATCGATCTGCGAAACGCCGATGGGGTTTGCGCCTTTCCCGCGCAGCGACTTCAGCAAGTCGTAGCAAGTGGCCGCGACCATGGTCGGAATGGACAGGAAGAATGAAAACTCCAACGCCGAAGCCCGGGACATGCCAGCCAGTTGTCCGGCCGCGATCGTGGACATTGACCGCGACGTTCCAGGAAACACCGCCGACAGAATCTGGCAGGCGCCAATCCAGATTGCTTGACCCAGGCTCATGGCTTCCACCTTCCAAGTGTGAATGCGGCTTGTGGCTGCGCCGGGTCCAGCGGCTTCCGAGGGCGCGTTCATGGCATCGACGATCCACATGACAATCCCACCAATAAGCAGGGAACCGCCCATGATGGAAAGGCTTTCCAGATGTTTGCCGATGGTCTTGGTCAAAAGAAATGCTGGAATTGCAGTGGTTACAAAAGCAACGGCAGTGAGACCCAGAGGATGGGTCAGAGCTGTACGGTCGCCGCTCTCGCCTTGCGGGAAAGTAGAAATAAATTTTGCGATCCGGCTGCGGAAGTACACCGGCAGGCACAAAATGGCCCCTAGTTGAATGACGATGGTGTACATCTTCCAGTAGCCGTCAGACAAGCTGATGTGGAAGAGGGCCTCGGCGATTCGCAGGTGCGCAGTGGAACTGACGGGCAGAAATTCCGTAATCCCTTCAATGATTCCCAGCACTACGGACAGCAGGTAGTCGTTCAAGCTTCCTCCAGCGTGCGTGGAACAGTATCGCAGAAATTGCGACTGATACCGGATTGGCAGCCCGGTTCCTGGGTCGCTGGCGGAACCGTGACCTATTTGAGCGTTTCACTGCGGGCAATGCGTGACAGTGTTCCACGCTTGTAGTCGGTCAGCCAGACTGAATTGTGACCAAAGCGTAGCGAATCGCCGCCCGCGCCCACCCATTGGCGGAGAACTTTGTTGGTTCCGGCGTCGATGGCAGTCAGGGGCACGCCCAACACCGTTGTCCATATGGAACCCGCGCCCCACGCGATGTCGCCTCCGTGGCCGGGAACGCCCAGCATGATCGTGGCCGTTACTTTCCTGCTTTGTGCATCCACCCGGGTCACAGTTCCATCGCCCTGGTTCAGGGTCCAGATGGACCCTTCGCCGGCGGTCAGAAACCTGGGGTTCGGGCCTACTGGGATCGAGGCCAACACCTCGCCGGTCGACGCGTCGACCGCAGTCAGGATGTTCGTAATGGCTCCGGTGATCCAGACCGTGCCTTCGTTGAAACATGGATTGTAGGACCCGGGCGGGATGGAGATTTTCTGACGCGCTTTATTCGTGGCCGGATCGATGCGGACGAGCGTGCCGGCATTGTCAGTGACGATCCAGATGCTGTCACCGCTGGCGGCGATTCCACCCTCGGGTCCCGCTGGTCCAAGAGAAAGCCTGGCGCTGATCCGGTTGGTAACAGTGTTAACGCGCACCATCGAGTTGTGTTTTCCACACAACGGTACCCAAAGGCTACCAAAGCCGAATGCCAGACCTGCACATGGGTCACCGGGCATGGGGACGATGGCAATTTCCTTGTTGGTCTTGGGATTGATTCGGTGGACGGACGCGGGGTTAGAGCTGGCGACCCAGACCGCATCATCAGTGATTTGCGCCCAGTCCGCAACTTTACCGATCTTGAATATGGCCTCAGGCTTGAGTGACGCGAGTGGAACTTGAAAGTCCTTCGCTCCGGGCCGTGCGGCTTTCTGACCTGGAGCGGAGTCCTGCGCGCTTCCCGCCTCCGTCGAAATCATCATCACCGCCAGCAGGAGCGTCGCCTTCGCCATAACAGGGCGACGAATGTCTCGGCAATTCATTGGGTAACGTTTCCATAGGTCGGTATGCCTTGCTCGATCAGGTAAAGCAGACGTTGGGCGCGTGTCACCCAATCGGATGGAGCGGATTGTGATGCTACTTTCTGGGCCAGAGCGATTGCGCGGGTCTTTGCTTCCTCGGATTTTCTCGGCTCTTCTTCGGTCTTGTAGATCTCGATCAGCGCCGACCACCGCCAGGCGGCATCGTACAGCGCCTCGGCTACCGCGGGAGATTGAGGGTGCTCAGTGGAATATTTTTCGTAGATCTCCGATTCCTTCACCGGACACTTCGAGCTGCCCTGCCAGTCGCCACACAGTTTGTTGTCGATCAGGTGAAAGGCGGCCAGGTCAGCCCACTTTGTGCCGGGGAATTTCTTGATCACCTCTTTCATGTATTTTTCTTCCATGCCCTCGCGAAGATAAGACTCGCGCTCTCTGGAGGACGGGCGCGAGGACACGTCCGCTCTCTCCAGTTGCCAGCGGATATCGGCCGAACGATACATGGCTTCTGCGGCCAGGGGCGATGAGGGAAAATATTCTGCCGCGCGATAATAAAGCCGCATCGCATCCTGAGCCGCGCCGTTGCGCCCGTGTCTTCGAGAGGCCTGATCCTCGGAGTCTACCGCTTCGCCAAACAGTACCTTGTCTCCGTTCGGCGTGGACGTCCGGACCACGCCTTTGTCGAGCATCCAGCCGGTGACCGTGCGCTCTTCGCTCAGGTTAGCCTCGACATGGACCCACCCCCGGGGGGCTTCGAGGACGATGATTTCGCGTCCGCGATCCATTTCTGCCAGCTTCGCCGAACTCACATCGGGTGAGAGATAAACCTGAGCCACGCGAACAACCGTGCCGCGCTGGTAGTCGGCGGCGGTGGCGGAAATCACGAGCAAGAGAAGACAGCTTGCGACAAGACTCACACCGGAGAAAATAGCGCCGCCGTCCCGTCGACTGGCTGGAGGGCGTCTCGCGCTCGAAAACGGTGGGCGAGACGCCCATCCCACAGCCGCCGGGACGGCAGCGCTACAAGCTTGGTCGGTCATGGTCTTTCCTTCTTCAGTTCCGCCAGCACTCCCGGCTCAATATTTCCTCCGCTGATCACGGCCACGTTTAGTGCAGTGTGGGGCAGCTGTTCCCGATGGAATAGGAAGGCGGCTACCGCCACCGCCCCGCTCGGCTCGGCGAGCGTCCTGGGATCGGCCGAGAGTCGCCGCATGGCTTCGCGGATTTCGTCTTCGCTTACGGTAACGATGTCATCCACGTACTCACGAATATGCTCAAAATTGATCGCTCCTATGCTCTGGGTGCGCAGCCCGTCGGCCAAGGTGCGGGTCACTTGTTCAGGGTCAAACTGAACAATTCTGCCGGACCGTAGGCTGGCTTGTGCGTCGGCTGCGAATTCCGGCTCCGCGCCGATCACTTTCACGGCGGGCCGGCTCAGCTTGATGGCCGCCGCGATGCCGCTGATCATACCTCCACCGCCGACCGGTGCTATGGCTGTTTCCACGTCAGGCAAATCGTCCAAAATCTCCAGTCCGATCGTGCCCTGGCCGGCGATGATCTTTTCGTCGTTGTAAGGAGGTACGATCACGTATCCGTTCTGTGCTGCGAGCTCTTCGGCTTTGGCCTGACGCTCGGAGCTGGACGGGCCCACCAATATGATCTGCGCCCCCAGAGCAATGGTTGCCTCGCGCTTGACAGCGGGTGCATTTCCAGGCATCACGATGACCACTTTTACGCCCAGAGCCCGCGCGGCATAGGCCACGCCTTGCGCGTGATTGCCACTAGAGTAGGAGATTACGCCGCGCTGACGGTCGTGGTTAGAAAGGGATGCGATCTTGTTGTAGGCGCCTCGCAGCTTAAAGGAACCGATGGGCTGCAGATTCTCTGGTTTGAGGTAAAGCTGGCGGTCGTCTTTCATGCCGTCCGATTGGTGGACGTGCGATGGAATCAGTTTCGTCCGCACGGCAACGCCGTGCAGGCGAGATTGCGCTTCGCGAATATCGCTCAGAGTGACGATGGGACCATCTCCATTGTCGTCCTGTCATCCCTGGGGATGACAAGAAACTACCGCCGTCATCCTGAGCGGAGGACGAACTCGCTTGGCGATGTCCGTGCAGAACCGACGGATCCCTAGCGCGAAGGTGCGTTGCCGCGAGTAGGGGTTCCTCGACTCGATCGTCCTTCGCGAGCGAAGGACAGGCCTCGCTCGGGATGACAGAAAACCGCATTGACAGCAAAACTGCTCAGATCTCTAGGATCACCGGCATGATCAACGGACGCTTCTGCGTTTGCTTGGAAATATATCGCTTCAAGTCAGTGCGAATTTTTTCTTTGATCACGCCGTAGTCGGTTTTCTCCTCGTCGCTTGACGTTTCCAGTGTCTGCATGACGATCTCGCGGGCTCCTTCAACGAAGCCGTCTTCGCCGGGCGAAAATCCCCGGGTCACGATTTCGGGAGTGGTCTCTACTCTGCCAGTCAGCTTGTGGATGGCGATGATGGGCAGCACAATGCCATCCTCGCTCAAGTGCCGCCGGTCTTTAACGACCAGATCCTCAACCACGTCGGTACGGGAGCCGGAATCAATGCAGACCCGCCCGATGTTTACTCGGCCTGCTTTGCGCGCTCCCAGTTCATCGAACTCGAGAACGTCTCCGCTCTCGATAAGGATTGCCTTTCCGACCGAGCCGTGCATGGCGCCTGCCATTTCCGCGTGCAGCTTCAACTGCCGGTATTCGCCGTGGATGGGAATGAGATACTTTGGTTTCACCAGGTTGATGATCAGCTTTAATTCGTCTTGGCTGGCGTGACCGCTGACGTGGACCGGTGGGTATGATCCGTCGTCATAGATCACATACGCCTCACGCCGGAACAGGTGATCGATCATGCGATAGATGGCCTTCTCGTTGCCCGGAATGATGCGCGACGAGAGCATGACCGTATCGCCTTTTTCGATCTTGGCGTGCTTGTGATTGTCCACCGCGGCGCGAGAGAGCGCCGACATCGGCTCGCCCTGCGTCCCGCTGATCAGCACGCAAACTTTTTCCGCGGGAAAGTTTTTCATCTCGCCGGGGTGGATCAACAGGCCCTCGGGAATGTCGATGTAGCCCAGATCCTCGGCGATTTCGGCGGAGTTGTTCATCGAACGTCCGGCGAATGCAACTTTGCGACCGTGCTGCCACGCCATTTCCACCGCCAGCTTGATGCGATGAATGGAGGATGAAAAACAGGAGATGAATAGGCGTCGCTTGGTGTGCGCGAACACTTCGTCGAATTTCCGGCGCACCGCGCGCTCACTCGGGGTGTAGCCTTTGCGCTCGACGTTGGTCGAGTCCTGAAACAGCGCCAGCACCCCGGTTTTGCCGTACTCAGCGAAGGCGTGCAGGTCGAACAAGCGGTTGTCTGTGGGTGTGGGATCGACTTTGAAGTCGCCAGTGTGAATGATCACGCCCAGCGGGGTATGAACCGCCAGGGCAACGCAATCCACCAGACTGTGCGTCACCTGAATGGGATGGACGGTGAAAGGCCCTAGCTTGAAGCGTTCGTTTGGCCGGATCTCACGCAGATCGGCGTTGTCAAGCAATCCATGCTCTTCCAGTTTGTCTTCCACATAGGCAAGCGTGAACTCCGTGCCAAAGACCGGTACGTTCAGTTCGCTCAAAACCCACGGCAACGCGCCGATGTGGTCTTCATGCCCGTGGGTCAAAACGATGCCGCGCACCCGCTGCCGGTTCTCGATCAGGTAGGAAATATCAGGGACAACAATATCGACCCCGAGCAGTTCGGCTTCAGGAAACATGAGGCCGGCGTCGATGACCATGATGTCGTCACCCCAACGTATGGCCATGCAATTCATTCCGAATTCGCCCAGGCCGCCGAGGGGTACAATTTGCAGTTTTCCAGTTGGCATGCGGAGTAGTGATCGTAGCACAAGCAGGTGGGAGCGGCGTTTCTGCGGTGGGAGCGCGAGCGGGCGCTCGCGCCTACATCGGTAATCTTCCACTCGTCAGGAATCTGCGATAAGGTTGAACCGTATGGTTGAGCCGGGGCGCAAGACATGGCTGCGACGTCGGGTCGAGGACGGCCTGCGACGCGGCTTCCAGCACGCCTACGAAACCGTGAGAGTGGACCCGTCGAAGTTTCTGCTGCAGGTGCGCGCCGCCTACGGCCTGCCCATCAGCAATTTTCAGGGGGTTTACTCGGTGGAAGTCGGCCAGCTCGACGCCCTCGCCCAGAGGGTGATTCGTAGCGCAATGAAGGTTGCTGCGGCGGAAGGCGCCGGATTCGGCTTGGGTGGCTTGATCACCATCGTTCCCGATCTGGGAATTCTGTCGGCGGTCACCTTGCGAACCATTCAGAAGCTCAGCCTGATCTATGGGTTTGAGTTCAATACCGAAGAGGAAACCGCAGAGCTATGGATTGCAGCCGCCAGCGCCGCCGGGGTTGACATCAGCCGCGAACTGCTGGAGAGGGAAGTGGTCAGCCGGTTTGTGCCGCGCGTCATCCAGCGCATCGCCGCCCAGGCCAGCGCGGAAGCGGTGGAGAAATGGTCGGGGCGACTCATTCCGCTCGCCAGTTCCTTAATCGGCGCCGGGCTAAACTATTATTTCGTGCGGGCTTGGGGAGAGCGCGCCCGGTCGCATTTCCGAAAGCGACATATGGAAATGCGCGGGCGGATAAGCGATGGCAAACTGGTGGTGGCTGATCCTCTAAAAGCACTACCGTCGTGAATAGGACGATCAAAAGTTTTTAGCCGCAGAGGTCGCCAAGGATCACGAAGACTCGCGAAGGCGAGCCATTTCTTTGCGTGCTTCGCGCTGTCTTGGCGTTCTTCGTGGCTAAAAGTTTTTTCCGCACTGTAGGTGACGACTGAACTCCACGATGCGAATATTTAACTGCTCGGCCATACTCTTCGATCTGGATGGCGTTCTCGTGGACTCTACCCGATCCGTTTCCCGCCAATACCGGTTGTGGGCTCAGAGGGCCAACCTCGATCCACGAACCGTGGAGGATATTCCCCACGGAGTTCGCTCCATCGACGTCGTGCGCCAGCTAGCGCCACACCTTGACGCCGAAGCCGAAGTGAAGCGGATTGAGAAGATGGAGGCGGAGGACCAAGACGGTGTCGTCGTAATGCCCGGCGCCGCCGATTTGCTCAAGGCGATTCCCGAGGGCCGCTGGTGCGTCGTGACTTCCGGTACGCGGTATCTGGCTAGCTCCAGGCTGAAGCACGCGAGTCTGCCCACTCCGCGAGTCATGGTGTCGGCGGATGACGTGTCCAAAGGCAAGCCCGACCCCGAGCCCTACCTCACAGGGGCCAGACTGCTCGGGATGAATGCGTCCGATTGTTTGGTGATTGAAGATGCTCCGGCGGGCATCCTTGCCGCTCATGCTGGAGGGATGAAAGTCATCGGCATCACCAGCACATACTCGGCGTCGGCGCTGGGAGCCGACGTGGTGATTCAAAAGCTGGCACAGATCAATGTGCGGAATGCAAAGGACGGGAACCAGATGGAAATAGCGGTCGCTGGTGTCTAAACGGACATGAGGGTTCGGATTACGGTCAGCGCCGCCTGTTGACTCTCCTTCAACGTTTTATTGTTTGCGCAGCATCCAATTCCCCACAAACCTGCTTCGAAGGTCGTCTGCACCATACCCAGAGGAAAGGTTGTTCAGATAGAGCCAACCGGTCTATCCCCCGAAACTCGAGCCGGGCTTAGTGAAGGTGATGTTGTTCTTCAACTCTGGTTGGCAAAGGGTGGCACAATCGGGAAGATAACAACGCGAAGCGGCAATCCAATGCTAGCTTCGCCTGCCGAGAACACCGTAGCCCCATGGCGATACCGGCCATACCTGCTCAACCGCGAGCCTGTAGGGTTGAGACCGAGGTGACAGTGCGTTTCAGACTGCCAGTCAAGCGGCACGATGCGTCCAAGCGTGTTCCTTCGAGCGCACGGTAGTCACCTCAACCATTCTTCCAATTCAATCCGCTGGTCGGTTTTCTCGTCGCGATACTTCACGATCACCGGCGTGTAGAGCGACAGGTTCCAATCCGAGGCCTGTCCCTTTCTTACCGCTCGCGATCCGGGCACGACCACGGCGTTTTCGGGCACTTCCAACGGCTGCCCTTCCGTCGCCTTGTACACGTGGTTGTGGACGAGATCGTAGAGCGGCGTGGATCGAGTCAGAATCGTTCCTGCGCCCAGCACTGCTCGTGCCCGCACCAGCGTGCCTTCGTAGACCCCACAGTTGCCGCCCACCAGCACATCGTCTTCGATGATCACGGGAGCGGCGTTGACTGGCTCCAGGACGCCCCCAATCTGGGCTGCGGCGCTCAAATGCACGCGCTTGCCCACCTGGGCGCAGGAGCCGACCAGGGCGTGCGAGTCCACCATGGTGCCCTCGTCCACATAGGCGCCGACGTTGATGAACATGGGTGGCATGCAAATCACGGAAGGCGCGACATAGGCGCCTTCACGCACCGACGATCCGCCGGGAACCACGCGCACGCGGTCAGCCACCCCAAAATGGCGGGCTGGGAAAGTGTCTTTGTCTACGAAGGAAAGCGTATCTGTGTCGGCGCCCATCTTGCTGAGTTCGCCCAATCGGAAGCCGAGCAGGATTCCCTGCTTCACCCAGGCGTTCACCTTCCATTGGCCATTGATCTTCTCGGCGGCGCGGATCTTTCCTTGGGTGAGCTGCTCACGGAACTTGAGAAAAGCTTGGCGCGCGTCGGGATTACGTTCTACCTCGCCCAGAGTGGCGAGGCGCTCGATGGCAGATTGGAGAGAGGGCATGAGAACGGAAGTATAAAGCAACTTCGTAGCGCCGCCGTCTCGGCGGCTCCCGCGCATCCCGCGCACCCCTTTCGAGGGCGAGATCCGGTCGAGATCGTCGGCGGGCCGCCCGGCGCTACTCAGCGCCTCAAATGCACTTGCACTCGCTCCGGATCAACACTCCCGGCAGATGATGCGAGGCTTCGCGCGCCTCGGAGAGGGTTGCGTACGGTCCATGCCAGCGGGCGTGGTTGGCGTCGTGCCCGGCGGGGCGTCCTTTGCCGTGATTGCACTGGCCGCAACCGGAGCGGTGCAGGACGATTTTGTGCGGACCGGCCAGCCAGTTTTCGTAGACATAGAAATCAGCCGCTTCCGGCGTAGCCGGTTTAGCAATCAGTCCCGCCTCGGCCGCGATCTTTTGCAGCTTGGATCGGGTATCGCGACGCATGGGCAGCATGGGTAGACGGTAGACTTCTTCGATTTTGCCCATCATGGCCAGCACCGCCTTCACCGGCAGGGGATTGGACTCGATGAAATTGGCCTGCATCAGGGGCAGGTATTTCCGGTGGAGGTGGCGGGCGGTCTCCCAATCGTTACCGAGCGCGGCGCGGGTCATGTCCGCCATTTCGCGTGGAATTTCGTTGGAGGCTACCGAAATGATTCCCACCCCACCGAGCGCAATGAGGGGCAGCGTCACCGCGTCATCGCCTGACAAGACTGCGAAATGCTCCGGAACCACGTTGCAAACTTCGGCCATCTGGCTGATATTGCCGCTGGCTTCTTTCACTCCGGCTATGTTCGGGACCTCGGCCAGTCGTGCCAGCGTGCTGGGCTCGAGGTTCGCGCCGGTGCGGCCGGGGACGTTGTAGAGAATGACTGGCTTGTCCACCGCTTCAGCGATGGCTCGGAAGTGACGGTACTGGCCCTCCTGAGTCGGCTTGTTGTAGTACGGCGAGGCAGTGAGGATGCCATTTACTCCCGCCCGTGCAGCCAGTTCTTTGGCCTTTTCCACGGCATCCTGCGTGGAATTCGAGGTGGCGCCGGCAACGATGGGTACGCGTCCAGCCACGACTTCGATGGTGGTATCGATCACCTGCAGCCATTCGTCGTGAGAGAGCGTCGGAGTCTCGCCAGTGGTGCCGCAGGGAACCAGGAAATCAATCCCTGCCTCCACCTGCCACTCAACCAGGTGGCGCAGGGCGCTCTCGTCGATGGAGCCGTCCTGTCGAAACGGAGTGACTAGAGCCGTACCGCAGCCACGAAATTGCATAGGATATAAAGATAACGCTATTTGGGGTGTGTAGGAAACCCTGAGAGTTTCGGTTGGATCAGTTCGGCAAGAGCCGGCTCGAGCCAGTCGCACCAGCAAAGCGACGCCATAGCGGAATCAGCTTTGCTGGTGCCCGACCTACGAACGCCGATGGCTGCGCGCTTCATCTGACTTTAGGTCTCTCGCCAAACGTCCTTAAAGTCGAAAAACCCCTTTTTCCCGGCCAGCCACTCAACGGCCCGCACCGCGCCCTCGGCGAATCCCCGGCGGGATTTGGAGTCGTGGCAAAGATAAATCGTGTCATTGGGCGAATCCAGCACAACCTCGTGCATCCCGACCACGTCGCCTTCCCGGAACGAAGTGATTTCCACCTCGACGCCGGATGCGTCACGAATAATCTTCTGCAGGGTTACCGCCGTCCCCGAGGGGGCATCTTTTTTTTGCGCGTGGTGACGCTCGAAGATGCGCCCCAGATATTGATGTTGCAATATTCCCGCTGCGGTCTGCGCGGCCTCAAAAAGCAGATTTATGCCGATCGAGAAGTTCGCGCCATAAAGAAAACCAGTCTGGCGCTTTTCGACCTGTTGCCGCACGCGTTCCAGGTCGCCGTACCAACCCGTGGTTCCTACCACCATGTTCTTGCCCGCGTCAACGCAAGCTTCAATATTGCCCCGAACCGCTTCGGGTGTGGTGAAATCAACCACGGCATCGACTTGGGCGAGTTTGCCGGCGGTGAGCGCAGCCGCCTGGGCATTGTCTGCCGCGCCCAGCAGGGTCATGGCATGGCCGCGCTGGCGGGCCACTTGCGCTACCAATGAGCCGGTTTTGCCGCGGCCTAAGATAAGAATGTTCACAAAAGATCCCTCGAGATTCACTGGGTAGCCGCAGAAAAAAGGCGCTGCGGCATAAGACAGTGAACCGCAGCGGCCAAAGCCGGACCTGTTTTTGAGCGATTTGTGGCACGACTCAAGGCGTACCCTTCCAAAATCGTACTCTTCCCAAAGCTCATCCACATCGGCGTTTTCCGCAAACTCCTAGGCAAAGACTTCCGGATCCAGATCCGAGAAGAACGTCTTGTGCAATCGCCGTACAATCTCGGGCACCGTGTCTTCTTCGACCACGAAAGTCAGATTGATCTCTGAAGCCCCCTGCGAAATCATGCGTATTTTGACGTCGGCCAGCTCGCCGAACACCCGCGCGGCTATGCCCGGAGTATCGCGCAAGTTTTCTCCGACCAGGCAGACGATTGCCTTGCGACCTTCATACTTTACATCCGCCAGCTTGGCAAGATCAGCGGCCAGCGGTGGAATGGACTCGTTCGAGTCCACAGTGAGCGACACGCTCACTTCTGAGGTGGAGACCACGTCCACCGCCACCCGATGTCGCTCAAAGGCCGCGAAAATCGAGCTCAGAAAACCGTGCGCGAGTTGCATACGCGGAGCTGCAACATCCACGATGGTGATACGTTTTTTGACGGCGATGGCCTTGAAGAAATTCCGGCAACGCGGGGCGCGCGCGGTAATTTTCGTCCCCTCGCAATCGCGGTTGCGGGAATTCAGGACATAGACTGGAATATTTTTCTGTACGGCCGGGAGCACAGTCGCCGGATGCAGGACTTTGGCTCCAAAGTAGGCCAGCTCTGCCGCCTCGTCGAAACTGATCACTTTGATCCGCCGCGCCTCGGGGCACAGCCGCGGGTCGGTGGTCATCATGCCGTCGACATCAGTCCAGATTTCGATCCGCTCCGCACTCAAGCCGGCGCCGACAATCGCGGCGGAATAATCGGAACCGCCGCGACCGATGGTGGTGGTGATCCCGGCTTTGGTCGCGCCGATGAAACCGCCCATCACCGGTACCTTGCCTGCGGCAATCAACGGTGCCACTTGGGACTGCAAGCGCTGGTTGGTTTCATCAAACAGAGGAGCGGCCCGCATATGGGCGCTGTCGGTCACAAGCCACTCGCGGGAATCCACTAGCGCGGAATCCATGCCCAGGGCGGAGAATGCCGCAGCCACAATCTTGCTGGATAACATCTCGCCAAAGGCGGATACGTAGTCGGTGGTGCGCGGGGTCAGTTCGCCCACCGCGGCAATGCCACGCAGCAGTTCTTCCAGGGTCTCGAAGTCTGCGCCCAGGTCGCTATGAAATTGCGTGAAGAGCGCTGTCCCCAGCAGTTCTCCGGCAGTATTGTAGTGACGTTCCTGCAAAGCTCGGCAGAGTTTTAGCGCGGTCTTGCGGTCACCAGTACCGGCCGCACGGGCCATGGCCAGTAACTGGTCGGTCACCTGGGCCATGGCGCTGACCACCACGGCCGGATTATGCTCCAGGCGGCCTTTGACGATCCCGGCAGAGCGCTCGATGGCTCGGGCATCCTCCACCGAGGTGCCGCCGAACTTCATCACGATCATCAGGGTAGATTCCTCAGGCTCGGGGGAACGGGGATCAGTATGGATGGCAGAACGACGGAGACTCTGGTCAAAGATCTCACTGCAGGTAACCTTGAGCCTTCAGCAACTCGGCGTTGAGCAAGGCCGCCCCGGCTGCCCCGCGGATCGTGTTGTGCGATAACACGGTAAACTTCCAGTCCAGCACGCCGCACGGACGCAAGCGGCCTACCGTGGTCGTCATCCCGTTTCCGCGGTCGGCATCGAAGCGGGGCTGGGGGCGATCACTCGGCGTCACATACACCACCGGCTGTTCCGGCGCGCTGGGGAGCCGCAGTTCTTGCGGCAGACTGCGAAAGGTATTCCAGGCTTTAATGATCTCTTCCGGCTCCGCTTGCTTCGTGAGCTTGATCGAGACCGATTCCGTGTGTCCGTCCTCCACCGCCACGCGGTTGCACTGTGCGCTCATGGCGAACGAACCCATGATGATGCCGGAGCCCTTGAGCTGCCCCAGCAGCTTGCGGGTTTCCTCTTCCATTTTTTCTTCTTCTTTAGCGATGTAGGGAATTACGTTGCCCAGGATGTCCAGCGACGCCACCCCGGGATATCCTGCGCCACTCACTGCTTGCATGGTAACTGCCATCACCGTATCCAAGCCGAAGGCCTGCTGGAGCGGAGCCAAGACTATGACCAGTCCAATCGCGGAACAGTTCGGATTCGTAACCACGAATCCGCCTGACTTCTTGCGCCATGCCTGGCATTCGATCAGCTTGATGTGGTCATGATTCACTTCCGGAATCACCAGCGGCACATCGCCTTGCATGCGCAACGCGCTGGAATTGGTGACCACGGCGCATCCGGCCGCGGCGAAGCGAGGTTCCATCTCGACGGCGATCGAGGCATCCAGCGCGGCGAAGATCACCTTGGGCGCGCCCTCTGGGGTGGCGGGCGAAACCCGCATTTCCGCCACTCGCGAAGGAATCGGTGTTTTCAGCTTCCAGCGCGCGGCTTCCGCGTATGAACGTCCCTCGGAGCGGTCCGAAGCCGCCAGCCATGCGATTTCAAACCAGGGATGGTGTTCGAGCATTTGGACAAAGCGCTGCCCGACAATTCCGGTCGCGCCCAGGATTCCCACGGGGATTTTCGCCGTCATATGAGTTGGTTGAGATTTTACAACACAGGCAGGTAACCGCCCTGATCCAGGAAACTTAACCGATCCAGGGAACTTAACAGTACTGACAGATGTTAATGGCAGCCGCTGCAGCACGATGGATTCATGTGGACGGCGCGAGCCTGTAACCGAGTTATCGCCAAGCCGGGCGTCAGGTGAGTCGCAGGACGTACGCGCCTATGTTTTTTCTAAGGGTTTGACTTCTGGGGAATGATCTCGGCGCCAAACGAATATTCATTCAGCGGGCCAAAGCGTTTTTTCTCGGCATAGAGCCGCCAGCGCCGCCACACGATGCGAAGGCTGGCCATGATCGGAATGGAGAGATAGATTCCCAGCACCCCCGCGATTTCACCGCCGGCCAGCACACCGAAAATTGCGGCCAGGGGGTGTAGCTCCATGCTCTGTCCCATGATGCGAGGCGAAATCACGTAGTCCTGAACCAGGCGCCAAGCTCCGAGAAAAATCAGCAGCAGCGCCCAGTGGGGATAGCTCATCAGCAAGGCAACGCCGAAGATGACGGCGGCGGCGACAAGCGGTCCGACGACCGGGATGAACTCCATGATCCCACCCGCAGTACCGAGTACCAATGCATAGGGAACCCGGGCTACTTCCATAAAGGCCAGATAAGCGATGAACGAAAACGCCGCCAACATCAACTGGGCGCGGATGAATTGGGCCAGCATCTGATTCAGGTCGTCCAGCACACCCTGCAGGAATTCGCGCTGCGGGCGTGAATGCACAAACGAAAGCAAGACTTCGCCGAACGCCCGCGCATCCTTGAGAAAAAATGCGGCTAAAATCGGAACCACCATCAGCAGCCAGGCCTGCTTCGCCACGTCCGCCACGCGCAGGCCGATTCGCTGAGCCAGATCAAGGAGATCGCCGCGGTGATTGGCCAAAAACGCGGACAGCTTCGCCCGAGTAGGCACGCTCCACCCGTGTTCTTTGCCAATCTGTTCCGCAATTTGGCCGGAACTGACGGTTTCCAAAAGTTTGGGCAGCGACTCGCTCAAACGCTGCGCCTGGCGGCCGATCTGCGGCCCCACGAAAAAGAAAAACGTGACCAGCAGGGCGACCAGCAACAGATAGATGACGCCAATCGCCAGTCCCCGGCCCTTCACCCATTTTTCAACTCGGGAAACAGCAGGGTCCACCAGATAGGCAAAGAAAACCGCGAACAGGAAGGCGATTAGCGTCCGGCGGGCAATGTACAAAAAGCCGAGGGCCAGCGCAAACAGCAGCACTGTGAACAGGACCCGCGTCGTACGTGCGTCAATCAGGGACATTGATGGAGTTCCCGCCGCTCGTCCTCCTGTTTAGTCCCGCACCACTTCGGTGTTGTCGCTCGCTACCAGGATCCGTACTAGTTTGAACTGATCATCCAGCCACATCGACCAGTCCCCGGCTTCGCTCTTCAGAACAAAATGATCAAGTTCGCGCTCCACGCCATGCACCGGAACCTTCTCTTTCCCGGTGAACGCCATACTTACCAGCAGCGAAGAACGCTGATGCGGATTAATCGCCCCGAACTTGACCTGCTGGTTCTGGGGGCAGGCTACACGTCCCTTGTCCTGGCGGCAACCGGTCGCCAGATATTTCCACGCCAGAATTTCCCGCTGGATAAAGAAGTAGTCGTCCAAAACACTGGTGGAAGTGGGAAGCAGGAAAGGATGCTCTTCCGCTTTGTCCTGCGGGTTACTGGTGGAGCGTTCGATCAACAGGTTGTCGTTGGGGACGATTACCGCTTGCGCCTTTCCCGGGCTGATTTCCTTCCACTCGTACTTGCGCAGCTCGCCGCTGGCCGCGAGCTGCAATTCGGACGATTGGGCGGCTTGGGCGACGCCTTCTTCCGTTTTGAATTCCGACGTGGCCACGCTACCGCTGGAATCCTGCTGGATGGAAAATTTCTCCGTGGCAATCCGTCGTCCGTTCATGAAAACTCCGAAGGAGCCGGTGTCCACGGTCTTGCCTACTGGCTGCTTATCCTTATCCTTATCACTATCACTCTTATCCTTATCATTGCCCGGTCCTGCCATAGCTGCCGAGACCAGCAAAAGCCACGCGATCCCCACTACCCATGCCGTTCTACACTTCACGTTGGCACCCCTTAATGCCCCGCCGCCTATCGCCAGGCTTTCAAACTATCGCAGTCCCAAACTGCGGATCGCTTCCGCCGCGACCTTCTCCACATCCTTGCCGCTAGTTTCGATCCGCAACGCGGCTTTCAGGTAACAAGGCCGGCGTGCCTCATAGAGCCGGTGGAACTCTTTCAGATTGCGGCGTAACGGACGTTTCAGCTGCTGTTCCTGACAACGGCGAAACAATTCCTCCACCGGAGCGTCCAGAAAGACGGCTGGAAATCCAACCTCTTCCAGCAATGCAGCATTGTTCGCCTGCACAAAAGCGCCGCCTCCCACTGCCACGACCTTGGGAGAAACACCTAAGTCCCGGATCAGCGAACGCAAGGCCGCGTGCTCGATCTGGCGGAACGCGGCTTCTCCGGATTGCTGGAAAATCTGCTCGATCGACAGGTGTTCCTGAGCCTCGATCCGCTCGTCCAAATCTTCGAAAGGCCAGTCCAGCTTGCGGCTCAAGGCCAGGCCTACACTGCTCTTGCCGGCTCCCATGAAGCCCACCAGGATTACGGTCCGCGCCCCGGAGTCAGCCGCAGACATTGTGATCTCCGGCTGCACATCGGGTTTGGAGCTCATACATGGCGGCCAATGGCGGAGCTGCAATGAAACGTAATCAAACGTTCCGTCAGCTTCTCGCTTGTTGCTTTGTTTTAGCGCTTCTTGAGATGGATTTTACCACTGAAGGAAAACAACCGGACTGAAGATGCTGCCTTGTTCATCGTACCTGCGAAGGCACTCCCTGCCTTGACCACGAAGGGAGTGTGTTTGGGTTCCAGCAGGAAATCGTTCTCGACTTTGCCGCGCACCGAGCGGGCCGTCACATCAATGGAAGCATCGTTCGGAGCGCTGGCCTCAATATCTCCGCTATGGCTGGCAAGGTAGTATTCACCACTGTTGCCGAAATCGCCTTCGTAGCGAATCTTGCCGCTAGTGGAGTTGACCTGCACCTGCGGACCGCTCACCCGATTCAGCGTCACATCGCCCCCGACTGAGGTAATTTCTACGTGCCCGTTGCGAATATTGCTCAAGGTTACCGAACCGTTCAAAGTCTTGATGTGCACGTGGGCATCGCTAATATCGCGCACATCAATGTTGGCCTGACTGCCTTCCAGAACCACATCGCCATGTAGTCCTTCGGCCCGCAGAGGGCCGGTGCTCGATCGCAAGGTAACGCTGGCGTCGGCGGGGACAGTGACTTCGTAGTCGATGCGCCCCGCGTCGGCGGTTGCCTCGAAGAACAGATGGGAGATGATGTCAACTCGGTTTCCGTTTTGACTCTGATCAATTTCTGCTCGATCGGAATGCAGGATTGCGGTCACCACGACCTGGTTTCCCGAGCCCGCCTTCACCGAAATCGGCCCGTACTGATTGGTTACCGAGACGGTTGCCCTCGGACCCACGGTAAAACGGAATTCCTTCCGAACTTCGGCCGAAGAGCAAATAGTCGTGGCCAGAATCGCGACTGTAACCAACTGTGCCGCCCGCTGCGCGCTCTCCATTTAGGTTTCCCTTCTCAAGCCCTCGAACCACGAATGACTTTGAGCTCCCCAAATCTGCCTTCGCACTTACGGCCCCATCATGGTAACGACCGATCCAAAGCCATCTCGTACACCGTTGCCCGCTGCTCGTAAGCGTCCATCACCACCTGCTGGGCTTCCTCGTCATTCGGGTCAGCCTGGGCGGATTCTTCCGCATCCCGAATGTACGCATTCACATTCTGCAAGTTGGAAGCGTACGCCGCTTGCATGGTCGGGGCACGCGATGCCACCGCTTCCAGCAGTTGCTGGTCCTCATTATTTACACTTTTCTGGTTCTTGCCAGTCTGTAAATTGGTGACTGCGGCAGGAGCAGCCGTGGGCGCTTGCGACACCGGCTGCGGTTCGCGTGCCCCTCTTTCGTAGACGAAGACTCCGAACGTAAGCAGCGCCACGGCCGCCACCGGCGCCAGCCAAGCCACGTTCCATCGACGCTTGACGGGCGGGAGCAAGGCTGGTCCCAGCTGCGGTTCGCGAATCAGCCCCTCGCGCCGCAACGCAACCTCAATGGAATTCCAAACCCGCGGAGCGGGCTCGGCGAACTCTTGCAACTGCCGCGCTTCCCCCGCGATCAGATTGAGGTCCGCCACCAAGCCTGAACACACCGGACAGGACTGCAAATGCGCTTCCTGCTCGGTACTCCGACCACCATCAATCACTTCCGCCAAAATTTCCTGAAACTGTGTGCAATTCATACTTCATCTCTCCCCCATAACGTCTGCTCTCGCTCATCACGGCTTTGCGGCCTTTTCGGCTCTGCTCGTTTTGAGCGCGTCGCGCAGCTTCATGCGCGCTTTGTGTAGCTGAGATTTGCTATTTCCGATGGAACATCCCACCATGGTCGCAATCTCGTTGTGCTCGTAACCTTCCACGTCATGCAGTACGAAAATCCTTCGATATCCCGGCGGCAGCGCATCCACCGCTCGCTGCAATCGCAGTCGGTCGATCGAACCCGACAGAATCGGATCGGGCGCGCCCAGTTCCTTCTTCGGAGTCTCGTCCTCGTTTTCCAGCGTCTCGTCGAGCGGGACTACGGGAAGGCTCTTCTTGCGCAACTGCATCAGGACAACGTTTACCGCCATCCGATGCAGCCAAGTGGAAAAGGCTGATTCGCCGCGAAACGTGGCAATCTTGCGGAACAACTGCAGAAAAGCTTCCTGAGTGAGATCCTCGGCTTCCGCCGTGTTGGCCGTCATGCGCAAACATAGCGAATACACGCGCCGTTTATGCAGGCTATACAAGAGCTGAAAGGCTTCTGCATCTCCCTGCTTTGCCCGCTCAATAGCCTCAGCTTCGGAAAGCTTGTCGCCCTGTAGTTTTCTTGCGTCCGTCAAGTCGCCTTTTCCGGCCGCACTAACTCAGATGCGGCGTAACTATCTTTTCGTTGTACCGCTTGCAGGGTTTATGGTCGGCTGCACCCGGGTTGAACCCACGGCGTTGCCTGAGCTTGCGGCCCGACAACCCCCGGATGACTTTCGTAACTATTATCAGCCTATCGGGGTCGGGCAAACGCCGTCAACTATGGTTCTTGGTAGCTGGTCCATCATCGCTATGATTCTTTGTATTCGCGACCGCTATCGGCCGGACCTCGAATCCGCCAGCGCAGAAGCGATTCTCTGCTCGCGAAGCCTGATTACCGGAGGTCTTTCACCGAGGTGACCTTCTGGCTGGGCCTCATGAGTGACAATCTGGACCAGTGCGCATCTGGCGTGGGTTTGCCAGTCTGGCGCCGGAGGACTAAATGAAATCCAAGATTCTCATCACTGCAATTCTATGTGTGTCTTTTGCCCAGGCCAAAGAGCCAAAAGTCCATCAGAGTGGCACCCTGCTGCAAATGGACTCGGCGGAGTGTGGTGTGGACGAAAACAGCGGTAAGAGCGTTGTCGGCGAACTCGTCGGTACCGACTCGGCTCACAAGAAGACTCACGCTTTGTTGTGTCAGGAATATCTGCTGCAGAGTGATAGCGTGATTTACCGTATTCGCCCACGGGACGAAAAGCATCCAGTACTGTTGCCGGTGGGCCAGAAGGCTCAGTTCCGCATTCACAAGGACAAGATGTTACTGCAAGTGGAAGACATCGATGAAAAGGAGCGGGAATACAGCGTAGTTTCTGCGACTCCGCGCCAGAGCGGCAAGTCCGCCGAGAACGTTTCCTCTAAATAAGCCCTCAAAATGTATTGAAATCTGGCGCGGGTTCGTCATGATCCGCGCCGCTTTGCTCCTGCTAGGTTCTGAGGTTTCAGCCCAGCTAAGAGACGTTGCGAGCAATGTCTCTACATCTCTGTTACCAACATTCCCCATCGACATATTCACTAGAGACCTAGCTTTCTACGTCTGTCCATTCGCCCAAACTACAGCATCCGTGCGGATTTGGGACCATGCTTGTTAGACCCAA
>Ga0070706_100000498_pt1 | contig 46152 bp, 32 predicted proteins | sample KBSK5501metaG_FD_65476 | JGI IMG/M metagenome (GOLD analysis project Ga0070706, IMG submission 65476) | Corn, switchgrass and miscanthus rhizosphere microbial communities from Kellogg Biological Station, Michigan, USA - KBS K5-50-1 metaG | ecosystem: Host-associated > Plants > Roots >... | reverse complement strand
TCGGGCCAGCATCGGCTTGAGCATGTTGCCCGCGTCCATCGACCCTTCCGCGGCGCCTGCGCCGACCACCGTGTGCAGTTCGTCAATGAACGTGATGATCTGGCCCTCGCTGGCCTTGATCTCGTTCAGCACCGCCTTCAGGCGCTCCTCGAACTCACCGCGGTACTTGGCCCCGGCGACCATCGCGCTCAGGTCGAGAGCGACCAGCCGCTTGCCGCGCAGCGATTCGGGCACGTCACCGGCGACGACCCGCTGGGCAAGTCCCTCGACCACCGCGGTCTTGCCGACGCCCGGCTCACCGATCAGCACCGGATTGTTCTTGGTTCGCCGGGACAGGACCTGGATCACCCGCCGGATCTCCGCATCCCGGCCGATGACCGGGTCCAGCGCGCCGTCCCGGGCCAGCTTGGTCAGGTCGACCCCGTACTTCTCCAGCGCCTGGTAGGTCCCTTCCGGGTCCTCGGTGGTGACACGGGCGTGGCCGCGCACCTTCTCGAACGCGTCGAGCAGCACGTCCGGTCCGGCACCTGCCTCGCGCAGCAGGGTGGCCGCCTGCCCGCCGTCTGCGGCGAGGCCGACGAGCAGATGCTCGGTGGACACGTACTCATCGTCCAGTCCCCGGGCTCGCTTGGCCGCCGTGGCGAGTGCGGACAGCAGCGGGCGGGACATGTCGGGCGCACTCACGGTGGTGCCGGCCGCCCGGGGCAGCCTGGACAACAGGTCCTCCGCCCCCTTGAGCACGGTCGCCGGGTCCACCCCGACCGCCCGCAGCAGCGGTGCCGCGGTCCCCCCGCTCTGCTCGACCAGGGCAGCGAGCAGGTGGAGGGGGTCGACGTGCGGGTTGCCGCCGGCCGTCGCACGCCGGACGGCGTCTGACAGCGCCTCCTGGCTCTTGCGGGTGAGCTTGTCGTCCATGAGCTGCTTTCCGGATCTCGCGGGAGTCCTGTGGTCGTTTGGGTAAATCGGGTGACGGGTCGTCCCGGGCATCAGCCCGGGTCGGCGGGTAGACCCTGCCTGCGGGGCCGGCCCGGGCTGGCAGCCGGCAACGCCCGGCGGGCCGACCCTGACTGTCCTGACCCCGGGCTGGCCTGGTCTGGCCGGCCGGCGACACCCGGGTCGCGGACCGGCACCAGCTGGGCGCTGCCGCCCCGGCTGCGCAGCAGCCCGGCGAGCCGGGCAGCGACGGAACGGGTCGATTCGAGCTCCATCCGGAGCTGTGCCCTCTCCGCACGCATCTCGGCCAGCCGTTCGCGAGTCTGGATGAGTTCGTGTTCGAGTTCCAGGATCCGCTTGATCCCGGAGAGGCTGACGCCGTCTTCCTGGGAGAGCCGCTGGACCTCGCGCAAAGTCAGGATGTCGCGCAGCGAGTACCGGCGCCCCCCGCCGGTGGCCCGGCCGGGGGAGACCAGGCCCAGCCGGTCGTAGGCGCGCAGGGTCTGCGGGTGCAGCCCGGCCAGCTGGGCCGCCACGGAGATGACGTACACCGGCGTGTCGTCGGACAGATCGAACGGATTTCTCACGCCGTCAACCTCCTCACCCGCTCTCGCCCCGGCCTCATGCCTGGTCGCCTCACCCGGTCTTGGCCCGCTGCAGCAACTCGTCCCGTGGATCCTCGGCCGCCGTTGCCTCGCGGAAGGACTCCAGTGCCTGCCTGGCCGTCCCGCTCAGCTGCTGCGGCACCAGCACCTGAACGGTGACAAGCAGGTCGCCATTCGTCCCGTCTGGGCGCCGTACGCCCTTGCCGCGGACCCGGAAGGTGCGGCCGTTCGGCGTGCCTGCCGGGATGCGCACGCTGACCGGTGCTCCCCGGTGGGCAGGCACCTTGACCTCCGCGCCGAGCGCCGCCTCCGGGAAGGTGACCGGCACGTTGACGGTGAGGTTGTGCCCCGATCTCCCGAACACGGGATGCGACGTGACGTGCACCCGCACGTAAAGGTCACCGGCTGGACCGCCCCGCTCGCCGGGCGCGCCCTTGCCCTTGAGCTTGATCCGCTGGCCGTCGGCGACACCGGCCGGGATGCGGGCCTGGATGGTGCGCGTGCTCATGGCCCGGCCGCTGCCGGAGCACACGGGGCACGGGTCGTCGACCACCAGACCGCGGCCGCGGCAGGTCCGGCACGGCTCCGAGAAGGCGAAGCTGCCCAGGTTCTTGCTGGCCTGGCCGGTCCCTTCACAGGTGGGGCAGACCCTCGGCACCGTGCCGGCCTTGGCGCCCGTGCCATGACACGTCAGGCACGGCCCTTCCCCAGCCAGCCGCAGCGCGACGGTGACGCCATCGATGGCATCACCGAACGTCAGCGAGGTCTCGGTCTCCACGTCGGCACCGCGCCGTGGCCTGTTTTGCGTGGTCGTGCGCCCGCCGCCGCCGCCGAACATCCCGCCGAACAGATCACCAAGCCGGCCGCCCGCGCCGCCCGGCGCTCCGGTCCCTGACTGGCCGAGCAGGTCGCCGAGGTCGAAGCCGAATCCCCCGGTGCCGCCCGCACCGGTACCAGGCCTACGGAACCCGCCGCCGAAGAGGGAGCGGGCCTCGTCGTACTCCTTGCGCCGCTTCTCATCGGACAGGACCGAGTGGGCTTCGGAGATCTCCTTGAATCGTTCCTCCGACGCAGTATTGCCCTTGTTCGCGTCCGGGTGATACTTGCGGGCGAGCTTGCGGTACGACTTCTTGATCTCGTCGGGGGTCGCGGTCTTGGAGACGCCCAGAATCTTGTAGTAGTCCTTCTCGAGGAAGTCCTTGGTGCTCACTGGCCTCTCCTGGGCGTCATTCGTTTCCTGCTGTAGTCCTCCGCGATCCGGGCGGACCTGGCCTGCCCCCGCCTCGCGCGGCGTGGCCGGCCGAGCTGTCCTGGCCGGTCTCGTCGTCACCGGGCTCCGCGACCGCGACCCGGGCCGGCCGGATGATCCGGTCGCCCACCCGGTAACCGGGCTGCAGGATCTGGACGCAGGTTGGCTCGGTGACGTCCGTGGAGTAGGAGTGCATCAATGCCTCATGCACTCGCGGGTCGAAGGGCTCGCCCGCATCCCCGAAGGTCTCCAGGCCAAGCTTGGCCGTGGTCGCCTCCAAGGACTCCGCGACCGACTTAAAACCACCGGTCAGCTCGCCGTGTTCCCTGGCCCGGCCGATGTCGTCGAGGATCGGCACCAGCCCGGTAAGCACATTGGCGAGGGCCTGCTCGCGCACTGCCACCCGGTCCCGCTCGACGCGCTTGCGGTAATTCGCATATTCCGCCTGCACGCGCTGCAGGTCGGCGGTGCGCTCAGCGAGCCGGTCCGCGGCGGCGCGTGCGTCGCCGTTGCCTGGCCCGCCCGCGGCCGGCCCGTCCGGACTTTCCGGGCCGGGCGTGCCGGGACCCGGTACGCCCGGGCTCCGTGCCGCAGAGCCGGGCGCCGCAGAGCCGGGCGCCCCCGAACCGGGCGTTCCGGAGCCGGCCGGCCGAGAGCCCGGTCCCGCAGAGCCCGGAGTCCCTGCGGGCCGCGTCGCGGGGCCAGGCGTGCTCCCGGCCCGCTGGCCTCCCGCCGGCGCCGCGCCACCTGGCTTGGAGGCCGCATGCCTGCCTGGCCGTGACTTGGCTGGCACGCGGTTCCCCCCAGCAGGCTGGGCCGGGCCGGGATTCCTGACCTGTCCAGTCGCCGGATCAATCCGCCTGAGGTCCCGGATCACCGGTCCTATGTTGGTCTCCTCCTCCGGCGAATTCATTAGGCGGCGCCGCCTTCTTCGTGACGCCTGTCCTCGTCGACGATCTCGGCCTCGACGACCTCGTCGTCGTCTGATGGGGTCTCGGTCTCACCCGCGGCGGCCCCGGGCTCGCCCTCCTGGGCGCTGGCCTGGGACTGCGCGTAGATGGCCGTGCCCATCTTCTGGCTCACCTGGGCGGCCTTCTCGCTGGCCTCGCGGATCGCGTCCGTATCGGTGCCCTCGAGCGCCTTCTTCAGGTCGGCGATCGCGGCTTCCACCTCGGACTTGATGTCGTCAGGCACCTTCTCGGAGTTCTCGGCGAGGAACTTCTCCGTGGTGTAGGCGAGGCTGTCCGCGCGGTTGCGGACCTCTGCCTCCTCACGGCGCTTGGCGTCCTCCTCGGCGTACTTCTCGGCTTCGGCCATCATCCGCTCGATGTCGTCCTTGGCCAGCGCGGAGCCGCCGGAGATGGTCACCCGCTGCTCCTTGCCGGTGCCGAGGTCCTTGGCGGAGACGTTGACGATCCCGTTGGCGTCGATATCGAAGGCGACCTCGACCTGCGGGACACCGCGTGGCGCCGGGGCGAGGCCGGCCAGCTCGAACATGCCGAGCTTCTTGTTGTACGCGGCGATCTCCCGCTCACCCTGAAACACCTGGATCTGCACCGAGGGCTGGTTGTCATCCGCGGTCGTGAAGATCTCCGACCGCTTGGTCGGGATCGTGGTGTTGCGCTCGATGAGCTTGGTGAAGATCCCGCCCTTGGTCTCGATGCCCAGCGACAGCGGGGTGACGTCCAGCAGCAGGACGTCCTTGACCTCACCCTTGAGCACGCCGGCCTGCAGGCACGCGCCAACGGCGACGACCTCGTCCGGGTTGACGCCCTTGTTCGGGTCCTTGCCTCCGGTCAGGTCCTTGACCAGCTCGACCACGGCAGGCATCCGGGTGGAGCCGCCCACGAGGACCACGTGCTGGATGTCGCCCAGCTTCACTCCCGCGTCCTTGATCACCTGCTTGAACGGCGCCTTGCAGCGGTCCAGCAGGTCCGAGGTCATCTTCTGGAACTCCGCGCGGGTGAGCTTGGTGTCAAGGTGCAGTGGGCCCTGCTCGGAGTGGGTGATGTAGGGCAGGTTGATCTGGGTCTCGGCCGAGCCGGACAGCTCGATCTTGGCCTTCTCCGCCGACTCACGAAGCCGCTGCAGCGCCATCTTGTCCTTGGACAGGTCGGTGCCGTAGTTGTTCTTGAAGTCCTTGACCAGCCAGTCCACGATGCGCTGGTCCCAGTCGTCACCGCCGAGGTGGTTGTCACCGCTGGTGGCCTTCACCTCGACGACGCCCTCGCCGACCTCGAGCAGTGACACGTCGAAGGTGCCGCCCCCCAGGTCGAAGACGAGGATGGTGGCCTCGTTGTCCTTCTCCAGGTGGTACGCGAGCGCAGCGGACGTCGGCTCGTTGATGATCCGCAGCACGTTCAGCCCGGCGATCGTGCCGGCTTCCTTGGTGGCCTGCCGCTGGGCGTCACTGAAGTACGCCGGGACGGTGATCACCGCGTCGGTGATCGTCTCGCTGAGGTAGGACTCGGCGTCCCTCTTCAGCTTCTGCAGGATGAACGCGCTGATCTCCTGGGCGGTGAACTTCTTGTTGTCGATCTTGACGGTCCAGTCGGTGCCCATCTGGCGCTTGACCGACCGGATCGTGCGGTCAACGTTGGTCACTGCCTGCCGCTTGGCGACCTCGCCGACAAGCACCTCTCCGTTCTTGGCGAAGGCGACCACGGACGGCGTGGTCCGTGACCCCTCCGCGTTGGCGATGACGGCGGGCTCGCCGCCTTCGAGAACTGCGACGACGGAGTTAGTCGTCCCGAGGTCGATACCTACCGCACGTGCCATGTGTAGTCCCTATGGTTGATCGTGGTCCAGAGTTGAGTGATGTCGACGCAAGTTTGCCAGCACCTGCGGGCCTTGGCAAACGGGTTGAGTCTATCCGGCTCAACTTCTCTGAGCGGAGAGACATTCCCGCTGGAGCGAGCCGACTTGGCGAGCACTCCCGGTTCGCCGGTAAGAAGCACCCATAACCAGCCACTCCCATGTGACGGCTCAGCATCAGCGACGTTCGAGACCGGGGGAGCAACCCTTGCCCGACCCTGGGCGATCGAGCGGTTCACCGCTCTCTATAACACGCACGACCGGCGCGTCTATGCCTATGCGGTGAGCCGCGCCGGCCGGCAGTTGGCGGACGAGATCGTTAGTGAGGTGTTCCTCATCGCCTGGCGGCGGTTCGCAAACCTCCCGCAGCCCGCCCTGCCCTGGCTGCCTGGCGAGCAGCGGCGCGAAGTTACCAGCCGGTACGATGCCGGAGTCGCCGTGTAAGGCACCTCTTGATCACGAGGCGGGCCGGGGCGCGGCGTACGCTGGCAGCCGGCCAGTGCTAGCCGACTATTGGGCCGGATCCGGCCCCGGTGCCGCATGAGGAGGTCTTCGTGGCCCTGCGTATCATCATCGGTTTGGCCTTGACCGCTGCCGCCGCCGCGCTCGCTGGCCGGCGGATGTGGTGGCTGTTCCGGCTGGGACGCAGCGGGCAGCCCGCCCCCGAGCGGATCGAGGCGGTGCGGGCGCACCCGGCCCGGGATGCTGAGGTCCAGGCGACCGAGGTGATCGGCCAGCGCAAGCTGCTCCAGTGGACGGTCCCGGGCGCCGCCCATGCGCTGACGTTCTGGGGTTTCATCGTCTTGATCCTGACCATCATCGAGGCGTACGGGGACCTGTTCAGCCGGACCTTCGCGATCCCGGGGATCGGCCACTGGGCCGTGATCGGCTTCGCCGAGGACCTGTTCGCGGTCGGCGTACTGGCCGGCATCATCACCTTCGCCGTGATCCGGCTCCGCAACGACCCCAAGCGAGAGGGCCGCAAGTCCCGCTTCGCTGGCTCGCACACTGGGGCGGCATGGCTCGTGTTGCTGGGGATTTTTCTGGTCGTCGCGACCCTGCTGGTCTACCGCGGCGCGCAGATCGATACCGGCGTGTTCCCCTACGCTCACGGCGCGTTCGCCTCGCAGATCGTCGGGCACTGGCTGGCTCCACTCGGCGCGGGTGCCGACAAGTCCATCGAGACGGCGGGAATCCTGGCCCAGCTCGCGGTCATCCTCGCCTTCGGCGTATTCGTCACCTACTCCAAGCACCTGCATATCGCGCTGGCCCCGGTGAACGTGCTGTTCTCCCGCCGCCCGGACGGGCTGCGCGCGCTGCAGCCCATGCGCAGCAACGGCAAGGTGCTGGACTTCGAGGAGGCCGACCCGGATGTGGACGTGTTCGGCCGGGGCAAGATCGAGGACTTCACCTGGAAGGGCCTGCTGGACATGGCGACCTGCACCGAGTGCGGGCGCTGCCAGTCCCAGTGCCCGGCGTGGGCCACCGGCAAGCCGCTGTCACCCAAGACGCTGATCATGGACCTGCGCGACCACGCCCTGGCCAAGGCCCCGTACCTGCTGGCCTCCTCGGATGAGGAGCGGGCCGCCCTCGCGGATCACGTCAAGCAAGAAGCTACACGCCCCCTGGTGGGCGACTCCGCGTCGAACGGTGTCATCGACCCGGATGTGCTCTGGTCCTGCACCAACTGCGGGGCGTGCGTGGAGGAGTGCCCGGTGGATATCGAGCACATCGACCACATCTCCGACATGCGCCGCTACCAGGTGCTGATCGAGTCGGCCTTCCCGGTCGAAGCCGCCTCGATGCTGAAGAACCTGGAAACCAAGGGCAACCCGTGGGGGATGGGCGAGAACAAGAGGCTCGACTGGATCACCGAGCTCGACTTCGAGGTCCCGGTCGTCGATGGGAAGATCGGCGAGGACGTGGAGTACCTGTTCTGGGTGGGCTGCGCCGGCGCCCTGGAGGACCGGGCCAAGAAGACCACCAAGGCCATCGCGACCCTGCTGCACACCGCCGGGGTGAAGTTCGCGGTACTCGGCCCGGCGGAGACCTGCACCGGCGACCCGGCCCGGCGCATCGGCAACGAGTTCGTGTACTCCATGCTCGCCCAGCAGAACATCGAGACGCTCAACGAGGCTGGCGCGAAGACGATCGTGGCGTCCTGCCCGCACTGCTTCAACACGATCGCGAATGAGTACCCGCAGCTCGGCGGGAACTATGAGGTGGTGCACCACACCCAGTTGCTGTCCCGGCTGGTCGCCGAGGGCAGGCTCACCCCGGTCACCCCCGTACAGGAGAAGATCACCTACCACGACCCCTGCTTCCTGGGCCGGCACAACAAGGTGTTCAGCCCCCCGCGGGAGATCATGGAACAGGTCCCCGGGGTGCGGTCGCAGGAGATGCACCGGTGCAAGGAACGCGGGTTCTGCTGCGGCGCAGGCGGCGCCCGGATGTGGATGGAAGAACGCATCGGCAAGCGCATCAACACCGAACGCATAGACGAAGCCCTGTCCACTGACCCGGACACCGTCTCCACCGCCTGCCCCTACTGCCTGGTCATGCTCGGCGACGCCCTCGCCGCGAAGAAGAGTTCCGGCGAGGCGAAAGAGTCGCTCGAGGTCGTCGACGTCGCCCAGCTGCTAGCCCGCTCAGTGCAGCCACCGGCCGCCGGGCACTGAGCGGCACTCCTATGGACACCAGGCGCGCGGAGGCGTTCAGCGACGGGGTGTTCGCCATCGCGATCACCCTGCTCGTCCTCGGCCTGCATCTGCCCGGGCCTGGCCCCCAGGGCCACTCGCTGACCTACCAGCTGTTGCAGGCGTGGCCACAGTACTTCGCCTACGTCGTCAGCTTCCTCACCATCGGGATCATGTGGATGAACCACCACACCCTTCTGGCGCACGTCAACCGGGTGAACCGGCCGCTGCTCGTGCTGAACCTGCTGCTGCTTATGGGTGTGGTCGCCATCCCGTTTCCCACCGAACTGGTCGCCCAGCACCTGCGCGATGCCGGGGGGACGGCGGCCGCCGTGACCTACGGGCTGGTCATGATCGTGATCTCGCTCGGCTTCGCGGGTATCTGGATCTACGTGGTCACTCATGTGGATGAACTGGGGATGCGGCCGCAGGTAGATGCGCTGCGGCAGTCTGTGCCGGGATTCACCCTGGGGCTCGTGGTGTACGTGGCGGGAACCCTGGTCGCGGCCTACGTCTCGGCTACTGCCGCGCTGACCATCTTCGGGCTGCTCGGCGTCTACTACCTGTTCGAGCATCTCCCGGCGCCGACCGACCCGAACTCCTGACTGGCCGCCGGGCATATCTTCATGACCGATGATCCGCGGCCGCTAAGGGCGATGCGGGAGTTCCCGCGGCTGCGCTACATGGGGTCCAAATACCGCCTCGTCCCGTACCTGGCCGAGGTGTTCACCGAGCTCGGCGGCCAGACCGCGCTCGACGCCTTTTCCGGCAGCGGGGTCGTGTCCTACCTCCTCAAGACCCTCGGATACCAAGTCACAGCCAACGACTTCCTCACCTTTCCCTCCGTCATAGCCCGCGCAACCGTGGTCAACCACGAGGAAACCCTCAGCGCGGAAGACATCGACGGAATCTGCGGCCCGGCGGCCGATGACCGCGACTTCATCCGGCGCACCTTCAAAGGCCTGTACTTCACCGACGAAGACCGGGAGTTCCTCGACTCGGCCTGGTCCCATATCGACCGCATGAGCGGCCACAAGCAGGATGTTGCTCTCTCCGCACTGGTCCTCGCGTCCGCCCGCAGGCAACCGCGCGGTGTATTTACGGTCACCGATCTGCGCTACGACGATGGCCGCCGTGACCTGCGACTGTCCCTGCGGGAGCATTTCCGCGAGCGAGCCAGTGATTACAACCGGGTCGTCTTCGACAGCGGCCAGCCGTGCACTGCCCAGTCCAGCGATGTATTCGCCCTCAGCCCGCAGCCGTACGACATTGTTTACCTCGACCCGCCCTACGCCCCGCCCAGGGACGACAACTGCTACATCAAGCGCTACCACTTCCTGGAAGGGCTCGCGGTCTACTGGCGCGGCCAGGCGATCATGGAAGATACCCGTACCAAGAAACTCCCCAAGCGCTACACCCCCTTCTCCTACAAGCACACCGTCACCGACGCCCTCCGGCGAACTTTCAAGCAGTTCCAGGACTCCGTCATCGTCTTGTCCTACTCCTCCAACGCCGTCCCCGACGCGGGCACCATCGAGGCGCTCCTGCGCGAGGTAAAAGACAACGTCGAAGTCCGGCAGGCCGACCACACCTACACCTTCGGCACGCACTCAGCCGCCCAGCGCCGCGCCGTTTCCGAGTACCTGTTCATAGGGCGGTAACCCAGCAAAGGAGATGGTATGCCTTGATCGCCGCGTTCTCTGTGACCCCGCTTGGCATCGGCGAAGACGTGGGCGAAGTCGTGGCAGAAGCCGTTCGCGTCGTACGCGAAAGTGGTTTGCCGAATCATACCGACGCCATGTTCACCAGCCTTGAGGGTGAGTGGGATGATGTAATGGGCGTGATCAAGCGGGCTGTTGAAGCGGTGGCTGCGAAGGCACCCAGAGTCAGCATGGTATTGAAGGCCGATATACGCGCCGGGGTCACCGATGGCCTGACATCAAAGGTGGAGGCCCTTGAACGTTATCTTCAAGCGGCCGATTGACGATTAGGCATCAACGGGCACCAGGCGCGCTTCAGGCGTGGTCGACATCAACGCAGATCAGGCCCCAAGGCCGGTCGTGGACCCGGGTCATCACGATGGTTGCCCGCCGCGTGCCGGACAGCTTCAGGTCCCGGTGCAACTGCCCGACGTCGCCGGCCAAGCCCCGCCGGCGGATATCGGCCGCGCCGATATCGAGGGCACGCAGCCGCCCGGGCAGTTGCTTCTGGTTCCACGGCCCAGAATCGATCACCCTCAGCGTCCGCCCGAAGGGCGTGTCCATCGCCACGTCAGCAGCCAGGAATGCGATCCGCTCATCGATCTTCCACGCGCCCAGCATCCGCGCTAGTTCCTCGACCAGCCCGGCCCGGGTAACGGCCGGATTCGGGTCGAGCAGGAACTCGCCGGGCGCCCGCACCGGCACCTTCGCTCCCGGCCGGGGCGTCAGCGTGTGCCCTCCTGGCAGGATGGTCGCCCGCCTGGCCGCCGTGGCCAGCGCCGGGGACCAGGCCACCGCATCCTTCAAGCCGCGCCCGACCGCGACGAATTCCAGTTCCCAGCCCCCCGGCACGGTGTCGCGCGGAATGCCGGGCGCCGCCTTGATTCCCACAGCGGCGACGCGCCCGGCCACGTCCAGGCACCACCGCAGGGGCGGCTCGCTCTCCCCGGCCCGCAGCCGCCGCCCGCCGCTCCGCCTGGCTGGGTCGATGAATACACCCGCCACCCCGGCCAGGTCGATGTCCCGGACATCGGACGCGGTGACCGTGACCCCGCTATCCACGCCATACACCCCGGTGTTCGCTTCGGCGATCCGCAGATGCAGCGGGTCACGGTCAACAGCTCTTACCGAACGTTCGTTACCAGCCAGTGCCAGCGTGTCCCCGCCAATCCCGCAGCACAAATCGCCCACGACGTCGAACGCGGCGTAGCGGGCCGCGTGATGGCGGGCAACCACCTCCGAGGAAGCCGCCTCAAGGCCCGGCCGGGTGAAGAACATCTGCATCGCCCGGCCGAATTTGGCGCGGGCGCGCAGCCGCAGCTCATGCTGGGCCAGCGCGTCTGCCACCAGGTCCGCTGGGTAGCTTCGGCGCAACTGGCTCCCTATCCGAAGCACCGTGTCCGGAGTCACCTCCTGCTCGGCGAGGCAGTCGAGCAGTTCCTTACCGAGCGGGGAGCGCAACAGCTCGAAGCGCGCTACCGCGTCGGCCGGCTCGGTCACGGGCTGGGCCCCTCGAGGGGGGCGGGCAGCCAGATCCGCACTCGTGTACCGTGGCCGGGCCAGGACTCGAGCGTCGCCTGGCCGCCGTGGGCCACGGCGATCGCCTGCACGATGGACAGGCCGAGCCCGCTGCCGCCGCCGGAGCCGTGTCCGGTGCCGTCACCATCGGGGTGCCCGCTGCCGCTGCCGTCACGGTCGGGCTGCCCGCTGCCGCCGGGGCCGTGCTCGGCGGGCGTCAGGGGACCCTGGCCGTCCGCATCGGCCCAGGCGGAACCACGGTGGAACCTGTCGAACGCCTGCCCCGCGTCCTGCTGCGACATGCCCGGGCCGGCGTCGGCGACCTCCAGCACGGCACCGCCCCGCACCTGGGCCAGCCGGACCGCGACCGGCGTGCCCTTCGGCGTGTGCTCGCGGATGTTGCCAAGCAGGTTGGCCAGCACCTGCCGGATCCGGGCCTCGTCGACGGTGGCCACCAGCCGGTCGGGCGCTTCGGCCCGGATGGGCCGGTCCGGCTCCACCGCCTTGGCGTCCGCGGCTGCGTCCCGCACCAGGCCGGCCAGGTCGGTCTCGGCCAGGTCCAGCGAGGAGGTGCGGTCCAGCCGGGCGAGCTCAAGCAGTTCCGCGACAAGCGTGCTCATCCGCTGTGCCTCCTGCTCGATGCGGCGCATCGCGTCCGGCAGCTGGTCGGGGCCGAGCGCGCCCTGCCGGTACAGCTCGGCGTAGCCGCGGATTGTGGTCAGCGGCGTGCGCAGCTCGTGGGATGCGTCCGCGGCGAACTGGCGCACCTTCTGCTCCGAGCGCAGCCGTGCCCCGAACGCGTGCTGGATGCGGTCCAGCATGGTGTTGATGGCGCCGCCCAGCTGGCCCACCTCGGTGCCGTCGTCTGCGTCGGGCATCCGCGCGGCGAGGTCGCCGCGGCTGGTGATCTGGCGGGCCGCGCTGGCCATCTGGCCCAGCGGCGCCAGCCCGCGGCCGATGAGCCACCGGCCGCCGGCGGCGAGCAGCAGGATAAGAACGCCGCCGGTGATCAGCTCGGTGACGACCACCCCCCGGACCTGGTTGGTGACCACGCCGACCGGACGCGCGACGATGATCACGACCCGGCCCGCTTGGATGCCGGCCAGGCCAAGCGCGGCGGCCCGGGCCACCCGCTCGACCGCGCGCACCCTCGTGCCGTCCGCCAGGGTGACGGCGAACGGCTGGTGCCGGTAGTCACGGATGATCTGCGCCGTGGTCAGTTGGCTGACGGCCTGCTGGAACTGCGTCCCCCGGGAGCCCGGCGTGAACAGGACGACCTGTCCTGTCTGGATAGGGATCGCCGCGGCGAGGTAACCGTTGCTGTTTCCGGCCAGCGTCTTGGGGTTGCGCGCCGCCGTGGCCACGAGGTCAGCGTTGAACCGGCGGCCAAGCTGATTGTTCAGAACCGCGGCGGTGACCGCGCCCATGATGAGCAGGAACGCTCCGGTCACGCAGATCAGCAGGACGAGCAGGCGGGCACGCAGCGTCAGTCGCCCGGAACCTGTCATCCCTCCGGCTCGCCGTGCTGATGCCCGCCGGGCGGCTGTGGCTCGGGTGTTTGTGGCTCAGTCGCCCGCAGGCTGTAGCCGACCCCCCGCTGGGTGTGAATCAGCGGCGGGCCCAGCGGGTCGAGCTTGCGGCGCAGGTAGCTGACGTAGGTCTCGACGATCTGGGACTGGCCCGCGTAGTCCCAGCCCCACACGCTCTCCAGCAACTGGCCCCGGGTGAGCACGCGTCCCTGGTGGCGCATGAGGTAGGCGAGCAACCGGAATTCGGTCGGCGATAGCTCCACCACCGTGCCCGCCCGCCGCACGCTCCAGCGTGACTCGTCCAGCTCCAGATCCCCGGTCCGCAGCAGTCCGGCATCACCGGAGTCGCCAGCGGCGGCCGACCGCGACGCCCGCCTGAGCACCGCCCGCACCCGGGCCACCAGGGCCTCCACGGAAAAGGGCTTGGTGACGTAGTCGTCGCCGCCGAGCGCCAGGCCGGTGACGGTGTCTGACGAGGTATCCCTGGCGGTCAGGAAGATCACCGGGACCTCGTTACCCGCGGCCCGCAGCCGCCGGCACACCTCGAAGCCGCTCAGGTCCGGCATCATGACGTCGAGCACGATCAGGTCCGGCTGGCCTGCCTCCGCCTGGCGGAGCGCGTCCGTCCCGCTGGCGGCCGTGGTTACCGCGCAGCCGTGGAACTTGAGCGCCACCTGGACAAGCTCACGAATGTTCGGCTCGTCGTCCACGACGAGCACCTGCGGGATCCGATCGTTGTCTGTCATCGCCTGTGCAGCACATTCTGACGTACCGGGCGGCTTCTGGCTGGCCACTGCCTTTTTCCTGCCCAGGGCGTATCCCGCAGATCTTCAGCCTGCTGCGCGGTGTTTGGCTGCACAGTGGTTGGCTGCACAGTGGTTGGCTGCACAGTCGCCGGAGGGCGCCTCGCGGTGTTGTCGTCGTCGCCCATAGCTCCGCTATTGGCTCCTCCTCGCCTGGCGATCCATCCCTCCGGACGGCCGCTCGCGTCGGCCAAGATCTACGGGACACCCCCCACGTGGGCGGCCAGGTGGTCAGCTTCCGGAGCCCGACGGCGTGGGCGATGAGCTGCTGGCCGAGGGCCGGATGACGATCAGCCGCGCGTCTTTGGCACCGGAGTTCACCGGTCCGCCCACCCAGACTGTCTGCCCCGGGGCCAGCGCGGACTCGGTCGTCTTGGTCCCCTTCTCGCGGACCACCGTGTTGTTCACCAGCTTCCAGGTCCAGGTCGTGCCGTCAGAGGCACGCACCACGATGTCGCTGCCGCTGGTCACGGTCTCAATGACGCCGCGCTCGTAGGCGAGGGTGCGGAACCCCGTCTTGGTCCGGAAGGTGAACTGGCCGTCGATGCCGCCCAGCAGGCGGGCGATGCGGATGCGGGCGGCGCCGCAGTGGCCGGCGATGAACCGGGCTGCCCCCGCCGCCCGGGGGTGCCCGGCGGCTTTGGCTGCCTTGGCGGCGGCGGCCCTGGCGCAGGGGTGGGTGGTGGCCGTGGCGGCAGGCGCCGCCGCCGATCCGGTGCCCGTCGATGCGGCCCCCGGGCCCGTCGATGCGGTCCCCGTGGCGGGGGCTGGCGATGGGGTGCTCGATGAGTCGGCCGAGCTGAGCGTCGCGTTCAGGGTCGCGGCCGCGCCCGTCGGGCCAGACGCTCCGGACCCCGGGCTACCCGCCCACGCCTCGCCGGCGATGATGCCGGCGCCGGCCAGGATCGCGGCCACCGTGATCCCGACGGTCCAGTGCAGAGCCTGGCGCCGATCCCGCGCGAAGTGCTGGCGGGCACCTCGCGGCTCCTGCGCTCGGTAGCCGTGGCCGGCCGCCGGGCCGTAGCCAGGACCCGGGCCGTAGCCGGGGCCACGGGAGCCCTCGGGCCCGGCGGCCGGTGAGTTCATGGGCCAGAACTGCTCGGTGGGCTGGCGGTCTTGCGGGTCGCCCCCCGGGGGCTGGTACGAGTTGTCCATGCTCCGAGCCTGCCGGGCTTGCCTGGGACATCGGGCGGCCGAGTCTGGGATATCCCTGAGAGCTGGCCGACTATTTGGTGCCGGCCCCGGGCCGGCGCTGCCCGGAGGCTACATGCGCTCGGGCACCGGCACGCCCAGGAGCGAGAGGCCAGTCGTCAGCACGCCGAGGGCGAGGGCGGACAGCGCGAGCCTGCTGCGGCGGACCGGGTCCGTGGGTGCCTGCAGCACCGGGCACTGCTCGTAGAACGTGGTGAACGCGCTGGCCACCTCGAACAGGAAGGCGGCGAGCTTGTGCGGTTCCGCCGTCTTGGCCACCTGGGAGATCACTGCGCCGAACCCGAGCAGCCGCAGCGCGAGGGCACGTTCGGCGTCCTCGGTGAGTTCGATCGGCGCGGCGATCTCCTCGGGCGCCAGCCCTGCCTTGCGGAAGATTGAGCGGATCCGCGCGGTCGCGTACTGCAGGTAAGGCCCGGTGTTGCCCTTGAACGAGATCATCCGTGACCAGTCGAACACGTACTCGCTGTCGAGAGCGGTGGACAGGTCCGCGTACTTCACCGCGCCGATGCCGACCGGTTCGGCGACCTCCTTCCGCGCACGCTCGTCGAGGCCGGATCCGGCCTCAAGTTCGTCGACGACCTTGGCGGCCCGCTCAACGCTCTCATCAAGAAGAGCGCTCAGCTTGATCGTTTCGCCGGTGCGGGTACGCAGGAGCTTCCCGTCGGGGCCCAGGACGTTGCCGATCTGGGCATGCTCGAATCGCGCGCCCTGCGGAATCCATCCTGCCTGCCGGGCAACGGCGAAGACCATCTGGAGATGCAGGGCCTGCGAGGACCCCACGACATAGATGGCCCGGTCGACATGCAGCTCATCGACGCGGTAGCGGATGGTGGCGAGATCGGTCGTCGAGTAGTTGTAGCCGCCGTCGCTCTTGCGGATGATGACCGGCAGTGGCTCACCGTCCCGCCCGGCGAAGCCGGGCGGGAACGCACAGAGCGCACCGTCGCTGATCACGGCCACGCCGAGGCGCTCGAGGTCGGTGCACACGTCGGCGAGCATCGCGGCGTAGAAGCTTTCGCCCCGGATGTCCTCATCGGTGAGCGTGACCCCGAGCTGACGGTAGATCCGGTGCAAGTAGCCCTTGGACAGGTCGACGAGGTGCTGCCACAACCGCAGCGTGTCAGGGTCGCCGGCCTGCAGTCTCACGACCCGGCTCCGGGCTCGCTCGGCGAACACCTGATCGGAGTCGAACTTGCGCCGCGCCGCCTGGTAGAAGGAGTTCGGGTCAGTTATCAGCAACCCGGCCTCGGCGGAGTCTTCCCCGACGTCGAGCATGTGCTCGATGAGCATGCCGAACGGGGTGCCCCAGTCACCCAGGTGGTTGTCCCTGATCACCCGGTGGCCGGCGAAGTCCAGGATCCGGGCGAGCGCGTCGCCGACGATGGTGGTGCGCAGATGGCCGACATGCATTTCCTTCGCCACATTGGGCGAGGAGTATTCGACGACGATCGTCTGCGGCGCGGCCGGGCTCGCGGTGCCGAGGCGAGGGTCATTCAGCAGCCCGGACGCCTGGGCGGCGATCCAGTCGCTGCTCAGCGTGATGTTGATGAACCCGGGGCCGCTCACCTCGGGCGGCCCGGCCACTCCGGCCAGCTCGAGGTGGCGGGCAAGTTCCGCGGCGACGTCGCGCGGTGGCCGGCCGAGCCGCTTGGCGAGGGGCAGGGCCACGTTCGCCTGGAAGTCGGCGAACTGGGATGGCCGGATGAGCGGGTCGGCGTCGGCGTACGCGGCGCCGAACGCGGCGCGGAGCGCATCCTGCACCCGCTCAGCGAGAACCTCCCGTGGATCGGCCATGTAGTCAAGCCTATCGACCGCGTAGCCGGGCAGCCGACAGATATACGGTGAGCGCGGCGGCCGCGCACCCGGCGATGGCCAGTGCGATGAGGTCGGTCGCCGGATTGTAGGGCCGCAGGCTGAAGAACGTGCGGGTCCACGGCACAGCCAGAACGAGCACGAAACCCGCGGCCATCGCCGCGATCAGGGCGAGCCGCCACCAGGTGTACGGGCGAGCGATCAGGGCGAGCACCCAGAGGGCCACCGCGGCCAGGGTGATGACCGCCGTGGTGCGGTCTGCCGCCAGGGTGCTGCCTGGAGTGAGCCGGGCGATGACGTAGGAGCTGAAGGTGGCCGCCGCAGCGGCGATCCCGGCAGGCACGGCGAAGCGCAGTACCCGGGTCACGAAGCCAGGCTCGACGCGCTGTGTGCTCGGCGCGAGCGCCAGGATGAAGGCGGGGACCCCGATGGTCAGCGTGGAGATCAGGGTGAGGTGCCGGGGCAGGAACGGGAAGCGCAGCCCTTCAAGCCCGGAGGTGGCCGCGAACCCCACCACCGCCGTAGCCATGGCGAGCAGCACCGCGTACACGGTCTTCGTGAGGAACAAGCTGGCGACCCGCTCGATGTTGCCCAGGACGCGGCGGCCCTCAGCCACGACATGCGGCAGGCTGGCGAAGCTGTCGTCCAGCAGCACGATCTTGGCCACGGCGCGGGTTGCCCCGCTGCCTGAGCCCATGGCCACGCCCAGATCGGCACGGCTGAGCGCGAGCACGTCGTTGACACCGTCCCCGGTCATCGCCACGGTATGGCCCCTCGACTGAAGGGCCGTCACGAAGGCCTGTTTCTGCCGGGGGGTCACCCGGCCGAACACCGAATTCCGCTCCAGGACGTCGGCCAGCGCGGCCAGATCCTCTGGCGGCGGCCCCACCACGCCGGGATTGCCGGTCGGCTCCGGCTGGTCCAGGTCCTCGCCGGAGGGGAGGGTGCGCGCGTCCACCGGATGCCCCGCGCCCTCGATACCGAGTTGGCTGGCGATCGCGCCAACGGAGGCTGCGCTGTCGCCGGAGATCACTTTCACGGCCACGTTCTGCTCAGCGAAGTAGCCCAGCGTGCGGGGCGCATCCGCGCGCAGTCGCTGGCGCAGCACGAGCAGCGCCACGGCCTCGACGGGGCCCTCGGTCCTGCCGAGGCGGCCGGATCTCCCCGGACTGCCGAGGTCGCCAGGGCGGCCGTGGTCGCCAGGGCGGCCGTGATCATCGAGGTCGCTGGCGCCGGTCCGGCCCAGGGCTAGCACGCGTAGTCCCTCCGCCGCCCGCCGCTCGGCGTCACGACGGGCGGGGTCGCCGGGTGCCAGCAGCACGTCGGGAGCGCCGATAGCCCAGCCACCGCTGGCTGGGCCGTGGCCGTCAAGGACCGCGCCGCTCCACTTGCGCGCCGACGAGAACGGCACCACGCGGACCGCGGGCAAGGCGGCGACGCCGTCGGTCCCGCTCGCGATGGCCTGCAGGGTGGCGTTCGGCCGCTCCTCGGCCGCCACCAGGCTGGCCAGTACCTGCCGGACCGGCGTGCCCGGGGCCAGATCAATGATCTCGTCGAGTTCCATGCCCCCTTCGGTGAGTGTCCCGGTCTTGTCGACGCAGAGCACGTCGACCCGGGCGAGCACCTCGATGGCCGGTAGTTCCTGGACAAGACACTGGCGACGGCCCAACCTGATCACCCCAACCGCGAACGCGACGCTGGTGATCAGCACGAGCCCTTCCGGGATCATGGTGACGATGCCCGCGACTGCCCCGGCCACCGCGTCGGAGAAGGCGCCGTGGGCGTAGGCCAGCTGGCTCGCGGTCAGCAGCACGGCCACTGGCACGATCACCCAGGTGATGAGGCGCAGGAACCGGCTGATCCCGGCCATGAGCTCGGACTGGGCCAGGCTGAACGTGCTGGCCTCCGCCACCAACCGGGCCGCGTAGGCGTGGCGGCCCACGCCCGTAGCGGTGAAGGCACCGGATCCGCTCACCACGAAGCTGCCGGACAGCACCTGGTCGCCGGGCTCTTTAGCGACGGGGTCGGACTCGCCGGTCAGCAGTGACTCGTCGATCTCCAGCCCGGAACCGTCGGCGATGTCGCCGTCCACCATGATGCGGTCCCCGGAGCCGATCAGGATCCGGTCGCCGAGCACGATCTGCTGCGGCCGGATTTCCATCTGAGCGCCGTCACGTATCACCCGGACCGGCTCCTCGCCGAGCACAGCGAGCCGGTCGAGTGTCCGCTTGGCCCGCAGCTCCTGGACTACGCCAATGGCGGAGTTGGCCACGATGACCAAGCCGAACAGCGCGTCTTGAGGGCGCCCGGTGACCAGGATGAGGACGCAGAGCGAGCCCACGATGGCGTTGAACCGGGTCGCCAGGTTGGCGCGGATGATCTCGGATACCGGCCTGCTCGACCGCCGGGCAGCGTCATTGGCCTCGCCCCGCGCGGTGCGCTCCGCTACCTGGGCGTTGGTCAAGCCAATGGCCTGCCGCTGGCTCTCCACCATCTCCCCGTCGCGCCCGATGCCGGGTAACCATCCTCGCATCGTCCGCCGGCCTGGGCTGGGCGGGTGTCGTGAGCCTTCAGGTCCGGCGCAGGAAGTGAGGGCCCCGGCCCGGCCCGAGCCGTTCCCTGATCTTCTCGGTGATCCGGCCGCGGGAGAGCTCGGCGGCGAGCAGGCACGCGGAGGTGATGCCCCGTGCCGTTGCAGCGCCGTGCGCGATCACGACGGTGCCCTCCAGCCCGAGCAGCGCCGCTCCGCCATAATTCTCGGCGTCCATCCGCCCGATCAGCTCGCGCAGCCCGCGCCGCTGCAGCATCGCGCCGAGTCGCGCGGTCCGTGAACTCTGCATAACAGCGCGCAACTGCTCGGCGGCGAAAGCGGCCGAGCCTTCGAGGGTTTTGAGCGCCACATTGCCGGTAAAGCCGTCCGTGACGATCACGTCCACCTTGCCGGCCAGCAGGTCAGAGCCTTCGACATTGCCGATGAAATGAATCGGCAGGGCGCCGTGTGGCGGTGGCGCGGCAAGCAGCTCATGGGCGCGCCGGGCCAGCCTGTTCCCCTTCCCTGGCTCGGCACCGATGGTGAGCAGGCCCACCCGCGGATCGTCGATGCCGTGCGCGATCTGCGCGTAGGCGACGCCGAGCTGCGCGAACTGGAGCAGCATCTCCGGCTTGGGATCCGCGATGGCGCCCGCGTCGACGAGAAACGTTGGATTCGGGCGGGTGGGCAGCACAACGGTGAGGGCGGGCCGGATCAGGCCGGGTACCGAGCGCAGCCGTAGTCGTGCGGTCGCGACGATGGCGCCGGTGGAACCGGCCGAGACGACCGCCCCGGCCTGGCCTCTCCGGACGAGTTGGCAGGCGACGGCGACGCTGGAGCGGGGGCGGCGTCGGCTGGCCAGCGCCCCTTCGTCCATGGCGATGGAGTCGTCGGCGGGGGCGATCCTGATGAGCGCGGCGGCATCGCCGCCCGGCAGGAGGGGGCGCAACTGGCTGGGACGGCCTGCCAGCACCACCGGAACCCCGTGCACCGTCGCGGCCGCGACCGCGCCCGCGACTATCTCCTCGGGCGCGTTGTCGCCGCCCATGGCATCGACCGCGACCGTCGCCCGCTGTGCATCAGCGAGTGGCGGGGCGTCGTCCTGCATGGAAAGTTCCGGGTGCCCGGTCAGGCTGCGGCCGGGTGGGCGCCGGTGGGCGGCTCGGCGCAGACGTGATTTCGTAGATGCATGACCTGCATAGCGCCAAGCCTCTCACTCCGGATGGCCCCGGGATGGCTGGTGCCGGGCTCCGGCACCAGATGCTGGTCCATCGGGATGGCTGGTGCCGGGCTCCGGCACCAGATGCCGGTCCCTCAGATGGCCGACGCGGGTATCGGCAGCAGGCGCCGTAGGTCGCAGGTGCCCGTCACAAGGTCGCAGGTGCCCGTCGCAAGATCGCAGGTGCCTGTCACAGCCGGTTGGTCAAAGTCCGCATATCCCCCCATAAACCCCTGTTCTCGTGGTTAATTATCGCTGCGTGGGTAGCGACTGGGCCATCGGAGCGGGCGCCAGCCCGCGGGTGACAACCATGCGAAGGAACGCCTCAAGTGTCACGAACGGCGCTGGACCAGACCGCCCGGTCCCTTCTTGTGGCGCATGACGGGTTAAGTGACGGGGAAGAAGGTAAGGGAACTGTCTGCGTTACCTCAGCGTTTCCTCAACGTGATCTTCTTGTATTGATTCACGCCATGGCTTCCGTCCCGCTAGCTGCGTCTGAGGGGGTACCCGCGGCGGGCGTGTTTCAGCCGCCGGCCTGACATGCTCCGTCCCTGGTAATGCCGCCAGGGACGCGACCGACCGGAGGGAGATGCGTGACAGCTATACGACAACAGGGTGTGCCCGCGGTGCCCGCCGCGGGCCGCCGGTTCCGCGCGTACACGGTCAAGCACCTGGACGCACTGGTGGCCCGGGCTGGGCTGGACGCCAGCGAGCGGCTGGCTGTCCGGGCCGTGGCCACCGTGCTGCCGTTCCGGACCAACGACTATGTGGTGGAGAACCTCATCGACTGGGACGCGGCGCCTGACGACCCGATCTACCGCCTCGTGTTCCCCCAGTCGGACATGCTGCCCGCCGCCGATGTTCAGCGGATGGCCCGCCTGCTGGCCCGGGACGCGCCGGCGGGTGAGGTGACTGCCGCGGCGCATGAGGTGCGGACACGGCTGAACCCGCATCCCGCCGGGCAGCTCGCGCTGAACATTCCTGACCTGGGCGACGAGCCGCTGCCCGGCGTACAGCACAAGTACCCGGAGACGGTGCTGGTGTTCCCCAAGCAGGCTCAGACGTGCCACGCGTACTGCACGTACTGCTTCCGCTGGGCGCAGTTTGTCGACGAGCCTGACCTGAAGATGGCCACCGCCGACACCGACAGGGTCATCGAGTACCTCGGGAGGCATCGCGAGGTGAGCAGCGTGCTGATCACCGGTGGGGACCCCATGATAATGAGCGCCGAGGTGCTGCGCCGTTACGTCGAGCCGCTCCTCAGCAACGAGCTTGAGCACATCGAGTCCGTGCGGATCGGCAGCAAGTCACTCGCCTACTGGCCGCAGCGGTTCGTCACCGACCCGGACGCCGACGATACGCTGCGGCTCTTCAAGGAGATCGTGGCATCCGGCCGCACCCTCGCCTTCATGGCCCACTTCTCCCATCCGCGCGAACTCGAGCCGCCGCTGGTGGCCGAGGCGGTGCGCCGGATCCGGGGTACTGGCGCGGTGATCCGGACCCAGGCGCCGCTGATCCGGTCCATCAACGATGACCCCGCCATCTGGGCGGACATGTGGCGCATCCAGGTGCGCATGGGGATGGTCCCGTACTACATGTTTGTGGAGCGGGACACGGGCCCGCAGGACTACTTCGCGGTGCCGCTCGCCTGCGGCTACGGGATCTTCCGCGAGGCTTACCGGAGCGTCTCGGGCCTGGGCCGGACAGTCCGGGGGCCCTCGATGTCCGCGACCCCTGGCAAGCTCTGCGTGGATGGCATCACCGAGGTGGCGGGGGAGAAGGTGTTCGTCCTGCACATGATCCAGGCGCGGGACCCCGACCTTGTCGGCAAGCCGTTCTTCGCCCGCTATGACCCGGACGCCACCTGGCTGTCCGATCTGGAGCCCGCGTTCGCCGCGCGCTTCCCCTTCGAACCCGACCCAGAGGAACTGCCCGGGCTGTGGGCATCGTCGCTGTTCCAGCCCGCAAGCTGACCGTCTTCCTGACTGCTCTGCCCCGCTACGGCTACGGCCCCGTCCAGGACTCCTCCTGGCGGGGCCGTCGCCGTTTCCTGGCTGGGGCCGTCGCCGGTTCCTGGCGGGCCGTCACCGCTGCCGGGTTGGCTCAGGCTGCTCTCGTCTGTGCTTCGGCGGCCACCTCGGGCGATACGGGGCTCGGCGGCGACTTCGCCGACTTGATCGCCAGGCAACTCACGGCGCCCACCGCGAGCAGGACGACCGGCATCACCATGGTCCAGCGCATGGCCTCCACATATCCGTTGGTGAAGATCGCGTGGCCGATCCTGGTGACCTCGGCGACCAGTTGCGCGGGCAGCCCGGCCGGCAGCTTGACCCCGCCGTTCTGGCCCGCCCCGACCGAGATGCCCGCGCTGGCGGAGTTGTGGATCGCGGCGATGAACGGGCCGCGCACCTGCGCCGGCAGCGCGGCCGTGCGCGCGGTGGCCTGGCTGGTGAGAGACGACACCAGCCTGTTCTGCAGCAGCGCACCCACCGCGGCCGTGCCGATCACCAGGCCGACCTGCCTGACCGTGTTGAGCACGCCGGACGCGGCGCCCGCCATCCGCGGATCGATGTTCCGCATGGCCGTCGTGACCATCGGCGCGAACGTGCAGCCCATGCCGATGCCGGCCACGATCAGCGCGGGCAGGAAATCCTGCCACGCGGAGTTGGGGCGTGCGATCACGGCGGTCCAGCCCATGCCACCCCCGAACAGGATCAGGCCAGCCATCAGGATGTACTTGCCACCGATCTTGTCGGTCATCCGGCCCGCTACCGGGGCCACGAACATCGACAGCAGGGAGGCCGGCGCCATCGTGAGGCCCGCCTTCAACGCCGAGAAACCGAGGACCGACTGGAGATAGATGGTGAACGGCAGGAAGATGCCCATCATGCCGATGGACAGCACCCCGGACACCCAGTTCACCACGGCGTAGTTCCTGTCGCGGAACAGCGCGAAAGGCACCAGCGGTTCCCCGTCCTGGGTCAGCCGCTGAAGCACCAGGAACGCGATGAGCAGCAGTACCCCGACGCCGAGCACGAGCGGGATGGTGATGAACCCGGTGATCGTGCCCCAGTTGTACTTCTGCCCTTCGACCAGGCCGTAGCAGATGGCCAGCAATGCCGCGGTGGCGAGCAGGACGCCAGGTATGTCGATCCGGTGCCTTCTCCCGAGCCGCAGGTCCGGGATGATGACGTAGGTCAGCGCCAGCGCGATCACGCCGAACGGCAGGTTGACAAAGAAGATCCATCGCCAGTCGAACGCGGTCACAAGCAGGCCGCCCAGGGTCGGGCCGGCGATTGTCGCCACTCCCGCCACCGCGCCCCAGATGCCGAACGCCGCACCCCGCCGTTCCGGCGGGAAAGTATTGGTGATGATCGTCAGCGTCTGCGGCATGAGCATGGCCGCGCCGAGACCCTGGACGGCACGGAACCCGATCAGCCAGCCCGGGCTCGGGGCCAGGCCGCAGGCGGCCGAGGCCACAGTGAACAGGGCGATGCCTGAGGCGAACATTATCCGCGGCCCGACCAGGTCACCAAGCCGGCCTGCCGTGATGACCAGCACGGCGAGCACGAGGGCGTAGGCGTTGATCACCCACAGGATGTCGTCGAGCGACGCGTGCAGCTTCGTAATCATGTTGGGGATCGCGATATTCACGATCGTCAGGTCCAGCAGGGTCATGAAAAACCCGAGCGAGACGACGATCAGCACCGCCCAAGGGTTTCCCCGGAGACTCTTCACCACGTTCTCCTTGCCATCCGAGCAGGTGCCGCGCCCGCTGGGGAAGCGCATGCCGGGTGCGCCAGGCGAAGGCCCCACACCCACCGATGGTAGACGCGGGTACCGACAAAGTGTCGGGCCCCGCTACCCGAACCCCGTTCGGTTGGCCTCCACGGCCGCCAAGTATGCTCCGCCCCATGAAACTGAACGGAACCGCAGCGATCATTTCCGGCGGGGCAAGCGGCCTCGGCGAGGCGGCCGCCCGCGCACTCGCCAAGGCCGGCGCCACGGTCGTCGTAGCCGACCTGAACGAGCAGCAGGGGAAGGCGGTCGCCGCCGAGTTGGGTGGCCTGTTCGTGAAGACCGACGTGTCCGATGAGGGATCGGTGGCCGCGGCCGTCGAGGCCGCCGTGGCCCAGGAGGCCCCGCTCCGCGTGGTGGTGAACTGCGCGGGTATCGGCTGGGCGGCCCGCACCGTGGGCCGCGATGGAACCCCACATGACCTGGCGTCCTTTCGCAAGGTCATCGACATCAACCTGATCGGCACGTTCAACCTGATGCGGATCGCGGCCGCGGCCATCGCCCGCACCGGGCCCGTTGACCCCGACGGGCAGCGCGGCGTGGTCATCAACACCGCGTCCGTGGCCGGCATCGAGGGGCAGACCGGCCAGGTCGCCTACTCCGCGTCCAAAGGCGGCATCATCGGCATGACCGTGCCCGCCGCCCGGGATCTGGCTGCCATCGGTGTCCGGGTGAACACTATCTGCCCGGGGATCATCGACACGCCCATCTACGGGACGGGACCGGCCAGCGCGGAGTTCAAGGTCAAGCTCGCGGCCCCAGTAGTGTTCCCGAAGCGGATGGGCACGGCGGCCGAGTTCGCGCACCTGGTCCTGGCGCTTATCGAGAACGACTACATGAACGCTGATGTCATCAGGTTCGATGGCGGCATCAGGTTCCAGCCGAAGTGACCGGGACTGCCGGACTAGCGGGACTACAGGGCACTACCGGGAGGCGATGCAGTGTCGGAAGCTGTGCTGACCGAGGCCGACGGCCCGGTCGCGGTGGTCACCATCAACCGGCCCGCGGCACGCAACGCGGTCAACGAGGCGGTGGCCAGCGGCATGGCCGCGACCCTCGACGACCTGGAGACCCGGACGGACATCCGGGTGATCGTGCTGACTGGTGCGGGCGGTACGTTCTGCGCGGGCATGGATCTGAAGGGCTTCCTGACCGGTGAGAACCCGCTCGCCGGCGGCCGGGGTTTCGGCGGTATCGCGGAGCGGCCGCCAGGCAAGCCGGTCATCGCGGCGGTCGAGGGCTACGCGCTGGCCGGTGGTTTCGAAATCGCCCTCGCCTGTGACGTGATCGTGGCTAGCGAGGAGGCGATGTTCGGGTTGCCTGAAGTCACCCGTGGCCTGGTCGCGGCGGCGGGCGGGCTGCTGCGGCTGCCCCGGCGGATCCCATACCACCTCGCCATGGAGATCGCGCTGACCGGTGAACGCGTTGCGGCGGCCCGCTTGCAGCAGGCCGGCCTGATCAGCCAGCTGGTCCCGGCCGGGCAGGCTCTGGACCGGGCCCGGCAGCTAGCCGCCCGAATTGCGGCGAATGCGCCGCTCGCCCTGGAATTGACCAAACGGATCGTGGTCGAGTCGGCCGACTGGCCGAGCGCGGAGGCATTCGCCAGGCAGAATGACATCATGGCGCCGGTGTTCTCGTCCGCGGACGCAGTGGAAGGAGCGACAGCGTTCGCGGAGAAGCGGGCACCCGTCTGGCGGGGTAAATGATCCCGCTTCACCTGGCCGTCCTTCGCTGACGAGGGCCTGGTCAGAGCGCGCTGGGAAGCGGGCGGAACCGGAGCGTGACCCGGCGAGGAGGTCCGCGCCGCTTCTGGCGCCCCCGTAGGATCGATGCCCAGATGACACAGGACACCATCGTTGGGGACGTGGATGTGCGGAATCGCCGGATGCCTGGCCTTGGCACTCGAAGCAGACCCGGACCACCCATGGGTCAAGACCGCGACTGGGCGGATGGCCCACCGTGGACCTGACGACGACGGGTTCTACTCCGATCCGGACGTCGCCCTGGGATTCCAGCGGCTCGCGATCATCGACCTGTCCCCCGGCGGCCACCAGCCGATGCGGTCCGCCGACGGGCGCTTCTGGATGGTTTTTAACGGCGAGATCTACAACTACCTCGAACTCGCCCAGGAACTGCGCCAGCAGGGCGTGCATCTGCGCACCAGTTCCGACTCGGAAGTCCTGCTTGAGACGTACGCGCTGGTGGGCAAGGACGTTGTGCACCGCCTCCGCGGCATGTTCGCCTTCGCCATCTGGGACACCTGGACACGGGAGTTGTTTTGCGCGAGGGACCCGTTCGGGATCAAGCCGTTCTTCTACTCGATCGATCAGGGCGGCAAGCCTGCCCGGGCTCCCGCGACCGGCGTGACGAGCGGACGGCACGCGGCCCATCGCCCGGCCGCCTGGCCCGCGGACGCCCAGCCCGCCGCGGCCGGTGACCTAGGCGCACGCAGTGGCGGCGTAAGTCGTGCCCACCAAGCCGGTGGGCCAGGGGGTGCTCCTGGTGGCCGCCACGCGGCGGGGCAGATCACCGAAACCCGGAACGGATACGCGGCCGGGGACGACGGCGGCGGCTGGCTGCTGCGCTTCGCCTCGGAACGCAAGGCCCTGGCCGACCCGGCCGGACCGCGCGTACTGGACGGCGACGCGCTGGGCAAGTACCTGTCCTTCCAGTACGTGCCCCCGCCGGAGACCCTGACGCCTCCGATCCGCGTTCTGCTGCCCGGTCACGCCATGATCGCCAGGCCTGGCGGGAGCGTGGATATCTTCCGTTACTGGCGCGCGGACCTGCGGCCGTCCCGGGCTCCCGGTGAGAACACCGCAGCCCAGATCCTGCACGTGATGCGGGACTCGATCGACGTGCACCTGCGCAGCGACGCTCCGCTCGGTGCCTTCCTGTCCGGCGGCATCGACTCGGCGGCGATCTGCGCGCTGGCCGCTGAACGGCGGCCAGATCTGCTCACCTTCACGGTCGGGTTCGAGCGCGAGGGCTACAGCGAGATCGACCGGGCCCAGGAGACCGCGGCCGCGCTGGGCGTGAAGTCGGTGCCCTATGTGATCAGCTCGGAAGAGTTCTTCACCCACCTGCCGCGGATCATCTGGCACCTGGACGACCCGATGGCCGACGCGGCCGCCGTGCCACTCTGGTTCGTCGCCCGCGAGGCCAGCAGGCATGTCAAGGTGGTCCTATCCGGCGAGGGTTCCGACGAGCTGTTCGGCGGCTACGCGATCTACCATCAGCCAGGGCTGGTGCGCGCGGGCGAGCGGCTCCCCGACTGGGGCCGCTTCCCGCTGAAGCGGGCCGCGGCGCTCATCCCCGCGGGCGTCAAGGGCAAGGGGTTCCTTGAGCGGACCTCCACTCCGCTGCGCCGGCGGTACATCGGAAACGCGCACGTCTTCATCGACGGCCAGGTCGACGTGATCGCCGGGCCGGGCGTCCCCCAGGGCCCGGCGGCGAGCGCCTACGCCGTCACGGATCCGGTCTACGACCAGGCCGCCGGGGCTGGCCTGGACGACGTGTCCACCATGCAGCTTATTGACATCAACACCTGGCTGGCCGGCGACATCCTGGTCAAGGCGGACCGGATGACCATGGCGCACAGCCTGGAGCTGCGGGTGCCGTTCCTGGACCGCGAGGTGATGGCCGTCGCGGCCCGGCTGGCCCGCGAGGAGAAGATCGGCGCGGGCACCACGAAATCCGCCCTCCGGGAAGCCATGCGTCAGGTTCTGCCCAAGGCCGCGGCGGAACGGGCCAAGCTTGGATTTCCCGTGCCCATCGCACACTGGCTCAAGGGGGACATGTACGGTTTCGCGGACCGGCTGCTGCGCGAGGCACAGACGGATGAGTGGGTCAACCGTGCGGCGGCGATCGGTCTCCTGGAACGGTTCCGGGCCGGTGAGCCCGACGTCAGCTGGCGGCACCTCTGGGTACTGATCGTGTTCTCGCTCTGGCACCAGATCTACCTTGAGCGAGTCTATGACCCGGTCGGGCTGGGCTGGGAACGCCCCGCGGTCACCTGACCAGGGAGAATGCACTAAAGTCGGCGCGGATAACCAGGGAGCGCGGCAAACGGCAAGCGAGCGCGGGGAGGGAGACGTGGCAGTTCCGCGGATCAGCGTTGTTGTGCCGTTCTACAACAACGGGGATGTGCTGGCCGACTGCCTGCGGTCCATCGCGGCCCAGACGTTCCGCGATCTCGAAGTGATCATGGTGGACGACGGGTCCACCGACGATGGCCCGCGGATCGCCCAGGCCCAGGCCGAGGCTGACTCCAGGTTCACCCTCCTCACCGTGCCTAACGGCGGCCCCGGGTTCGCGCGCAACCGCGGAGCGGAGCGGGCCAGCGGGGAATTCCTCGCGTTCGTCGACGGCGACGACATGCTTCCGCCCCAGGCCTACGAGGTGCTCCTGCACACCCTGGAGAAGTCCGGCTCGGACTTCGTCTCGGGCAACGTGTACCGCATCGGCCCGGAGGGGATCCGGCAGTCGGCCCTGCACTCCCGCGCGATCAAGGGCAGGCGGATCGGCACGCACATCACCCGCACGCCGCAACTGCTCTATGACATCTCGGTGTGGAACAAGCTGTTCCGCAGGTCGTTCTGGGATGCGCACAGCCTGTCCTACCCCGAGGGAATGGTCTGGGAGGACATCCAGCTCATGACCAAGGCGCACGTCCTGGCCAAGGCCGTGGACGTGATCGGCGACCTCGTCTACTACTGGCGGGAGCGCGGCCGCGGCGCCTTCTCCATCACCCAGAACCGCACGGACATCCGGAACCTGCGTGACCGCATCACGGCGTTGCTGGCCATCGACCGCTTCCTCGCCGCCAGCGCGCCGGCCAAGCTGCTGCGGCAGCATCAGCGCAAGGCCCTGGTGAACGACCTCTGGCTCTACGTCGGCGACCTCTCCCGGGTCAGCGACGGCTATCTCACGGAATTCCTCGACCTCACCAACCAGTATGTGAGCCAGGTTTCGCGGCGCGTATTCAACACTTTGCCCGCCATCTGCAAGCTCGCTTACTACCTGATCGAGAAGCGAGCGGTCGCGCAGCTCAAAGAGTTCCTCGACTGGCGCCTTGAGCAGCCAGTGAAGACCGTTCCCATGGTGCGGCGGCTCGGCAGGCTCCAGGCTGATCTGCCGTTCCGCACGGACCGCACCCTGCGGATCCCGGCCCGGGTCTACCGGCCGCACTGGCGCGACCTCGATCCGTTCGTCCTGGTGGAAGGGGTGAGCTGGCGGGGGAACCGCATCGTCGTCAACGGCTGCGCGTATGTGCCTTCCGTGGATATCTCCCGCCGCAGGAACACGTCCAAGATCGTGATTCTGCGCCCGAGCAGCAGGCGCAGGCCGCCGGTCATCGTGTGGGCCCGCTCACGGCCCCATCAGCTGGCTACCGCCATCTCCGGTCAGGACAGGTACTCCTACGAGTGGGCCGGGTTCCGTTTCGAAATCAGTCCGCGCTGGTTCCGGTTCGCGGGGCGCTGGCTGACCGGGGACTGGGATGTCTTCATGCTGATCAGGGCGCATGGCGTCTGGCGCCCAGCGCGGGTGCACACCCCGGTCGTGGGGAGGGCGCAACGGCCGGGATTCGTTCAGCTTGCTCCTGATGTTCGGTTCGGGGCGAAGTGGGTGGGGCGGCAGCTGCACGTGGCGCTGACGCGGACCCCCGTGACACTGGCCGGTTTCCACCGGGCAGGCGACGACGTGATAATCGAGGTGGACGCCGCAGGCCAGGAACCATCGGCCAGCCAGGGCGCCAAGCTCGTGCTGAGCCGCCAGGCGGGTGCGGCCAGCCAGCCACTCGACGCCACTATCGTGGACACCGGCGGCCCGGCGGTCCGGCTGCGCGCTGCGGTGCCGATGACGGCGCTCGCGGTGGAGACCGGCGCCCCCGTGGTAGCTGGCCCGGTGCTAGCTGACCCCGTGGCAGCTGGCCCGGTGGTAGCTGGAACCGGGCTCATGGAATGGGAGCTGTACCTGACCGTGCCGGGGCGACCGCGGGCGCGGGTCGCCTTCCCGGCCGGGATGGCGGAGGCCAGGTACAGCTACGGCGCGCGGGAGGTATCGGTTGAGCAGACCCGCTATGGAGACGTCATGATCGCGTCGCGCACCCCGAAGCCGATGATCGAGGAGCATTCCTGGAGCCCGGCAGGCGAACTGCTGCTGCGCGGCAGCTACCAGGGCACGGCCGAGAGCGATCTGGAGACCGTGCTGCGCCTTCGCGGGTCCAGCGCCGAGCACATCCTGCCCTGGCGGCGTGACGGTGAGCGGTTCACGATCGAGATCGCCGCGGGCCGGGTGCCCCTGTTCGGCGAGCTGGTGCCGCTCAGAGACGGCGTCTGGGACATCTTCGTCCGGCACGCGGAGGGCGACGGCGAGCTGATTCCGCTCGGATACGATCATGCCCGGCTGGCCGCCGTCACCGAGGAGGAGGTCGTCGTCGGGCCGAAGACGTATGTCTTCGCGACGTCGGAATACGACGCGCCGGTCATCCGGGCCGACCCCCATAGGCGCTGGACCGAGCTGGGTAACTTCAACCAGCGGGTCATGCGGCGGGGATACTACCCGCTGCAGCGCCGGATGCCGCTGCGGGACGCGGTGTTCTTCACCAGCTGGAAAGGCAAGGCGTGCGCCGACAACCCGCTCGGGATTGCGGACGAACTACGCCGCCGCGGCGACGACCGCGAGCACATCTGGGCGGTGGCCGACTGGTCCACCCCGGCCCCGGACGGCGCGACCGTCGTCCTGCACGGGACCGAGGAGTACTACACGGCGCTGGCCCGCTCCCGCTACGTGATAGCCAACGACGATATGCACTACTTCTACCGCAAGCGTGACGGGCAGGTGTACCTGCAAACCTGGCACGGCACGCCGCTCAAGCGGATCGGGTTCGATATCGAGCGGCCACAGTTCGCCAGCGGCACCGCCTACTTCACGCAGCTGGCCAATGACGTGGCCCAGTGGGACGCGCTGCTCTCGCCGAACCCGTTCAGCACGCACATCATGCGCCACGCGTTCAGGTTCGAAGGGGACATCTGGGAGACCGGCTACCCGCGCAACGACGTGCTGGCCCGTGACGAGTCCGGCGCCGTCGCCGCTAGCGTGCGCCGCCGCCTGGGCCTGCCGGACGGCAAGCGGGTGGTGCTGTACGCGCCCACCTGGCGAGACAACCAGTACTACGCGTCCGGGCGCTACCGGTTCGACCTTCGGCTTGACCTGGAACGGGCATGGCAGGTGCTGGGGCCCGACTACGTGATCCTGGTCAGAGGGCACCACCAGATGGCCGACGACGCGGCAGTCGGCGAACGGCGCGGGTTCGCTCTCGACGTGTCCCGCTATCCGGAAGTGTCGGAGCTCTTCCTGGCCAGTGATGTCCTGGTGACGGACTACTCGTCGGTGATGTTCGACTTCGCGTTGACGGGCCGGCCGATGATCTTTTTCACCTACGACCTCGACGAGTACCGTGACGAGTTGCGCGGGTTCTACTTCGACTTGCAGGCGGAGGCTCCGGGACCCTTGCTGGCCACCTCAGATGGGGTACTGGCCGCGATCGCGGACCTGGATACCACGGGGGCCGACCATGTCGCCGCGTACCAGGCGTTCGTCACCAAATACTGTCCGCTGGACGACGGCAAGGCGGCCGCCCGGGTCTGCGAGCGGCTCTTCGGCGCGTAGCCGATCCGGGTGGCCCGGCCCGATCCGGGTGGCCCGGCCCGATCCGGGTGGCCCGGCCGGCCCGCGCGGGCCAGGGGTCGGCCGGGCGCAGCCGGGCGCGTCTGCCCATCAAACACCAGCGGAATCGCGGGGTAACGGGCCCATAACAGCTTCTTCCGGATAGCCTCATATCTTCCCTTGGATAGCCTTGGCCGGAGGCTGATGGCCGCGATCGTAGGTAGTCTGCCGAAACAGTGGCCGTGCGGCGCCACCTGCAAATTCAGCTGAGGGCGGGAAGGGGCTGCGGTGCCGGACGTGGGAGTGATCAGAACGGGGACCGCCCGTCCCAGCGCCGGGCATCCAGCGATGGCCACCCACCGGCTGCGCGATTGGCTGACTCTCCTCGTTCCCGCGGCGGCGGCTCTGCTGCTGGGCGGTTACCAGCTTGGCCAGCTCTCACTGTGGCGGGACGAGGCATACTCGGTCGACGCCGCCCACCGCAGCGTCGGCCAGATCTTCGCACTCCTGCGTCACACGGACGCCGTGAATGGCACCTACTACCTCTTCATGCACGCGGTGATCACCGTTCTCGGCACGTCCGCCGCAGCGATCCGGCTGCCGTCCCTGCTGGCCACCGCGGTCGCGGCGGCGATGACCGCCGCCCTCGGGAGGCTGCTGGCGCGGATGGCCGGCCTGCCCGCCCCGTGGCTCACCGGGCTGCTGGCCGGCCTGCTGTTCGTGGCCGTCCCGCAGACGACCAGGTACGCGCAGGACGCCCGCGCGTACGCCATCGTCACCATGCTCGTCACCATCGCGACTTATCTGCTGGTCCGGGCCATGCTGGCCGGCACCTGGCGATGGTGGGCCGGGTACGCCCTGGTGATCGCGGCGGCCGGGCTCTTCAACCTCTTCTCCCTGCTGGTGGTGGCAGCGCACGCGCTGACGGTGCTGATCATCCGCGTCCGCCGCGGCGGACCCGAATCGGGCACGCGGCCAGTGCGTCTCTGGCGGTGGCTGGTGGCCGCAGCGGCCGCGGGCATCGCGGCGGCCCCGTTGGCGTTCCTGGGGTTCAGGCAGCGCGGCCAGATCAGCTGGCTGACCAGGCCGAGCCTACGGACCGTCTCTAACCTGTTCGTGAGCTTCGCCGGGTCGAAGCCGCTTGTCGTCCCGATCGCGGCGCTGGCCCTGTGTGGCCTGGTGGCCAGCCTGGTCGCCCGATCCGGGCCGTCGGCCGCCGACGGGCCGGCCACCCTGACGGGCGAGTCGGCCAAGTCGGGCGAGTCGGGCGAGTCGGGCGAGTCGGGCGCGTCAGCGAGCGGGCCGGCGACCGTGGCCGGCGGGCCGGCGACCCTGGCCGGCGGGCCGGCCATCCTGGCCATCGTCGCCCTTCCCTGGCTGATCCTGCCGCCCGTCGTCATGCTCGCGGTGTCGCGGTTCAAGCCGGTGTACGACGAGCGTTACGTGCTGTTCTGCCAGCCTGCCCTGGCGCTGCTCTGCGCCGCGGGCCTGGCCTGGCTGGCGCGAGTTGCCTCGATGGCGCTGCCCGGCGGCCGGGCCCGGGTGCTGGCCTGGCTGCCGTCCGTCGGGGTACTGGCGGTGCTGGCCGCCCTGCTGGTCGCGCCCCAGCATGCGGTCCGGCTGCAGTCTTCCCGGCTGGACGATCTGCGCTACGACGCGGCGGTCGTCGCCGCCCACGGACGCCCTACGGACATCGTCTTCTACATCCCGTGGAACCAGCGGATCCTGGGCATGGGATATCCCGCGCCCTTCCAGCGGCTCAGGGACGTCTCGCTCGCGGTGTCCCCGATGAAGTCGAACACCCTGCTGGGAACCGAGGTGAGCCTGGCCACACTGCATGACCGCCTGCACAACGTGAGCAGGGTATGGCTGGTCACGTCGGTGAGCCAGGGCCAGCTGGCGGCGGTGTCCAGCCCGGTGCTGCGCGCCGAACTGGCCCTCATACAGACCATGCGGCTGATCGGGCGCTGGCCCGCCGACTCGGACGTCCTCAGCCTCTACACCGTGAAGTAGCCGCTGGGCGGGCCCAGCAGCCGGTAGTAGCACCCCGCGGTCCGGCGGCGCGGCCGGCAAGCGGTAGGCGGCGGCTGCTCAGCTGGGCATGGGGGCCAGACCCGTGCCGTGGCCTGGGCCGTAGGCGGCCAGCTTGTCGCGGAGCCGCCCGCGGCCGCGGTGCAGCCGGGACATCACGGTGCCGATCGGCGTCCCCATGATCTCGGCGATCTCCTTGTAGGCGTACCCCTCGATGTCGGCGAGGTAGACCGCGACCCGGAACTCCTCCGGCAGGTCACGCAGGGCCCGCAGGATCTCGGAGTCGGCCAGCCGGTCCAGCGCCTCCGCCTCTGCTGATCGCGCCTGAGGTGCCAGCGGATCGGCTGGGACCTGCCAGTCCTGGAAGTCGCCGCTCGATGCCTGCCTCGGCTCACGGCGGCGCTTGCGGTAGCTGTTGATGAACGTGTTCGCCAGGATGCGGTGCAACCACGCCCTGAGATTCGTGCCCGGCCTGAACTGATGGAACGCCGCGTACGCCTTGGCTGACGTCTCCTGGACGAGATCCTCGGCGTCGGTGGGGTTACGCGTCATGCGGAGTGCGGCCGGGTACAACTGCCCAAGGAAAGGCACGACGTCCTGTTCGAACCGCGCATTGCGGTCCGGCGCCTGCTCAGTGGACCCCATCGTTGCTCCGCTTCGTCCGTTGACTGTCACTCTATAGACGTCCGCGGAGCCCCATCCGGCTCAGCGTCCCGGGTCACATCTGCGCGACAGTCATTCATCATCTTTCCTACCCGCGCATGCTGAGATATTCCTGAACGTCAGCTACGGGTAACTGCAGCAGTCCCGCCATGGCAGCCGGGCTCTGCTGATCCAACCCCTGCCGCCCCGACCCCCTTGTGACCGGACACGGTCAGATGCCGGCTGGCAACCCGCCAGAATGGTCGGCGTGACCAGCGGAATCCGCGACGAGCATGCGCTGGTGGACGTCGCTGTCCGGCTCGGTGCTTTCAGCGTACCTGGCTGGTCTGACATCGAACAGGAGCTGGCCAGCACCGCGCGGCGGCAGCACGATCGCAGGCCTGGCTGCGCCCCGGATCTCGGCGTGGTCCGGGATCTGATCCAAGCGGGCCAGGATCCGCTGGGGGATGCGTTCTGCCAGCTGCGCGGGCGCACCGAGCGGAGGGCGCTGGGCCAGACGTTCACCCCGCTACCGGTCATCGACAGCATGGTCTCCTGGGCCGCCGGCGCGGCCGGGACAGGCCGCGTGGGCGGGAACCAGGCCACCGGGCCCGCGCGGGTGGTCGACCCAGGCTCGGGTTCCGCGCGGTTCCTCATCGCCGCCGGGCGCACATGGCCGCATGCGTCGCTGCTCGGAGTCGAAATCGACCCAGTCGCGGCGGTCATCGGCCGGGCCAGCCTGGCCGTCGCCGGCCTGGCCGGCCGCTCCCGCGTGCTGCTGGAGGACTATCGGTCGGTACGCCTGCCATCCGCCTGCGGCCCCACCCTGTTCCTCGGCAATCCTCCCTACCTGCGCCACCACCAGATCCCGTCGGCCTGGAAGGGCTGGCTGCGGTCGACCGCGCGCACCTTCGGCCTGCCGGCCAGCGGCCTGGCCGGACTGCACGTGCACTTCTACCTCGCTACCGCGATGCACGCCGTGCCGGGTGATCTGGGTGCGTTCATCACCGCCGCGGAGTGGCTCGACGTGAACTACGGCAGCCTGGTGCGGGCCTTGATGCTCGGCCCGCTGGGTGGAGAGTCGGTGCACCTGATCGAGCCTGCCGTCCCGGTATTCAGCGACGCGCAGGCCACCTCGGCCATCTCGTGCTTCCGGCCGGGCAGCCGCCCGCGCCGTCTTCGCCTGCGGCGTGTCGCCAGCGTGGCGGAACTAGGCACGCTGGCCAGCGGAACGCCGATGCCGGCCCAGTCGCTCACCGCGGCCGCCCACTGGGGACCCATATTGCTGCGTGCATCCAGTCCAGGGGCGGCGGCCGGCCTGTCCGGTCCGCCGCGAACGGCCCGGCTGCCGGCCGACCGAGTCGAGCTTGGCGAACTCTGCCGGGTCCACCGGGGTCAGGTCACCGGAGCCAACGCGGTCTGGATCACGGCGGTCGGCGTGACGAGGGCCGGCGGGGCGGCCGGGGCGGCCGGTGCCGATGGGACCGCCTGGGCTGATGGGACCGCCTGGGCCGACGGGATGAGGGGAACGGCCGGGGCGGACGGGAGAGGCCCGGAGGGCCGGGTCCCCGATCGCTTCCTGTTTCCCGCAGTGACCCGGGCGCGCGAGCTATTCCAGGCCTGGGATGTGCTCGCGCCGGCCATCTCGCTGCGCTCGGTCATTGACCTGCCCGCCGACCTCGACGAACTTTCCGCCCAGGAGCTTCGCGACGTCGAGCTGTTTCTCAGCCGGGCGAGGGCAGCGGGCGCCGCGGACAGCTACGTCGCCAGGCACCGCACACCCTGGTGGCGGGTCCGGCTCCGCGAGCCACCGCCGATCCTCGCCACGTACATGGCCCGCAGGCCGCCGGCCTTCGTGCGCAACCTGGCCGGCGCCCGCTACCTCAACATCGCGCACGGCATCTACCCGCGTGAGCCGCTGCCTGCGGCCGCGCTCGATGGCTTGGCGGCATTCCTGCGCGGTTGCGTTATGCATGGTCAGGGGCGGGTTTATGCGGGCGGGCTGATGAAGTTCGAACCAGGTGAGATGCAGCGGCTGCCGGTGCCCGGCCCGCAGTTGCTCGCTACCTGCGCCGAGCTGGCCCGCGACGAGCCGGTCAGATCCAGCCGTGGTACCACATGTGGTCCAGCCAGGATGCGTAGGGAATGACCTTGGCGGCCAGGATCGGGTAGAAATCGGCAAAATTCAGCAGAACGCCCAGCACATAGGCGCCCGCGATCGCCGCACCGACTGTCCGGCGGGGAGCTGACGCCCTGGCCGAGCCGATGATCAGCCCGAGGCACAGGGTGATGGACAGCACGAGGAACGGGACGAAGGCCACGGCGTAGAAGTAGAACTTGGTCCGGTCGGGGAACAGGAACCACGGCAGCCAGCCAGCCGCCACCCCGAGCAGCACCGCCCCGGCCCGCCAGTCCCGCCGGGTCAGCCACCAGCCCAGGCACACCAGCAGGGTGGCGATCGACGCCCACCAGATCATCGGGGTGCCGATGGCCAGGACTTCCTGGGAGCAGTTCGGCGATCCGCACCCCTTCGCGTGAGGCGGGTAGAAGAAGGCGACCGGCCTGGCCATCACCAGCCAGGTCCAGGGCTGTGACTGGTACGGGTGATGGGTGCGCAGGCCGACGTGGAAGTTGAGCATCTGCTTGTGGTACTCGAACAGCGAGGCGAGGGCCGAGATCACCGGGGTGTGATCGCCGTTCTGGGCCGCATAGTTCCGGTCCCATCCGCTGGAGGTGACGAACCATCCGCTCCAGGTGGCCAGGTAAACGGCCGCGGGCAGCAGCCCGAAGGAGACCGGCAGCCAGCGCGCGTCGCCGAGCAGTGCGTCGCGGATGTGGTGGCGGAATCCGACCGCCCGCCGCGCCCCGATATCCCACGCGATCACGAGACCGGCGAACGCGAACACGTACCAGATGGCGTCCCACTTGGACGCGCAGGCCAGGCCCAGGCAGGCTCCGGCGCCCACCCGCCACCAGCGGATCCCGTGCCGGGGCCCGTGCTCGTCGGCGGGATGCTGCGCGACCCACTCCGCCAGGCGGGCGCGGGAGACGTCACGATCGACAACCAGGCAGCCGAACGCCGCCAGCACCCAGAACATCAGGAAGATGTCCAGCAGCGCTGTGCGGCTCATCACGAATTCCAGCCCGTCCAGGGAGAGCAGCAGCCCGGCCACGCAGCCGAGCATGGTGGACCGCGTCATCCGGCGAGCGATCCGGGCGAGCAGCAGAATGGCCAGCGACCCGAACAGCGCGACGGAGAACCGCCAGCCGAACGGGGTCAGCCCGAACACCCACTCGCCTACCGCAATGAGGAGCTTGCCCAGCGGCGGGTGAACCACGAACTCGCCGCCCGAGGTGAAGATGTTCGTGTGACCCTGCGTGATCAGCGAGTTCCGGTCGCTGACATAGTTCTGCTCCACTCCGTGCCGCAGGATGCCGTAGGCGTCCGGGACGTAGTACGTCTCGTCGAAGATGATTGTCCGCGGCACGCTCAGCCGGTTGAAGCGCAGGAACGCGCCGAACGCGGTGACCAGCAGCGGGCCCACCCAGCCCCAGAACGGGCTGCCCGGAATGGCGGGAGCCAGCCGGGCGCGAAGCGCTGGCAGGCGGGAACTGGTGTCAGCGGCCGGATGCTCGGCCTCGGATGCAATCATCGAGCCACATCGTATTGGGGGTGCGGGGCATAACGTAGGTTCCGCGATGAATGACTCCGCTCCAAAGGACAGTGTCAGCGGCACGCTCACGGTAGCCGCCGGACCCATTGGCAGGCCAGGCGACGCCTCGCCCCGGTTGGCCGAGGCGCTCGCCACGACGGCGGTCGTCGCGGCCGAGGATACCCGGCGGGTGCGCCGGCTCGCCGCGGCCCTTGGCGTCAAACTCGCGGGGCGGCTCGTGTCGTATTACGACCCTGTCGAGCGCAGTCGTCCGAGCGCGCTGCTCGCCGCGCTACGCGAGGGAGACGACGTGCTGCTGGTGACCGACGCTGGCATGCCCGCGGTCAGCGATCCCGGGTATCGCCTGGTGGCCGCGGCGGCGGCGGAGGGTGTCCCGGTGACGGTGCTCCCCGGGCCGTCCGCCGTGACCGCCGCGCTAGCGGTCTCTGGCCTGCCCAGCGACCGGTTCTGCTTCGAGGGGTTCCCGCCCCGCAAGGCGGGTGCGCGAGCCCGCAGGTTCGCGGAGCTGGCCGCCGAGCCACGGACCCTGGTGTTCTTCGAGTCCCCCCGCCGGACCCATGCCACCCTGCTGGAACTGGCTAAGGCGTTCGGCCCCAGCCGCCGCGCGGTGGCCTGCCGGGAACTCACCAAGACTCACGAGGAGATCTGCCGGGGCACGGTCGGAGAGCTAGCGGCCTGGGCCGAGGGCGGGGTGCTCGGCGAGGTGACGCTCGTGATCGAGGGCGTCGGCCGGTCCGCCCCGGCGAGCGGTCCGCTGCGCACCCCCGAGGAAGCGGCCGCCGAGGTCGCCGCGCGGGTGGCGGCGGGCGCTGACCGCAAGGACGCCCGCGTCGCGGTGGCCAGGGAATCCGGCCTGTCCAGGCAGGCGGTCTATGACGCTGTGGCGCGCGGCAAAGGGTTCGAGGGCTCGCCCGGCAGCGCCTAGGCTGGTGAGCATGTCCTCCACCCGTCACATCCTGGCCGCCCCGGCGTGGCCCTACGCCAACGGCCCCCGCCACATCGGGCACGTCTCCGGTTTCGCCCTGCCGTGCGACATGTTCAGCCGCTACCAGCGGATGGCGGGCAACCGGGTGCTGATGGTCAGCGGGACGGATGAGCACGGAACGCCGATCCAGGTCCAGGCGGACAAGGAGAACCTGTCCCCGCGTGAGCTGGCCGACCGGTACAACCGGGTGATCGCGGAGGACCTGTTCGGCCTCGACATGTCCTATGACCTGTTCACCCGGACCACCACCCGGAACCACTACGCCGTGACCCAGGAAATTTTCACCGGCCTCTACCGCAACGGCTACATCTTCCCCCGGGTCACCAAGGGCGCGATCTCCCCGTCCACCGGCCGGACCCTGCCCGACCGCTACATCGAGGGCACCTGCCCGATCTGCGGCTACGACAGCGCGCGCGGAGACCAGTGCGACAACTGCGGCAACCAGCTTGACCCCGTCGATCTCATCAACCCCCGATCGAAGATCAACGGGGAGACCCCCGTGTTCGTGGACACCGAGCAGTTCTTCCTCGACCTGCCCGCGTTCACCGAGGTGCTAGGCACCTGGCTGCAGAGCAAGAGCGGGCAATGGCGGCCCAACGTGCTGAAGTTCTCTCTCAACCTGCTCGGCGACCTGCAGCCGCGGGCGATCACCCGGGACCTGGACTGGGGGGTGCCGGTTCCCCTGGACGGCTGGCGGGACCGCACGGACAAGCGGATCTACGTGTGGTTCGACGCGGTGATCGGCTACCTGTCCGCCTCGATCGAGTGGGCCAGGCGTTCCGGGGACCCGGACGCCTGGCGTGCCTACTGGCAGTCCGGGGACGCCGAGTCCTACTACTTCATGGGCAAGGACAACATCGTCTTCCACTCCGAGATCTGGCCGGCCATGCTGCTCGGCTACAGCGGCAAGGGCGCCAGGAACGGCTCCCCCGGTTCGCTGGGCGAGCTGAACCTGCCGAGCGAGGTGGTGTCCAGCGAGTTCCTGACCATGGAGGGGCGCAAGTTCTCGTCATCCCGTGCGGTCGTGATCTACGTGCGCGACTTCCTGGCCCGCTACGACGTGGACGCACTGCGCTACTACGTCGCGGTGGCCGGCCCAGAGAACCAGGACACCGACTTCACCTGGAGCGAGTTCGTCCGGCGCAACAACGATGAGCTGGTGGCAACCTGGGGAAACCTGGTTAACCGGTCGGTCTCGTTCGCGGCGAAGAACATCGGCGCGATCCCGGAGCCTGGGCAGCTCACGGACGTCGATCAGCGGATCCTGGAGCGCTCCCGCGCCGCGTTCGGCGTGGTCGGCGGGGAACTGGGCCGCTCGCGGTTCAAGGCCGCCATCACCGAGACGATGCGGACGGTGGCCGAGGCCAACAAGTACATGTCCGACCAAGCGCCATGGAAGCTCCGCGAGTCCGACCCGGACCGGATGCGGACCGTGCTGCACGTGGTGCTGCAACTCGTGGACGACGCCAAGACTCTCCTCACGCCGTTCCTGCCGAGGTCATCGGAGAAGGTGTACCGGATGCTGGGCGGGACGGAAGCGTGGTCGGGGATGCCCGAGATCCGGCAGGTCGACGAGGAGGACGCTCCGTCCTATCCGGTCATCACCGGGGACTACCGCACCGCTGCGCGGTGGGCGTCCCAGCCGGTCGTGGCAGGCATCCGGCTGGCCGCGCCCACGCCGCTGTTCACGAAGCTGGACCCGTCCGTCGTGGACGAAGAACTGGCCCGCCTGGAGCAAGCGTGAGCGAGCCGCCGGGGCGCGGTGCCGCCTGGATTGACGCGCCGAAGGGGCGCGGCGCTGCCTGGACTGAGGAGCGAGGAGCGAGGAACGAGCGAAGGAGCGACGAGGGAAGGCAGCGCGCTAAGCGCCCCGGAGGCGCCAAACAAACAGAGAACGAGCGACGAGCGACGAGGGAAGGCGGCGCAGTGAAGGGGGAAGGGGAGGCGGGCGGGGCCCCGGAGGCGCATAGCAAGCAGAGCGTGAGCGAGCCGCCGGCGCCCGAGCCGCTGCCCGCCGACGCGCTGGACAGCCACTGCCACCTGGACCTGATGGAGCGGCCAGCAGAGGAGGTCATTGCCGCCGCCCAAGCGGCGGGCATCCGGCGGATGATCACGGTCGGCGTCGACCTCCCCTCGTCGCGCTGGTCAGCGGAATGCGCAGCCGGTCACCAGGACGTTTACGCGGCGGTCGCGATCCACCCCAACGAGACCGCTTCGGCTGCTTCGTCGCCGGCTGACCGCGACGCTGTGCTGGCCGAGATCGCCGCGCTGGCTGCGCTGCCGCAGGTGCGCGCGATCGGCGAAACCGGGCTCGACTACTACCGGGACCACGCCAGCCCTGAGGTCCAGCGGGATTGGTTCCGCGCGCACATCGCGATCGCCAAGCAGGCCGGTAAGGCCCTGATGATCCACGACAGGGACGCGCACGACGACGTGCTGCGCATCCTGGAGGAGGAGGAACCGCCGGAGAACGTGGTCTTCCACTGCTTCTCCGGCGACGCGGCCATGGCCAAGCGGTGCGCGGAGGCCGGCTACGTGATGAGCTTCGCGGGCAATGTCACCTTCAGGAACGCGCAGCCCTTGCGGGACGCGGCCACCGCGGCGCCCGGCGAGGCGATCCTGGTCGAGACCGACGCCCCGTTCCTCACCCCCATGCCGTACCGGGGCAAGCCCAACTCACCCGCCATGGCCGCCCATACGCTGCGCTGCCTCGCCGAGGTCAAGCAGATCGATACCGCGCTGCTCTGCGAACTTGTCACCGCTACCGGTGAACGTATCTTCGGCCCCTGGTAGCCAGCCCGCCGCCATGGACAGCGCCCTGCTGGGCCCGGCCGAGATCCGGGAGATCGCGGGCCGGCTGGGGATCCGGCCGTCGAAGCGCCTCGGCCAGAACTTCGTGACCGACGCAGGCACGGTGCGGCGGATCGTGGCGCTGGCCGGCCTGAGTCCCTCCGACACTGTCCTGGAGGTGGGCCCGGGGTTCGGCTCGCTCACCTTCGGGTTGCTCGGGGCGGCCCGGCGAGTGGTGGCCGTCGAGCTTGACCCGGTCCTCGCGGCCGAATTGCCGTGCACTGTCGCCTCGCGCGCGCCCGCGCTGATGACCCGCCTTGAGGTGGTGACCGCCGATGCGGCCCGCGTCGGGGATCTGCCCGGCGAGCCGCTGACCGCCCTGGTCGCGAACCTGCCCTACAACGCGGCGGTCCCGGTGGTGCTGCACCTGCTCGCCACCGTTCCGTCGCTGCGGCACGGCCTGATCATGGTGCAGGCCGAGGTCGCCGACCGGATGACTGCCCCACCGGGGAGCCGGATCTATGGCGTGCCCTCGGTCAAGCTCGCCTGGTTCGCCCAGGCCCGCCGGGCCGGGCCGGTGCCACGGACGGTGTTCTGGCCGGTGCCCAACGTGGACTCCGGGCTGGTCGCCTTCACCAGGCACGACCCGCCCCTGGGCGGCGCGGCCCGCGCCGAGGTGTTCGCGGTGGTGGACGCCGCCTTCTCGCAACGGCGCAAGACGCTTCGCGCCGCACTGGCGTCCTGGGCGGGATCACCAGCGGCGGCGGAGCGGATCCTGCGGGAAGCCGGCGTGGACCCACGGGCGCGCGGTGAGTCACTCGGCGTGGCGGAGTTCGCCCGGATCGCCGAGGCCGACCCGAAGGCCGGTGGCTGGGGCTGGAGCGGTCCGTAACCGGGCTGGCCGCTGACCCGGGGCTTGGGCGGTGACCGGGTGAGCTGGTGACCGGGCTGGCCGGAGCCGGATACCATCAGGGAATCGTGACCGCTGTGACAGCGCGGGTGCCCGCGAAGGTGAACCTCCAGCTCTCCGTGGGACCGCCGCGAGCCGACGGCTACCACGACCTGGTGACCGTCTTTCATGCCGTTTCGCTGTTCGACGAGGTCACGGTCGCTCCGGCCGAACGTGACGCGGTGGTGGTCACCGGAGAGGGCAACGGGTCCGTCCCGCTGGATGGCAGCAACCTTGCCGTCCGCGCGGTCGCCGCGCTGGTGGACGCCGTGGGGCCGGGCTGCCGGGATGCGCCGGGCGTGTCCATCGAGATCAGGAAGCGGATACCGGTGGCCGCCGGCCTGGCCGGGGGCAGCGCGGACGCCGCGGCGGCCCTGGTGGCCTGCAACGAGCTGTGGGGTACCGGCCTCAGCCAGCAGGAACTGTGCGAGGTGGCGTCGCACGTGGGCAGCGACGTCGCGTTCGCCCTGCTCGGCGGCACCGCGATCGGCCTCGGCCGCGGCGATCAGGTCACCCCGGCACTGGTCACCGGGACGTACCACTGGGTGCTGACGTTCGCTTCCGTTGAGCTATCGACCGCGGCGGTCTACGCCGCGTGCGACCGGCTCCGGGCGTCTCGCGGTGGGCGGCCAGGCCAGCCTGGGGAGGCCCGCCGTCCGGCCCATGCCGGCCCGCCTGGAGCGCCCCGGCTGAACACCGCCCTGATGGCCGCGCTGCGCTCCGGCGAACCGGAGGAGCTCGGCCCGTTGCTCACCAACGACCTGCAGCCTGCCGCGCTGTCGCTGCTCCCCGACCTGCGCCGTGGGCTGGCGGCGGGCCGCGAGCACGGAGCGCTCGGCGCCCTGGTCTCGGGGTCGGGCCCGACCTGCGCCTTCCTTGCCCGCGACGTGCGGCACGCCCGCGACCTGGCCGTCGCCTTGACCGGTGCCGGCGTGTGCCGGGCGGTCGCCAGCGTGGTCGGCCCGGCGCCTGGGGCGACCGTCATCGGCGTGGCGTCGGAGAAGTCGTGAATCTGGTCAACCTGGAACGGGCGGTCAAGGGGTACGGCCAGCGGGTGCTCCTCGACGGGGTGTCGGCCGGAGTGGCGGCCGGCGACCGGATCGGGGTCGTGGGGCGCAACGGCGCAGGCAAGAGCACGTTGCTGGCCGTCCTGGCCGGCGCTGAGCCGCTGGACAGCGGCCGCGTGACCCGCACCCGAGACCTGCGGATCGGCGCCCTCACCCAGCACGACAACCTCACCGGGACGGTGGGCACACTGGTGGTGGGTGACCTCCCCGAGCACGTCTGGGCGGCCAACCCGCGCACCCGGGCGATCATGGCCGCGCTGCTGCCAGGCATAGACCAAACCACCCCAGCGGAACGGCTCTCCGGTGGTGAGTCCCGGCGGGTGGCGCTGGCCGCCGTGCTGGTCGGTGAGCATGACCTGCTGCTGCTGGACGAGCCGACCAACCACCTCGACGTCGAGGCCATCGACTGGCTGGCCCGGTACCTGCGCGACCTGGGCCGGGCGTTCGTCGCGGTGACCCATGACCGCTGGTTTCTCGACATCGCATGCGACCGGACCTGGGAGCTCGCCGGGGGGCAACTGCACTCCTATGACGGGGGTTATGCCGCCTACGTGCTGGCCAGGGCCGAGCGGGCGCGGATCGCGGACGCGACCGAGCGGCGCCGGCGTGGCCTGCTGCGCAAGGAACTGGCCTGGCTGCGGCGTGGTCCGCCCGCCCGGACCAGCAAGCCACGGTTTCGGATAGACGCGGCCAACGCGCTGATCGCCGATGAGCCCCCGCCGCGCGACGGCGTCGAACTGGCCCGCCTGGCGGCTGCCCGGCTGGGGAAGACCGTGCTGGAGGCGGAGGACGTGACCGTGGCGGCGGGTGGGCGCACCCTGCTCGACGACGTGACGTGGCGGCTCGCCCCCGGGGAGAGGGTGGGCGTGGTGGGGCCGAACGGCAGCGGGAAGACCACGCTGCTCGACCTGCTCGCGGGGACCTCGGCGCTTCCCGTCGACGGCCGGATCATCCGGGGCAAGACGGTGCACCTCGGCTACCTGACCCAGGACGGCGCGGGCCTCGATCCGTCGCTCACCGCCCGGGAAGCGGTCGCGCAGGTGCGTGGCAACCTCCAGGCCGATGTCGGCCCGGGGTCGGCCAGTCAGCTGCTGGACCGGCTCGGCCTGCGCGGTGACACGCAGTGGACGCCCGCCGGTGAGCTGTCCGGCGGGGAGCGGCGCAGGCTACAGCTGCTCACCATTCTGGTCGGCGAGCCCAACGTGCTCTTCCTCGACGAGCCGACCAACGACCTCGACGTGGACACCCTTACCGAGCTGGAAGACCTGCTCGACGGGTGGCCGGGCTCGCTGGTCGTGGTCAGCCACGACCGGTACTTCCTTGAGCGGGTCACCGATCACGTGGTCGCCCTGCTCGGCGACGGGAAGCTGTCGTATCTCGGCGGCGGCGTCGAGGAGTACCTGCAGCGCCGAGCGCGTCAGGCCATGCCCGTCCCCGGCCCGGCCGGCCCCGGCACGGACGTCGGCGTGGGCGGGCCCGGCACGGCCGGGTCCGGCGCAGGCGCGTCTACGAGGCCAGCCGGGGGGCCGACGACGGCAGCCGCGCAGCGGGCCGCCCGCAAGGAACTGCAGCGCCTGGAACGCCAGCTCGCCCGGGTTGGTGACCGTGAAGCAGGCCTGACGGCCGCCCTGGCCGCCGAGGCGAGCGACTACACCCGCCTCATCGAGCTTGGCGCCGAGCTGCGCACGGTCCAGGACCAGAAAGCCCGCCTGGAAGAGCAGTGGCTGGCCGTTGCCGAGGAACTGCCGGGCTGACTGTGCTTGCTATGCGCCTCCGGGGCCCCACCGCCTCCCCTTCCCCCTTCACTGCGCTGCCTTCCCTCGTCGCTCCTTCGCTCGTTCCCTGCTTGCTATGCGCCTCCGGGGCGCTTAGCGCGCTGCCTTCCCTCGTCGCTCCTTCGCTCGTTCCTCGCTCCTCGCTCCTCA
>Ga0070706_100000488_pt1 | contig 46700 bp, 87 predicted proteins | sample KBSK5501metaG_FD_65476 | JGI IMG/M metagenome (GOLD analysis project Ga0070706, IMG submission 65476) | Corn, switchgrass and miscanthus rhizosphere microbial communities from Kellogg Biological Station, Michigan, USA - KBS K5-50-1 metaG | ecosystem: Host-associated > Plants > Roots >... | reverse complement strand
GATCGCGAGCAGAAACTGGCTGACGAGGCTAGGCAAGCCGAACAGAATCGACTGGATGCCGAACAGCGGATCAAGGATATGGAAGCGAAAGCGGCGCAGGAGTTGATCGACTCCAAGGCTCGAGAAGCCAAAGCTGCTCAGGATGCTATCGATCAGAGCAACCGTGAGAAGGAAGAGGCCCGACGCAAAGAAGCAGCTGATCAAGCCGCTCGTGAGCGAAATAAACGCCATCTGGCCAGGATCAATAATGAAGCGATGGAAGGATTTGTTGTCGGCGGCATGACCCAGGAGTGCGCAAAGTTAGCTGTCACTCTGATTGCTAAAAAAGTAATTCCGAATGTTAACATTGCGTACTAACAAAGATTGGCCATTCATCCTGCTAACCTTAGGCTGGCCAATGGGATGGGGAATTAGCTTGATTATCTGGTGCTTGTTGCAGGGATTCAAATGACCGAAATTGTTTTTCTGGAATGGTGGGATAGACCACTCGTCAACGATGGCGAAGAATCACCGACCGAGAGAATTGCAATTGTGCTGGTAAATGGGAAATTGGGCGAGATGACTAAGGCGCAATGGGAAGACTACTCGTTGGAGCATAATCTATGAATGATGTACAGCGGATAAATCTAATTGTACTGTGGCGAATGTTTCTGCAAACTTCAGCCGTAATCATAGCCGCTCTTGTGCTTGGCTATGGACTTTATGCTTTGATTGATCTTCCAAATACAGAGGAAGTTGTTGGGAAGGCGATCGCTATTTTCCTAGTAATTATTATCATTACCATGATATGCGCAGGATTCGCCTGCTGGTTTAAAAATATTAAGGAAGACATGGTGAACAAAAATGAATAAGGATGAGCGTGATAAGTGGCGCAAACAGTTGCTATGCGTTTCTGACGTGCCTGCTGTTATCGGAAGCGCAGTGATATCCCTACTCGATCACATCGACGCGCTGGAGCGGCAGATAGAAGCAAAGGATTCTGCGATCAATGATGTGCTTGGTTATAACGTCCAAGAGGCTATAGACCGCTATGGCGATGCCAGAAAAGCAGAAACCTGGTCGTGCGTAATTCGTTTGAGAGCAGCCATCGCCAGCGCTCCGGAGGTGCATGATGCGGGTTGACATGCTATCTGATGGCACGCTTTTTTTGTCCGCTGATTCTCCCGTAGAATCATTTGCGCTTTTAGCGTGGTCACAACAGGGTGAAAAGAAAATTCAATATTCTTTTCATGATAAAAATCTCTTGGATTTATCAAAAGAGTTTGAAGAAATGATCGAGCAAATTGGTAAAGAAAAGAAAGAGTTCTATGCCTGGAAGGCACTTAGAGAGCTAGAAGCAAAGGAGTCTGGGCAATGACCGCACCCACTGAGCAGACGCTGTTTGAGCGGATCACCGAAGCTGGCAGAAAATATCACTGGCGGCTTGAATGGGAAATCCTTGAGCCAATTTCAGAAATCATTGACCAATATATTGACGAGCGTATGCGGTGGACAACCCCGCTGCCGGAGAAGAAATAGCATGAGCGAACGTAATCAAACATCGTTGCAGGGCTGGATCAATGAGCTTCGTTTGTTGGGGCAGCATCCAAACATAACGAGCTTTTGGATCACCAACGCGATCAGGGTGATTGTTGAAGGGCTTGAACATTATGCGCCAGCGCCCGACCAGCCCGCTGCATTGTCACATGAGATATGGGCCGCTGCGCAACTCCTGCCTGACGAAGGCATTGAGGACGGAGTGCAACGCATCCAAGCGCTGCTTAGCAGAGACGAGCCCGACCAGCCCGCTGCAGAACTGCCTCAACCTGGGCACGAGCGCTATCGAGTTGAGCCAACTAACGGCGGTTTTTGGCCATACAAAGTCTTATGCGGAACTGGTACACGTGAATTATTTATAGGACAGAAGAAAAATTGTGAAAAAGTGGCTATGGAATTGGCTGCGGCATATGAAGATGGCCGCTTTGTGGAAATGACACAAGCGCAGGCCGAGCCGGTTGCTGAGCATGTCGCAATAGTCAATCGGCAGCATATTAGCGGGAACGTTGAATGGCTTGATCCAATGCTGCCCGACGGCACGAAGCTCTACACGCGGCCCCAGCTAGCGGCAGTGCCTGACTCTGAGATTGATCGTCATCTGGATGCCGTGCTCAAGGCTTCGGGTTCTGCCCTGCGACACTACACACTAAACGGAACAGTTGAAAAGATGAGGGCTGCAATGCGTTCTGCATTAGCCGCCGACCTGGAGAGGAATATTAATGACTGACATAACCGAGAAATATTGCAGCTTCTGCGGAAAAAAGGCCGATAATTGCTTTGCGATAGTGAAAGCTGAATCCTGCTCTATTTGTGATACCTGTATTGATAATGCGCGGGATTTATTGGGACAGTATCGATTGCAGAATAATAATGGGGAGATTCAGGATGCATGCGAACCAGAAGGACCAGATAGCCGCTCGCTTAATTAGCCATGATCCTTTGCCATTAGGGGTCATATTGTATATCACGACCGTCTTTGATCTGCTGCAGCCAGAAGCGCGGGTCTTGGCTCTGTTAGCGGATGGATATACCGTCCCCGAGATGGCGGGATTAACCGGGTATACCGAAGGCGCCGTCAGGACCTATATCAAGCGAGCCCAGGCCAAGACCTATACACACACTCAGGCTCAGTTGGTCCGAGTAGTATATAGGGCCGGGATGGCGGCTTAATCGGCTGTAGCGGAGAGCACAGCAATACTGAATCGAATAACAACCGATCCTCCAGTGGGCATGTCAGCGGCCGCCACACTGCTAACTGCTTGTCCTGAACCAAAAGCGGGGAATGAGAACGCAGTGGCGTTTGCCGGCAGTTGAACGCCGATTTGGGTATAGCTAGCTTTGGTTATGCCCGTCCAATAAACAGACCCAAGATGATTCAAATCAGTCACGTTTTTCGAACTGAATGGCAATCCCGAAATAATCAGCGGCCCCGATGCCGTGGTATGGGTAAATGCCGAGGTTTCCACATCACAGCTATAATACGTAATATCCCCTATCCGGCTCCAATAACCGACTTGTTTCGAATAGGTGACAGCCAGATTACCTGGCGTGTTAAAGGTGAGTACCGGCGTCCATGTCCTGGTCGTGGTTGCAATGATCCCGCCTGTATTACATGTCCCACTAATACTGCCTGGGAAGAAAGAAGCTACATTCGCTGCTCCGATATCGATGGTGCCGTTTTTGTGGGCGAGAAAGAACGGTCCGGTTGCTGCAGTGGAACTCCAGGTAACGCTGCCACAACTGATGCTGCCCTCTGCACAGCCCGCAAAATAGCTGGAGAAGGTGGGCGCACTACCGTTAGTAACCGTAATCGTCGAGCAGAAAATCATCCCTTCGGAGCCGACATGGAAATGGCTGACAGCACCTCCAGAAATGGTGTAATTCCCATCAGGGAGAATGACTCCTCCTGTACCCGCTTCGAAATGCGAGCCAGCACTGCTGCCAAAATCCAATGCCTGGCAACTGATATAAGAACCTGTATAGGAAACAATACAGGCTCCGCTTGTAGTAGTGGTCATTTTGAAACCACGGATGACTAACGCAGCTCCATTCTCTGCTCGGAAACAATCGGCACTTGTAGCGTTGATGACGCAATTGGCCGGGGTGGTCGTGTTTCCGAAGACATATACATTCCCCTGACCGACCCAACCCCCTTTAACAGTGAGCCCCGCTGTATAGGTCCCATCTGCCACCTGCACCGTGACATCATAACCATTGAGATCAATCTTGTTTTTTATGGTATCGATGGCTTTTTGAATGGTGAGGAAGGCGCCGCCTGAGGTGGCTGTCCGTCCCGTATTGCCATCGCTACCATCCGTACGGACATAATAGGTTCTGGAGCCTGTTAGCTTCTTGCGAATATTGCCACCCACACTCGTGGCAGTATAGGTTGTGTCTTCATCAAAGCCGATATCATCAGCATCCGAGGCAGAGACCGAATAAGGCCCCAATGTATCGATAACAGTACCCGCAGCATCCTTAGTTACAATCTTGTAGCTGATTGAGGTATCCCAGAACAAATCGTTGGCCGGTTTACCGAGAGTATTCAGGGTCAATGAAGTACCGCCCGATGTGCCGATGGAATCCGTGTAGTACGGCGTCGGCGTGGAGGTGTTCCAGAGGAAAAATTCCACCGTGCCCAAGTTTAATGGATTGCCATTGGCATCTTCGAATTGTGGCTTGAACGGTTGTGCTTTGAGATAGGCCATTAGCGATTGCCTCCAACGGCTGAAGGGGCGAGGAGCGGAGAGAAATCCTCAAGGCGCTGCTCTAGACGCTGCAGGAGCGGCTGGCCGGCTTGCGGGGCGATAGGCAGAGGTGTGACGGCGGATTGAGCAGCGGCTCTGTTGGCCGCCGCCGCCGCGCGCTTTTCAGCAACATCCACGATAACATTGAGACCAGGAACCTTTCCTGCCAGTCCCAAAATGCTCAACGTATTGCGGTACAAATAGCTGAGCTTAGGCGCCGATCCTTGCGGCACCGTTCCGCGTGGCGGGTTGGAAATCTCTTTAACGACCTGATTCAACCGCTCCAGCTTCGCCGCCTTCTCTGGCCCGAAAATAATCTTGAGCTTCTGTGGATTGATTTCCTGCAAAACGCTGTTTACTTTGGCTGCTGAGGCAACAACATCACCCGCTTCATTCATGCCCATGTTTGAAAAGGTTTTGTCGCCAATGTATTTAGCCAGCTGAGCACGTGTCAGGTTTTTCTGCGTGCTGTTGGCGCGGCTCCAGACAGCCGAGAAATCATCATTTGTGCTGTTAATAATAGCGGTCTTGAATACCTCTTCATCGGGAACCGTATCAACACCACGAAATCCGCGTTTATCCTTGAGTAAATTGACGAGCAATGGGTTCCCCTCCCAAACGCTTTTCTGCTGCCCGAATACGCGCCTGGCTTGTTTAAAGGCCTCCCCTCCTGCCGCCGCTTCGGCATCGTCCAGAATGCCCCGCATGCTGCCAAGCAAACTCTGTGCGTTCTTGTCCGTCGATGACGATGACGCATTGTTAATGACCTTGCGCAAATCCGTTAATTCGTTGAGGGTCGGCTCTCGGGAAAGCCGTACGGGATCACCCTTTGAATAGGCTTTGGCCGACTCCTTGGTCCACAATCCAACATCCTTGAGGTACGAAATCACCGGCGATGAGGCGTTTGAGGTAGCCAGTCTCGATCGGTTGGATTGCATGAACGAAAACAGCCCATCGATATTCGCAGGATTTTCCCCTTCCTGCGCTCTGGCGGTTTCGTAGAACTTTTCAGTAGTTTTGGCCGACTGCTTAGCCCCCTTTGCCAGATCGGCGCGCAGCGATTCACCAAAGGTTGGCGCATCAACAGCCTTCACTCCTGCGGGGGCTAATCCTTCAATCTGCGAACGGATAGCCTGGTTGTTCTCAATATAAACATTCCGTAATGCCTGGCCCTCGGTTTCAGTCAACAGGTTTTGTTCATTCAGGGCGTCATCGAAGGAGCGCGTAATCAGAGCGCGGGTGGGCTTGATGCCCAACGATTCGTACAATGCCTTACGCGCCACCGCCTCGGGCGGCAGATCGGAATTAACACTGAGCGCCTGCTGTGCATTCTTCAGCATGCGGGTTTTCAGCCCATCATCCAAAGCCCCCCAATCGAAGCCTATCCGCTGGGCGCCCTGCTGGGCTATAGCCTCCGCCTGGGCATTTGATGCCCTCAGTGCAGCTGCTTGAGGCGCAGTCGTTGCAGAGCCTGCCGGAAGGCTTGCTTGCGCGGCTCGTGGATCAATGTTACGGGCCGCAATACCGCCAGCGAGTCCTCCGGCCAGTCCCGCGACTTGCTGCATTTCTGGACCTGCCCCGGCTTGTCGTGCCAACTCACTGCTAGCACCAGCGGAACCACCAGCAACTGCTTGAGCGCCAGGAGCAGACCGCAAAAGATTCCCAACTCCCGCAGCAACAGGACTTGCAGAGCCGGCGAGCAAACCGCCCACGCCAAGACCGGCAGGTACGCTGGCAACACCGCGTGTAGCGGCATCCAATAAACGCTCCGTACCAGATGACGGTGTAGGGAGTCCAGCATCGGTCAGTCCTTGGCTCAGGGTGTTCCGGTAGGAGGGTATCAGCGGTTCGCCTGTAATGGCGCGAGAAGCTGCATTGACAGGGTAGGCGGCAAGATCGGCGGCAGCGGCAGGCAGTCCTGCCAAGCCCTCGATAGTCGAGCGGACACCCAGCCCAATTCCTCGGGCAGCATCGCTGAGAAATGAGCCCTCATTACCCGCGGCTTTATCCGCACTGTAATCCCCCGCCTTCAGCGCGTTCGCAATCTGCCGGGCCGCGTCAATATCCCCAGCGGTATCGGCGTTACGCAAAGCGGATTCGAGCTGGGCCTTAGTCGGCATACTTTTTTACCAGATCATCGAGGCTGGGTTTTGCGCCATATTGTTTGGCTTGGTCATTATGGAGCTGTTTGGCGTAGGCCGTGGCCTCTTCAGGCGTATTAAATTTACCTAGATGCTTACCTGTATTTTTGTAGAGCGCAATGGCCTCCGCATTACTGAGGATTTTCCCGTCATCGCTCACCGTGGGGATTAATACTTCCTGACCGCCAATGTTTACGCCAATAGAGCGCACCGTACTGATGGAGCCGTCAGCATTCTTGACAACCGGCCGCGCATTCAAATCAATATTGCCGGGCTCGGTCATCCCCTGTGTTTGTGTGCCACGGGGCACACCGGGATCATTAGTGCCAAGCTCTGCTGCGCGGCCCGCCGCAATACGCGCAGCTGAAATCACATTCTGAAGCCGCTCTTGCTTGTCAGCGACTGCTTTCTTGCCATCCCCGATTTGCGGGAAATAGCTGCGTGCATAACCTCTAAGCTGTTCTTTCGTGTAGGCCGCGCCTGTACCCAAAGTCAGAGCGGCATCCAACAGGTCTAGTTGAGCGGACTCTACCCGCTGACGAGCCTCACCCGTCAATAGATTGGCAGGTGTATCGCCGCCAATCAGTGGGAAGGAGCGCACTGCTTCAGAAAGTACTGAAGGCTTTGCAGCGTCTGGCTTATCGCCGATCGCCTCGGTGAGTTGTTTCTGCGAAAACTCCAGCCGGTGCAATAACGTACCCGCTTTACGCTCACCCTCACTAGGCACGGCATTATTTCGGCCTGTGGCGGGGTCGGCAGGGCCGCCGGGGATGAACGAAAGCGTTCCATCGGGATTGGCACGATAGCCCGCCGGCGGTTTATTGGGCTCGCCTCGATTAAACTTATCCTGCTCCAATTTCAGCCTGGCATTATCAATGGCCAGCTGTGATTGCTGATAAGGGGTCAATGTATTGGGATCGGCCTTGCCGTAGATTTTCTGAAATGCCTGGGCATATTCCGGTGTTCCCGGCTTATACCCCAAGGCTTCCAGATTCTGCTGTTCGTTCGTGGGGGCAGGGGCTTTGCCAAACAGCCCCAATCGTGCGCCCATTTCGACATTCTGATCGACCAGGCTTTTGAGCTGATTCGGGTCCTGATCAATGAGTTGCAGGGCTTGATCGGTGTGCGAAGTGCTGAGCCCCAATTGCTGAAGCTGGGCTTTGCGCTGGGTCAAATAGGATTTAGCCCCAGCCATATCATTACGATTCAGGAACTGCTGCACTGCAGCCGATCCTAGGATGACCGATTTATCCTCATCGCCCAGCTGTTGTTGACTGGCTGCGGTATTTTGTAATTCGGCGCTTTTCGCCTGAGACTCCAATATCCGCTGGCGGTAGGGCTCATCTTTTTTCAGCTGCTGCGCCTGATCATAGCGGGCCCGGGCTAACAAGCCCTGATTGAGAACGCCTGTCGCATCCACTGTTTGGGTTTGTAGAGGAATAGACCAATCAATGGGCATTATTGGCCCTCCAGCATGGCGTAATTCACCATGTCATAACCCGATGAGTGCTGGATAACGGCTTCGGGATTGATCAGCCTGATTTCATCGGCCATCACCCCTCTATACCATTCATCCGACCATATATACCGGAAGTCATAAATGGGATATTTCCCATGTGTTCCACGTGGAACAATATTTCTCTTAAGGCGACGATCGGAGAAAAGGGCACCCAACAATCCCACCGCATTACCGGCACCCTGCTGCCGTGAATTGGCGCCCCCCACCAATCCCGCCGCCTGAGAATTGCCAATGCCTGTAATCAGATCATTAATAGTATTCCCAGACTGGAGCGATGTATTTGCTTGTCCAGCTGCTGATGCCTGACCCAGATTGACCGCATTGAAAAGATTGGATGTTTGGTTCTGCAATAAAGGTTGGCCAGCCAGGAAGGCATTATTGACTAATTGTCCGGTCGCATCGCCCAGCTTGCCTCTCCCTAAAAAGGTATTGTTGGATTGCCGATTTAGATTATCCATGGCGATACCGAATAGAGGATTATTTTTCAGATAATCCGCCTGGCCTTGTGGCGATAAGATGTCCTGTAATCCCCCCAGATTATTTTGGCCAAAAGTCCGGAAAGGCGCCAGATCAGACCGGGCAATATCCCGAGTTTCTCTCGTGAGCGCAATGGCATCCCTACCGGCTGCCGCTTGGGTATCAGCAGCTGCATTAGCTGCATCCTCGCCGGCCATACCGCTGATGTGATAGCCCAATGAGGTTTTCTTGGCTAGGTCCTCGCCGCCCACCAAATAAGCTCCTAATGACATTTCACCACCTCATAATAAACATGGGTTTCATCGGTCGTATACCGTTTCATGCCACATTGGGCTGCATAGAATCGTGTTTCGGGCTGACCTTTACGAACCCGGGCTAGCGCTTTGCCCGATTGGCCTAAAACCCATTCAATCGCCTGTTTACCCGCCTCTACAGCGGCTTTGCCCCGACTTGATGGATAAGTGGCCACATGGATGCCATGGCATTGCAGGAGCGGCTCTATAACGAACAATCCGACGCCCGGCTCATAGAGATAATGGAATGTCTCGGGAAGGCGTATAGGGCCTCCCAGCTCGGCCCAGAACGATCCAAAGAGGGGATCATTCAGCAGGCTTTGCGCAAAATCTCTATTCACTAATTGCATTAGTTCACAATCTCAATGCCCGATACCGTAACTCGGATCACATTCGTCGTCCCCGCATAAGCCCCCAACGAGCCCAAATTGGGAATCACATGACCAATGAGCCCCGTCAGAATCGCTGAGCTGTTCGCAGGGATATCTTGTCGCCATGCTGGATCGACCGCACTTGCTGCCACCCCTGCCGCCAATATATAACAGAACAAAGTCACTGAACTGGCGGAGTTGTTATAGGCCGTGGCTGTATTGATTTGTGCTACGCCACTTGTAGATGTGAATAATGTATCAACTGTCGTGGTCGTTGCCGTGATTTGATCGTTTAAATCCAGTGATTTATAAGTGACAGCCATCTCAGGCTCCTAATGCAATGATATGAACAGTTGTGCCATCAGGAACCGTTCGCACGGTTGCCCCCAAAACCAATAAGTTGGCTCCTCGTACTCCATAACCTGAAGCTGATGCAGCTGTAGGTGCTGAACTCAGACTGGCCATACCACGATCAAATATGTCTGTATCCGATAACTGGATGACGGGAAAAACCATAGGCGCCTTGGTAAAGGAGGCTTCGGTATAATCAACAGTCCACGCACCCCCTGTTGTAGTAGTAGTGCCCATCCAAATACGCGCATGATGCACCATTCCATCCGGCATCATGATACACATGGCTGTTTGTGCCGGCGGCTGCTTGGCTATTGATAATTTCGTCATATCATCCATGTTTTAATACTGCCAGTTTAATGGCATCCTCAGGAATTATGGGGGGGCGCTGCTTATGCGCCATCTTATCGATTAATGATTCGTAACGATTCAGTTGCGAAGAAACAAGTGCCAACCGTCTTTCAAGCTCATCAATCCGCTGTAACAAAAACGCATTCGTACCATCGGACAAGGAAGTGAAAGTGATATTCCCCTCAATGGCATCGTCAGCCCCACCTGTGCGCGCCCATAGCTGGCGAACAACCGTTAACAAAGCACTGTATGCCCCGTTCACTTCAGCATCCTTGCGGAAGGCGGCAGGCACTTTTAGGGGCGGCGGATTAACAGAAACCATTAGAATCCTCCGTCTTCAATATCCGCAAACCCAGCGAATAGGGAGAGATAAACAGGATCAGTGCATAAGATCCGAGGAACGATGGAATACCCATCCACGAACTTAAAGAAATCCACGCGCTTGCCATAATTTCCCATTACACCGATAGAAACTTGTTCTTCAGCGCCAAAAGTCTTTCCCCCATCATTGGAATAACGGCACATGATTTCAGGGTCAACGCCTTGGCCAACAGCCAATCCCACACCAACCTCCATATCAATCTGTAGACGTCCACAAATGACCCGATTTCCTGGTATGCCCAATTGACCGCCTGTAATCGGCGCCATATCACGTATTCTGAGCCTGGCTTCTCCATTATCGGTAAATGTGTCTTTATCCAGCTCATAAATATTGCCATTGCGGTAATCAGCAATCAGATGTTTCCCATAACAGAAAGCATAGGCATCGGCTAAATGTCTTTCGCCATTCATCCCAAAGGACAGCTCCACCCAATAGTTTAATGTGATGGAATAAAGAAAAGTTCTTGATTCGGTGGGGAATGTGACCCAATAGAATTGCTGTGTTTCCAGCACAAAACACCAGCCAATTGCATCATAGATAGTGTCAAATCCCTCCACCTCTCTAACGGCCGGCGTTGAAATGGGCTCAGCCACGGATTGCGAGAGTTTATAGAACTGTCGATCAGAGCCCAGAAAAACCATGACATCTTTATTTTCACCAATGGAATAAGTGGCGCCCAGGCCAATCTCGATAATTCCTTGCTCCAAACGCTCAAAGGGAAGATCACCTGAACCGCTAAAATACCATGGCTCTATCGAACGGGGACCGAACCAATAAATAATTTGATCATGCGAAATGCCTCGCATAATATCGTCGCCGTTAGAATTGGCTACTCCAACTGACAAATCATTAATTGTCCCGCCATCACCCGAATCGGATGCCTGAAACCGACCTTCATCACCATCATAGAGAAAGAATCCATTCAAATAACTCACGCTGTTTGGCGTTTCCAAGTTGGCACTGGTCACCAAGGAAACTGTAGTACCGTTGTATTTGAAAACATCATTCCCGGTGGTGATGAAAATATTCAGCCCATCGTCATCGAATAAACACCGTTGCGATCCCGTAATGGTACCCAGCACGGTGACGGAGCCCGCGCTATTAATCAGCATGAGAGAGTTTCCAGCGACTTGATAGAGCGACTCATTAAATACATGGAACCCTCTATTAGTGCCGGCCCTCGTTATAAACGCTTTACAGCCATAAAAGTCATAGGCGCACCATTTTGTTTCACGGCCAGGACCTAGATACATATTCTGGGTCTTCTGGTTAGACAATTGATTGGATCGATCTTTATACGAGGGTCCTGCCACTTCCACCGGAACGGTTTTCATGGTGTCGGCCCTTCCATCTTGATGGCGGGCGCCGGGCCATAACGCCCTTTGCGATCCTGCATGTTCGCTTTGCCAATGGCCCCGAGAAATTGGGTGTAGTAATAATCCGCCTTGTCAGGCTGAACAGCCCATTGGTACAGCGCTGCAAGCGAGCCCCAGAGGTAAATAGTGGGGAATCGGGTCAGAATGGCATTAGTCGGTGCAGCGGCCGTCAAGGGAGCCAGCGACTGGTAATAATCAATACCCAGCGTGTACACCGTATCGCTGATCCGATCAAACTCCACTTGGGAGGTCACCGTAAAGAATTTCGGCAATCCTGAAGTGGGTGAAATACGCATCTGATCGATGGGCGCAAACTGCAGCCTCAAATCACCCTGTGTCAAATTGATTTTGAGGCGGCGAAATTCCAGATAGCGGGTGGGAAGTGCCATATACCGGGTCGTAATACTTGTGACCCCGGTAGTCGCCACTTCCATATCGCGAATACGTAGAGATTCTTGGCCGTTGGCATACATTTCCGCCTCGGCAATATCGATAAATGTATCGAGCAGACTATTCGTATCAGACCGTTTAGACCAGTCCTGAATCGCTGTTTTCAGCTCGGCATATGTTTGTATCGTCATTCATCGGTCGACTCGTCATCTTCCGGTTTCTTCTTCGGACCTGGCTTATTAACGCGCACCATCCAAGCGCCGAGTTCTTGCAGACTTTTAATCTCGAACTCGGCGCCCGGACGGCGTCGTTGTTTGCCATACCAGCCCAGCTTTATAGCCCGAACCAGTATGCCCATATCAACCTACCAAATAAGCATTGGGATAGGTCGGTTCACTCATATCGATCATCGATTGCGGGATGAGGAATGAGGTCACCGTGATAGTGGGCGTGGTGCCTGTGGTGTCATAACGCACACCCAGATAGCGCTCACTCTCCGATAGAGCGGTCGGCGGGATGGGAATCGTAAATTTGAATCCGGCCACCAGCAGATCGGCATCTTGCGCCGGCGCAGTGGGAGTACCCGATTCAAAAACACGACGCCCAATCAATTGACGGCCCGTGGTTTGAGCGGCATTCGAGGCATACTCCACATCGAAGGTATAATCCTCATCGCCCGTGGTTTGATCAGCGGCCACATCAATCACGAAAACGACCGCCATCGGCTCGCCATTCCCAATGCTCCGGTCAGACGAAAGATCGATGACATTGGTCCCCACGGCGTCAGTAGTTACTGCCTGAGCATCGGAGAAGAGTTGTTGTGCGTCTACGTACATGATGATTCTCCCGTTAGACAACGCGCGCTTCGGCGATCGTCAAAGCATCGACCGTGCGGATGGGAATGCCGCGGAAAGTCAGCTTGCGCTTACCTTCCTCCATACCCGCTTGCAGATAGACGTTAGCCTTGTTCTGCGCCTGGATATCCAGCATTTTCGAGACGGTGCGGTTGGCATAAAACGCCAAGTTCACGCCCGAGGTTTTGTACAACTTGTGGATAGCGCCGATCATGTATTCGATCAGCTTGACCGAAGAGCCTGCACCGTCCGCCAGCAGGGCGGAATTGTCGATATTGGCAATCCGTACGCCGTACCGCCAATCTTCTACCACCAGACCCGGCTTCCACTTCCAATGGTCTTGATAGGCGCGCATCCGGTTGCCCGCAATGCCTGCCGTGGTTTCGACCGTGACAATCCCCAGGTCCTCATGATCGATACCGGCTTTCGACCCTTTCGGGAAAATCCCGTAAATCGATCGATCACCCCAGCCCACGAGATAAATAGACATATTGTCCGACCCGGTGCCACCCGCATCCACAATGTTCTCGCCGCTGTTATCGGTGAGAGAATCGTAGTAAGAGGCTAGGCCCACAAACTCCTCAGGCGCTGCAGCGGTGCCATAGATCATGGTCTGTGCGACTTCCTGCGCCATCGCTTCTACGAATGCCTTGGCTTCGCTCAGGCGAAAGGATTTCACATTGCCGTTGAGATTGGCGACGTCAACATCGGTTTCCGACCACGCTTCCAGAATGCCGGTTTGGAAGCTGACTTGCGCTGTGGTGGATTTGCTGGGCGCCGTACCCTGGTTCAGCAGTCGCCAGGCAACAGAGGGCAGAGCGGTGCGGATCGTTGCCTGGTGGCCGGTAGGCAGGTTGCCCACTTTCCACATGGCATCATCCAGGATTGCATTGTCTTGCGCCAACATCTCCACGATGTCAGCAGTCGTGCCATCCGGATCAAGGCGTTTCGCCCAGTCCGACAGCGTAAGTACGCTAGAGCCGATAGTGGCCATAAGTTAATCCTCAAGAGTTAGCATAGAGTCGATCTTCGAGTGACTTGGGAGCAGCCTGTTTGGGTTTGGGGACGGGCTTGGTGACTTTTTGAGGAGTTTTTACTTCCTTCGTAGTCTCCTTCCGCGTTTTCTGCAGCTGGTCGTATTTCGCTGCCTTCAGAATCGATGCCATCAGTTTCGAGCTAGTCACCTGTTCGGTAATGCCCTCACTGGCCATGTATTCTGTCAACTGCTTGATATCGGCCTCTTTCTTGACTGCATCCGTATTCCAACCCAATGCTTTATGCAGCGCCTCGGATTCCGCAGCGGTTTTTTCCTTAATGATTTGGTTGCGCTTCTCAACCAAGCCACTCAAGGTTTTCTTCCGCTCGTCCACCACTTCCTTCAGCCGCAAATATTCTGCGGTATCGGATTGGCGCAGCTCATCCCAATTGATGTTTTTCACATCACCCATAATCAGCGCGTCCAATTCACCCGTGATGTCATTTAAGACCTTCAGGGTTTCGTCGGCCTTGGAAGCCTTTTCGAGGACAACCTTTTCTTTGTCCTTCAGCTCGCGCGTGGCTATGGCATAGTCTTCGTTCCTCTGATACCCGTTCTTGAGTTCTTTGAGGTTGACCGTCTTCTCCTCACCGCGGATTTTCACGGTGTGGGTTTGCTCGGTTTCTTCATCGACCTCGTCGGTGGTTTCTTCGGCCTCTGACGTTTCTCCCTCGACCGTTTCAGTCTCGGGCACTTCCTCCTGCTGTTCTTCAACAACAGGCTCTTCAACGATCGCGGCCTCGGTTGGCGTAGGCTCCTTGACCACGGGATCGCTGTATAACAAATCGCTCAGGACTTTTTCGGTCATGTCACAGTCTCATCGTGCGTTTGACTTTTTGCATCAGGGTTTCATCAGCCAGTTTTCCGGTTTGCATTACCCGTCTGATATGGTTTTCAAACCAGCCGACAATTTGTAATTTTCGCCAGATTTCATCCCGGGCTTTCGAATCATCCGATTTTGTCAATTCAAAAGCGTTCATTAATTCCCCGCGAATGGCCAGCAGAGATTCTTGATAAATCGGGTTGTTGAGGATCATGAGGGCTTTCTTGCCCCGATCACTATCCTCGGCCAATCGCAAATCATTGCTGCTCGTCATACCAAAGACCCCGGAATATCTGCAGTCTGCTCTTGGGAGCCTTGCTGATATTTGAGTTCCAACTCAGTCAATTTAAGCGCCATATCTCGTCTGAATTGCTCTTGATCAGAGGCCAGTTTCAGCAGGAACTTATTGAGGTCTGAGGTCTGTCTGGCTTCCTCAATCGCCATATCCCCCTGCTGTTTAGCGCCATCCACCATGATCTTCGCTTGGGCTTTGATTTTCTCAGCCTCCGCCAGGGGGTTCTGCATCTGCTGCTGCAAGGCCTGAACCGCTTGCTTCAGAATCTCATTCTGGGCCAGCAAGATTTCTTGTGGCTGCTCGGGATCGTTGAAGAAGTCCGAGACCCGGCTTAATCCCATCGCCTTAATGATTCGTGTGGCTGTATTGTATACCTTTTTACTATCGACTAAAGGGCTTTGGATAGCCATTAACTGTTGCTGGATGGATAGGACTCCGCTCATATTCTGGAGGATTTCCTGGGTATCCCCGGCCCCTAAACCGACGTTTGATACACAATAATGTTCATAACGCCATTTGGTGGGATCAATTGTCAGGGGTTTACCAAGGACTCTAATCTCGGTGGCCTCATCCTGATAGTGTGAGACCAGCCAAGCTAGGCCCTCGTACAGCTCCCTGAATCCCGTTTCAGCCAGTACTCTAGCCACTAACTCGATCTTGGCCTCTGAGGCGTCCTCTACGCCTTCAAATCGGGTAGCCGTCTCCTTATGCAGATCATCGATCGATAGCCCTTGAGAGGCCATTAAGGATCCTGTGGATTGGGCCCGCGCCGAGTCGATATATTGAACAACCTGTAGCGCTTTATCCCCAATGTAGGGGGTAACCAACGGCATGATCTTTTCGTAGGGGCTGCCTGAACAACGGACAATCCCATCGAGCCGCTGGGTCAATAGATCATCCATATCGACGCCACCATTCTGCGAATCGTCGATCGCCGTGCGGGGCTTATTGACCTGATAGATATTGTTTAGGATTTGACGATAAAGATGAGACTTTATGTATTGAGTAGGCTTGGTGATTTCAGCACGACTTCTACCAATTGCACTGTCTGGCATTAGAATAGTGGAGAAGATGGCGTAAGGCACAATCCCGTAGGCTTCATTCTGCAAGATAATGGGGCCACCACGAACAATGTTTCTGCGCTCGGGAATCCCATCGCCATCGAAATCAACCAGAGGAAACAGATTGCAGATTTGCACCTCTTCGTTCAATTCTGTACTGGAAAGCTCGACAAATCCGCCTTGATCGGCAAAGCGAATATCCTTCATGCGAGAGCTATTGGAGTCTTGGCCTTTCTTGGGAATCAGAGCGACTTTCTCTTTTGGAAAACCTTGAGCAATTAACTGTCCACGAGTAGCAATATAAATATCACCGACTAATTCAGCTTTGTCCTTGCTGGTTGCATTGCGCGTGATAATGAAATCTTCGACCGGCACACTCTGAATGACGACTTTCTTCTTCTTCGTGGTAATCCGGAATTTCACATCGAATGCACCATCTACCTCCTCCTCGCTGAGGACTTTCATTTCCTTGCCACGCCCGGATTTCAAATCTTCTTTTAATAAAGCGAATTCATCGGCCGATAATCCCTTGTAGGTCTTTTCGTCAGGCGTCTCTTGTTCATCGATATAAAACTTTACCGCGCCGAACTTTTGAATCTCTGCATTCTTGAGCCAGTCATGAATGGTCTTGAAGCTGGTCGGCTGGTTTCTTACCAACCAATTAATGTATTTTGTTTTCTCGTCAGCTTCTTTTTCTTCCTCGGGATTATTCGTGTTTGCTGTAAATTCCAGAATATCATGCGATCCGAGAAAGATGCGAGCAAGGCTTGGCATATCCGCTTCGATTACATCCGCCACGTCGGTGGAGATAGCTTGCGACTGCCCCTCAACTTCATCGCCATAAGGATTGCCGAGATAATAATCCAGCAGCATCTCATTCGTTTTCATGAACTCGCCGTTATACTTCACGGCATCCGCTTGCGCAGAGTCGAGAAACTTCAGCAGATCACTTTCTGACATCTGGGTCATGCGACTTTAGCCTTGGGATATTTAATAGGTTCACGCTTACCGCTGGGCGGCGCATGTACAATGGCCATTAAACCGAAAGAATCGGCGCCATGACTAGACCAATCATGCTCTGGCCCTAAACCAATATTGCGGATGTCATCTTTCTTCTCGTGATACCAGCCCAATGCCTCAAGGCCGCCTTCGCAGCCGTCTTTATCAAATCGCATTGATGGAAATAAACGGCGTCCTGCTTCTATGCGCGCTGAGGCGGCACCTTTCCCTTGGTTGGGAACTACAGTCACGCTATAACCTGCCGATTGCAATGCGGACTCATAGGACACATCGTAAACCTTGTCATTACTTGCGCCGTCATGGGGCAACCAGATTTGAGCTTTATCTGGCGTATATCCCTGTTGTCTAAGCCAGGCCAGATGCGTAGCAATCGGCTGGCCCACCGCTTCATAATATTTCAACAGGCGAATTTCCAGACCGATAAATTGAACGGCCCAGATTGTGAACGCATCTGCTCTTGCCCCAGTACCTCCAATGTCCACAAATAGACGAATGGTCATCAATGGGTCAGGAGGAACAAACCCTATCCGACCATCCAGTTTGGCCTGTGCAAGATGCGTAGCATAGTAAGCCCCCTTCGCAAAGGTGATATAACCACCCTCCCAGATATGGTCATACTCATCCGGGTCAGTGCGCAGGCAATCCTGACGCTCCTGTTCCAGCACGCCCGTAAACCATGGGTTATCGCGCCAGTTCGCCTCAACCACGACAGCGCCTGTTGGCAGCTCTTGGCCTCGCAATAAAATATCAACGGCGTCTGTGCGCCGCCGTGCATTCCAACTGAACCAGAGTTCAGAATTTGCGGCACGGATAGTTGGCCGTAATAGACTGAGCGATGTTGCCGAAGCCACCTGTGCCTCTTCCCACCAAGCGCGCTTAAACCCTTCCAGAGATTTTATGGATTCGGCCGTGTAATCCTTCATCCCCTTGAAAATGATTAACCCATCGCCAGGCGTTGCAATTCGGTCATGGTAAACCTTGAATCCATCTGATTCGCCCAATCCGAAATCGCGAAGCTTTTGCTCAAGCAGAAGTTTTGAGGATTGTGATAAGTCCCTCTGGACTTCACGAATACAAACAGACAATAGGCCTTGGCCGCCATTCTCGCCGGGCTCACATACCGAGTCCTCAACCATAGCGCCTGCAAAGAAGTGAGACTTCCCCGATCCACGCCCACCCCACGCCCCTTTATAGCGAGCGGGGGCCAGCAGAGGTTCAAACACCTCAGCTGTTGGAATCATGAGTTTGCGCCGGGCGGACAATGGTGCGCTCCACAATGTAAATAGGATTATCGTCTGGATCGCCACCAATAATGGCTTGAGCGACTTTACCTTCAATCCGATCGCCTACCTCTTTTAAGGCAGCCACATCACCCTCTAGAGCTTTGGCTAATAGGGCATCAGCCAGTTGTGGCCAAAGCTTTCTCTCCTCAATTTGCTGTCGAAGTCGATCAGACCAAATCTTGGCTTTTACTGCGTTTTGGTTCCCTTTTGGTGCGGCCATGTTGACTCAATTAAACGTCTGAAAAACATAATGCCACTATGTTAGCAAGGCATCGGCTTGGGTTTACCCTTCCCTTTCTTCTTCATATGTTAATCCTATTCATTATTTTTCATTATTAACGGGCAATGAAGTGTTAATTCATAGCATCAATGATTAGGTTTCGTTCGGTGCGGGATGCACATTGGGCCCAATGAATTCCCATGCAAGACTGGGGGTAGTTGAGCCGGCCAGAGTAGCCTTGACGGTAAGCAGTGTTCCACGTGGAACATCGTATAAAAGCTGACCTGTAGCATCCGAAGTAAGAGCAGTCGCAGTGACCCAGCTTTTATAACTCCCGGTCTTAGATTTGAAATAGACGGTGAAAGTCCCAGAGCCCCAGGTTCCATTGGCTTTGAAGACAAATGGCCCATCGATCCATTGCAGATCGGTTGTGCCATCGGCAGAAAGCGTTCCATAACTGGCCATAATTTATCCTCAGACGGCCACAGGCCGCTCTAATGCAATGATCATATTTCGTTCAATAGATTTTATCAATCCACGGCCAGTGGATGGGCCGAATACATCAATGGAGAAGGCTTTCGCAAAAGTGGCTGATCCATCATCTGTTTGGATGCGGACTGAATAACTTCCCGCTCCTAAAGCATTGGGATCGTTCACTCTCAGGTTGGCGCCAGAAATATTGAAGGAGGCATTATTGGTACTGCCTGTTCCAGCAACCAAGGTATAGGTGTAGGTTTGTCCAATATCGATATCGGTGGTGGACAAGGTGCCAACAACGGCATTAACACCGCTGGTGGTCAGGACTGAACTGTTGCTAAGAGTGATATTGGTCGGGGCTGTATTGGCTGTAGTGACAGTATAAGTATCACTGACACCACTGAGGGTAAGAGTCCCGCTGGTGGCTACATTACCCGTCGCTGCCGAGGTCAGCCTTAAGGTAAAGGTGTCATTAACGACGTAAATACCTGGATCTGCGCTATAGGCCCCGCCATTCTTGCTGACAGTGACTCCAGTTCCGCTAACCGAATATTCCCCCGTGACATCAATACTGGTCGCCGTGATCGTGTTTGATGTGTAAACAGTGCTTATGGTTGCGCTAGTGACATCTGTAAAGCTAAATGCCGCCGGGGTCATATCGGCGGCATTGAGTGAGAAAGTGCTATTTAACTGTCTGAGTCGATCAAATCCGCCATTGCCTACCGTGGGGCAGAGAATCGACCCTTCGCCAAACTCGTTCCACGCCTCAATCATGAACGTCAGCTGAGTCTGGGTGGCGTTGGCGTCTAGGAGGGTCTTAGCGTTGCTTAAATGGGTACCCCACTCTGCACTGGTGGGCATGCCGTGGAGTGTTGTGGAGGGGCTCCAGGGGGTGCTATCAAAGCCTGCAGTCAGAGGTGGCCAGAATACGGTGATGTCGGGATCGTTCATCCAGCCATAACAGAAGCCCCGATAGCCACCAACCAAACCAGAAAAGACAGCATTGTCCAGATCGGCATAGGTCGTTGGACTCGGGCCGGCGGAATTGTCACTGACTTTGGTGGTGGTGTAGACATTCGACCCCGTGACTCCGGTCCACCCATGAGCCGGATCGCTAACATCAATCCAGGCACTGCTCGAGTCAGCCTGACCATCCATCCAATGGATACCGGCATACCCTGCCGTAACCGCAGCGGCATCACCCGCATCCAGGAAGGCAGATTTAACTTCAGCATGACTGGCGAAGTTATTTCTCAGGGTGGGCCCGCTGTTAATGATAACGACAGGCTTATTGCCTATTTTGTAGTAGTTGGAATCGGCAAAATAGTTCGCTATCCAGTAATCCCACAGAGAATGTGCGGTTGAAGTATTTAATCCCCCCGCATTCGTTTGGTTGGCGAACTGAATACAGAACAGGGGTTTGGAAACCGCTGATGTCAGGTATTTGGTAATGACGTGATCTAAATAAGGCTGAAGAGTGGACCCACTCCATTGCATGAACCAGTCGATAGCAACGAACGTCACCCCGTACTGATACATCCAATTCAGCTGTGTATCGACGACAGTTTGATTGGTCTCGTCATATTGCCCGAGGGCCAGGGGAATCCGATCGGGATAGGGCGTGATCAGGGGCCAGGGGTCGGAAGGATTCGGGCCGCCTCCGGGCGTGGACCAACCGGGAAAATAATAGACCCCGCACTTATAAGTAGCTGGCGTTGTAGAACCGTGCACCACGGGAGACAGCCGGTCGAGTGAACCGGCATACGTGGTGGGGCCTAAGACGCGAAATGCGCTACTCATCAGGTATATGTCTTGATGTGGAGTTCGACTGGATCAGCCGCTGTACCCGTAAATCGGAACGTAATGTTGTTGCCGTTCATATCTGCCTGACTGGCATCCAATACATAGACCCCACTGGCCACTTCTGACACCGTGCCTGTAGCTGCACCAAAGGCTGCGCCGTCGATGCTTCGGGTGCAGGTGACAGTCAATCCCGTTTTTCGGGTCACATGGTCCGTGCTATCCACCATGACAATCGGAATATCGTTGGCGGCCACGTTTTTCTGGTAACTAGCAGCTGAAGTGGATGTTGTTCCGGTGATATTCCCAGTGATTGCAGCGCGCATGTCCACGCCACCCGTACCCGCGACGAGTTTCAAGCCATCACTCGTTCCTGCAGTACCTCCGGTAATCACAGCACCGTGTTTGCTCGTACCGTTAGCGGTGAGTGTGAGACCGTTCCCCGCTGTGGCAATGGCTTGAATCGCATCCCCCGCCGTGGTGGTGACCGTGATACCGGCTCCACTGGTAGCACCGCCTGTAATCGCCAGACCTGCCGTACCTGTTGCCCCGGCGGCGAACAGAGCCCCTTTGCCCGAAGCGCCTCCCGAGGCACTGAGACCCGACCCAGAACCAGCGGCCGTGAGTACCAGAGCAGAGCCGTTGGTGGCTGCGGAGCTGATGTTGATCCCCTGACCGGTTGCACCCGAACCCGACGTGAAGGTGGCGCCGTTGCCCGTACCATTGCCTGTTACCACGAGAGCCGTGGTATTGGAGCTGGATTGGGTGATGTTGAGACCCGCTGCCATACTCACATTACCCGTATGGACGGTCGCTCCGGTATGGGTCGTAGTGCCAGTGATTGTGAGAGCGCCCAGCGTGGTAGTACCCGAGTTCGAACCCGAGATAAGGATGCCTCCCGAGGCTCCAGGGGTGGCCGCGACGACGTTATTGATGTTCTTGACGTTGATGTCAGGGATACCTGCAGTCGCCGGTGTAGCCACCGTTGTACCGTTCCATTTCGCCACATCAACCGTAGGAATCAGGCTGGCAGAGGCCGGCGAACCACCGAAGATGGCGTAGGTAATCGTTCCTGTTGGCGTGGTAGTCCATGTATCAACGGTGGCTGTATCGGTCGAACCGACATAATCCGTGATAACTCTGACCTGACCCACACCGGCCGAGCCACCTGTAATCAGGATGGAAGCACCAATCAACTCATCATCAGCAAACGCAGCTGCAGAGCGAAGCACCAGCGTCGTTCCTGTAGCGGATTGAGCGGTTCCGTTATCCGTGATACCCAGCGCAGGAATCGCCCCCACAGGGAGCGTGAGTGGGTCTCCAGACGTGTTGTTGAGCGCCAATGCGGCGCCACTGGTAGAGCCGCCCACTAGCCTTAGCCCTTGCCCCGTGGCGCCCCCCGTCACAATGGCACCAGCACCCGTCCCTACGCCAGTACCCGCAATACCATGGCCGTTGGTGGCTGCAGAAGTCGATTGAATACCGTTCCCAGTGGCTCCAGACCCCGACGTGAAGATCGCTCCATGCCCCGTACCGTTCCCGGTAATCACGAGAGCGGACGTGTTGGAGGACGACTGAGTGATATTCAGGCCCGCCGCCATGGAGACGTTGCCCGTACAGGTTGTTGCCCCGGTCACTGTCAGGGCTCCCAAGGTCGTAGTGCCCGAGTTAGAACCTGAAATCAGTACGCCTCCCGAGGCTCCCGGTGTTGCAGCGGCAACGTTATTAATATTTTTGGTGTTGACGTCGAGAATGCCCGCTGTGGCAGGCGTAGAAATCGCCGTCCCCAGCAAATGGGTCGCATTCACTTCAGCATTCAAATCAATTTCGAGCACACAGGGCTCCATGTTGGCAGCACCTTTGAGCATCGCCACGACCGATCGAACGCCGGTTGCAATGGCGGCATCGGGAATATCGAATCGATAGACGCCCGGCATGTTGGTGGCATCAACCTCGACGAATCCGCCTGAGCTGAAAGCCCCTGTGGTGGTTTGCGTGGCCAAGGTAATCGCAGTGCGCGCGGCGAGCGGTCGAACATAACTAGCCACCAAACTGCCGGTATTGAATGCCAGCCCGGTTAAACCCGCTCCTGTTGTGACCGAGGAATCGCGAATGAATACATAGAGCGCCTGGCTCGTGGACCCCGGTTTTATCGATAATTTAGCCATTGCATCCTCGCTTCATAGCGATGAGATTAAGAATTCATGCCACCTAATAGTTCGCGCATACCGCCCACGAGTCCGCGCGGGCGTGTCAACAATGAACCGCCTCCACCAGCCGCTGGCTCAGGAACTATAAAAATATAAGCAATATGGTTACAGGAACTGCCGTGCGTGTTTGTAAATGTGGTTTGTTGAGAGCCCGATGCCGCTGTTTTATATTCAACCCTAAGCGCATTCGCCCCGGCACCGCTGGTGAACCCTGTACCCGCTGCGGGCACTGTATTAAAAGCAGAATCCGTTGCAACACCCCAGGTCAAAGCGGTATTCGAACCTCGGGTAGCAGAACCAGAGACAACGGCATCCGTACTCGTACTGGCGGATGCACTATTACTGTTTACACCATCAGCGGCGCCGGTATCCAATCCGCTGAACTCAGAAATAAATCCATTCATGCCGAACGCTGGAGACGCGGACAATGTAATTTTTAAAGCCGTAACACTCGCTGGCATACTTCGTATGTTGAAAACCACCATGCCAGTATCGGTGGCGTATCGATCCGTCACGCCTTCTTGACTATAGGTAATTGCATTGTCGCTTTGATCAGTGACACTGGTTATGGTACGAGCAGCATCACCCCCATTCTGGTAGTACAACAATCCCGCGAATACGCGGGACCCTGTGGTAAACCCAGACGCTGGCGTCAAGGTCCTGGTGGCTGACCCTGAGACGGTACTAAATGTCTCACTCTGGATATGCGCCCAGGCCATTAGGTTAAAGGTCCTACAGTAGTTATCACGGCACCAGTCGCCGCATTGCGTTCCAGCAAATATTTCCCAGAAGTACTGGACCAGTGCCCTTTATCGATTCTCACCACACAACTCGTGCCTGACCGGGAAACCCAACGCTGAACAACACCGGCTTTGCTCGAAGCGGCGACGGTGGAGGCGTCAGTCATTTCCCAATAAGTCAGGGTCGAGCCAGAATCCGCAGCGGCGAGCCATTGGATCATGAGGTTTTCCATGTAGATCGTGGAATCCTCCCATGGCCCAAAAAGCTCAGCGGAATTACCCAGATAATTTTGGTAAATGGCATACCGGAAGACATTCGAGTTATCACTCGGTCCCCGGAATTGCACGTTAGTTTTGTTGATCGTCCAAGTATTGGAAGGATTGCTGATCTCGGTCATGGTTAGGCGGATAACACCATCTGCCGCACTGGGGACCGAGTTTTCCTCCATGTAATTGTCAAAGCGGAACCAGGAGTTACGCGGAACGACATGAGCAGGCAGATCATTAATACTCGATGTATCCCCAGCTCCCCCCGTGGCATACACATTGAAGAAAAAGTTGTCATAGTTTTGGTGGGAGGACATGTAACCAGAAGGTCGGTTTCCATCCACGACCTCGGGTTGTGAGCCATCCATCTGTTGTTGCCAGCGCTGCAGCTTCCATTGAGTTTGCGTAGCACTGGGGTGGGGCCAATTCCAATAGTAATAAATTGTCCGAAAGCATTTCTTCCAACCCGCTGCCCCGACGTCGAACTGATAAGTCCCCCTCGCATTTCCACCCGGTGAGGTCGATTCACCTCGGGCTGCGCCGTCATACAAAAGGGAAAGAGAGCGGTTTAATGTTTGACCATTGCTGTAATACCAATCGCTCAGACCCGCATACAGCTCTACCCAGCCAGAACGGGTGAAATGGGTGTTATTGGTGCCAGAAGCAATGGGACCACCGAGCCCCCCTAAATCTTCAATGGAAGGAGCGGTAGTAATGGATTGAGCACTGGTGAGGTTGTAGTTGCTGCCATCTGTTGCCGAGCCGCCACCCCCGCCCGAGGCCGAATAGGTCGGACGAAAGATCGGGCGCTGGCGAATGATCATGCTCATTCAAAGGGTTCCGCGTAACGGGCTCGTCAGCCCCGGACTACAGCGTCATCACGACGCCAAACTTTCTTATCTACACCGACTGATCCAACGGTACCACCAGCGGACTATTGTACGGTAATTGTCACAACTGGTGGGTTCGGCTTTGGGAGGGGGTTACACGCATCTGCCAAGAGAGTCGCTTTGCCCGGATCGGACCATTGCCCCAAAGTATCACTGATGCTGATCGCAAACACGGTCCCTGCCTTAAAACAACTCCCGGCCGGAATAGGCACAGTGTAGCTGCAGGCAGGTAAAGTCGCCAAGCTGGTCAAGGGTTTACTCGGTTCCGTTATTTGGAACAGATAATTCCCTACTTCAGCGGTGGAAAAAACAGAGGGAGGAGTATCAGACCGTGTCGTGGGGACGGTGCAAGTCATCACAATCTTGGTGGCTGCATACCCCGAGTTGGCAAAAAAGAGCAGCCCGATACCGATGAAAAGTGAGATTCTGGCCCATTGTGGCATTAATTTTGCTCCTCTTTGATCTGTTTTTCCTCGTTAGCAATCTCCCTGAACGCATCCTTAAATCGCTGTATATCCGCGTCCGTCCAGCGATAAGCGGACCAGTCACCTGTTATACAGGGACAGGCTCCAGCAGGGCCGACGCAGGCGCAAGGAGTCATTTAATGGTCCACCTGGCCTTGATATCCCGCACGTCAAAATGGGTAAATCCAGCTGTTGGGTATCTTCCAATTCCATATTTATCTGGGAATAGCATCTCAAAATAGTCAGCCACGGCATTGGGGTGGACCGTGGTGATCTGAATATCGGCTGCCTTGCCCAATAGATGCTGACTATGGATAGACCCACCTACAGAGGCATTATGAATCACACAACGACAGGCATCATTGATGATGATGGGGGCATTGAAATAGTGCCTAGCATCCTCGAGATGGCCCAGCAACTCAACATCGACTGCGTCAAACCCGCACTGGCCGCAACGACATTCGAAGTTTTTCCTGTTGAAGTGTTCACTCACATCGCCCATTTAATGCTTCTTCCTTAAATCTTCTTCAAGTTGATCCAAAGTACTTTTTGCCTCGTCCAGTAATGATTGAATCTCAACGCTGTTCATGTCCCGACCTTCGGCTTTAGCCTGGGCACGCAGACTGAGGAGGCTGATAATATCCCCACCAATGATCTCGTAAGCCCTCAAGGCTATGAGTAGATCATCGGTTATCTGCCAAGCGCCACTGGCGTTCATGCGGGTTTTCCGGTGCCTATAGCGTCAATATCCTGACGTGTTTTGGCGAATAGAGGGGCAAGGTCCGCCATCTCGAGCGGGCCACCTTTGGCCTTGCGCAGATCGATGTAGGCTTGTTCTGTGATGTTGTAGTTGGCTAGGGCCACGAAACCGGCATCGATGATTTTGAGGGCCAGGACGATCTCTTCGGGATTCATAGGCGATATTCTCCACGCTCAGGACGGGGGCGGACAGCATTGATGCCGATGCCAATTGCCGCCCAACCAAATAGAGCACCGACCCAAGGATTGATTAGTACGCCAGTGATAACTCCAAAAAACAAAGCTGGCACCAATACAAAAACTGCACCAATTACGATCATTTGAAATCGGCTGGGCTCCGGCTCTTTCATTGGGCAACCTCCATAAATGCATTGATTCGTTCGCCAAGGATTCGCGAGTAATCACTCATTGCGCCGCATTGACGATCAAGCCGGTCGCGCTCCTCCTCGAGCAGTTGTCGATAGCTTTCTGTCTCAAAAAAGGCAATCAGCTTCTTCAGCTTTTCATCCAGTTCGGCCTTTTCTTGAACAACGCGCAGCTGGAAAGTAGGCGTTTCTGTCATGGCGTAGTCTCCGGGATCATGGCAAGAACGGCGCTGAGGATTGTGTGAATCTGCGCTGGAGCATCCTTAGGGTTAACCGTGGGATCGCCTAGCCTGACCTTATCAGCGAGCGCATAGGCTTGATCCAGCTTACCTTTGGCCATCAGGGCCTGTTCAGTCGTGATCGTGCCTGACAGCTCGGCAGAGCGTACTGAGAGGGCTGCAGCATCAATGGAACTGATCGCTTGTCCTAGAGCATCGGCAGGGCTTTGAGCGGGGGGAGGAGTCACGCAGCCGGTCAGCAGCAGGGTTAGGCAGATGCCCCAAAACAGGTATTCGATCCGGCGGTTGTCGATGAGTCGGTTCATTCGGGTTTACCTATTTGATGGGTAGCCATGATTCTACCAAAGACAGCAGCTATACCTCCTATGGCGGCGCCCGAAGCGGTCAGAAACTCAGCCAGCGTCTTTTGGTCATCGGGGGTCACCTCATAGCCATAGAGACCCGCTACCCCTGCACCAAGCGCTACGAGACCGCCCCAGATGGCTCGACTGAGATACCAGCATTTCCATTCGCTCATGGCCGGCGCCCCACCCTTGCCTCAATAAGACCTTTTAAATCTTCGATTCGATCACGGACATTGGACATAGCGCCAGTCAATTGTTTTTCACTACGGTCAGAGGCATCGTCTATTGAATCCTTCAGTACATCGACCTTGGCTTCAATAGTGTTCAAGCGACCATCAAAACGCCGGATTTCCTCGATATCGGTGCGTAATTTGAACTGATCCTCTTCGTATTCGTCACGCGACACAGCCTGTTCAGCAATCATACGCTTGCCTACGAAAATCAGGAAAGTGCCCACTACTCCCAGGGAGGAGAGAACACTAGCCAATGTCCCCCACCAATTGATGCCATCCATCCCAATTTTTTCCTATTTTTAGTTTTTGGCTGGCCAGGTATAAAACCCGTACACAGGGTTTTGCCATGATTAGACAGGCCAATATCTGACAAACTTCACCCGTTACCAAGGCAATTGGGTAAACATAATAAAACGGGCCATCATGGCTATAAGCCCAAGCACCCATGCCATGAGCAAGGATGTTCCAACCGCAGATCGCTGCAATCGCTTGGGATGCCGGGCCACAGCATAGGGCAATGGCGGAAATCAGGTAACTTAGCTCTACCACGGCCAGGAACCAGTACCAAATTACAGTATCAGGCAGATTGACCGGGAAGAGATACTGGAGGAACAGGGGGAGAACGAGCAAATACAGGGCGGAGACGGCAGTGAGTGCCAGCATCTTGGGCTGGCGGATGTTCAGAATGGCGGCGATGAGAAGCAGAACGCCGTATATCTGTTGTTGTAAATCCACTACTTCCCCTTTGGCTTAGAGGGTTTTGACTTGTTTTTGGTCGGCTGCCTGCCGCCTCCAGCTGCATAAATCATGTTTCATCCTCAGTAAAAAGGCCGATCACCAGACCGGCATGCCTAAAGAAGCCAAGACCTCGTAGCTGAGGCCATTTTAGATTGTTCGTCAGATACTTGCAATTCACGGCTTAGCTATATGCAGATTGGCTTTTTCATAAGCCTCAACACCATCCAACGGGTAAAGCGCCCTGCCTTGGCCACGCTGAATGTAGGGTGGAACCCTGCCAGCACGGCGGAGATTGGACAAATAATCTTTGCTCAACTTCCACCGCTCAGCAAGCTCCGCCTCAGTGAGGAACTTCGGACTGTCGGACGTATTCAACAATTGCCTCGCTAAATCCATCGATACGCGTCCATGCCCCATAACCCACACCTTTTTTTTCACAAGCCACGTTGATCATGTAGTTTTTACTGCCTTGCGGCGCATCCACACGATCATGACTTTGCTCGTCGGTGAGCACGATCAAACGATCGAAATCCTCCACATGCGCTAACAGGTCGTGAATCGCTTGACCTAAATAAGTCCCGCCATGCGGCTGAGATTGGATAATCCCATCACATAAAGGCAATCCAGCCCATGCAGGCACTTCGACCAATTTGTGCGAGAAAGTGAACACGCGTGTTTGTGCAATTCCCGCAATCAGCGCACCCAGAGCGGCAGCCGCATCCATCCGGGTCAAATCCGACCTCACCGACAATTTGCCATCCATCGAGCCTGACACATCAATTAGCAACACCGTTTTGCCGGGCAGGCGCTCCATATTGCCCAGAGAGGCCAGCAGCGCCGCATTGATCGACTGCGCGAACGAAGGAGCTGCACGTACCGCAGCGATGAAGCGAAACGGCAAGGCTTTGGACTTTGCGGCCCCTTCCAGTAAAGCGACTTCGACCAAGGCGCGATCGACATCAGCTTGCTCCATATTCCGCAGATTGCGCAGTAACGCCATATAGCCGAGTTTCTTTTCGGCCAGCAGCCGGGTGAACGTTTCTTTCTTGTCCGCGCCACCTGATAGGGCGACCTCCCAAGTATCGGGCGCAGCCAGAGTGCCTTCGACCAATTGTTTCCAAATGGCTGCTTGTGTTTCGTCCTTCGGTTTGGCGTGGGTCAGGAATAATACGTCACGCAATTTCACCGCATTGTCGCGGTTGTATTTCGCCAGTGCGTAGGCATCGAATTTACGGAACGCACGCGCCAATCCAATTTTGACCTGTTTGGATAGCGGGGTTTTCCCGTTGCGCCAGTACAGCGAGAGGAATTCGGCCAATTCGTCAGCACGCTGAATCACTTGCTCAATCGTTTGACCGACCACACGGCCGCCTTTCTTGGCCATCGCTACGGCGAGCAGCAAAGGCGCGTGGCGCAGTTTGAACTTCGTGCGGGCCTCGATAGCGATCTCGGAGATCTCATGCGCGGTGAGCTGTTCTACGATATTCTGGATGCGGTCAGCGATTGACTCGCCATTTTCGTAGAAGGAATCTTCCCACAGAAGGCACGCCATGACGGAACGACGGAGTTGTTGAATAGGAGTCAAGTGCGCAGCGGGTGCGCCTTCGGCGGTTTTCAGGGTGTTTACATTCTTAACGTTGGTACGCATAGCAAGTCCTCGGTTGAGGGCTCATAGTGGGGGAATAAGCGATCAGGCTCATTTCATAGCAAGAAGGATTCCTGATCTTCACCACCCAAATTATGAGCCGGGAACAAACTGGCACCGTGTATACGTGCGCTGTCTTTCGACCCGCTTCCGCTCCCCCAAGAAGTAACGGTTAACCATTCACCACGGCAAATCTAAAACTGTGCAGGGAACAAGCGCTAAGACCTAAAGTGCTCTACCAACTGAGCTACGCGGAGTCTTTAAACCACGCGGATGGATTCGAACCACCGACCACTCGATTACAAGTCGAAGAAGTTCTTAACTACGCCACTGCTGAAACCATATTACAACAGAATCCAACAAAGTCAAACTATTTAAACCATCACCAACTTATTCGCCAGCCTCACATTCTCAGCCCGTATGCCTTTCTGGATGGGCCGATACCATTTGGCTATCTGTAGCTTGAGCTGGAAGGCGGTCATGGATTGGCCCATTTCAAATAATCCGATGGTTTGATGTATCCTAACTGGCAGGCATTATTCGCGGACCTTGATAAGACATTTCTATTTTCTTTAATGCCTCGCGAGAATTACAGTTTGTGCACGCCATCCGTTCTCTTGGCTGACAGAGGCCGTGCTCCATATTCATATTTTGCAAATGCTGCATAACAATATGGAACATCTGTGCATCAGAAGAAACTGCTGGATTTATTTGATGAGCGCGCTCATTCCAAGCACTGGCAAACCTCTTAATATCGTCGGCCTTAACCAAAATCCTATCCAGGAAGCAGCCTTCCATATGGACTGGTGGACGCATATCGCAGAATGGGCAATCTTTTAATTCAATCATTTCAAACTCCGATACCAGGCCAATGATTCATCCCTGTCAAATCGCTTTTCGCCTTTGGCATTCAGGGTGAATCGTGGGCCTTTGCCCAACTGAATCTGTTTGACCACCCAGGAGTGCGAGCGATTGACCAGATCGCACAAGCCTTTGATGCCCATCTTGCCATCCTGTCCCGCAATCATGCCGGTGGATGGGCTGATGATTGGCGTCCAGCCTTCGCCGCCTTGACCTGTCGGAATCTGATTGATCTTTCCACCCTTGGCCAGAAAGGCTTGCACCTGTTGTTCAATGGAATCCGAGTCAACCGGCGCTTTTAGTTTCTTGTCGCTGTAGGTTCTGTGTTCGATCATTGATCAATCTGCGCAGTCTTCAAAATAACTTTATCAGTTGTAGTTTCAACGCCAATAATGCCAATACTGGAGCTAGCTCCATATTCAGAAACCCAAACTGGCGTCATTTTAGTCATAGTAAAATCACCACCTTTATAGCCTGTATAAGTGTGGCCAATGGCATCTTTAATATCTTTGATAAACTGATCGACAGTTTTAACGCCATCACTCCTATCAATAGCAATATATCGATAATAGCCACGATAACTCATAAAACTATACGGCGCATATCCTATGTCAAATTCAACAGGCAGCGCATGATCGAATCCTTCCATCCACGCCAGTAATTCGCCCAATGTCATTTGGCCCGCTTCAGCACACATAGCATCGGTTTCTTGATTAACTTTCGCACCAATCAATTCCATGAACTGATCTTGTTTCATGCCAATCTCCAGCGCTTAGATTTCTCTTTAACCACTTCATAAGTATGATCAGGGTGTTCCGGCAACCAAACCTTTTCTAACAGATTCCTGCGAAATACATAATCGCTTGTTAAAAACCCCTTCGTCTCTATCAGCACAAATGTTCCATCATGCTCATGCGTTCTGAAATCAATTTTGTGCTTTATCGAATAAATCACTTTTCCATGCGCATTGTAAATAGGCATTTCTACGGAGAATTGTCGTTCCCAGTCAGCAATCTCTCCGGCCTTCTTGCGAATGTCTAGCTCATAAGCCATCGAGGCTTCGAGCTTGCTTGGATAGTTATATCCGCCATAATTTGTCTTGATGGCTTTGTATTTATTAATCTTGCGTTCGATATACATTATTCTTTCTTGCCATTTGGATAGGCGTTTTTAATTAGCTGTGTTGGCTCGAATTTATCATCAACTTTTTGCCACGCCCAATTGGCTATTTGTTCATGACTGCCAAAATGATATTCAGAATTGCAACGGCAGCAGTATAGATAATGTATTGGCCGCTTATACACTAATGGCTTTCTACCACAACAACGACCTTTCTCATCAATCACTTCATCGCCCGCCGATTAGCCCTGTTGACCGATTCAGCCACCCGATCCTGCCGGCGCTTCTCCAGCGCTTTGTTAGTGCAGACCTCACAGAGCCATGAATCCTCAGCCTGAATTCTGAAGCGCTGCCCGCATCCTGGCGTCATGCATTCGCGGTATTGGATTTGTGGATCGATATTTGCCATTGCAAACTGATCAATATATACATTTGGTTGTGCATCAGGAAGCTGTACCTCACGAAATAATGGTCCATTGGTAAATCCGCAAGCCATAAAAGATTCGTTGGCCTCCACGATTCTTTTCGTAACGATATAAGTATTCCAGTTTATTCTGTCATCAAAGCCATAGGGCTCTACTTTCATTTCAATCGTAACTGGCATATCAGGAAAAGTCCGTTGATCCCTTTCCTGTATAAGCAGACGCAAATGCTCGAATGATTCAACGTCTATAACTGTTGCCATGGATTCATCAAGCCCACCACGATGCCATCTGAATTTAGTCATTATCCACCCCGGCGATTAGCGTATTGTTCGTAGCCTGCGCTGAATGTAAGTAATCTAGAATTCGAGCATGGTTGCATGACGCAATTCAGGACTACATTCATCCTTTCTTAAATATTTACTGGAATCGCGAATAGCGTCCATTTTATCCCAAAATTCTTTTGAACAAAATTCATCAACAAACCATTGCGGCAATGGATTCCCTTTACCACCACCTGTGAAAATTATTGCATTCATGATTGAGCCTCCGGGTAGAGTTCGTAATATTCGGGTACGCGCAATTTAATTGCATTCGTATCACAGTAGGCATAAATCCAGGTAATCAATTCGGTCATTTGCGCTTTCTTGAGTTTACGAGTAGAAATATTCAGGATCACAACCGATTGGCCATCAAGGCTTGGCACAACTTTGCCCGGCGACAATCCGGCTTCGCGGCACCACGCATCAGTGAATAAACGTTTCCAGCCTTCGCAATCCAATTTCTGTCCGGCCCATTGTTTCTGTTTTGCAACATCACCGCAAATTGCATGGAGCAACGCATTCTGATCAAGCGACCGAATCTGCTCTACTTTCTCGGCGCGCTGCTGGTCGATCATGGCATCGTCTTTCCAATTTCTGCGGCGGCCCTGACGATGGCGCGGCATGTAGTTTCATACCAATCGCCATTTGTGTCTTCCACCACCATAGACTTGAAGGAGGATGCTCCCGGCGATAAAACACTGACTAGACCAGCCTCTGGATCGAATGAGATATCGATATTCAGTTTCACGGCCAGCCGCAGCGCATCGCCATCGTCTGTGAGTGGGCTCCATGCTCGTTCAGCCCCCACCTGAAGCTGAAAGCTGGTGAAGTTTTGTGGCCATTTAATCCCAGCCGCCTTTGCAGCCAATGCCAACAGTTCGCTATCGTTCATTCTTCCACCACCGGTACGTCTTGCCAGTCGGTCCACTGATGCGAACAAAGCATTAGTCCATTATCAGTGTCGACCCACTTAGGCTCAATTTCTACATTTTTCCGATACTGCAGCGCTTTTACCTCCGTGGCCAGCGTCATTTCACACCCTTTGATTGGGACGTTTTCAATCCGCTTAACCCACCTGAAATCAATGTCTGCGATCATAGTGCTCTCTCTGCTCGGGCTTGGTCGGTCATTTCAACGCATCATAAAGTTTGTTAGTCAACTCACGACGAATCCGTGCTTCAGCAACGAAGGTTTGGCAGTCGGGTGTTTGCGGATCTACCGCAATAACGCCCTTGAGCATCCTGATCGCATTCAGCAACGCCTGTGCATCGTCTTCACGAATATCGCGGTCAAATGCTACGACTACGGAGTTGTATCTATCGGTCATCGCTCTCTCCCAATGGGTGACGGCTGAATTATTTCTACTCCGCCCTGCCTGCAATCTCGCGCAATTCATCGGCGCCGCCCCAAGCTAATTCCATCTCGCCATTCATACCACCAATGCCAAATAATATTCCGCTCATATCGTTTGTGCATGAAAGAGTTGCATCATGCTTGTCCAGCAGATCGGCAAGCTCTCGCAAAAACGCTTTCATCTCTGGACTCATTTCCTCTCCACCCTCGCCAGATACTCATCCACAATACGCCGCAGATGCTCGCTTACTGTTAGGCCGGACTTCTCTGCGATCTTTCGCAAAGCTTTGTCCTGCGGTTCGGTTAGGTACACGTTACGTTTGCAATAGTTCATGGGTTTACATTAACCCTGCTGGGGTTCTTTGTCAAGCTAATCCGTGCAGGCACAATCTATGGATTCGCCAGAATCAGGGATAGAGAAATCAAAGGCCGTTTGATCCAATACTGACGATTTGAAAGCTTCGTATGTCCAACCATCATTCCTGAATCGTTGGCCTGTCCGCTTTTCCTGGGCAATCCACCAGTCTACGGCGGAAGGATTTTCTCTGATGGATCGCATAATTTTCAGAGGGTGCTTTTTCCAGCAAATATCACAATTCCCTAGATCAGAATCAATGCCCAAATCAAATGGCTGTTCTTTCCAAAACTCATTCACTCTCTCTTTGGTGATTCCATCCAAATACATAGGGAAATAACTTTCCCATCGTTCCGTACGCGCATTGTTAGCCGCCATGCCATTATGATAACGTCTCGGCTCATCATAACGAATACCCACAACGGCATCCCAACGATCATAGCCACGTTCACGCATAAACCAAGCGGCCGCTTTTGTTTTCAGATAAGCAGAACACATTTTGTTAGAATGATTGGGCAGGATAGGCATCAAACCCTTCGAAGCACGTAACGCATCGTAATAAGCCATCATGCATTCAAACGGCTCGCCCTTCCTGGCAGCTGTTTCAAAATTGACTATCTTATATCGTGGCAAATCATCGCGGCCGAATATCCTACAGTATTCTAGATAGATAACATTGATACCCCAATTTCTATTACATTCATCTACAAAGATTAATGTTTCCTCCCGCTCTTTTCCCGTATTCTCGAAAAGAATGTATACATCTTCTGGTAATTTTCCATTATGAGCATTTAGAACTCTTTTAAGCATATAGCCAGATGACCTGCCACCACTGAACCCAATTTGCGCAGGACCATCAATGAAATAAGGATTTCTCTGTTTGCAAATAATATCCACCATTACTCATTCTCCGGTGTTATGGCGGCGCGTTTAGCAATAAATGAGATGCCATCTTTTTCAGGAACACATAGGATTACTTCCCAGCCATCATTGCCATGACAATTCAATTCATGGATTACATCATATCTTTCTAAATTATATTGAGAAATAAAGATATTTTTATACTGCCATTTCATCTGATGAACTATCCTCATCCACGCTTTCTGTGCAGCAAAAACAATAAATACAAATGGGGAATAGAAATTCATACGTCCCGCATTCAGAATGTCGATTAAACGCGCCACAGCAAGCGCAATCTATTCCGACTGAATCTCCAAAATTCATCATATTCTCCAAAATATCCGGCATTTCCATTTTTGCGCTGAAGCATATTTCTGGTTTCCATGCATTGCGATTTTGACCTCAACACCTTCCAGCGGCCGATCGATCTCAATGCTCGGCCCCTCTTGGCTAGTCACAGTCCTGAGCACCTGATAATCCTCCAGAGCTAATCGCATGGTGGCGATATAAATCTCGTGGTTGTGCCGAAGGTGATGGGCGTTGGCGGAGAATTTGTTGGTCATTATTTAGATAGCCCGGCTCTATAAAAACATCTATCGATTAAATACCAAAATATCCTTGCCTCATCTGTGGTATATCCATATGACTTCGCCAGATTAATAAACTCAACAACATCCTTTGCCTCATCGTGAAAGCTTAATATTTTATCGGCGAAATCAGAAAACATTGCATCGACATTCACAGTTCGCGCTCCAACTGTATTGATACTTTGTGCTTTTCGTACTGTTCAATATTCTGCCGCAGGCCGAAAGAACCATTCTCTAAGCTTTTAATCCAATTGTTGATTTTATCGCACCTGCGTTTCGCATCATTCATAATATCTATCTTGAGCATTTCCAATGTGTGTATTTGTGTGTTCGTTGCTGATATGCAAAGCAATGTTCTAACTTCAATAGATTGCTCATTATGAATATCTTTGGCCTTTTGATGTAATTCTTTGTCCATTACAGTTCACGCTCCAGCCGGGGTGGGGTTAGTCTCAGTAAGCTTCGGAATGATCTCAGGTGCGTATTCTTTGATGAATCTGATTAAATCATGCTCATCAAACTTGAGGCGAGCGATGTTTCGACTGCCGCCCCACGCCTTCGGACCGGCGAGCCTGAAGGCGTGACCGGCTCCCACAACGCCGAGCACTGCCAATTTATCCCCTTCGGCATTTATTTCCACATCGAGCTGAAACATTATTTTCTCTTCACTCATTTCACACCCCTTGTTGGTTGGGCCTTAAAGCTCATGTTTTATTTCATGTTCAACGACATAATACTTGTGCCAGAAAACATCTTCCCACTCGCCGGACTCTTTCAGGATCAGATCAATCACTAAGTCGCCGGAATAGTTGCCGCCGAGAATATATTCATCAACGCATTCCTTGATCAGCGAAACATCGTCAACGCCGCCGGGAGCGCTAATATCTAGGCCACCGATAAGCCCAGCAATGACAATCGAGTATTCGCCCTCCTGAACATCACAGCCGGCTTCGATGCAGACAGATATGCCGACATGGTTAATCGATCGATCTTCGAGCCGAGCCTTGACGGTGTTGATGTTCATTTCAAGCTCCTGTGGGTTCGGTCAAAAGGGTTAAGAGTGATAATCAACCGTGACAACAATCCAATCAGGCTGAGGCGTAATTTTCGCTTTGTATTCATCGGAGTAGCGATCCAGCTTTGCGTTGAACTCTTTCACGGCGCCACCAAAGGTTCCATCCCACGTTGATTTAACATGGTTAACGCCATTCCAAAAATCATCTTGGGCCATAAATGTTGCCTCCATGCCGCTATCATCATATTTTGGCCCCGCAAATATAATTCGGCTGCATTCGTAATCGTCAGCCATTTTGACGAATTCCATGATATCGCCTGACAGTTGTTCGCCCGAATGATCGAAGAGCGGGCAAACATCCAAACCGGAATCAGGAAAATAATCGCGCCATAGCGCATCCACTGCCGGAATCTATGTAGCTGGCTGCAACCTTTCTTTGCCGGCAACAACGCCACTAACTGTAACGTTCATATCGACCAGAAGCTTATGGAATGCGTCGAGCCGATCTTTGCCCAGCGAATGCCTGAGCTTGCGGCCAGACCATCGCCCACCAATTACCCAATAATCCCAGAACGCATAACCACTGTAATCTTCGTCGCCTTTTGTGTTCTCGGAAAACGGCGCCATGATTTGCTCAATGGCTGCATTAACATCTTCGACATTCGGCATAACAATTTCACAGGTGTAGTGCATTTAAAGTTTCCTCTGAGTAATAATGTTACGAATGGTAGCAAGCTCTTTAGCTGTACATAGTTTGATAAATTCGCAGACTTTTGCAAAGGTGAGCTTCTCCTTGCCTGCCATAATTTCTCGTCCAATTTCAAACTCTCTGGCCTGATCCAAGTTAATCCACGTGCCTACCAATTCTTCGATCCATCCAGAGCGGGGCGGCCAATCAATCCCCAATGCTTGTATTTGATGCCTTGTCCAACTTCCTTTTTTTGTTCGGTGTTTGAATAAGTACTCTCGTGTTACTTCGACCTTTTGATTGTCCACTGCTTAACCTCATAAACCTTCGATGTCGTATCCCGAGGCAAGACTTCGCCTAGAGAGGTTTGCACCCCTTCAGGCGAAGCAGCCCATAAACCTTTCGAGGGGTCTGTAGAGCCACTCTGGTCCGCATCCACGCCGGTATGCAGATTGGAGACTTGTTTTAGATGCCTGGCGCACCCGTTGTAGACAGGCTCTCCACGCCTTAGCCGGCCCTGCGCCCAAGGGTTTCCCCAATCTAAGCGCACTGCACTGCTAAGACCTTTGCCACCTGCTGGGCTGTATACGATCCCGGTAGCCCATTACCTCGAAAAGCCCGGTTCTATACCCGCAGATCGAGGTTTCACGGCTGACTGCTCGGAGAAGTCATTGAAGTGCTCTGGCTGCACACCGTTAGGTATGTTCCAGAAGTTCATTGCGGGATTTACAGAGGAAGGAGAACTAAGTAGAATCTCTTCATCGTTCCAGCCCCGCAAGAGCTTATGGAACGTCAGGCCCCGTGGATACGTTCCTGGGGCCTTTCTATTTCAGGGCTCAGCTTATCAAACCTTGCGGCGCCTGACCATCGTGTTTTCACCAACAATTAGGAAAATAACCATTTCCTCTATGGAAACAGTGGATGTTCAAATTATTTGAATGAAGTCGTTCGAAAACTCTCAACAAGATTGTAGTTGCGTACTCGTGGTACAGAGGCTATAGTTATCTCAACAACAGCGTACTGAGGAAGTCATCATGGCCACCATCCAGCAGCTTTGCGATTTTATCCGTGCCCATGGTCACCAAGCGCAACCCACAGCTGAAGATGATATTGCTGCCACTTGTGTTGTCGTCTATCGCAATGGGCAAAGTGATGTAGTGATAGAACGGATATACCCAACACTGCGTGATGTTCGCAATTGGTTAGGATATTGAGACTGTATCATGCCCGACAAAACCATCAAACAACGCAAGGCAAGGCTCCTGGAACGCGATAGGAGCCTTGCCTTCATTCCGGTGCAGGTCAGGGTGCCTAAAGCTCGTAGAGAGGAGCTGATAGCGCTCTGCAAGGAATGGCGCAGACAGATATTGGCCAAACGAGAGGCTGATGCATTCTATTTGCCTTAACTAGCGGGGAGGCTAAGGAAAGGCAGGTTGTGGTAAAATGGCTGACCGGATTAAGCCGGCCATTGAACCCACAGAGGAAGACGCAATGAGAGACGAAACCGCTGTTGAATCTGAAGTCCAAGCCAAGAACCTGAACGCTCCCCGCCTGAATCCCGCTCTCATCGACGCTACGATCGTCGGAGAGTATTACCATGTATTCCCAGGCTCAACCACTACCGTATGCCTGTTATCGCTCAAAAACGGTTACAGCGTGGTTGGTGAGAGTGCCTGCGCGTCTCCCGAGAACTTCGACATGGAGCTAGGCCGGAAGATTGCCTGGGACAATGCCCGCAACAAGATTTGGGCATTGGAAGGGTATCTGTTACGTCAGAAGTTGTACGAAGACAAATTGTTCGTATAATGGCTTGTCCAGCCCCGTCGTGATGGGTGGGGAGGGATGCGATGATGAATAAGGCAAAGGATTCGTTATTCGAATTCCATAACGCTCGTAGCTCAGTGCGAGTTTGCCGAATAGATTGGCCATCGCGCAAAGCCTGCCGCCCTGCCTGACTCTCAAGTACTGTTTGGGATAGGGGCGGTGGGCTTAGCACCGTCGCCGGACGTTAAACGAAACCTCCCACCTCTAAGCATCGCGGGAGTTCTGGCGTGAAGCATGCTCCGTTAGGAGGGGTAAGGCGCGCTGGAGCCAATTTCGTTGCCGGACGTAAACCGGCGAACCTATGCCGGATTCCCAAGCCTGGTGATAAGCGCTCCTGAGTGCTTCCTCGGATAGCCAACGCAGCGGGACCGGCTATTTTCTCTCTCGCCGCGCACCGAAAATCTATTATTAATTAACCAGTTATTAATAATTTAGGCAGAAATCCGCGCAGGTGATGCGCGACCGTTAACTTATGTATAGGAAGTTTAGGCAAGTTATCGAAAAACACTAAACTCCATAACCTTGCTATAAATCCTTGAAGATCATCCATAATAGTAATAGCCAGGCAACACCCGCTATGCTGATGATGCTTATCACGTCCATCGCGGTATCTGGAACACGTTTCCACCCTCCCAGAACGTCCTGCAGCCACACTGATGGCACGCCTTGAACCAGAAGCCCTTGATCTCCTTGTCGACCATCTGGGCCTTAGTTTGGTTGGTTAGGCAGCGGTAACAGAGCCAGGATTCAGCAGACATCTTCGTATAGATCATATTTCAGACAAAGTTGATGAATAGCAGGGATTGCCCTAAATACAACAAACTCACCGCACTGAATTTGTGCAGCCTTAATATATCGTTCGCCCGGATAAACGCACCATCGATTACGGCGCGCAAGAACGATCGATTTTCTCTCTGTAAAAGTCAATTCACTAGGCATTATTTCACTATTTAAAAGCCAGTCGGCTGCATCACAACCATATTTCTTGCGGGCAATTGGCTCAGTTTTGGAAAGTATTCTACACATATAAAGCCCTCTAAATGTCGATTACAGTCGTTCATATTGCACAACAACGGTGCGCTTCAGCCCCATCTTCCTGAGTAACTTATCACTCGGTACGGCTTTCTCGCCCTCCTTGAGCCGCCACAGATAAGCATGGTCGACCTGCAACACTCTAGCTGCAGCCCTGACACTACCATGATGCTCGATCAGCTCCTGTATGCGGTCCTCTAGCCTGATTCTGACCATTTTAAGGCTTACCCTCTCTATCCTACTGTTTTGAATAGATCGTTGATTCTAGGCTTGCGCAAGCGCTATACGACGAGTGATTTTGACCGGCCCCTTGCAAGGTGAATTCTTGTCGTCGCTCCGCCGCACAATTCCGCAGACTTGGCAGGACTCGAGAGTGGTCAGCGTGAATTTGACCATGCACCATTTGTGGCCATTGGATTCGGCATGAACTTCTCCGATTTCTGGCTTAATCCTTTTCATGCGTTTAAACCTCCTCAGCGGGCTTTGGGGCGATGATCTGGGGTTCGCCCACCATCAGGGCTATCTCGCGGCCTTTGCGGTATACGCCACCAATGGCGTAGCTCTCTACACCCTTCACAAGGAATTCCTGGCCATCAATTTCAACCGAGCGTCCGATTAGATCCAGCCCCATTGCATCCCGATCGGCATAGTCACGATTGTTTCGAGTGGCATAGACCGGATTGCCCCTCACCGAGAATTTGCCTTCGGACTTGTAGATGTAATCCGGGTGCATTATTCCCCCTCCCTCTTTGCCAGCATGTCATTAACAATATCAACGAGGTTTTTGTAGGCGTAATCTGCATTGGCGCCCTCCAAGCCTTGATATAGCGATGCGGCTATTCTAAATAGCTCCAGCTCTTCGTCGGTCATACCTCCCCCTTGTCGATGGTCGCGGGCTGACATTCAATGCAGTCTTGCACAAAACCATAACCACCGTGTTTGTTGCACTTATAGATACCACCACGCAATGTCAGAGCAGCAGTCCAGTATTGGGTGAGGGCTTCGGCGATCATTTCAGCAATTTTATTGGCCTCAGCCACCTCTGTCCGCAAGCATGGCTCTGGATTAATAGCTGCTATTAGGGCGCCATTGGCATCAATAATTCCAAGAAACCGTTGTCGAAACGGCGGCTTATACAAATCCAGTGCGCGTTGTTTCAGTTCTTCGGTCATGATGGCTCCTCGGTGGGCGGCTCTGTGATTTTATATCCATAGCCTTCCAGCAATGTGATTGCAGCCAGTAATTTCAGGTTTTTAGAGTAATTAAGCCCGTCGCACCATTCGCATATTTCTTTAAACCGAGTCTTTCCAATATTGGGGATCTTCAGGAGATTGTAGGGCTGATTATACGATGCCTCTTTCACTTCCTCCTTGCTTTTAAAACCGGCCAGTAAAAGCGCATTGGCTGATGCAACACTGAGACCTTTATACCAATCCACCTTGTCGTGCGCCATGCTATTGCTCCTATTCCCAATCAAAAATACTGGTTACTGGTGTTGCGTCATCTTCAGTTAGATCATCCACGCAGCACCTCCATCACAAACGATCCGAACCAAAGCCATAGGGCTAATAGGTAGGAGGTGATCATGGTCTTTTCTCCTTATAGGTACGCACTTTTGGAATCCATTTCGGACAATATTGGTTGTGGAGTGCTGCACATTCGTTTTGCACGTCGATAATATCTCTGCGCAGCTTCGTATCTTTAGCAGAAATAAAATCCCAGAATACCAGCCACCCGCTAAGCAGATAAACACATATGCGAACTTGTATAAGTTCAAAAATTAGAATCATGGCTTTGTCCTTGATAGATAGTTATCACGCATGGCCTTCCACATTTCACGAACAATTGAATGCCTGCCTGCAGGTCGTGGCGCTTCTGCAGCAATTAAGCAAAGTTCATCATCAAGATTATATGGCGCCAGCCACATGCCTTCAGGAGCTTTGCTTAGCAGGCGCTCGGCCATGAGCTCGTTATTGCGCTCTAGTGCGGCTATTCGATATTCGTAATCTGCGCAAATTTCCTGAATTGCTCCCCAATCAATAATAGTCACTGGCCTTTCGAGAATATCATCGTACACGTCTTTTACATGGACACTTATCTTGGAGAATAAATGTAATGGCTCGGTCATGATTTATCTCCAAGAATTAGCCATCGCGCATCAATATTTGGCATAGCCTTTAATACTTTAGAAAGCGTCTCAAACGATGGCGATCTATTATCTGAGCGCATATGACTAATGGCTGATTGCTCCATGCCGGTAGCTTTGGCAAGATCCATAGAAGTAATACCAGTAACACTCATGGCAATGATTAATCGCTCTCCGAAAGTCATGGCTTATCGACCAAAATACCAAGCGTCCTTAAAGAAGGTGCCTGTATAGCAATTTCAGCCTGCAAGCGAGCTTTGAAGGCTTGATAACGGGCTTCTTCTTCAGGAATAAACCCATTGCGACAATCAATCATATTATGTGCTTTAAACCATTCTTTGTAGTCCATCACTTATTCCTCAGCGCGGGGTGTTTGTCGGCCTTAAACTTTCCATCGGTTAGCTCTTGGATTAATAGCTGGCTGATATAAGGAACATCAGCGCCCCATTTATAGATAGCCTGATGACTGATTCCTAAAGCCCTGGCCGTCTCCATCTTGCCACCGAAATGTTTGAATACCTCTTTAGACTTCATGGTTATTCCTCGTTTGTATGCACTGATTCTAAACGATGAAAATATTTTCCGCAAGCACCTTGCGCATAGCCGTTGCATGATATAGGATTGCTTCCATGGCAACCACAACCGAGGGCGCAGGAATGAACTCCACCGAAATTCTAACCGTCTGTCTAAACGAGATGTTTGCACCCATGCTGAATAAGTCAACGCCTACGTTTTACCAGAGAGAGCCGGAGCGGCCGGTGAATCCACCGGAGCCAAAAGAGGCCAATCTCGATATGGCTGAACGCAGATTGCGGGAGAGCCTGAAACAGTTGCAAACCTCTCCCTACTGGGATGACTTCGTACAAATCCTGTTCGATGAAATCACCGATGACGAAGCTGATCAAGTGGCTATCAATCTGGTGCAAGGACGAATCTCCAATCTCAGCCCGGTTAGTTTCGTGATGAACGCGGTCAGAGAGCGTGCGTATCGCGTCTGCGCCGAGCGTTTTATCAAGGAGCTTTGCGAATGAGCTTCGATAAACTAAAGGATGCCGAATGGGAATCAACACCTGTTGAAATTGGACCGCTAGCTGGCATGGAAGATATGTTGCTTAACTACAAGTTTACAAATGGATATGTAAGCGCTGACATATTCGATGCAACCATATATGCCGATGGCGATCTTGATGGACAACAGATTTGCAGACGCCTTCGGGCTGCGCTGAACTACTGCAAAGGCATGACGATTGAGGAGATGGAGAATGGGCGTTAATAATGGTGGCCCGGCATTTCCAGTTAATGGATTTATTCAGCCCAATGGCGATTTCACTTGGCCAGAATCTGGATTGACGAAACTGGAATATTTCGCGGCAAAGGCAATGGCCCCGCTCGTTGAGAATGCAACCAAAGGCCATTCATCATACGGCAATGAAATAGAAATCGCCAAACGCGCTTTCGATATTGCGGAAGCCATGTTGGCCGAATCGGAGAAACGCAATGCGCGAGTGGATTGAAGGCTTTATTGTTGCCGCAATTATTGCCGGTGGAATCGGCGCTATGTTGGCGCTTGGGTTGTAATGGAAGACTGGCTGCTCATCGTGGCCGGGTGTTTGGTGTATGTGCTGATTAATGGGGCGTGGTGATGGGCGATATAGCGGACATGATGCTTGAGGGAATTCTGTGCGAAGGATGCGGCGTATATCTGGATGGTGAAGGCTGTGGAGTTCCCAGATATTGCAGAAGCTGCAAGCGCGATCAACGTTGTATATCAAAGCCAGTAAGCGCGGGAAAAGTCGGGCCTATTGCAAAGAATCAATTGCGTCATCTGAAGATGGCGCTGGAGCGCACCGACAAACCCATTGGCATGTATCCTGGTATTTACATTGATGATGCACCGGGACAAATCAGAAAGCTCATTGCGCGCGGATTGCTGGAGGAATATCACCCACATAATCCAGTGCATAAAACACGCGCAACAATTACTGATCTTGGCAGAGCGGCATTAGAGGAAACCAACTAACGTCGAAGGAGTGTGTCATGAATACTGTAGATGTGAAAGTGGATGACGAAGAGTTGGTTAAACAGGGCTATAACTACGCGGCGATGTTGATTGCGAATCGTCGATCAGTAGGTGTAATTCCCTATCCATTAGCGAGCGCTGGCATGGTTGGATACTGTCAAGCGCTCATTGATGCGTGTGTTCAGCAGCAAACCAGCCGCGTTAGATTGTTTACGGAGAAATGAAGTGAGCGAATTGATTGAACAGGAGCAGGAACAATATGGGCCAGCATCGGTGATTCGGCAGGAGGCCAATCCTCTGGCTGGCACTCCGGCATTTATGCTGCAGAGCGCGATAGAGCGCAATGCCAGCCCGGATATGATTGAAAGGCTCGTGGCCATTTATGATCAGTGGGAGGCTAAGGAATCCAGGAAATCCTATATTGGAGCCATGGCAAGGTTTCAGGTTAATGCGCCGCAGGTGCTGAAAGATAAGCATGTCCATTTTACCAATCGTGCGGGCACTGTGACGGAATATTGGCATGCGCGCCTATCAAATATCACCAAGGCCATTGGGCCTATCGCCGGGCCACTCGGATTATCGTATGACTGGAATATACAAGACAGCGTGAATCCCATCGTGGTGACATGCATCGTCTCGCATATTTCCGGCCATGAAAAACAAGTGTCCATGTCAGGACCACCGGATGAATCGGGAGGGAAAAACACGATTCAGGCCAAAAAATCTACCGTGTCCTATCTGCAAAGAACGACACTGCTGGCAGCGTTCGGATTGGCCGAAGAAGATCAGGACGATGACGGCAGAGGTAGCGAACCTGCGCAGAATATTACTATCGAGCAAGCTGCAGAAATCAAGCGCTTGCTGCAAGAAACCGACAGCGATGTAAAGCGCTTCTTGGGCGTGTTCGGCATACAAACCGTCGATACCATGCCCGCCGTTCACTATCAGCGCGCCATTAATATGCTCAACAAGAAAAAGGAGAAAGCGAATGCAGATTCTGCGAATGCCACAAAATAGCGAAGAGTGGTATCAGGCCCGCCTTGGTCGAGTGACTGCTTCGTGTTTCAGCGATGTAATGGCCGGCGGCAAAGGCATTACCCGCAATAAGTATATGATGAGACTAGCGGCTGAGCGGTTAACCGGATTGCGCCAGGACAGTTACAGCAATGCAGCCATGGAAGCCGGCCACGAATTCGAGCCATTGGCACGCGCATCCTACGAGTTTGAACACGATGTAGCCGTTGAGCAAATCGGACTCATTCAATCGGGCGAGTGGATCGCGGCATCACCCGATGGACTTGTCGGTGATAATGGATTGCTCGAACTTAAATGTCCGTATACCACCACGCATATGCAGTATTGGCTGGATGATCGGCTGCCGCCTGAATATCGTCAGCAAGTGCAGGGGCAACTTTGGGTATCCGAACGAGAGTTCTGCGATTTCTGCTCCTATGATGGCCGCCTGAAAACAAAGAACCTGTTTGTTAAACGCGTCTATCGTGACGACAAATTCATATTTGAAATCCAACGCGCGGTTGATGAATTTGTCAAAGAACTGCAAGAGCTAATAACCAACTTTTCTGTGGGGTAATATGAGCAAAGACCTTAATGAATTAATCGTTATCGAGCCTGAAAAGGCGCTGGCCGTATTCACTACTGACAAGGCGTTAGAACCTTATCTGAATCTGGTGAAGGCAGAAATTGACAAACACAAGCCTGACGTTTCCACAAAGAAAGGTCGCGAAGCCATTGCGTCATTAGCCTACAAAGTGGCACAAGTCAAATCTGCCGTAGATAAAATCGGCAAGGAGTTAAAGGATGAACAGAAAAAAATCCCCGACCTTATCGATAGCGCGCGCAACTATGCGAAAACTACCTTGCAAGGTTGGCAGGATGAGGTGCGCAAGCCTCTGACAGAGTGGGAGGCCAAGGAGGAAAAACGTATTTCTGATATTAAAGAAGCTCTTGGCTCTATGGAGGGAATGGCCGCTGAATGTGTTCGCGATTGGCAGACAATGAATATCGCTGACGCGCAGGATTGGTACAAGGATATTGGCCATGCCAGCATGAGCAAGGATGTTTGGCAGGAATTTACCGATGAGGCCGTTTTTACTCAAGAGCGCGCCTTGAACGATATTCGCGGAGCGATCACTCGTCGCCAAGGGTATGACGCTGAACAGGCTGAACTGGCCCGATTCCGCGCTGAACAAGCAGAGCGCGAGGCCAAGGAAGCGGCCGAAGCAGCAATTAAGGCTCAAGCCGAACGGGACGAGCTGATCCGTCAGGAGGCCGCCGGTAAGGCCCAGCGTGAAGCGCAAGCGAAAGCCGAGGCTGAGCGCCAAGCTGAGGCAGATCGTT
>Ga0070706_100000486_pt1 | contig 46746 bp, 47 predicted proteins | sample KBSK5501metaG_FD_65476 | JGI IMG/M metagenome (GOLD analysis project Ga0070706, IMG submission 65476) | Corn, switchgrass and miscanthus rhizosphere microbial communities from Kellogg Biological Station, Michigan, USA - KBS K5-50-1 metaG | ecosystem: Host-associated > Plants > Roots >... | reverse complement strand
TAGTTTTGCAGTCCGACGAACTCGTTCTTTCCGTGAACGATATCGATGTCGCGCAGCGACATCCAAAGCCCATAGATCAACGGAAAAAGACTGAATGTTGCCAGCAGCCCAAGCGTCGGCAGGACAAAGAGATAAGGCGTTAACGGATTCGTCGATTTGGAGGTCGGCGCCATTACTGGATTTTCTTGGGAACACCGGCTTCGTCACCGAGCTTTTCGAGATTGAGAATCGCGTTTTTGGCGCTCTCGCGTCCGGTAGCGGAGAGGATTAACTCGTTCAGGATGTCGTTCTGCAGAACGTTCAGGGCCGGTCGTGCCAAATCAACTGACACCCATTCCGGCGTCGCGTTTAAATCGCTCAACATCGGAGCCAAATAGCCGGTGTATCGGCCATAGTTCACTTTCAGATCGCCAATCGGGCTCAGAAATGATCCGCCCAAACTCTCGAGATAGTGTCGGGTCGTTTCCGGACTCGCCCACCAAAGCAAAAATTTGGCTGCAGCGTCTTTGTTGGGCGCGTTTTCGAACGCGAAAAAGAATTCACCACCTGGACAGATCGCACGGATGGTCCCTTTCGGGAAATAGGTCGTGCCGAACTCGAAGGTCGTGCCTCCCTCAACCAGGCCTTTGAGTTGCCAGTTCCCGGACCACATCATCGCCGCAACGCCAGTCTTAAATAGCTGACCCGCGTCTGTCTTGCCCGGCCAGGAAGATGTCGGCACGAGCCGCTGCTGGGCCAGGCTACGAAAAAAGGTCAGGGCTTGTTCCGCTCCAGCTTTGTTTGGAAGAAACGATTTTCCGTCGTCAGAGATCCATTTCGCATTCGCCTGATACAAGAAATTCGACCAGCGCTGGACCGTGCAATCTAAGACCACGCCCATCCGGCATTCGGGCAATCGCATGACGGCGGCGACTGCCTGCCTGAATTCGTCCCAGCTCCAGATCTCGTTCTCGTTGCTCGGCACATGGACGCCAGCCTTCTCAAAAAGCGCCTTGTTATAAAACAGTCCGTTGGCAGTCGCTTCGATTGGTATCCCGATGATCTTGTTTCCAGAAGTTAAGAACGGACGAAGGCTGGGCAGATAACGCTGAGCCAGTTGCTGGCCTTCGGTGTATTTACCAAGATCGACAGCCTGGCTTGCGTAATTTTGAAGAAGCGAAGTTGTAATCTCTGCAATGTCCGGCGGCTGGCCGCCTGTGACCAAAGTGTTCAGTTTGGCAGTAAGAGAATTCAGCTGAACAATTGAGATATTGAAAGTCGTTCCCGGGTTCTGGCCTTCGTACTCGTGGATGAGTTGTTGAATAGTGCCCTGAGTGCTGGCGTTTGCCAGGAGGACGATGTTCAGGGTTTTTGCGTGCAGAGGAAAAGTTATGAGGAGCGACGTCGCTAGCGCAACGATCAGCGACGAGGCCAGCAGGTGGTAACTCTTGGGTTCAGGTCGCGCGGGAGCGCGAACCCTACCGGTCAAGGGCGTCCGCTGCCATCGTCGGTAGGGTTCGCGCTCCCGCGCGACCTGAACCCCTCGTACGGCATTTGAACGCCAAGACTTCATTTGTCCTGGGCGTCGGCGATGATTCCTTCCGGCAAGTAGGGTCGAAGCGTTCCGCAGAATCCCAGCTTTCGCGCTTCGGTTTCGGGCGGAAATGCGAAGATCGCTGATTGCGAAAGATAGTCGCTCGACGCGCCTCGCAACGAATTAAGATATTTTTCTGTCCGACGAATTGTCGCGGTGGGTCCGGACTCCCAAATTTGTCGCCACTCCGGTTCCTTGGAGCGCATGAGATTTACCGCCCTCTCGTAGAAAGCATGCAGCGCTCCAGCTCCCTCCGATTCTACTCGCTTGCGTAGCGCCACAAAGCCTTCGACTGCCAGGTTCCGTCTGCGAGTCGCCGCTGGCAGATCATTGGCATAGACCGCCCCCTTCGAACTCAACGAAGCAAACTCGAGATACCTTTCTACGCTCTCCAAATACTCATCCGGAAACGACAGCACGGAATCGCCGTGCTCGGGTAACCCTTGGTTTTCCATGACGACGTAGATTTCGAGATGCTTGTCGAGGTTAATCAGCCGATGAATGACTCCAGGAGTGAACCAAACGACCGATCCCTTTCGTAGCGGCGTCTCACGATATCCCTGGCCGCTCAGAGTTTGCACCGCGCCCTCTCCGGACAGGACAAAATAAGCTTCGGTACAAGCAAAATGCATGTGGGCGCTGCCTCCGCAGAGTCCGTCCGGACCGGTCGAATCATAGACTCGAAGATGGGTAACACTGATACCGCCGGGTAACGCTGGGGAATCGATCGTAAGCTGGTCCATAGTTATTCTCCTTCCAAGGATGTTAAAGATGCGTGTACTTCGGATTGCTTCTGGTTAGCGGCAGGGAAACGCGTTCTCCACTCTCGGCTGACCAATAAACAGCGGCAATAGACTCCAGAACTCGGCGGGCGTCCTCCAATGTCACCGGCAGAGGCTCACTCCGGGTCGACGCTTTATGGAAACGCCGGAATTGCCCTTCGTATCCTTCGGCTTGAGGCGTGAACTCCTTCAGCGCATTCAGAATCTGCTCATTCGGCTTCTCTTCCGGAAACGAGAACACCCAAGGCTCGGTCGAATTCGCGTATGGTTTCGTGTTACTCTCCGCACTCACATCGCGAAAGGTAAATCGGTGCCGCGAAATCTGTGCCGCTGAACCGAGCGTAACCGAAATGGTGCCGAGCGATCCATCACTCATCTCCATTGCAATCGCTGCGCAGTCTTCAACCTCTATCGGATTCACCCGCGTCGCGGTTCGAGCAAGGAGAGTTCGGGGCGTGCCGAGGACGTAGAAAATCATGTCTAACGCATGGCTAGCCTGGCTAAGGAGCGCACCGCCTAACTCAGTGGCGCGCTTGCCGCGCCATGGCACCGCGTAGTAGTCAGATGATCGCCACCAGGCGATATCGACATTGAAAACGAAGGCGTCGCCTGTCAGCTGGCGATCAACCAAGAATTTAAGTTTTTGCAGACCATGACCAAAGCGGTACTGGAAAATCGGCATGACCAGCTTGCCGGTCCTGGCGCTGACCTCTTCTAATCGGTCCAGCTCGGCCAGGCTACCGGTGATCGGCTTTTCGCATATCACATCTTTTCCGGCGTCAAGAGCATCAAGGATCTGTTGGAAATGCAGATGAGGGGGAGTACACAGGTCCACCACATCCACATCCGGCCGGCCGAGCACCGCGGAAAAATCGGTTAACGATTCCCGGATACCATATTTTTGGGCAAGCGCTGACCCGCGTTGAGGATCGATATCGCAGACAGCGGCGACCTGGAAGAGTTCTGGAGCGGCTTGATAGCCCTCGACGTGTTGTGCGCCGATCCCTGAACCGACCACAGCGATGCGGAGGGGAGTAGTCATTTTTTTTGCGAGGTCCTACACTACCGTGGTTGCCCGAGAACAGACATTCCTTGCTTTTGGTAAATCATATATGATATATGGTCAAGTCGGTTCAACCAACAAATGCACACTCGCCCCCTCCCCATCCTCATGAACGGCGTTACCGGACGCATGGGACGTAACCAGCATCTGCTTCGATCCATACTCGCAATCCGCCAACAAGGCGGGCTTGCTCTCTCTAACGGCGAGGTGGTACAGCCCGAGCCCATTTTGGCCGGCCGCAATGAAAACCGCGTTCGCGCGTTGGCCGAGGAATTCGGGTTGAATCGGTGGACCACAAATCTCGACTCAGCTCTGGCCGACCCTGATGTCTCTATCTACTTCGATGCTCAGGTTACGAGCGAACGCGCTCCCGCTGTGAAGGCAGCAATCGCAGCCGGTAAACATGTTTATTGCGAAAAACCGGTTGCCGAAGATTTAGCTACGGCGCTTGAACTGAGCCGGTTGGCAACCAAGGCCGCGATCAAAAATGGAGTTGTGCAGGACAAGTTGTTTTTGCCCGGGCTGCGAAAACTCAAGCATCTGATCGAAAGCGGGTTTTTCGGAAAAATCCTATCGGTGCGCGGCGAGTTCGGGTACTGGGTTTTTGAAGGAGATTGGCAACCGGCTCAGCGTCCCTCCTGGAATTACCGTTCAGAAGATGGCGGCGGCATCATTCTCGATATGTTCAGCCATTGGCGTTACGTGCTCGACAATCTTTTCGGGCCGGTACAAAGCGTTTGCGCAATCGGCGCGCGCCACATCCCGGTGCGATACGACGAGAGAGGACATCGGTATGACGCGACAGCAGACGATGCCGCGTATGCACTCTTCCAACTGAAAGACGGTATTGTTGCGCAAATCAATTCCTCCTGGTGTGTGCGCGTCTATCGGGATGAGCTATTCAGCCTTCAAGTGGATGGCGTGAATGGAAGCGCGATTGCGGGGCTGCGGAATTGCAAAGTCCAGCACCGGGTCCAGACGCCCCGGCCGGTCTGGAATCCGGACGTACTGAACACGCACGATTTCTTTGCTGACTGGCGGGAAATACCGGAGAACGAGACATTCGAGAATGGGTTCAAGGCCCAATGGGAGCTGTTTCTCAGGCATGTTTTAGAAGATGCACCGTTTCCTTACACGCTTTTGCAAGGAGCTAAAGGTGTGCAATTGGCGGAAGCAGCGCTTCAATCGTGGAAGGAACGGCGTTGGGTAGATCTAGAGCCGTTATAAGCGTGCCGCGAAGCGACGACAGATCACAGCCGAGGTTTTGGACAGTAGAAATGAAGACCAAGTCAATCAAGCTGCCACTTGGCGACGGAGGTTTAACCACGTACACGCTGCAACCACCAAGAGCTTTCGCTACGGTTTCAAAGTTTAACTGCCGGGTCGCTTATGCCGCGGTGCACGTCGTCGCCGATCCATTGGCGGAAAATGGATTGGGTATTCGGCCTGCGATCGACTGGGACGCGACGTTGCGTTTTCGCGAACATCTATGGTCGTTAGGATTCGGCGTCGCCGAGGCAATGGATACGGCCCAGCGCGGGATGGGGCTCGAATGGACCGCCGCAAAAGAATTGATCCGGCGCTCTTGTCTCGCGGCGTCGAGTGGCAACCACCCGATTGTCTGCGGCGCAGGAACAGATCAGCTTTCGGGCGCTCAATCATTATCTGACATCATTTCAGCGTACCAGGAGCAATGCGCTTGGATTGAGCGATGTAACGGGCAAGTGGTTATTATGGCCAGCAGGGCGCTTGCCGCGGTAGCTCGCTCATTGGAAGAGTACCATCAGGTCTACAGCAAAATCGTTGGCTCGTGCAGCGATCCTGTAATCCTGCATTGGCTCGGTCCGATGTTCGATCCGGCTCTCGGCGGGTACTGGGGCTCGGCCGACCTGGACATAGCGACAGAGAATTTGTTGCTCCTGCTCAACGCATTAGCGAGCAAGGTCGCCGCAGTGAAAATATCGCTCTTGGACAGAGATCGAGAGGTTGGAATCCGTCGCAGGCTGCCACCGGGGATCAAGCTATTCACAGGAGACGATTTCTCTTATCCCGAACTGATCCTCGGAGATGAAACCGGTTTCAGCGACGCGCTTCTTGGAATCCTTGATGGAATAGCGCCCGCTGCGTCGGCCGCGTTCGGCGCATTGGATCGAGGCCGTGGAGACGAGTTCCTGCAGATTCTGACTCCCACGGTACCGTTGGCCCAGCATATCTTTCAGGAGCCGACCTTTCATTACAAGACAGGCTTAGTCTTTCTGGCTTATTTGAACGGCCTGCAGACACATTTTCGAATGATCGGCGGACTTGAATCCGCGCGGTCAGTCCCACATTTAAGTCGTCTTTTTGTTCTGGCAGATCAGGCCGGCCTGCTTTCCGATCAGGAGCTCGCCGTTGAACGAATGCAACGGTTTTTAGCGTTAACCGGAGTCATATAGCAGACGAAGGCGCACGCGCGGCTCGGATGAACCGTCGGGAGCGTTAGGCACAGAGCTATGAGTCTTCGACATCAACTCAGCATCAATCATTATTCGGTACGGCAGATGACGCTGGAACAGCTGGTGGACGGCTGCCAAAAGAATTCCATTTCACATCTTGGCCTGTGGCGGGACCGTGTTCACGAAATAGGAACGGAGAGAACGAAGGAGCTTGTGGCGAACGCCGGACTCAAAATATCCAGCCTCTGCCGAGGTGGGTTCTTTCCTTATGATAATGAAAAACAGCGCCAGCAGCGGCTAGAAGACAATCGAAGAGCAATCGACGAAGCGGTTCTGGTTGGCGCGTCCTTGGTGGTGTTGGTGTGTGGCGGAATTGGGAATGCCGGTCTATCGGCAAGCCGTCGAATGGTAGAAGAAGGCATTGCGGAGCTGGTCCCTTACGCGACGGAACGAGCCGTTCGATTAGGAATCGAGCCGCTGCATCCGATGTTTGCGGCGGATCGATCGGTGATTGTTACGTTGGCGCAGGCAAACGATCTAGCCGCCCTTTTTCCTCGAGAGGTAGTCGGAGTGGTTATTGATGCCTACCACGTCTGGTGGGATCCCGACTTGGAAAAGCAAGTTAAACGTGCGGCGGGCCGGATCCTTGGATTTCATATAAGCGACTGGATCCTTCCAATCCCGGACATATTGAATGGCCGCGGGCTTATGGGAGACGGATACATTGAGCTTGCAGCGATGGCAGCGATGGTCCGAAAGGCAGGGTTTCATGGCGCGATCGAAGTCGAAATCTTTAATCAAGAGTTTTGGCAACTACCTGGAGACAGAGCGCTCAAGCTGATCAAGAAACGGTTCGAAGAAACCTTCAGCGGAAATCAGAAATAAATGCTCCCAGCCTCGCCGGACTATCCGGCTAGAGCGATCGAATGAAACGTTTAACCGGTGTACGCAGCAAAAAAGATCTGGTTGTCGCTGAGATTCGAGGAGCAATCTTAAATGGGGAACTCGCGCCGGGCACTCGATTAGTAATCGATGATCTGGCGGAAGATCTGGGAGTCAGCACCATACCGGTTCGTGAAGCGCTTCAGCAGCTTCACGCCGATGGATATGTTGTGTTTGAGCCGTTCATCGGTGCGCGAGTAGCGGAGATCAAGGCAGAATCAATCGTTGAAGTGTTCACCCTGCTCGAGGCGATGGAGGTCACTAGCAGCCGGATCGCTTGTCGACGGTTAAACTCGGCAGAACTGGATCAGCTCGAAGCGATTGTGGCTCGCATGGATGCGCTGACTTCGGATGCTGAGGCGTGGTCGCAAGAAAACCGTCGTTTCCATGAATTCATTTGTGCGCACGCTGGCACACCACTCATCGCCAGTCTTATTGCCAAAGTGCTCGATCACTGGGATCGGCTCCATCGACACTTCTTAAAGGAAGTGTTTGTCGATCATTTGCCGATAGCTCAGAAGCAACACAGGCAGATCCTTAGCGCCATCCGGAGCGGCGACGCCGACCGGGTAGAGAAATTGGTTCGACAGCACAATCAGAGTGCCCTCCAGGCGTATATCGGGCATTCGCGACAAAAGAAAGATGGCCAGATCGCAAGGTCGATAGGCCGGTAATCGGCAGGGTCGCGCCGCGCGACCTCGTGGATGTGGCAGGCTCACGATTCGCCAGCCCCGTGCGCGTTTTAGCAAGAGCTCGGATCACGTCATTCGGTCTTGCGCCGCCTCTGCCATCCTTTCAGGATGGGCCGTTTTTGGGGGACGTACCAGGGGTGAGCGTAGCGAACCCCTGGAAAATGGGTTTTCCGCGGCCATCCTGAAAGGATGGCAAAGGCGGCGTAAGCAATCATTGTCTGGCGCCAAACGACAAAACTCCTGGCTCGTCGCAACGCGACGACAGATCTCAGCCAGGGGTGAGCGTAGCGAACCCCTGGAAAATGGGTTTTCCGCGGCCATCCTGAAAGGATGGCAGAGGCGGCGTAAGCAATCATTGTCTAGCGCCAAGCGACAAAACTCCTGGCTCGTCGCAATGCGACGACAGATCTCAGCCAGGGGTGAGCGTAGCGAACCCCTGGAAAATGGGTTTTCCGCGGCCCATCCTGAAAGGATGACAGAGGCGGCGTAGCAATCATTGTCTGGCGCCAAAACAGGCGCCTAGCTCTACCGACTACGCAATTATTGAACAATCAGTCATAAATTTCGCTTGAGGTGAATGGTACGGGTTGTGGCTGAGCTCTGCAATCGGTAGGGCTGAGCTTTAGCTCAGCCTCGTGGGGCTGCCACACACACGAGGCTGAGCTAAAGCTCAGCCCTACCGACGATGGGTTACGGAAACCGACGAGTCGTAACTAGGAAGATGCGGTAGCCCCGAAATTAACTGCATTACTTCGCAAAAAACGGATTGTGGACATGCTCGTTGGCCACCGTCGTTAAGGGCCCGTGACCCGGGCAGATCAGAGTGTTTTCGGGAAGCGTAAGAAGTTTTTCTTCATTGTTCCGGAGAGCTTTCTGGTATTCGTTCGGCGCGCCTCCCATTGACCCGGCAAAAAGTGAGTCACCGACTATCGCTACCGGAGTTTTGAGACCGTAGACAACATAGGATGTGCCGCCAGGTGAATGGCCGTTGGTTAACTTGACTTCAATTCGAAGGCTCCCAAGCCGGAACTGATCTCCTTCCCGTACAGCCTTGGTGTCGGCGAGCCGTTCGGAAGCCGGAGAGAACACTTCGGTGCGAGTCACTTTCACGATCGCGCCCAGATCGGCAACATGATCCGAATGAGTATGCGTGACAAAGACATACTTCACTGTCAGCCGCTCGGATTTGACAAAGGCGAGCATGTCGCTGGCATCGGCCCCGGTGTCGAATACGGCGGCCTCCTTGGTCGCAGGATCCCAGACCAGATAGGAATTCACAGTCATATCCATCAACGGAGTGTTGAACTGCTTAACACCTGCGATCGGTTCTACACCACTTGGATACCACGACTTTTGATAACTCTCCTGCAACGCCTTTGAGCCGAGTCCGAGCGTCTTCGCCACGGGGTCGATCCGTTTAGGATCACCGGCACCATTTTTGAGTGCACGCACCTCGTCAGCACTCAACTGGCTTTTCTGGCTCAGCTCCTGATCGCTAATCTGAAGCCCGCGCTGCGCCTTGCCGACAATATCTTCAAATAGATCTTCGAGAGGAATCTTCATCTCTTTTGCAGGGTAATTACGCGATTATCTTCCAGACACCTGATGACAACCTGGTTGGGGCGAATATCGACCACTTTGTATGTGTGACTCGTGTCTCCCGGCAGATTGAAACTCTGATCTGCTTCGACTTTAAGTGTCCGGTCTGCCGCCGCAAGGATTGCATATGAGCCGCGCTCTTGTGCGGGGATCCCTTTGATCAACGATATCGTCTCTCCGGTCTTCATATTCTTAAGCTTCACCACCGAAGCATCAACAGGATTGCCATCTTTGTCTTCGGTGCTGCGCGTTTCGACATCCAAGACTCTGTAGTTCAAGCCTTTCAATTGGTCTCCGCTGGAAACAAAATAAGCCTCCCCTTCAGAAGGCTGGATTTTGGCGCGTTTACCGGTGACCTCGCTGAGCGTTACTGGCAGGAACGCTTCCTTAATCTCAAGCACGGACGGCTGGCCTCCTTCGGTGCCCTGACTACTGCTGTCCGGAGTCACTTTTGGAGGCGGCAACCCGAGCACTTCTGCATCTGACATGGAACCGGTCGGCTCGGCTGAGCCGGTGGAGGTTTTAGCAGAAGCAACTGTTCCACCGGTACCAGTCACCGGTCCCGCGGGCGCTCCAGGCTTATTTGTATCCTTGCTGCCAGCGTTGGCTTGCCGCTTTCCTCCAGCAGGCGCTGGCGCCTGCTCAAGGATTGCGGCGACATCAGCAAAACCTTTTGCCTTGGCAATAGCGGCCGCGTTGGCTCCGGTCTTATCGGTCAGCGAAGGATCCGCTCCAGCTTTAAGCAGAAAAGCGACGAAGTCCTTATTACCCTTACTCGTCGCGAACATCAGCGGTGTCCGGCCGTCGTCGGCATGCGTATCGACTTCCGCGCCATAGTCGAGCAGGATCTTTGCGGTATCCTGATGTCCCATCAGCGCTGCTACCAGCAGTCCGCGGTTCACTTCTTGTCGTGATCGGTCAGCAAGCGCTTCCACGCATTTGGAGTTGCCGGCGTAGACCGCTTTCATCAGAGCAGTCCAACCGTTGTGATCCGTCAAATTCAGATCTGCGTTGTGTTTCAGAAGTGTCTGAACGACCGGCAATTGATTATTCGCCGAGGCTAACATCAGCGCTGTCTGGCCGTCTTTGTCTGCGATATTTGGGTTGGCTTTCAGATCCAATAGCTTGTTGACGATATCCACGCGTCCCAGCTGGGATGCAGCCATCAACGCAGTGATCCCGTCGCTATTCGGCGCGTTGACATCGATCCCGGCTTGAAAAAAAAGCGGGACTGCTTTGTTGTCGCCGTTTTCAACCGACTTTACAAAATCATCGGTTGAAAACTTCAGATTGAGCCGGCCTATCTCCTCAATGGCTTGTTGCTTTGACTTACCGCATCCGAATAGGAGCAGAGCAATTGCTAATACGACCCAGACAGGCTTTTTCTTCATGTTTATCTAAGCAAAGACGAGGCGGCTGCCTTCCCTCTTCATCAGCCGGCGAACCCTGAAGATGTGCGCGGGCCGACTATGCGGATCCAACATGACGAAGTTGCGTCTCCCCTTCCAGACAAACTTCTCGTCTGTTAATAAATCATGGAGCTGATAGGGATCAGATTCGCTAATGCCAAAGTCCTCGATTGGAACGTAAACAAATGCGCTCTGGGTGTTAAACGGATCCAGGTTCACTAGAACCAGCACGACATTGTCCAATCCTTCGGTTGCTTTTGAATAGAACAACACCTGTTCATTTTCCGCAGTGTGAAACCTCAGGTTTTCGTATTGGTGCAACGCGCGATTGGTTTGGCGGATCTGATTTAGCTTCGTGATATAGTCCTTGATGTTCCCAGGCGCGTTCCAGTCGCGTTCCTTGAACTGATATTTTTCTGAATTGAGGTACTCTTCTTTTCCTGGGACACCGACGTTCTCGCACAGTTCGAATCCGCTATAGATCCCATAGACGGTAGTTAAGGTGGCAGCTAATACTGCCCGAATCAGAAAGGCGGGGCGCCCGCCGCTCTGAAGAAAGAAAGGCAAGATATCGGGAGTATTGGTGAAAAAGTTGGCCCGGAAATAGTACTTCATATCCGTCTGGGTCAACTCAGTCAGATACTCCACCAGTTCCCATTTCGTGTTGCGCCAGGTAAAATAGGTGTATGACTGGGTAAACCCAACCTTGGCGAGCTCCTTCATCATCTTTGGCCGGGTAAATGCCTCTGCCAAGAAAATGGTATCCGAAAACTGCTTCTGAACCTCAGCAATCATCCATTCCCAGAATGCCACCGGCTTTGTGTGCGGATTATCAACTCGAAAAGTGCGGACACCGTGCTGCGCCCAGAAGAGAATGATGTCTCTCATCTCCTCCCAGAGCGCTCTCCAGTCTTTGTTGTAGAAATTCAGGGGATAGACATCCTCATATTTCTTAGGCGGATTTTCCGCGTATTTGATCGAGCCATCCGGACGATGAAAGAACCAGTCCGGATGCTCTTTGACGTACGGGTGATCGGGAGAACAATTGATCGCAAAGTCGAGGGCTATTTCCATGCCCCGGGCATGTACTTCTTTCACCAGCCAATCAAAGTCTTCCAGCGTCTCGAGTTCCGGCTCTACCGCTTTGTGCCCGCCAAACTGGCTACCGATCGCGTAAGGAACCCCCGGTTCACCCGGTTCGCAGGTGACGGAATTATTTCTCCCTTTACGGTTAGTAAATCCGATGGGGTGAATCGGGGGAAAATAAATGACGTCGAACCCCATCGCTTTCGCATCGTCAATCCGAGGCAGGCAGTCGCGAAATTTTGATCCTTCGTTTGCTTTTCCTTCGGCCGATCGCGGAAAAAATTCGTACCACGCGGCAAAAAGAGCTTCAGGTCGGTCCACTGTAATTTCCACGTAAGGGCGAAACTCTGTGCTCAATGAGCGATCCGGCCACGCTGTCATCAGGCCCATAAATTCCGGATTCTTTGCTAATTGCGCCCCCGCCTGGATATCAGCGTTTTGCAGTTGCTTGGCAAAGCTCTGCAAACGCTCTTTGTCGTGCGACCGATCGGCGCGTGCCGCCGCTTTTTCGGCTAGCGCTGCGCCTTCTTCGAGCTCGGTAGACAAATTGGTGATGCCCGCGGCGAATTTCTTTTCGTATTCGACCTGCCAGGAACGAAAGTCATCCTGCCAGGCTTCAATGGTCAACTCGTAGGGGGCGTTTTCAGAGAAATGGCAGATTCCTGCCCATCGATCATTCGTGGTCGGGCGCATCGGACTCTGGAACCACTCGGACTTACCTTTTTTTCGCCATTTCAATAGTGCCGCGAGCTGATCATGCCCATCCTTGAAAATATCGGCGGCAACTGCCAGTTCCTGTCCGACTACCCGCTTAAGCGGGTATCGTCCGATGTACGGATCGAGATTTTCGATCACGACCGTTTGTGGTTGTTCCATAGTTCGGGGGTTCGTGTCTCACCTCGCGTATCACCATCATACGCCAGACGGTACACTGAGTTGCGGAAGTTCAGTGAGAAAGCCTGCGAAGAACCTAAATTCCTCTACCGAGGACGCAACTGCGATCAGCGATTTTCTTGCTGGCTCAATATGTCGCAAAAACTCCGGTTTCTTGCCGACCAGAGAAATGAATCCGTACGCACCGAGCGCCTGCATCAAGCGCTGCAGAGCGCATTTCAGATAAACCACTTTGAACTCGTCGAGGCCGAGATGGCTGCGATTGTTGCCCCAGTAATAACGGACTAGCGCCCAGCGCTCCTCCTCGGTGAGTGAAACGTAAGGGTCATATAGGACTGAAGCGAGATCGTACTGAGGCAGACCGAGGCGCATCCCTTGGAAATCAATCAAGTACGCCTCTCCGTTGTGTAGAATAATATTTTGGGATTGGAAATCTCGATGAATGAAAGCTCGAGGATAGGCTGCAAGATCTTGAGCTAATTTCCCAAACGCAGCGTGAGACCGCACCGATGCAAGCTGCGCTTCGGTGAGCCCAAAACAGCGGCCAAAGCAATTTTCGAAACAATAGTTTTGTTCCCAACGATACAGCCCTTCATCGAAACCTGGCTGCAAACGAAGTCCCGCTCCGCGCAACTGATCGACACGATGCAGGATGCTGACCTGATCCAGCGCGGCTCGATAATGACGTTCTCGGACATCCCATGGCTCACTCCGATGATGCCAAAGATCCTCTTCCCCCAGGTCCTGAGTCCAGATCAAGCAGCGTTCGGCATCGTGATGAAAAATACGAGGCGCGTTGGCGCCGATCTCGTTGAGAAAATTCGCGATCGCTACGAACCGGAGGTTCTCGATTCTGTCTGAATCGTATTTGACCAGAATGACCGAGTCCGTCCCATTGAATCGGATCCGATAGTAGCGACGCTGTCCACCTCCCTTTTCGAGCGGCACAATTTCAATACTGGATTCCGTGTATTCGGGAAACAAGCTTCGTGTCCAGGTGATCCATTGGTCTAGTGTAGTGTCGCTCATACGAAATCGATGTGATCATGCCGTCCTGCGTTCACACTGGTTCCGGCGACGATACAAGATTCAAGATTCGCGCCGGGAGCAACCGAAGAATGAGGTAACAGAATCGAATCACGCAACGAAGCTTGGTCGCCAACTCGACAATCAGTGCCGACATAAGAACCACCATGGATCCGAGCCGAAGGAGAGACTTGCGCTGATCCTTCAATTTGGACAGGCCACAGCCGGTCATCCAAGTAGGCCGGTTTCCAGCCGTCACCCAGAATTCTACGGTGAACATTCAGATATTGCTCGCGGTCACCAATGTTGAACCATTGATCGTCTTCCAGCACCACCCCACCGATCTTCCCGCCCGTCCTCATCCATTCAATGATGATGGGGATAAACGACGTAACCGTCCCTGCGCGGATTCTGGAAAAGACGACGGGACTCCAGATCGATATATTGGCAAAATCGAATTGATCAGCGTCGGATCGGCCAAACGCGTCCAACATATCGACGACCCGTCTGGCCTTCGCGTCCCAAGCGACTTTCGAAAGCCCGGTCGATCGCAGCGCCAGCGTAACGTCGTTGCCCATCAGGGAATGTTCCTCAATGAGGCGGCCGATCGATACATCAGTAAGAAGGTCGCCGCTGTATACGATGAATGGTTCTTGCCCGATTTCGCCCTCGACATTCTTGATACCACCTCCGGTTTCCAGCCGGATCTGCTCCTGCACAAGCTTTAACGTCGTTCCTCTGTACTCGTTGGACGGAAAAGCTTCGAGATATTTCTCCGGTAGATGATGGGTGTTCACCACGATTTTTTCGATGTCGATCTGGCGAAGATGATCGAAGACGAACGTGATCAATGGCTTTCCAAAGATCGGTAGAAGCGGTTTCGGGAGCAAGTTCGTGATTGGGCGCAACCGGGTTCCAAGACCAGCACCGAGAACGAACGCCTTTCGAATTTTTGGCATCACAGATATTTGTAGCAGCCAAATCGAGAATTTGTCATGCCAAGTGGAGCTAGCAGAATGTTGCCCCAGCGTGAAGAGGAATTCGAGGCGTATCGCGCCCGAGTTTTCGCCGGCTCTGAAACATGATATATTCATGTAAAGGCGAACATTATGCGGGCAACAAGCTTGGTCGCGGTGCTGTGGCTTGGCGTTCTTGGGTTGGAGACGAATGCCGCAGAAGTTCTGGTTGCAAAGGTCGATGGCACCATTGGCCCCGCTACCGCGGGCTACCTTTCCCGCAGTGTTGATGAAGCGGAAGCGCGCCACGCGAACTGTCTGATTGTCGAGCTGAATACGCCAGGCGGCTTATTACAATCAACGCAGACCATCGTTCAGAAGTTTTTGGGCTCAAAAACGCCGATAGTTGTGTTTGTAAGTCCAATGGGCGCGACCGCAGCGAGCGCCGGGTGCTTCATTACGCTGTCGGCCGATATCGCGGCTATGGCGCCCGCGACAACCATTGGTGCGGCCCATCCAGTTACCATCGGAGGAGCGCCTGGCGGCGACCAAGCGAAGCCGGATGACACGATGGTGAAGAAACTCGAAAATTTCGCGGCGAGCTACATCGAGGCCATTGCGACCAAGCGCGGTCGCAATGTCGAGTGGGCAAAGTCCGCTGTTCTGCAAAGCGCATCGATAACTGCCGACGAAGCGCGCAAGCTGAACGTGATTCAGATAATCGCAAATGATCGGGAGGATTTACTCCGCCAACTGAACGGACGGGTCGTGCGAGGCGCCACGCTTGCGACCGATCATGCGCAACTGGTGCGAACGAAAATGACGCCGGCTGAACAAGTTTTCCAGCTCGCTTGGAAGCCGGAGGTAATGTTCATCCTGATGTTGGTAGCCATCTATGGGTTGATAGCAGAAGTCACATCGCCAGGCGCGATCTTACCGGGCGTTGCCGGTTCTATTGCTCTTGTTCTTGCGCTGTACATGGCGGCGGTGCTTCCAGTCAATCTGGCCGGCCTTCTTCTCATCGGGCTCGCGGTGGGATTATTCATGATCGATGTGTTTGCACCAACGCATGGCGTTCTGACCGCGGGCGGGATCATTTCGTTCTTGATCGGTTCGATGATGCTTTTCAATCGGAGCGATCCAGTGTTCCGCCTCTCTTTAGCTTACATCATTCCGGCAACCGTGGTCACCGCAGCATTCTTTATCTTTATTGTTGGTAAAGGACTGCGCGCGCAGCGGCTGCCAATCAAGGTTGGAAAGGAGACGATGCTGGGCAAGATCGTGGAAACATTGACTCCAATCGATGCCAACGGCGGCAAGGTCATGGTCGAAGGAGAATATTGGAATGCGACAAGCGAGACTCCTGTCGGGCCGGGTCAATCGGTACAAATCACCGCCGTGGAAGGGCTGACGGTAAAAGTGAAACCCAAAATGCAAGGAGCTTAAACCGTGTTTGAAACCTCATTGAAGGCGCTGAGCTGGTTGATTCCGTTGATCCTGCTGGGGATAATCGTTCTCCCCCAAATGATTCGGATCATGCGCGAGTACGAACGCGCTGTCGTGTTCCGGCTGGGTAAACTGTTGGGAGCAAAGGGACCGGGAATCGTTCTGCTCATCCCTATCGTCGATCGGATGGTCAAGATCGATTTGCGGATCGTTGCGATCGACGTGGCGCGCCAGGAAGTCATGACCCGAGACAACGTTCCGGTCACGGTTGACGCTGTCGTCTATTTCCGAGTAGTCGACCCCTCGGCGGCAATCGTTCGGATCGAGAATTATCTGAAGGCCACCTCGCTCATTTCTCAGACAACGTTGAGGAGCGTGCTGGGACAGGCCGAACTAGACGAGTTGCTGTCTCAGCGGGAGAAGATCAATCTCACTCTTCAGGAAATTATAGATCGGCACACCGATCCGTGGGGAATCAAGGTCACCGGCGTCGAGGTGAAAGATGTTTCGTTGCCGGAAGGAATGAAACGAGCAATGGCGCGTCAGGCCGAAACCGAGCGGGAGCGACGGGCAAAAATTATCAATGCAGAAGGCGAATTTCAGGCGGCAGAAAAACTAGTGCAGGCTGCGGCAATGATTTCCGCACAACCGATCGCTTTGCAGTTGCGCTTCCTGCAGACGATGAGGGAAATCTCGAGCGAGCACAATACGACAACTTTTCTGCCGATCCCACTCGATCTGTTCGCGCCGTTTGTGAAGAAGGCGGGCGAAGGTGAGGCAGGGGCGCGTAGCTAATATCGCCGACAGCGCCGGCATCGCCGACAACGCCGTCAAAGTCAGGTAGCATGCGTTGGAGGGTTCATATTTTGTAAACGCACTCCCCCTCTGCTCTTGAGTTCCAGCGCAGACTTGCTAAATGGTCCTGCGTTCAAATGAAGGTTTCCGTTGTTCTGACGCTGCTGTTCGTCTCCTCCCTCTCGCTCGCTGCTCAGGACCCGCCGGCTCCGGTGATCACTGTTCGAAAAGGAGTCTCCATTATTGTGGATGTCAAAGATGTCACCGGTGCAGCCGGAAGCAGCGCGGTCGCTGTTCTAAAGAATGATATCCAGCTCTCTGGCGCGTTGACTCTGGGTGACGCGAATTCGGCAACCGTAACAGTCAGTGGTATCGCAAGCACCGGGGCTTTCAGCGGAAAAGCGATCGACAAAAGTGGCAACCAGATTCTTCAGAAGGCCTACCCTGGAGAAATCCGACACGCAATTCATGAATTTGTCGATAGTCTGGTGGAAACGCTTACCGGGCAGAAAGGCATCGCTTCATCCAAAATCGCATTTGTCGCCGATCGCACGGGACACAAAGAGATTTATACCTGCGATTACGACGGCAAAAACGTACTCCAGCTCACTCACGACAACGCAATCAGCGTGAGCCCAGCGTTATCGCCCGATGGGAGACGGCTCGCTTACACTGGCTACCAAAGCGGATATGCGGATATTTATCTCGTCGATCTAACGACAGGATCGCGCAACCGCATTATTAAGTTCCCAGGGACCAATTCTGGCGCAGCTTTTTCGCCGGATGGCTCACACATCGCTTGCACGCTAAGCAAAGATGGGAACCCGGAAATTTACGTGACTGGGCTGAACGGCGAATCCCCGCGAAGATTGACACGCACTCGCGGCGTTGAATCATCCCCGACTTGGTCACCGAGTGGGTCCGAGATCATTTACTCTTCAGACGAGAAAGGAAGCCCGCTACTTTACCGGATTTCGGCGGGAGGCGGCTCAGGCAGATTGCTCTCAACCGGGTACAACTACAACACGGAACCGAACTGGTCGCCGGACGGCAAGAAAGTAGTGTTCAACGTTCGGAGTGGAGGATTTGAGGTAGCCGTTCTTGATCTAGACTCCGGTTCGACCCGAATCGCATCAAGCGATGGAGAAAGCCCCGTATGGGGACCCAACTCGCGACAGATCATTTTTGCCAGAGGTATCGGACTGTATCTGCTGGATACAGTGACTGGACATGAAACACGATTAATCGGGGACCTGGGAAGAATCTCTGAACCAACCTGGTCGAGGTAGTGTGAGTGGAGAATGAGCTGAAATTTATGAAGAGAGGTCTGATTCTATTGAGCCTGGTTGCATTCGGTCTTATTTCCTGTAAGACGACCGAGAAGCCCTCTTACGCGGGAACAGACGGCGATTACGTCAACGGGACTCCGCTTCCTCAGCGCCAGGAAGGCGTTTCGTTCTTCAGTAACAATGTTCAAAAAGGCCAGTTTCCTCCTGTCTACTTTGCGTTCGATAGCTTCGAGATCAGCGCCCAGGAAGGTGAAAAATTGAAGAGGCTGGCCGACTTTCTGAAGAGTGCGCGGAACAATATTATTCTGGCTGGGTTCACTGACGAACGTGGCACGCCCGAATACAACCGGGCACTGGGAGAGCGCCGAGCACAAGCAGCCCGAAACTACCTGCTCTCCCTCAGCGTCTCCCCCGCGCGAATTCAGACCGTCAGCTTCGGCCAGGAAATGCCTGCTGATCCCGGCCATTCGGAGTCGGCCTGGGCTAAGAACCGCCGAGTCGAGACTGGCGTGGTTAAGTAAACGCCGAGATCGCCGCGAACGCTGGGATCGCCGAGAGCGGAACGGATTCTCGCTAGAGCTTTGATGCTCGCGTATTGGGCGGCTCTTCTTTTGTTCTCGGCGTTCCGTGCGTTCCCGGCGTTTCAGGCGAACACCTTCGCGTTCCTTGTGTTTTAACCATACCTGGTGTGAAATGTCATTTTCGCCAGTGAGAATATCGGAGTCACATGGATGACCAGCCGTTGCCGGATGACGAAACCTTAGTTCGCCAAACCCAGGGCGGAGACACCCATGCTTTTGACGGCCTTTGGCAGAAGTACAGTCCTCGCATCTACTCGCTCATCTATAACATGACAGCGAATCACGAGGACACGAACGACCTCTTACTCGAAGTATTTGCTAAGGCCTACCGGTCAATTAATGGCTTTCGAGGCAAGTCCAGCTTTTATACCTGGATTCATGCAATCGCCGTGAATATGACCATCAATTTCCTGAAAAAACGCGGACGCCGCTTTCAGATGAGTCTGGACGACCTCGATACAAACATTCAGAATGCAAAAGAATTCATCGATTTGACCGCCGTCAGGACGCCGGTCCGGGAAGTCGACCTATCAGAATTGCAACAGAGATTGAACGAAGCGATGATGAAGCTGTCTGTTGAACACAGAGCTGTTGTGACCATGTTCGATATCCAGGGGATGCCCCACGCGGACATCGCGAAAATCCTCGGGATACCTGAAGCGACGGTAAGGTCGCGATTGTTCTACGCACATCGGCAGTTGCAGAATTACCTCGAGGAGTTTAGAAAGAGATGATGCTCGACGAACAGGACCTACAGAAACTGCTTCGACTCAAGCGGCTCGAGCAACCGCCTCCAGGATATTTTGATAGAGCACTGAACGAATTTCATCGGCGACAACGCGAAGAATTGTTGCGACGTTCTGCTCTCCAGATCTGGCTCGATCGATTTGTGTCGGGACTTTGGAGTTTTCGGGTACCGAATTATGCTTATGGCGTCGCCTTCGGGATATTCGTAATCGCCGCCAGCATAATCGGTTCGGGAGTCTGGGCGCCTGCAGGCGTTACAACCAATTCGCCTGCGGCTCAAACGCGCGTTGTCAAAACAGACAATTCGCCTAGCCGCCTCGCGCTCAGCGGAGACCTTGATTGGTCCAAATTTGAACGCCGATCCGCGCCAGTGTCTCGTGTTGTACCTGCTTTGCAACCCTCTCAATCTGCTATTCCGCGCTATGTGATCGACGGTCGGCCTTTGAGCCACGAAGCTTCCTTCAGCTTTTAAACCCCGAATGTTCGATCTTCATCGTTGCAGCTTGTTGCAGCTACATTCTCACCCTCTCGCGACGAACTTCCGGCTTGCCTGCAAAGCCGGAGCTCTCAGCATGTTGCTCTTGTCCGCCGCGCCGCGCGGATTTACACAACAGACTGCAGCGTCGATCGCCTCGGACGTCCAGCATGTTTTTGAGCGCGCGAAAAATGCGGTGGTCCGGATTCTTGCCGAAGATGACCATGGGCGGCTGGAAGGTACTGGTTTTTTTATCGAGCCGGACGGCACGATCCTGACATCGTACGGTGTCGGTGGTGAATCATACGATATCGTTGTCGAATTCGGTTCCAACCGTTTCCCGGCTCATCGTCTGGTCGCAGACACGCGGAGCATGGTGGCCATCCTCAAGATTGACGCCAGCACGCCTTGGCTCCCGATGGGCAACTCTGAGTCCATCAAAGTTGCATCCCCTGCGATCATGATTGGGTATCCAATGGATCTGCCGGCCACTCCGCATTTCGGTATGATTGGTGGCTTGGATCTCAAATATCTTCATCAATATTTCAGCACAGCCCTGATCCGAGCCAACATTCCGATGCAACGCGGCGAGGCTGGAGCGCCGCTCCTGAACATGAATGGGCAAGTGGTCGGAATGCTAATCTTCCCCATCGAGAACTACACTGCCGCTTACGCACTACCGATCAACGCCGCAGAGAAGATCCGTTTCGATTATGTCCGTTACGGAGAAGTCCGCCCCGGTTGGGTCGGCGTGCTCCCGAAAGCGACGGATGACGAGAACCACAATTCGAAAGTTGCCATCGAAAGTGTTGCCGAGGGTTCCCCTGCTGAGGAAGCTGGACTGCAACCGGGCGACGTTCTCGTGCGAATCGGTACAGTTGACATTCACGAGCTGCCCGATGTTGCAAACGCAGCGTTTTTCCTGACTGCGCTGCAGGGTGTGCCGGTGACGGTTGTACGCGATGATCAGGAGAAGACGATTAATATCACGCCAGTTGATCGCCCGGAGTATCAGCCGCAGCAGGCCCCGCTTTTTGCGCCACGCGATTGAGCTTGATCAACGCCGTCATTGATCAACGCCGTCATCGCCGACAACGCCGTCATCGCCGGCATCTGAAATGGGACGATGTGATGCGTGGGGGGCGTCGAAAATGCGATCGGCCTACATCGTCGACCTTACCGACAAAATATGTTGATGCATTTCCGGTCCGCCGCTCGGCTTTGGTCCCATTCAGTTGGCGGCGCTGAATCTTCCTATTTGCGCGATCCACAGGGTCCGTTTACTATGCCCGGATCTAGTCATGCCAAAAGATGAGCCGAAAGCACTCTCGTTTGAGGGCGCGATGGAACGACTGGAGAAAATCGTCAATGAGATGGAATCATCTAAGCTCCCACTGGAGGAGCTACTGGTGCGCTACGAAGAGGGGATTCGCCTGATTGCTGTCTGCAACGAGAGACTGGCCGACGCTGAGAATCGCATTGAAACATTGACCCGAAACGCCGAAACCAAACCCTCTCCGACAACCAAACAACCGACGGAAGGTCCATCGAAAGTATCAACAAAAAATCAGAATGATGAAATCAGACTCTTTTGAAGCCGCGACGGAGCCGCGACTATTGGATGGGATATCCTGTCCGGCGGATGTCAAACGATTGGACGAACAGCAGTTGCCGAAGCTGGCTCAGGAAATCCGCGACGAGCTTATCACGGTACTTTCGCAAACCGGCGGCCATCTCGGGCCAAACCTCGGTGTAGTGGAATTGACGATCGCCCTGCATCGTGTGTTCTCTACGCCGGACGACAAATTCGTTTTTGATGTCAGCCACCAAGGATATGTCCACAAGCTGCTGACCGGACGCCTTGACCGGTTCAAGACCATCCGGCAATACCAGGGCCTGAACGGTTTTCTGCTTCGGACCGAAAGCGAACATGATTGCTATGGAGCTGGCCACGCAGGGACAGCGCTCTCGGCCGGCCTAGGAATGGCCGTCGCCAGAGATCGTAAGGGAACGAAAGAGCATGTGGTTGTTGTCGCGGGCGACGCCGCGTTGACCTGCGGTCCGAGTTACGAAGCGCTTAACAATGTGGCCGCGAACACCAAGCGCTTCATCGTCGTTCTGAATGATAACGAATGGTCAATCGCTAAGAACGTTGGCGCTATCGCCAACTATCTCAACCGATTGGTCACCAGCGATACCTACAGCCATCTGCACGACAAAGCAGCGAAGTTTGTCGAAATGATCGGAGGCAAGTTCGCTTATCAGTTGGCTCACAAGTTCGAGGAGGGCGTGAAACACCTGGTTCTTCCCAACGTGTTCTTCGAAGAGCTTGGCCTCCGTTACTATGGCCCGATTGATGGCCATGATATTCCGCTTTTGATCCAGACGTTCGAATTCCTGAAGCGACAGAATGAGCCTGTTCTGCTCCATATCATCACTCAAAAAGGAAAAGGCTACCCGCCCGCACTGGAGAAACCGGACAAATTCCATGGTCTGGGCAAGTTCAAGTTGGAAACCGGTGAAACCGCGCCTGCGCCGACGCCGACTTACTCAGAAATTCTTGGGAAGACCTTGGCGAAGTTTGCGGATCAAAACAACAAGATCATGGCGATCACTGCCGCGATGCCGTCTGGAACAGGGCTTTTTCATTTCGCATCGAGGCATCCGACTCAGTATTTCGATGTCGGCATCGCGGAGGAACATGCAGCCCTTTTCGCGTGTGGGCTCGCCACCCAGGGTTTTAAGCCTTTCCTCACGATCTACTCCACTTTCATGCAACGCGCGTACGACATGATCATTCATGACATCGCTTTGCAGAACTTGAATATCGCGCTTTGCATGGATCGTGCCGGATTGTCCGGAGACGATGGTCCGACACATCACGGATTATTTGATATCGGCTACCTGCGACATGTTCCGGGTATCGTTCACATGCAGCCGAAGGACGAAGATGAGTTCGTCGATATGCTGTGGACGATGGTCAATTACAACTCCGGCCCGATCGCTATTCGATATCCCCGCGGCGCCGGCACTGGAGCAAAACCGAAAGAGCAACCGAAGCTCCTCGAGATTGGCAAAGCAGAGGTTGTGCAACATGGGCGGACGGTGGCGCTGTTTGGGCTTGGTACAATGTTCTCTCTCGCCGAAGAAACCGCGAAATTGCTTGAGGCTGAAGGTATCTCCGTTGCGTTGATCAACCCGCGTTGGATCAAGCCGTTGGACACTGGCACACTTGAGTTCTTTGCCCGCAGTGTAGATGTAATCTGCACATTCGAGGATCACGTTCTGCACAATGGTTTCGGCTGCGCCGTTATGGAGCATCTGACAGAGAACCGCATCCTGACACCGGTTGTGCGCATTGGTTGGCCCGACCAGTTTATCGAGCATGGCACGATCCCGATTTTGCGGAAGAAACATGGCGTGACCGCTGAAGCGGCGGTGGAGAAGATCAAGCCGTTCGTCAAGGTTTCGCGGGCTGCGAAGTCCAAGACTGCCGCTTAGTTTAGGAACGCCGACCCCGCCTCATCGCCGACACCGCCCTGATCGCTGAGGGCGACTCTGTCGTTGTCCTTTTTCCGATCGCCCAGTTTCGGTTACCAGGCGGCGTTTGTGCGAGTGGCCGCCGGACGAGTTCAGCTCTCTTCGATGACGGCGATGTCGGCGACCGGTCCGCCGTAGCCTTGGCGAAGGCGGATGTCGGCGTTGAGTTAAGCGGTAGACGGAACACGGTAGACGGTAGAGATTCTCCCGGTGAACCCCGTCATCGTCGCCGAACATTTATCCAAAACCTATCGCAGTTACAGGAAGCGCGAGGGTCTAACTGGCGCGCTGCGTGGGCTGTTTTCGAGAGAGTACGAGGCGGTTCATGCAGCGAAAGACGTTTCTTTCTCGATCGAAGAAGGGGAATTCGTTGGGTTTCTTGGGCCAAATGGAGCCGGCAAAACGACCGTGCTCAAAATGTTATCTGGTCTCCTGGTGCCTACCGGCGGATCCGCGCGAGTGCTTGGCTACATACCCTGGGAACGAAAGGCGCCTTTTAAACGCCAATTCAGTCTCGTTCTAGGACAGAAAAACGCCCTCTGGTGGGATCTTCCCGCACGCGAGTCGCTGGAGTTAAATCGCGCCATTTACGAGATCGATCAAAAAGGCTTCCACCGCATTGTCGATGAACTGGTCGATTTGCTGGATGTTCGCGACAAACTGAACGTGATGGTTCGCGAATTAAGTCTCGGCGAACGCATGAAGATGGAATTGATCGCTGCTCTGATCCATAGCCCGAAGGTTTTGTTCCTAGACGAGCCGACCATCGGGCTGGATGTGGTCAGTCAAAAAAAGGTTAGAGACTTTCTCCGCTTCTACAGCAGCCAGAATCAGATCTCAACGATGTTGACCAGCCATTACATGCAGGACATCGAGGAGCTTTGTCCGCGCGTGATTATCGTCGACCATGGCCAGGTTTTCTTTGATGGGAAACTGGAACAAATCATCGAGAAATTCGCTGGTTACAAGTTGCTCCAGTTTACATTTTCTCAGATTCCTTCTTGTTCATTCGAAATGGGCGAAGTGGTCGAAAAAAACGGTAACTCAGTGAAGCTTAAGGTTGAGCGCGAAAAGGTCACCGAAGTCTGCCGTGATATCCTTTCGAACTGCCCGGTCCAAGACTTTAGCGTAGAAGAAGAGCCGATTGAAGAGATCATCCGCCAAGTCTTCTACAATCGCGCCGAAGAGAAAACCGGGAGCGCCGAAATCGCGGCCATCGTACAGAATTGATTGGATGACACTGCCAGCAGCAGCCAGCCATTACCGTTGATAGACCAGATACCCGTTTAATGCATCAACGGCGCGATTGAGTTGCGGGTCAGGTGCTTGATCAACCAGCTTCTGGTCTTCTGGAGTTAGTAAAGTATGACGTTGGCGCAGCAGCAGAGCTCGCTCTTCGTCCGCGTTCAGTGAAGACTCAATATCCGGCGCTATTCCCCTCTCCTGAATAACCTGCTTGCTGGGCGTGTAATATTTCGCCGTGGTCAGCCAAAGCGCTGAACCATCAGGTAACGGCATCTGACTCTGGACTACGCCTTTCCCGAAAGTGGTCTCGCCAACAACCACAGCGCGTTTAAGGTCTTTCAAGGCGCCTGCGACAACTTCGGCGCCGCTGGCGCTCAGACCATTCACCAGGATCGCAATTGGAAAATCGAGACGCTGCTTCGAGACGTGGCCGGTGTAATACTCGCGGTGCTGCGCCGGATCACGGCCCTCGGTATAAGCAACCATTGTCCGCGGCGGAAGGAAGACCCCACATACGTCGACCGCGCTGGTCAATAAACCACCCGGATTATTGCGGAGATCGATTATTAGCGCTTGCATCGCGTCCGCCTCCATCGAGTCGAGTTTTTCGGAAAGTTCGCGCGCGGTTGGCTCGGTAAATTCGGTGATCCGCAGATAGGCGATCTTGCGACTGCTATTCTTGCCAACGTCGATCATTCTTGAATCCACGACGCTCGGAACCTTTATCAGGGCTCTCCGTAGCTCCACTTCTCTTGTTCCCTTGGTTGAAGGCCGATAGATACTCACTTTCAACGTCTGATCGATTTGACCGCGAAGCAGGCGGTCCAGCTCTTCACCAGACATATCTTGTGTCGGTTTCCCGTCGATCGAGACCAGGTGATCGCCGGGCATTATGCCGGCCTGGGCGCTCGGGCTATTCTCCATCGTGGCGAGAATGACAATGGCCTGGTCTCGGCGCGAAACGGTAAACCCGAAACCACCAAACTCGCCTTTGGTCTCGTTTTCCCGGTCTTTGAGGTCGTCAGGCTCAATAAACTGACTGTGGGGGTCCAAATGTTGCAGCATTGCGTGCAGCCCCGAGTAGATGAGCTTTTGATAGGAGATGACGCTGCCGTCGACATAGTCATTACGTATCACCTGCAGCGCTCGAGTGAATGCAGCGATCACGCTATGGTCGATCGAGTCGTCGCCGTTACCAGCACCCAACACCCTCAGCCCAATCCAAACATCCAATGGAATGAATAGGACAAGAAACCAGAAAAGACTTCTTCGCTTCATCCGCGCAAGCACAGTAGCATGGACTTTGCATCTGATGCAAAATTCACCATGACCGAACGCATCTTCCAAGCTCTCGATGAATTCCGCATTGAAACACCCAGTTGGGGTTACTCCGATACCGGTACCCGGTTCGGCAAATTCCTGCAGGATGCCGCAGCGATCGATATTGCCGACAAAGTCGCTGACGCCGGCCAAGTTCATCTTTACACCGGTTGTTGTCCAACCGTCGCGCTACATGTTCTGTGGGATTTCACTGCTGGCCATGATCCGTCAGAAGTAGTCGAGCTGGCGGCGAAATACGGAGTGAGGATCGGGGCAATCAACCCAAACGTTTTTCAGGACCAGATCTACAAATATGGCTCCGTCTGCAATCGAGACGCGGTGGCCAGAAAAATGGCGACTGACCATCTGATCGACAGTGTTGCCATCGCCAAAAAGGTTGGGAGCAAGCTCGTTTCGTTATGGTTTGCCGACGGCTCGAATTACCCCGGGCAGGCCAATATCCGTTGGCGCAAACAGGCTTTGGTTGAAGCGCTTCGAAAAATGCACGCGTCGCTCGATTCGGATCAGATCATGCTGGTCGAGTACAAGCCATTTGAGCCAGCGTTTTACCACACAGACCTGGCGGATTGGGGAATGTCGTACGTCACGGCAAAAGCAGCCGGGCCCCAGGCCAAGGTACTCGTTGATACCGGACATCATTATCAGGGACAAAACATTGAGCAGATCGTGGCGTGGCTATTGGACGAAGAAATGCTCGGCGGATTCCATTTTAACGATCGCAGATTTGCCGACGATGACCTGACGCTGGGGTCAATCGATCCCTACCAGGCGTTCCGGATTTTTCATGAGATTCTTTTCTACTGCTGGGAGAAAAACAGGAAGGTTGATGTGGCGTATATGATCGACCAATCACACATCGATAAGCCTAAGATCGAAGCGACTCTGCAGACTGTGTCTACCGCACAGGAGCTGTATGCGAAGGCGGTGCTGGTCGATCACGCAAAACTTGCCCGACATCAAGAACGTAACGAACAGGTCGACGCCGAAGAGTGTCTCCGCGAGGCGTTTTTCAGTGACGTGCGTCCGGCATTAGTCGAATGGCGAAAACAGAAGAATCTGCCGGTTGACCCGCTCCGAGCATTTCGGGAAAGCGGTTATGAAGCCAAAGTAGCCAAGGAAAGGCGGGAACGCCGAAAGCAGCTTGGGTTGACCGGGACCAGCTCATACGCGTAAGGCTGGATTGGTGGATTTGGGGAAGCCACGCGCTGGGCGGTCGAGCTGGGAAGCTCAATCTGCCAATGGCGGGTGAAGCTAGAACCTTCGGCCGAATCCTCCGGATTCACCGTGGATTGATCTTCTAGATCGACCTTCGCAGCCTCAAGTTGGCGCGCAAGCGCTATGGCGAGATAAAGCTGTCCCAACGGGACAACAAATCTCAGCCAGGGGTGATCCCGCCCTGGCGGGAGAACCCCTGGTATATTCATCCGATACGGTCCATCCTGAAAGGATGGCAGAGGTGCGCTCAGTTCTAATTATCCCCTTGACTCTGCTGGCAAAGACGGCCATTTTCCCGGCTCTTTACGGAAAAGGAGACGACCATGTCTAGAGAATGCAGCATCACAGGCGCGAAACCGGCGAAAGGCCATGTTATCCACCGACGTGGTATGGCGAAGAAAAAAGGCGGTGTCGGCCGACATGTTACCGCGAATACCCCGCGTTTGTTTCTGCCTAATTTGAAGGCACGCAGGATCTGGGTCGCCGAGTTGAATCGTTACGTCACTGTAAAAATGAGCGCTCGGGCCTTGAAGACCATGGCCAAGAATGGAGCGTTCCGGACGTTGAAGGCAGCCGGCGTTATCTAGGTTTTTGCCTCAGCCGTTCTCGAAATCGATCCCGTGTGCGCCAGGATGGCTAACGTCGGTTCAGGTGGCGCGACCTGAACCCATAACGACCCTTCGGGATTATCCCACCGCCACGTCTTGCAGCGGTTCCTTCAAAATCTCCCGCTGCCGGGCAATCAGTTCCTCAATACCTGACCTGCCCAGGTGGATCAATTGGTTGAGTTCTTCGGCTGAGAACGTCGATTCCTCTCCTGCTCCTTGCAGTTCCACGAATGCGCCAGTGCTGGTCATAACCAGATTCATGTCCACAGCCGCTTCTTTATCTTCCTGATAGTTCAGATCGAGCAGCGCCGCTCCCCCCACCAGACCGACACTGACTGCAGCAACCAGGCAGCGGATCGGCCATTGTTCAATCTTGCCTTGCGCGCGAAGTTTTGCGCACGCCACGTTTGCCGCGATGGACGCGCCAGTGATCGCTGCAGTTCTGGTCCCGCCATCAGCCTGCAAAACATCGCAATCAATCCAGAGCGTCCGTGCGCCGAGCGCTTCCAGATCGACCGCCGCCCTTATTGAACGCCCGATCAAACGCTGGATTTCGACGCTTCGGCCATCCAACTTCCCTTTCGAAACATCTCGCGGTCGTCGGCCCAGGGTCGAATAAGGAAGCATCGAGTATTCAGCAGTGATCCAGCCACCGCTGACCCCTTGATCTTTCATCCATTTCGGCACCGACTCTTCAATCGTTGCGGCACAAATTACCTGGGTATCCCCGGTCGAGATCAACACCGAACCATGCGCGTTTGGCGCGATCTCGAGTGTTGCGCGAAATGGTCGCAATTGATGGTGTGCACGTCCGTCGAGTCGCTGAAGCACAGTTGGCTGAATCTCTTCCGACATTGCGCCTGATGAATTACAGCTTTCGCAGATCCGCTGAAGAACCTAGGAAAAGCCGCATTGGCACCATATCGGATCGTTGGAATCCGTGCTTTTCGAAAAAAACAAGTGACTCTTCACTAACCCGATCTGTTAGCAAGGTGATCCGCAAGAAGTCTTTCTGCTTGGCGTACTCAATCGCGTAGTTGAGAAGCTGGCTGCCCATGCCCTGGCCTCGGAAGTCTGAACCGATAATCAGGTCTTCTAGAAGGATCACAAAGCCACCTTCAGCGGTACTAATAGTGAACAGCAGATTGATCATTCCGATGATGCGATCGGCGCTTCGCAGCACGAAAACGCGCCCACGGTTTGGTTGTTCCAGAATTAACCGCAGCCCGCGCATCTGATTGTTATAGTTTGGCCGAAAATCGGATTCCTGAGCAAACAACTCCATCAGGAGCTGGGTTAGCTCCGGCAAATCCTGTATAGTGGCCGGCTCAATACGGGTTAGTTCGCTCATTCCAAATAGGGACATCATTGCACAGGCTAAAAATCTCACCCAGTACTTTTTCCCAAAAGTCACAGGTCAGCGTTACCCAGTATTCGTTTGTGATTCCTCAAAAGGATTTCTATCGATAAAGGTAGGGGCATGGCCTCCGAACCCATCTATCAGCTCTTCCAACTTTTCTGCGAGCTTGACGCGCAAAGACAACATCCGGCTGGCAAAGCGGACGGCGTCTGCAAAATCTCTAAAACTTCGCATTCCGCGTCCAAGAAATATGCCAGGAATTCCTTCGTCGTATCGGTCGGAAATCATTCTCGCGGTAAGAAACGGGATCTGAAACTCCTTACAGATAGCGGCAGCAACGTCAGACTCCATATCAACGGCCAAAGCCTCGGCGTTCTCCCGGCGGATTCGAGCTTTACCTGGCGGATCGAGAACTGCTGGCACTTGGACAATTCGGCCTTTCGCTGCGCACAGGCCTTCTCGAATGGTTAGCGTTTCGGCGGCGGAATTGTTCGCCAGAACGAAATCGCCCGGCTCAAGCAAGGTTCGGATAGCACCGGCAAAACCGGAATCAATCACACAACGGGGTCTCATCTCCTCAATCATTCGTCGAAATCCGAGTCGATCTTCAACACCGATTCCAAGCCAATAGATTGTTACATCCCGCGAGCCGAGGCGACCGGTCACCCGATTGCCGTCCCTGGTCCGCTTAGACAGGCGGCGCTCGAAAATCGCTCCCTCCTGGCGGACCGCAAAGGTCACGACAATCATTCTTTTGACTCCCGGAATTTCAACTTCACGGCAACGAACGCCTTGGAATCCTCCTTCGGCACCTGGGGAGGGGTCACCGGCTCCTTTGTCGGATCCTTGACAGCATCCGAAAACTGATGGGTTAACTCTGGGGGAATTTCGGCTAGAACATCCACGCCGGCCTCATCGCCAGCCCCTTGGACGGCAGTCCCGCCAAGTTTGCCGGCAAGCCTTTTGATCCGCTCCACTTCACTATCGACGTTCGGCTTCTCAATCACCCGCTCCACCTCCGTATCCGTTACCTCCGGTACCCGGAGGGCCCGTTGGGCTGCACCCTCAAAAGTTGCCGTAAGCTTCGAGGTGTCGGGTGCCGGCCTTCTGGCCTGAAAGAACAAGACTAGACAAACAACGCCAACACCGCAGATCATGCCCAAAAGAAATATCCCTGCGATAGTGAACTTTTTGCGGCGAGCCGTTCGCATCCAACTGAAAGATTTTGATTGCGCAATCAACGTCGATCGGCTCGTGATTTCAAATTGTGAATAAGCCAGACGAGATCCTGACAAGCGGAAAAGTCCTGGTTACCGGCGGAGCAGGTTTCATCGGAAGTGCTCTGATCTGGGCGCTCAACCGGCTCGGCATCGAAAGTATTCTGGTTTCCGACCAGCTCGGGCATGACGAAAAATGGAGGAACCTGGTGCCCCTGCGGTTTGATGATTACCTGGCTTCGGACGAGTTGCTGGATCGGGTCGTGATCGACGGTCATGACGTAGAAGATGTGAAGCTCGTTTTTCACCTCGGCGCTTGCTCGACTACGACCGAGGAGGACGTCGGCTACTTGATGGAGAATAACTATCGCTACAGCGTGACCCTTTGTGAATGGGCTCTGCGCCGAAAAGCGCGCTTCGTTTATGCTTCTTCAGCTGCGACGTATGGCGACGGATCGCACGGAATGCTCGACGATCCTACACAGCTGAAGTCACTCCGGCCGTTAAACCCTTATGGCTATTCAAAGCACCTGTTCGATCTTCACGCAGCACGCCGCGGGTGGCTCTCCAGGATCGTCGGATTGAAATATTTTAACGTGTACGGCCCGAATGAATCGCACAAAGGCGACATGCGAAGCCTGGTAAATAAAGCGTTTGCCCAAGTACTCGACAGCGGCAAGATCAAACTCTTCAAAAGTTACAAACCGGAATACAAGGACGGCGAACAGAAACGCGATTTTTTATATGTAAAAGACGCAATCGAAATGACGATCCATCTGGCAACTTCGCAGGCAGCAAACGGCCTCTTTAATCTAGGTTCCGGCCAAGCCAGGACCTGGATCGATCTGGCTAACGCTGTCTTTTCCGCTCTATCCCGACCGCCGCAAATCGAATTTATTGCAATGCCAGCTGCGATGCAGAGTAAGTACCAGTATTTTACCCAGGCGAACGTCGACCGGCTCCAAAATACGGGCTACGAAGGGCCACGATTCACGCTGGAAGAAGGGGTTAAGGACTACGTGCAGAACTATCTCGTGCCGGGAGAAACGTTAAGTCCGTGAACGATCAATCTGCGAGAGAACGTCGGGGTCCTGGTCGCGCAGGAGCGCGAACCCTACCGCTCGCGGGCGATTGTAATATTAAAGGTAGGGTTCGCGCTCCTGCGCGACCTGAACCCACCGCTTTGAATTCTTGAAATCCGCGGCGCTCCGACGCACACTTAAGCTATGTCTCTCAGCGAGCGGGCCGCAAAAGCAGCAAAAATTGCTGAAGAACCGCATCTATACAAGGTTTGCGAAGGCTGTGACTCGATCGTCACGAAACGGGCAGCCACCTGCCCAAGTTGTCACGGTTACCGTTTCAATGAGGACCCCGAGGAGGTCGTTCAGCAAGCCAAGATCCTGGGTTCTAGAGAACAACGCAGCGTAGTCAGCGAGGACTTGCATTAGAGCTCGGTAAAAACTCCGATTCTAACGCCAACGTCGCGGCTCCGATGATTCCTGCGTCGTTGCCCAATGTTGCCGGCACGACTTCGAGCTTTTCCCAGAAAGTTTTTTCGCAGCGGGTCTCGATGGTGTGCCGGATATAATTGAACAGCCGCTTGCCGGCGTTTGCCACACCGCCACCAATAACGATCCGGTCCGGGTTAATCAACCAGATCACATTGGTCAGACCAACGCCAATTTTCAGCCCGATATCGGCCCAAAGTCTTTCCGCAATCTCATCGCCGTTGTCCGCCGCCTTCGTCAAATTTTCAGGATACGATTGCTCGTCGGAAATCGTTATACCGGCTTCGGCGTAGATCTCTTTTGCGCGTGCAGCGATTTTTCGGTGACCAACGTAGGCTTCGAGTGCGCCGTTATTACCATAAACGAATTCGACGCCGCGATAATCGATCGACGTCTGGCCGATTTCGCCAGCGACCCATGTCGCACCGCGGTACAGGTGCCGATTCAATATCAGAGCCCCACCAACGGCAGTGCCGAGCGTCACACACACAACATTGGGCGCTGTCTGCCCAGCCCCATATTTCCATTCGGCGTATGCCATGGCCTTAGCGTCATTTTCCAGGTTGGTAACTAACCCTGTTTTTTGACCGATGACCGCGCGAAGCGGTATATCATGCCAGCCCTTCACGTTAGTGAGATTTACAACAACTCCTTGAACCGGATTAATGATGCCTGGCACGCCGAAGCCGACTGCTTGCACCTCTGGGAAAAGCGATTTCAGACTCAAGATCTCATTCACAAAAGCTTCGATGAGCTGACCGGTATCTCCGTCCTGGCGAGTCTCGATGACTTTTCCCTTCTGAAGGATTACTCCATCTTTCACGACACCAGTTTTGGTGCTGGTGGCGCCCATATCAAAACCGATTGCAGTAGCGGTGCTCATAGGGGATTCCTCAGCGCGATGATTCGCAGTCCATCCAGAGTGAGATCCGGATCAACAATTTGCAACTCTGGAAGCTTGGCCGCGATCAAATCGGCATAGCTACCAGTCGCCACGATATGCACTTTACCGTTCAACTCGCGGACCACCTCACTGAGAATCTGTCGGACCAGACCTCGATAGCCATGGACCGCTCCTGCGATCATCGCCAACCTTGTTGTTTTGCCAATGGCACTCGGTGGTTCGACAAGTTCTTCCAGACCAATGCGAGGCAAAAGAGCGGTCCTTTGATGTAGATATTCAGTCATTGCCGCCAAGCCCGGGCCAATCACGCCTCCCTGGTAACTCCCTTTTTCGGAGACGATATCAAACGTAACTGCCGTGCCGAAATCCACCACGATCGCAGGAGATCCATAGCGCGCTGTCACCGCGACCGTGTTCGCCAGGCGATCCGCACCTATCTTACTCGGCTCAGGATAACTGATCCCGATGCCCAAATTCAGTTTTGGGGAGACCTCTTTCATTTGATTCCGAAACAATCGCCGGAAGACCTCGGTTTTTTTCGGAACCACCGATCCGAGGAGAACACGATCAAACTTCCAGCTTTTGAGGGCGCGTTTAATGGATGAAAGCGAAACCGACTTGGTCGGAACCGCTCGGCGATCGATCAGCTTCTCCTCGTCTGCCAGCGCGAATTTGGTCGAAGTATTGTTGAGGTTAATCAAGAGAAATGATGGCATTGAGGGAGTGCTTGAGTAGGAGATACTAGATCTCAACTCGTTTCAGATTCCCATGAAAATTCGCAAGTTAGAGCTCTTTAAAGTTCCGCCCAGATGGCTTTTCTTGAAGATTACAAGCGAAGATGGGTTAAGCGGTTGGGGCGAACCGGTCATTGAGGGAAGAGCGGACACGGTCGCTGCCGCAGTAACGGAACTGGCCAACTATGTCCTCGGGCGCAACGGAGACGACATCGAAGATATCTGGCAGGTACTTTACCGCGGAGGCTTCTACCGGGGCGGACCAATCTTGATGAGCGCGATCGCGGGCATCGATCAGGCGCTATGGGATCTAAAGGGAAAACGGTACAACTTGGGCGTCCACCAGATGCTGGGTGGAAAGGTGCGCGATCGGATCCAGGTATATTCCTGGATCGGTGGAGACAAACCATCGGAGGTGGCAAAAGCCGCTAAAGAAAAAAAAACGCAAGGCTACCGAGCGATCAAGATGAACGCTTCCGCCGAACTGCACTACGTCGATTCGCCGGTAAAGGTCGACGAGATCGTCGAACGGATTGGATCGGTTCGAGATGCAGTCGGAAAGGATTTTGGGATCGCCGTCGATTTTCACGGAAGAGTCCATCGCGCGATGGCTAAGGTGCTGGCAGCAGCGCTCGATCCTTTCCGACTCATGTTCATTGAAGAACCGGTCTTGTCCGAACATTCGGAAGCGTTGGTAGAAATAACCCGGCACACGGCTACCCCGATTGCATTGGGAGAACGCCTTTACAGCCGATGGGATTTCAAACGTTTCTTTGAGCTCGGCGTTATCGACATTATTCAGCCCGATGTATCGCATGCCGGCGGAATCAGCGAAGTCCACAAACTTGCCGGCATGGCGGAGGCTTACGATGTTGCTGTCGCACCACATTGCCCGCTTGGACCAATCAACCTCGCTGCCAGTCTTCAATTGGATGGCTGTGTCCCCAACGCGCTCATCCAGGAACAAAGTCTGGGAATTCATTACAATGTGGGTGGCGAACTTGGCGATTATCTGTCGGATCCAACGGTTTTCCGTTACACCGATGGATACGTCGACATACCGCGCGGCTCCGGCCTAGGTATCGAAATCAATGAGGAAGCGGTCCGCGAGGCCGCAAAAAAGGGCCATGACTGGAAAAACCCGGTCTGGCGGCTGGTGGACGGTTCGGTTGCCGAATGGTGAACCCCTTGTGTGGGCCAACCATTAACATAATATATTCCATGCTCCATCTCACCCACCGGCCACGCAGACTCCGCTCTACTCCGACAATTCGGCAGATGGTGCGGGAAACCAGGCTAAGTGTGGACCAGCTCATCTATCCGTTGTTCATCTCCGAGAAAGTTGATGACCAATTGGAAGTCCCGAGCATGCCAGGTGTCTCACAGCTCTCGGTTCGCCGAGTCGTTGACGAAGCAAAGGCCGCGGCAGATCTCGGGATTCCGGCCCTTCTTTTGTTCGGTATTCCGAAAGAGAAAGACGAACGGGCTTCTCAGGCGTATGCACCGGATGGCGTTACTCAAAGAGCAGTTGCCGCAATCAAGAAAGCAGTACCGCATCTGACCGTGATAGCGGATGTCTGTCTTTGCGAATACATGTCCCACGGCCATTGCGGAGTAATCACAAAGGTAGATGGCCGCTATCAGATAGAGAACGATGCGTCGGTAGAGCTGCTGGTCCGGACGGCAATCAGCCTGGCTGAAGCAGGAGCGGATATAGTCGCTCCCAGCGACATGATGGACGGGCGAGTTGGCGCGATCCGTTCCGGGCTCGATAGCCACGCCTTAACCGAGACCGCTGTGATGAGCTACGCATCAAAGTACAGTTCAGCGTTCTATGGGCCGTTCCGGGATGCTGCGGAAAGCGCACCACAATTCGGAGATCGGAGCTCGTATCAAATGGATCCCGCCAACGCCCTCGAAGCCTTGCGAGAGGTCGCAACAGATATCGAGGAAGGAGCCGAGCTGCTCATCGTCAAACCAGGCATCGCATACCTGGATATTCTCTGGCGTGTGAAAGAACGGTTTGAGTTGCCTACTGCCGTCTACAACGTGAGTGGCGAGTACGCGATGGTGAAAGCGGCAGCGCAGCAAGGCTGGTTGGAAGAGAAACGAACGGTTCTGGAGCTGATGACTGCGTTCCGAAGAGCCGGCGCGGATTTGATTATCACCTATTGGTCCAAGGATCTGGCGGGCTGGCTTCGTTGAAGGAGGCGATCCGCTCCTTCACCCCGGCGTGCGCTGAGTAGGATTCAATTGGGTATCAGCCTGAAGGGCGATGCAATACTGTTCGCGACCGAAATTGCGCAACTAACTTACGCCAGAAAGGGTTTGTTTTTAATATGAAGCTGAAATCCCTTTTCCCCGCCATGTTGCTAACGGCTAGCGTCGCCACCGCTTTCGCCTCCCCGCCCGGAAGCGCCGGCCAAGCTTCCTCCTCGAACATGCCAGCATCACAATCGGCGCCGGCAACGCAAGGAATGTCGCGTTCTACTACCGGTGACGCGCCGGAGACAAAAAAAGATGAAGCGGTCTCCTCGGACACGGTAAAGAAAGCCCGTCTGACTCGGCTGAAGAACCAAGTTGGGTTGAAGGCAGATCAAGAAGCTAAGGCCAAAGCCATCATTGACAAATATGTTGATGAGCGCACTGCCGCCAAAGGCAATACCAAGAAACTCGATGCTTTGAAGAGCAAGTTCGACAGCGACATCGACGCGATTTTGACTCCTGCCCAGCGCAAAAAGCTGGCTGCATCGAACGCAGCTACCGCCGCTAAAGGACAAGCCACGAAAGAAAAGGCCGCCGCCGAAAAAGCCGCCGCTTCTCCATCTCCCAAGAAGCCATAGTGGGCTCTCATAGTTTAGGTCGAGAAAAGGACTCTCTTCCCTGCAGGTCCTAACATTTGGTCGGCCGATTCCTTGTCCCTGAGGGGACAACAACATCTCAGCCAGGGTGATCCGGCCACAGCGTGATCACCCCTGGCTGAGATCTGTCGTCGCTTTGCGAATTCTCTACGCCGAAAGATTGCGTACGAACCTATCGAAAAGCCTACCGTTTCATGGTTGTCAGGTCATCGGCCCGATTTGCGTCGCTGCGCCCATTCATCCTCTCCTTGCGCAGGGTCAGCGCACACGCAAATGCAACCGCTATTAAGATCCCTCCAACCACAAACGGCGTGTTCCCATATTGCTGAATCGGCCGCAAATGATCTTCCTGAAGGAGCAGTCCGGCGATAACCGGTCCAAAAACCCGGCCCAAACTTCCCGCAGACTGGAGCACTCCGAGAACCCGCCCCTGCAACGAAGCGCTCGCGCCTTTCGAAGCCAAAGCGTTGAGCGTGGGCTGCGAAAGGCTGTTACCAATCGCCAATCCTGCAGCGAACAATAGGAAGAGCGGAACCGTGCCAGCGAACGGCATGACGACCATGCTGGCCGCCATCAGCGCGCACCCTGCCGCAGCCAGATTCGCATCCCCGAAGCGTTTTGATAGCCGGCCGATACCACCGCCCTGAATAAATGCCCCGATCAGCCCAGTCATCACAAAGATGTAGCTGATCTGGCTCTGATTCAGGCTGTATCGACGATCACAAACTTGCGGAAAGATCACCGTCACCATCCCGAATCCAGCGATAGCGATAAAATATGTGACCACCAGCACGCCAAGCCGCCAGCTCCCGGCCTGATGGAATGTTTCTCGAAGATTAAGAGACCTTTGTTGGCGGTCCGCGTGTCGTTCCGGTTCGACTAAAACAAACCACATCAACACCGCGTTCATCGCCGAAAGAGTAGCAGCGAACCAGAACGGTGCTGCGATCCAGAAGTGGCTCAGTATTCCTCCAATGGCCGGGCCCAGAACAAATCCGACACCGAACGCGGCTCCAATTAACCCCAGCCTTTTCGAGCGAACTTCGGGAGGCGTGATATCGGCGATGTATGCGGCGGCAGTTCCGACGCTTGCCCCGGTTATGCCAGCCAGAATACGAGCCGCGAACAACATTGCCAGCGAGTCGGCTCGAGCCATCAGGAGGTACCCAAGAGCGGTTCCAACAAGGCTGCATAACAACACCGGTTTGCGTCCGTAACGATCGGAAAACCACCCGAGCACCGGAGATGCTAGAAATTGGACAAAAGAATAGGACCCGAGAAGAAAGCCGATTTCCCATTCCGAGGCGCCAAACCGCTTCCCGTAAAGAGGAAGGATCGGGATGATCATTCCGAATCCGATCAGGTCGATAAACACGACGAAGAGGATGCTTGCCAAAGACGACTTCTTCATACGGCGCTGCACTTAACGAGTGCGGAACCGCTAAGTATGAACGCCAAACGCGCAACGTCAAATTAGCGCGGCGCCTAGGAGCCTGTCGCGCGGGCAGGAGGGTCAAAATAAATCGTTGGCGCGGACGCTTTGGAGGGGCGCTGCTCGCAGCGCCCAATGTGATGATGATTGGCCCGAAGGTCGCGTCCCACTGGTGTTGCAAGCAACGCCCCTCCATGAACCCTTCTATCTGACGCCCATTTTCCGGCGGAACGCTCTGGGAGAGAGCCCGACCCGCTTTTTGAACATCGCGCTCAGATATTCGACACCGGAAAAACCTGCTTGCTTTGCTATCTCCGCGATCTGCAGATTCGTCGTAATCAATAGCTCCTTTACGCGCTCAATTCGCAGCCGAAGAATTTCTTCATAAGGAGAACGCTGTAGATACTTTTGGAACCTTCGTTCGAGCAATGTCCGGGACATTGGGACCGCGGCAAGGACATCTTCGACACCGATTCCTTTACAGGCGTTCCGTCTAATGAAACGGATCGCGTTGGCTGTTTGCGCATCGCTTAATGCTATTGCGTCGGTCGATCCTCGAGCCACAATCCCGAGCGGAGGAAGGAGCTCGAGCTGCTTCGAAAGCTTCGACTGATGCATCATCTGGTCGAGCCAGACGGCTGCGTCATAACCAGCCCGCTGCGTATTAGGGATTATGCTGGAGAGCTGAGGTTCGCATAACTCGCATAACAGCTCGTCATTGTGATATCCCAACACCGCGACTTCGCCCGGAACGCGAATGGATTCCTGACGGCAAACATCTAGCACCCATTGCCCGCGGATATCCAAGCAGGTAAAAAGTCCAACCGGCTTCGGCAACGATTTTAGCCATCTGGCAAGCTTCGACTGCTCTTCGATCCAATCCGCCGCGTCGCCCGGTTGAGTATTGAAAACGTGTGCCGAATAACCGGTCTCGCCCAAGTGCTTGCGAAACGCTTGCTCCAAACGTCTCGACCAATGAAACAGAATGTCTCCGCAATAGGCCAGGTTTCGAAACCCGCGCTCGAGCAGGTGCTCAACAGCCAGGACAACAGCTTCCCTCGGACTGGCAGTGACAGTAGGAATCGGGCGTGAGAGTTCGGCGGCGCTTACGTTAACAACCGGTACTCCTTTTCGAGTGACTGCATCCTCGATCTGCCTGTTTTCGATTCTGGCAATGATCCCGTCCCCTCGCCACCGGTCAAACCAAGGCGGCGGTCCCACCCCCCGGCCCTGTTCGGAAAAGTAAATCTCCCATTCGTCTTTTTCTTTGACAAAAGTCCGGATTCCGCGAAGCACGCCGCGACTGTACTCGTTCGAACTTTCTACCAATAAAGCTACTTTCAGTCGGTGTCCCTGCGTGAACATTTTCTAGTGGGTCGTCCTTCTCACGACCGATGTCCGCTCCTTCCAGGGCATACATTCTCAAGCTAAACTAACGCTTTTTCCGTCTGAGAAGCACTCTAATTATTATCCGACGGATGTTGGGGTCGAAACATTAGAGGTTTTTTGACTTTGCCTGGCGCGTACCATCTGATTTATAAGCGGCGTGCGATACCGTCCGACGCCATTACTCTGGTTTATCGTCCTGGCTCCATTCGTGACGCTTGCGGCCGTGGCAAATGGCTGGTTAGCCGGTCTCTGGGTAATGTTCATATCCCACCTCGCCCTCCTGGCAGTGACCCTGATCCCTTCCTGGCAAGGCTTTGGGCCGGTCATTACTCAGTTTGATACGAACGCGGATGAGGTCTGGCTGACAATCGACGATGGACCACACCCGGATATGACGCCGAAGGCGCTGGAGCTGCTCGAGCGGCACAATGCCCGTGCAACCTTCTTTTTGATCGGCGAACAGATCGCTCGCTATCCCGATCTGGCACAGGCGATCGTGGAGGCGGGTCACACAATTGGAAACCACACTCAGACGCATCAAAAGTTCGATTTTTGGCGGTTCCGACCGGATCAACTAGTGCGCGAAGTGGACGATTTCGCGGACACCGCGGCCCGAGCTGGTCTGCCAGTTTCCAACCTGTTTCGGGCTCCGGCGGGAATGAAGAACCCTTTCCTCCATCCAATTCTTGCGGCGAGAGGCCTCCATTTGATCGGTTGGACCTCGCGCGCGTACGACACGCAGTTAAGAAACCCGAATCAAATTATCGAACGGATCACACGCTCTCTCTCGCCCGGATGCATCATACTGCTGCATGAGGGAGATTGCGCGCACGTCCGGCTTCAAGCTCTGGAAGGACTCTTGCGGGAGCTGGCAAAGAGGAATTTTCGGGTGGTCTCTTCGCCGCCAACCAAGCTGATGGCGGGAAAAGCCCATGTTACACGGGCAGAACCGATCACCGAATCGGCCCGCCGAATGGCGGCTTAAGCGCGGCATGGTTGCCGGTTTTCGGTTTTCAGTTTGCAGTTTTCGGTTTCCTGATGGTAGCTACAACTAGGTTTTGGCTGACCTCAGCATCCGACTAACAGCTTATAACGGTGGACCAGTATTACCCAGCCCTAGCGGAAGCCCTGCGAACAAGGCTCGCCCTAATCGCAAACCATCAGTTGCGAGATCAGGATCAAGCAGCGCATCTTGCCAAACTCAAAGAGGCTGCGGAACGAATCGATCTTCTAGTTCGTCAACTTCCCAAAGACGCCGATCCGAGGCTGGCCCATTACCTCCAGAAGCAGAGCTTTAGCAAAGCTTTGGAGTGGCTGGAGCATATGTGGGGCGCCGGGTGATTGGGGCTGGATGGCACGGGTCACCCCGACGTCGCCAAGGCTAAGTCGGGCACGCAAGCTTCGCCCATTTTGGGTGTCGGTCCATCGGTCATATCGGGACCTACACGGCACACGACATGGTCCCACCGCGTCGATTTTAGAACTGAAAACCGTCGACCAAAAAACGGCTAACCGGAAACCGCAAGCCGAAGGCTTGCGTTACGCTCCGTTCCCGGGGGTCGTTACCGGCGCGATTTCGCGAAACCCTCTCCGTGTTTCGGTAACGTGATCGATGATACCGTACTCCTTCGCTTCGTAGGCGGTCATGAAAAAGTCGCGATCGGAATCTTTTTCGATCTGAGCTTCTGATTTGCCGGTGTGCTTGGCCAGCAGCCGGATAAGACGGCGATGTACCTTCTTCATCCGGTTGAACTGCCGCTCGACATCGCTGGCCGATCCTTCCGTTCCACCGGAAGTCTGATGAATCATGATATCCGAATTTGGAAGTGCGAATCGTTTACCTTTGGTACCTCCGGCAAGCAAAAACGATCCCATGCTCATCGCCGTGCCGACACAATAAGTCGCCACATCGCAAGTGAGAAACTGCATCGTGTCGTACATTGCGAGACCAGCAGTCACCGATCCACCCGGCGAATTAATGTACAGGCTGATATCTTTCTTCGGGTCTTCCGTCTGCAGGAACAACAACTGCGCGACTACAAGATTCGCGACCTGATCATCAATCTCCGTCCCAATGAAGATGATTCTATCCTTTAACAGCCGGCTATAAATGTCGTACTCCCTTTCTCCAAGACCGGTCTGTTCAACTACCATTGGAATCACGATCGAACGGGGAGCTGGTTGGTTATTCATACTGATGATCTCCGATGCGTTGGGTTACCCTAAACGGCAACCGGCGTGAGAGCAATGGACGATCGCAATTTGATCGTGTAGGGCCGAGGTTCGTCCTGGGTGGTCGAGCTGGGAAGCTCAATCCGCCAGTGGCGGATGAAGCCAGAAGCTTCGGCCCGAATCCTCCGGATTCATCCGCCATTGGCGGATTGATCTTCTAGATCGACCTTCTTCGCCCTGACGCGCATGCGCAGCGACGGGACTACGTCGTTCGCCTCGGCCTCGTGTGCGCCACCCCTTATGACATTTGATTATCCGGGAAACCGGCCCTACCGATTCCGTAAATCGGTAGGGCCGCCCTCTACAACCGCTGTTTCCCATTCAGCGCCTGATTTAAGAATTCTAACGCTGCCCTTCGACTAACTACTGCCGAAGGCAATGGCAGGTCCGCTAGCTTGCCATCACCCTGCCGAACGAGTGCTACCCAAGTTGTTCCCTGCCGGAAGAGATCAAGCAAACCTCTAGGATGCAAATCTGACACGGTGATCTTTCTGGTTGCGGAAGCCATATTTACCCACTCTCCTAATCGGCAAGCTTGTCTTCTCCTTTAGTTCGTCTACTGACCTCGGCACCGGCATCGTGCGCCAATCGCAAAAATGCCGGAAACGTTAACAGCGCAAGTGCCGCGACGATACAAAACGCGATGCGGTAATCGGTAAGAGTTTGGCCGGCGCCTAACAAAATCCCGATCCTCAGCGAAATCGCACCAAAAGCGATTCCCAGACCGAAAGTCAGTTGTTGGGCGGCACTATGCATCATGCTTGCGGCACTGATCTCGGCAGTTGGAATTTCCGAAAAGGCGAGCGTATTCAGGCTGGTAAATTGCATTGAACGAACCAGGCCGGCGCCAACCAGAACGATGACCCAGATAAGAGCCGGCATTCCAACCCTCAGAAACCCGCTGGCCGCTGCAAAAAGCGCGATTAGTAACGTATTGACCACCAGGACGGGTCGAAACCCGAATCGTCGAAGTACCCAAGTGGTGATCGTCTTCATCCCGAGATTTCCGCCAGCGTAAAGGAGCACAAGCATACCGGACTGCGCCGGGTTCATCCCAAATCCGTTCTGGAACATCAAAGGCAAGAGCAACGGCGCGGCTCCGACAGCCGTGCAACTCGCGTTACCGGCAATCAACGTTGTGGCAAATGTTGGGATCCTCAGCAAAGACAACCGCACCAAAGGCCTCTCTACCCGCTGCTCATACCAGAAGGTCAGCGCGCCAAGCAGAATGGTCAGTGCCAGGAAGATCCAGCCGAGATAACCACGAGAATTCTCGCGTCCCAGAAGGTCGACTCCGTACATGAAACAACTGAGCGTAGCTGCGCTAAGTAAAAACCCGCCAAAGTCGAGCGGTTGCTGTTCTTCCGCTCGAAAGTTTTCAACGAACCGCTGCACTAACAGGATCCCGATCAAGCCGATCGGAATGTTCACCAAGAAAATCCATCGCCAGGAAGCGTAGGTTGTTAGTAGACCTCCGACCGGAGGACCAATAACCGTTGCGATCAAACCAGGCCAAACGATCGTTCCGATTGCCGGGATCAGATCTTTCTTAGGTGTACTCCGCAAGACAACCATTCGGCCCACGGGCACCATCATCGCACCACCGATTCCTTGCAAAATACGGGCGAGAACGAACTGCACCGCACCGGTCGCCAGACCGCAAAGAATTGAAGCGATGGAGAAGACGGCGATTGCCGCAGTGAAAACGACACGCGCGCCAAAACGATCCGCACACCAGCCACTGATCGGAATAAAAACCGCCAACGTAACCAGGTAAGCGGTGATACCGTTACTCAGGTCGATTGCGTTCACGCCGAAAGAAGCAGCCATTTTCGGCAGCGCTGTGGCAATGGCCGTTCCATCAAAGTTCTCCATAAAAAATGCCACGGCGACAATGAGAGGCACGATCCTACCTGATGGTCGAGTCATGGCTGCAAGATTACAAGGAGCGCGCACGAGCGCCAGGGCGGGAACGTATCGTGTCGGCGTATCGGCGTGTCGGGGTATCGGCGTCGTTGCACGGCCACGCCGACACGCCGATACGCCCACACGCCGATACGATCTTCTATTGTCTCTCTCCTTTCTGCTCTTGTATCCTTGCGCCTATGCCGGTGTCCGTCCAGGTTCCCGCAACAACTTCCAATTTTGGCCCCGGGTTCGATTGTCTGGGCACCGCGCTGCAGCTTTGGAATCGAGTAACCATCGATCGAGTCGAGGAAGAAGTACTATTGCCAGAGATTGTTGCCGAAGCCGCAGAACTCTTCTTCCGGCATTCCGGCGTTTCGCCGTTTCCGTTTCGTTTCGCGATAACCGGCGAAGTTCCACGCGCTCGAGGACTCGGGAGTAGTGTGACAGTGCGGGCTGGCGTAATCATCGCTCTCAACCATTACGCTCACCAGCCGCTTGCCTCCGGACAGATCTGCAATCTATGTACCGAGCTGGAAGGCCACCCGGATAACGCTGCAGCAGCTATCTTCGGTGGATTTACTATCGTTAACGGCGCTAGCAATCGAGTTGACCGGTTTGACATCGACCCAGAAATTAAATTCGTTCTATTTGTACCTGATTTCGAGGTGAAGACGAGCGACGCCCGTAAAGTAATCCCGGCGACTTATCCACGGGAGGCTGTTGTGCAAAACCTGGCTAACGTAAGCCGGATCGCGGCAGCATTTGCATCCAAACGTTATGATCTCCTGCAGAACGCTTTCGCCGATCGACTCCATCAGCCGTACCGCGAGCCACTTGTTCCTTTTCTTCCGAAAGTATTGGACGCGGCGGCAAAAAGCGGAGCCCTCGGTGGATTCTTGAGCGGATCAGGGTCAACAATCGCATGTTTAACGTTAACGGATGGCGAAAAGGTCGCAGCTGCGATGCAGAAATGCGCTGCTGAAGCAAACGCAAAAGTGCTAATCGTCAGTGCCGATAACGCCGGCGCAAAAATCTTGTCCCCCCAGGTTCCGGAATGAGACGCTGGCTTGACGACCTCGAACAGTACGCCATCGAAGTCATCCTCAACAAGAGGCATGGCTTTCGCGCTTCGCTTCTTCGAGTTATTTTGCGCGCGCTGTCGTTCATCTATCTGGCAATTGTTCAAGCCCGGCTCTACCTGTACCGAAACCGGATTCTGAAGGAACATCAGCTTGGGTGTTTGGTGATCAGCATCGGGAATTTAACTGTCGGAGGGACTGGGAAAACCCCGGTAGTAGAAAAGTTCGCGCGCGCGCTCCAACGCGGCGGACGTAAAGTCGCCATCCTGAGCCGTGGTTACAAGAGTGTCGACAGGCGACGGAAAAAAAGCTGGTTAGAGCGTTTGATTGACCAGAATACGCCAGATCTGCCCCGCGTCGTTTCCGACGGCAAAAACGTATTGCTCGATTCCGCTACAGCGGGTGACGAGCCATTCATGCTGGCTTCAAATCTGCGCGGTGTTGCCGTGGTGGTCGACAAAGACAGAGTGAAAGGCGGGCTGCATGCAATTAAAGCCCTCGATGTTGATACGCTACTACTGGATGACGGTTTGCAGTATCTCCATCTTAAACATCGTCTTGATATCGTGCTGGTAGATCGCCAGGCACCGTTCGGTAATGAGCACTTGCTTCCCAGGGGCACGCTGCGCGAGCCTCCGCGAAACATTCGGCGGGCGAGCTACATTCTGATTACCAAATGCAACGGAGAGTCGAATGACGCTCTGATCCAACGGATTCGCCGGTACAATAGAACTGCTGAGATCATCGAATGCGCGCACCGCCCGCTATATCTTCAGCACGTTTACCGGGATGAACGTCTCCCTCTCGATTATCTGCAGGATCTGTACATCGCTTCGCTCTGCGGTATCGCGGCACCGGAGAGTTTCGAATCAGGGCTTCGAAGCCTTGGCGCAAAGATCGAATTATCGCGGCACTTTGCCGATCATCATCGCTACACGGAGAAAGAGCTTCAGACGTTTCTACAGCGCTGCGTCAAACGGGATGTCCATGCCATTATTACGACAGAAAAAGACGCCGTTCGTTTTCCCAAAATAGACCCGCTACCGGTCCCGATTTATTATCTCCGCGTCGAGATTGAAATTCTTACCGGGCACGAGACGTGGGACCATTGCGTTCAGCGAATCTGCCATCTGCCGACCGTAGGAGTTAGCTGACGGGAGCCGCGCCTGCCCCGAAATGCTTTCGGGGTTTACGGTTCGACGGTCGACCGTTCGTCTTTGGGGTTGGAATCTTGGGTTAAACAAATTACTGACAAAGTGGTCTCACTCCCATTAACGTAACGTTACCCCTTCATGTCTACGCGGCATTCTAAGTTAAGAATTGGGATCGTTGGCGCCGGAAACATCGTGAAAACGCGCCATCTTCCGGCGCTTAAGAAGATCGCCGATGTCGAGATCGCCGCTGTTTGCAACTCGACCTATGAAAGCTCAGAGCAATTTTGCCGAGAATACGCACCGGAAGCGGCTCCGCATCGAAACTGGGCTGAGCTCGTTTCCGATCCCGATATCGACATTATCTGGATCGGTACTCCACCCTACCTCCACTGCACAATCGCCGTTTCGGCTTTCGAATCCGGCAAACATGTGTTTTGCCAGGCGCGCATGGCGCTGAATCTCGCTGAAGCCGAAGAGATGCTGGCGGCATCCCAGAGAAATCCGCACCTCGTAACAATGGTTTGTCCTCCTCCTCACGGCCTGCGAGGAACCTTGTTCGTGCAGAAATTAATGGCAGAGAGTTTCCTCGGCATACCGCATCATCTGCGACTCCAGAGCTTTTCCAGTGCGTATATCGATCCTGAGACCCCGCCGCATTGGCGTCAGCGCGAAGAGCTCTCGGGACTGAATGTACTAACGCTCGGGATCTATGCGGAAGTCGTGCAGCGCTGGTTTGGTCCTATAACCCATGTATTCGCACACCAGAAAACTATCACCCCAATCCGCCAGGGATACGAAATCAGGATACCCGATTTGGTGGTAGTGCTATGCCAGTTCGAAAATGGGATAGAAGGCGTAATGGAGTTCAGCGGCATCGCTCCACTCGATAAGCGCGACCGCCTCCAGCTATTCGGCGACAAAGGAATGCTGATCTACGACTTCGAAACTGACCGGATTACGGGTGGGCGGCTTGGCGACAAGGAAGCGACTCCGATCGAAATTCCAAAAGAATTAGAGCAACGCTGGAGCGTCGAAGAAGATTTTATCGCTGCCGTTCGTTCCCCGGCTAACATCCATCCGCAACCAGGTTTCAAAGAAGGGGTACGGTATATGCAAGTCGTACAGGCAGTGGCCGATTCAATCGCAGGCGGACGTGAGGTAGCGATAGATAAGTAGGAGACAGAATACAGGAGACGGGATACAGGAGGTTCTCTATGTCTTCCGTATTC
>Ga0070706_100000485_pt1 | contig 46832 bp, 41 predicted proteins | sample KBSK5501metaG_FD_65476 | JGI IMG/M metagenome (GOLD analysis project Ga0070706, IMG submission 65476) | Corn, switchgrass and miscanthus rhizosphere microbial communities from Kellogg Biological Station, Michigan, USA - KBS K5-50-1 metaG | ecosystem: Host-associated > Plants > Roots >... | reverse complement strand
ATATGTTGCCTGCCCCGTAATCAGACGGGGGTCTTCACGCCGTTTGATCGATGCGCCGATCATCGTTGCAATGCCCATGTGTGCCTGCCCTTTCTCAAATGACGAGGAATGAAACAGTGCTCTGCTGTGGATGTCAGAGACATCATATTCTAGGAGAAAAATACGAGTAGCGCATAAAATCGTTGATGAGTAGAAGATAGCACACAGCACGCTCTGCTGTCAATCGCTGTGTCTTTGCTACTGGTCATGAGCCGTTTCATTTCACCATTTACAACCAACACGCCACATGTGGTGGCAATTCCAGCGCACTGGCTGTCAGAATGGCTGTCACCCGAAGGGAGAAAGGAGAAACGAGTGTGGTAAAAAGGCGTGTCAGGCCATTGTATGAGGATACCGGGAGTGTTTCTTGTGCATGGGCGGATTATACAGGAGGAATGAGTCGCAAGTAAAGCAACCTAGAAAATCCGCTCAGGATGCGTATATACATTCATCGAATGATCTCGCAAAAAACCTATCAGTGTAATTCCACTTTGATGTGCCAGTTCGATAGCCAGGCTTGAGGGGGCGGAGATGGCTGCAATACAAGGAATGCGGGCAAGCAATGCTTTCTGGATGATCTCGTAGGAGGTACGTCCACTGACCATCAGAATATGCCTGGAATACGGGAGAGTTTGGTGTAACAGACCATGCCCGATGATTTTATCAACGGCGTTATGACGGCCTACATCTTCCCGAAGAAGACAGAGTTCACCAGTTGATGTGAACAGTCCTGCGGCATGCAGACCTCCTGTATGAGTAAAAATATCCTGTCCTATACGTAACTGTCTCGTTAGTTCATAGATGCAGGAAACAGAAATGCGGAGATCCTCTACCTCTAATGGAGGGACAGTGAGCATCAAGTCATCGATGCTGTTTTTACCACACAGTCCACAACTTGCAGAGACCGCGAAATGACGATCAAAAACCGAGTGATACTCGTCATTATCCGCTCGTGCTAATGAATCCTGCTGTTCAAGTGGTTGCAAATTCACATTGACAACGTTTGCAAGCGGCAACCCATCGTCATCTATAGCGTCTTCGATGGCATCTACATCGTCTGCCTGGTGAATCACTCTCTCCGTGAAGAGAAAGCCCATCGCTAATTCACGATCATGACCTGGAGTACGCATAATGACGGCCAGGCTTCGATGGTTAAGACGCACTTCGAATGGCTCTTCAACAGTCACATGATCTTCGCGCTGTTGCTGTACATGTTCCTTCCAATGAGTCACATGTAGGTTTATGACTCGCTCTGGATCGAGTGAGGAACGCCAGAAGCCTTGAACAGACATTTATCTTTTCCCTTTATGTATCGAAGCAGATACAGGTTGAGCCCCTGTTATCCGTGATGGCGATTGAAAGTACTGACGCTTGAAGTAGTACTTACTCGCGCCTGGGCGCACGGGGTCTGGCGATTCAATTGCAACAAGACCCCAACCTTCCTGCTCCAACCAGCTCCATGCCTCGTATTCTTCATCAAAATCACGCACAACACCTCCTGCGATTGTGAACACCATAGTGCCCAACAGGTATCGATGTTCCCAACGAACCATTGATTTCTACTTTCTGAGGTCAATTTGACCCTGTGTAACTATTGTAACCAATCTGCAAACATCTGCAAGCCCTTACGGTAGGCTTCTTTCTATGAGAAATCAACGCCGAAATGCTTCTTTGTTGTATAAGTTGACGCTCTATCAAAGCAATGTTAGGATATGGGTACAGAATGATAGCAATGAATAGGGGTTGAGGATGCACCATTATGTGAATTCGAGCAATGAGATGCTTCGCAAGCGGGGTTACCGGCTAACGCCCCAACGTTTCATGGTTTTGAGTGTTATTCAGGAAGCAGAAGAACACCTGAGTATTGACCAGATTACGGAACGTGTCCAAAAGCGCAATCCGTATGTGAGCCTCTCGACGATCTACCGCACACTGGAATTACTAAGAGAACTGGGGCTGGTACGAGAAAATCATCTACCTGGAGAACAACCTCACTACGAGGCGGCAGAAGGAAAAGCTCACCATCACCTTGTTTGCCGAAACTGTCGAGCCATTATTCACCTCGATAACACGTTATTGGGCAATTTAAACGAACAATTGCAAGAGCAATATCAATTTTATAATTTGACACTTGACCTTGTTGCGGCAGGTTATTGTGATAATTGCTGGAAGAGTATCCAGCGCGAACCCTCGGAAAAGCAAGCATAAACCTGATTATTGCTTTTCCCCAATGGTAATATAGACTTCCCACCTGCGGCTCCGCACCCGTTCAGAACGACGGTTTAGTCCTTGATATTCCAGAGGAATATGCTGACCAAACCATGCATCAGATACCACTTCAGTTGTAATTCCTGTCCCCATTTCCTTACTGCTTTGCAATACGTTCTTTTTCGGATACTGGGCGCTGCGATTTCGAGCTATCTCTTCATCTAAATTTCGGTGTTTGCGTGGGCCAAAGACGGATGCTCGACCATACACCAGGGTTTGTATAAGGACTAATAAAGGCTGAAGGAATCCGATTGGCAAGAGATTTGCGCCTTCCACAACGATCAAACGTCCACCAGGACGTAAGACACGTTCAACCTCGGCAATAGTATCGGGATCATAAATATATTCGGAGGGAAACGTACTCACGACAGTATCAAATGAACCATTTGAAAACGGTAAATGCTGGGTTGAACCCTGGATTACGGTGGCTTTTTTATCTAGCCTACGGCGTTGAAGGGTTTCGCGAGCCGCTTCGACCATTTGAGGAGAATGGTCGATGGCAATGCAAACGTATCCTGCTTCGCTTAAATCTGCCAGTAAGTCACCTAACCCACAACCTAGTTCCAGCACATCACGACCATGTAAACGTGACAGCACCAGGCGCTGCCAGACACGCCATTGACCGGCAAAGGGGACGGTACTGGCGAAGCGATAGAGATATTTATTCTTATATAGTGTCTCAAACAGCCATTTACGCAAGCGGGGTGTCACTGGTACACCTGCCTTTGTGAGTAGATTCAACCATTCAAACGCTCAATGAGCAAGTCAGCTGGAGTGCAATATAGCCAGTGGAATGAAGTTCAGGATGGCTTTCATGGCATTCTAGCCAAACTGAAAGCCATCCTGAACTTCATTCTTTACCGTTACCGCGAACTGGCATCTTCTTGAGAAAGTACCTCATCTACAAGGCCATACTCAACAGACTGTGGAGCGGTGAGGAAGTAGTTACGGTCTGCATCCTGCATGATACGTTCTCGCGTCTGGCCAGTATGATATGCAAGAATATCATAGATGCTGCCGCGCAGGCGCAAGATTTCACGAGCAGTGATTTCAATGTCAGCTGCCTGACCTTCTGCTCCACCAAGAGGCTGGTGAATGAGTGCTGTAGAGTTTGGAAGGCAGAAGCGCTTGCCCTTTGCACCGGCGGCCAGGAGTACCGCACCCATACTCATCGCCATACCTACGCATACTGTCGAAACATCTGGCTTCACCCACTGCATGGTATCGTAGATAGCCAGACCAGCATATATCACCCCACCAGGAGAGTTGATATACAGGTTGATATCCTTGGTTGCATCCTCGCTCTGGAGGAACAGCAATTGAGCTACAGTGAGGTTAGCAACATTATCATCAATTGGCGTGCCAATGAAGATGATGCGTTCCTTTAGCAAGCGCGAATAAATGTCCATACCACGCTCACCACGAGGCGTCGACTCGATAACATTCGGAACGATTATCCCCTTTGGCTCCATTACTTCACGAGTTTCTTTGATCCACTTTGGATCATTTGGGTTAAAAATGCTACCCATCTTTACTCCTTTAATATCCTAAACGATCTGTCTCTCTTCCTTACATATCTGGATGAGTTTGACTATTCGGTAGAGACTAAATGTGCAGAGGATCCTTGCTTTTGCAAGGCCACGTAACATAATGATAGCACCTGTAAGTTGCAAACGCAAGAATTACAGGCGCTAATTTAGCACTCTCGAGGAAAGTCTGCTAAAATTGTGAGACTCTTCTGGGATTATTCGGACGGTAGTCAATTGCGCGGTCCAAAATGACGGTAGTCACCAGGCTCGCATCTGTTAAACGTGAGCGGATGCGCTCATCGATTCCCTGTAATCCCCTGGAGTTGGCGGTAATGACAGTTGGGAAGCGAGAATTGTAGCGGTAATTAAGTAGCTGGAAGAGTTTCTCGTTAGCCCAGGGAGAGCTCTGCTGCGCACCAAGGTCATCGAGAACGAGCACTTCCGCCTCGCGCATGCGGGAAAAAAGTTGATCGTAGACTTCGTTTGAGGTGGGCGCGAAGGCGGCACGCAGATGGTCGAGCAGGTCGGGAACTGTCGCGAAGAGTACAAGTGCACCATCTTCGAGACTCTTATTAGCGATTGCAGCTGCGAGATGTGTCTTTCCACATCCGTTCGGTCCTATCATCAGAAGCCAACCATTAGGGTCTTGTGCAAACTCATATGCACAACTAAATGCTTCTTGTATACCAGTCACACGTGTATTAAAGTTTCTAAAACTTTTGTCATAAAATGCGCCAAGATTAGACATCTCTTGCAATTGACGCCGCCGTTTGTCCTTGCGTTCAGCCTCTTTACAATCACAGGCGATGGGTTTACCAAAACTGGGATGCCCATAGGGGACATCGGCTCGCAAATAGCCCGCGCCTTTGCAAATAGGGCAGGGATTTACTGCTGTATTCTGTTGTACCTGTTCACGACTGACCAACTGGGGTGTGGGTGTTTGTGATTGAGTACCTTCCTGTGAAACATCCTGATTGGGGCGAGCAATCGATTGTGGCTTGAGCGGTTGGGTCATACGGATTGAGCGCTGAACTTCCTTTGAAGAAGATTCAGGTGGCAGATGCTGCCCTGATTGGCCGTAATAATCACTTGTGTGACGCGTCGTTTGAGGCTTTGAGTCTCCGTTGGAAGTCATATGTAAATCTCGCGTGACAAATGAGCGATTGTTCGCGGGATACGTTCGAGAATCACCGGCTGGCGCCTGGTGCATAGAATGCCTATCGTGTGCGACAGCTCCTGCTACTTGTGGACTGAATGGCGAGTACGTGTCGTTTCCATCATCTTCCCAATCGCCGTAAAGCATGTCTCCTGTATCGTCTTCCCACTCTTCGCGCATGTCAGCTCCCGCCATAGCTGAGTATAGATCGACCGAATCGGCTGAAGTGATCCCCGTCGTTGCCCAGTTACGATCTCGACCAGGTGCAAAATCTTCCTCATACTGAGTATGGCTATCGACGTCCACATGACGTTGGAAGCGCTGTTGATATGGAGTAACTCTAGCAGGCGATTGTTGCCTGGAAGAGGCAAGGTGAGGCCTCTGAGGCAAAGATTGTCCTTGCTCGCTACGAACGTGCGGCGGTATTTTGTGCTGGTATTGCGGTTGAGCGGAACGCGAACCCGGTCCCAGGTGCGCCGTTTGTTCGCGCATCGGGTAGTGCGAAGGGGATATCCCTTGACGCTGCGACGCCGAGTTGTGACGGTGTTCCGTATCCTGTTTGCGATGTTGTGGTGTTCTCCCCAAAATATCATTCAGGCGTTCCATGCTTGCCTGCCTTCCGTTTCCCAGCGCCTCAAAATGGCGCGGATATAGCTCCATTTTCGCTTATTGTGCTGCACTGCTTCGCGAAACGCTTCTTCAATCCACTCCGCCGGATACTGATCGGCAGCGTCTTTCAATTCATCAGCTAGCAGCGGTGAAAGTAAACCAATATTTTGTTCATACAATACAAATATATTAGGACGTTCGACTTGTACCTGTATATGTTGCGGTGAATCGTATAGACGCGATGTCTTTTGCATGCCCGCTAAGAGTCTTCTGTCGTTCCCTTGCTCTTTTTGTTCCTGTTCGATATTGAGCATACTGGCAGGAACCAACTCACCTCCTTGCAGCTCTTTCACGATTTTACGGCTGCGAGCTGTATTAAAGAAAAACCAGTCAACAAGTTCTTCCTGGTCGCCGGCTTCGTTCAACACCTTTAAGTGTATCCGCAAAATAGTACCGCGTGCAACCGCCTGCTCTAATCCCTGGCGCAGGCGTTCTTCGGCAGGCCGAGGATCGCCTTTACGCTTGAGACTTTGCAACAAGACCCTATCAGCTACCAATTCGCGCTCATTAACGCAGCGCGGGTCGCCCTGTTTTTGTGCCAGCAACCAGAAGAGGTGCAATGTTACTTTCAGTTCAGCGGTGTCCTCAATCTCTGGTAATAACTCCGTAAAAAACACATCCGGGACCGGCACATATGGATTTTTCCCCGATGGGAATCCCGCAAATAGTATCATTCCGTTTCATCCATTTATTCCGTTGATGGGTTAAGTTCAAGGTCGCGAAAACGGGTCTGGCTGGCTTGAAAATAGAGGCTAATTTCGCCAACCGGCCCATTGCGATGTTTTGCAATAATAATATCTGCGATATTTTTTCGTTCTGATTCCTGGTTATAAAGGTCGTCTCTATAAATAAACATGACTATATCCGAGTCTTGCTCAATCGAGTTATGAACAATGAGGTCGCCTGCAACAAAATTATGCAATTCATCCACAGTGAGATCATAGACTTCAGCTTCTCCATCAGGTTCTATTGAAATAATCTCATCCCAGTACACTTCGCTCTTTGCCAGTTTTGCCAGCTGCTCAGAGCCAACAACTTGTGCGAGGCGGGTTGCTCGCCCTCGACTCAGGTTTTGCTTATAAAGCCCTGTACCACAATAGGCGTTGCCAAGAGCCGCTTGCATCTGGCGGGTTGTAATACTGGCAGCCTGCATAGCTGGAACCGCGTACATTCGCCATATTTCACGCGGGAGCACATCACGGTTTGTGTTAGCTAATCGTGTAGCATGGTAATCTACGATTGCATCTTGGTGGGCCTTTTTGTATTGACTTAGTGTACCAATCTGAGTGATAAACTGCTCAACATCGTGTTTGCCCGTGACAGATACATGATATTGATCTCTCCCCTTACCCACTTGTGGATGTTTTGATAATGTAGCATTGATATTCAGCCGCAGCATCAAAGACTGCACTTGTTGGGCTAACTCTTTACTACTCGAAGCATAATAAATGTTAGTATAATGCTTCAGTCCCTGACTCAAGTTGATACAGCCATCGGTAGACCAGAGATGACGTAGAAAACGCGCAATACCTGTGGATGGCTGAGCAAAAACAACATCAGGCACGCGTTTTTCATACGAGCGTAAGCCGAATATCCCCATCTTACTCAACCATGTGACTATAGGATTGTGCATCCTGTGGGTAAGATGAAAGCTCGGAGGCAGATAGACTTGATACCAACCTCGTTCCTTGCTAATACGAGGCACTATTGCATGACCGAAAACGGCGGTTGCTAAGCTTGCAACGGTTTCAGCCAATTCCAATTCATATGTAGTAAATTGAATCGCATGACTTGGCAGTGTACAGCCATCCCCGATGAGGTGTCCAAGGAGCGCTAGCTCATCATCACTCATTGTGGCTTCAGCGGGGCCAGATAGATGACGCGGTAACGCGATACGCATACCCAAAGATAACTCATCGAGCTGTTGCCACCCATGCACCGTGAGGAACTTGTGATTTGCTGTAGCGCGGATAGTACGCCCTAACCGAGTAGTGATGCGATAGACTGGTTTACATCCAGTGGCAAAAGCGCGGCTTACCTGACGTAGTTCCAGTTTCCACGACTCAGTATTCAAAGCGAGTACCTGGAATCCGGTTTGACCCATTAATTGTTCAATTGGCTTGTAATTACCAGTATCAGGCAGGTAAACGAGCGTCTCACCAGTCAGGCAGCCACTTTCACGAAGATCGGATAATTGCGGTACCTTCGACTGCCTACTCTCCACAGCACGAGATAGCTGCGCCAATGCCAAAACGGGAAGATTCAATTCCCTCGCTAATCCCTTCAGGCTGCGGCTAATCTCGGAGATCTCCTGCACCCGATTCTCGTTGCGCTTACCGCCGATTGTCGCTTGCATCAACTGTAAATAATCGACAATAATCAGATCAATACTATGTTCTGCATGCAGGCGCCGCGCCTTACTGCGCATCTCCATGGTAGAGATGCCCGCAGTATCATCGATCCAGATGTTGGACTCTGATAGTGTATCCATCGCATATACGATACGATCCCACTCGTCTTCCTCGATTGTGCCTGTGCGCAGGCGCTGCTGATCTATCTTTGCATCCATTGAAAGTAGACGCTGCGCTAACTGATCCTTGCTCATTTCCAAACTGAAGATCGCGATAGAATTGTGATATTTTAAAGCGGTATTATGCGCTAAACTCAATGCCAGACTCGATTTTCCAATGCCAGGTCGAGCCGCCAGTACAATCAAATCAGACTTCTGCAGACCACCGGTTAAACGATCAAGATCAGTGAACCCGGTCGGCACACCAACGATTGTGCCCCGGTGCTCATGCAACTGATCCAATTTGTGCATATACTCGGCAAGAACATCGCGCATATGCGTAAAGTCCGAGCGGGCGTGTCGCTGGCTAATATTGAAAATCAACTGCTCAGCTTTATCCAGAGCAATATCAGCATCCCCTTCTTCATAAGCAATTGCAGCAATCTGTCCGGCTGCGTGGATCAAGCGTCGTAAAATCGCTGTACGTTCGACGATGCGTGCATAGAATTCGACATTGCCACTCGTGGGAACCTGGTTGATAAGCGAAGTAATATAGCTAGCTCCGCCCACCTCCTCCAGCTTGTTCCGGCGCTCTAGTTCATCGCAGATAGTAATAAAGTCCGCTGGCTCATGCTCTTCATATAACTGGAAAATCACCTCATAAATCGTGCGATGAGTATCGCGATAGAAGTCGTCGGCATACAGAAAATCTGACACCTGAACGATGGCTTCCGGGTCGATGATGATACTGCCAAGTACACCGCATTCGGCCTCTATGTTTTGCGGTAATAGCTTCTCCACGATCTAATACGCTCGCTTCTTGCCTATGAGGTTTAACACGTTGCGTCCCTGCTAGGCGGATTATAGCACATAAGTTCGATTCTTTGCGCTCGGATACAGATTCTATGGGTAAAAAATCTCTCAAGTTCATGAATGTTGTGCGTCTCAGTAGTGTAGCGAATCTTTCTCTCGAAATCAAATAGCAAGCAAGGTATAATCTCTGTGGATATGTGGATAGATCTCTATTATATTCATGCGTAAAGAATGTGAGCAGCATGACATAACGTCACTTATCCTCTACTTATCCACTACGATAGGTGAGTTTTCCCAGGTTATCCCCGAACTTATCCACAGGCTTATTCAAGTAAAAATTGTGTAAAATACATGTATTTTACGGATTCTTGAGGGGAGAAATAGTTATCAGGACTTGACCCAATCACACAAGGGGATTATGATAGCACGAAAAGATGGTATTCGTTGGCCACCTGTTAGATCAACGTATTACTCAGGAGTCAATTAAGTCGTCTGATTGGTTGTGGCCATTTATTGATATTGATCGATACAAAAGGAGTTATTACAAGACTCTATGCCAAGAACAACAAAACGTGATACTACGAAACGAGAAGAAAGAGTTGCAAAAGCGCACGCAACACCATTGACAGCCACACAGGTCAGGCAGCCTAAAAAGCAACAACGCGGACAAGGATCCAAGCGTCCTACCCGTGGCCTGGCACGCTATCCATGGGCTATTGCAATATCCTTACTGGTGATCGCATCAAGCATCTTTGCACTTGCTTATTTTCATGTTGGACCATTTGCGCAAGCAAAACCCAAATCTGCTGTAGTAAAGCCTACGCCTACAGCGAACCTGACGTTGCCAAACCCCTCGCCTTGTTTAAAGGTCGTCAAACAGCTTACGAATACGTCTCCTGCTCCAACCGCGGCTGATTTCAATAAAATTCAGCATACCTACAAGGCAGCCCCACCCAATGTTATAGATTACACAAAGTTTTATTGTGCAGGGATCAATACCAACCGTGGCTTAATTGTGTTGGAACTTGATCCGCAATACGCACCGAATACAGTGAATAATTTTGTCTACCTGGCCGATGCTCAATTCTATGATGGGTTGGTTTTCCACCGCGTTGTCCCAGGTTTTATCGTTCAAACTGGCGATCCCCAGGGTAACGGTTCTGGTGGTCCGGGTTACAAATTCAATGACGAACCTGTAAAAGGGAGCTATACGAAAGGCTGTGTAGCCATGGCGAACTCAGGCGCGAATACGAACGGCAGCCAGTTCTTCATTTGCACGTCAGACGATACCGCGAAGCTTCAAAAATCATATAATCTGTTTGGACGTGTTGTTCTGGGTATGGATGTTGTCCAAAAGATTCAAGGCCCTGGCGATAATGCGTCTACGAAAAATATTAAACCGGACCAAATTAAGCATGTGATTATAGTTCCGGTCTCGTAGCAGATTGCAAAGCAAAGAAAGGAACTTTTATGCCAGCAAAGCGCTATAGTGCGTCTCATCCAATGCAGATAGAGACAAACAGGACATATAACGCTGTCATTAAGACTAATAAGGGTGATATCCACCTGGTATTGAATCCGGCTGAAGCACCTATGACTGTCAATAACTTTGTGACTTTAGCACGCGACGGCTATTATGATGGTGTGACATTCCATCGCGTTGTGCCACATTTCGTTATTCAGGGTGGTGATCCCACGGGCACAGGCTCTGGCGACCCTGGTTATAAATTCCAGGATGAAGCTGTAAAGCGCCCATATAAGGCCGGAACTGTGGCAATGGCCAATGCCGGCCCAAACACGAACGGCAGTCAGTTCTTCATTTGCCTGGAAGATCAGCCTGGACTTCCGCCAAACTATACCATATTCGGCGATACAGTCGCGGGAATGGACGTTGTACGAAATATTCGGGTTGGCGATGTAATGCAGTCGGTGACGATCGAATAGGCTGTTAGCGATTGGACTCTAAAGCCTGACCTCTTGCGAGGGTCAGGCTTTTTGTCGCTTTTCTCAATTTTTCAGTCCTAGAATACGTTATCCAGTTGCGTACTTGCTTTCTCAACAGAAAGGAACCGAACAAATGATTCCAGCATCCCTCGCGGAAACGGCTGCCGCGCTACATACTGGAGAGCTTGACCTACGCTTCTATATCAATCAACTCTGCAACCGCATTGAAGCTACAGAACCTCAAATCCAGGCGTTGTTGCCTGAAACAGATCGTCACACGCGCTTGCTTGCTGAAGCACAGGCTTTGCAGGCACGCTTTCCTGATCCTGCCAGTCGTCCTCCATTGTTCGGTATTCCTGTAGGTATCAAAGATATCTTTCGCGTTGATGGATTTACGACTCGGGCAGGATCGCAGCTTCCAGCAGAGTTATTTATCGGCCCAGAAAGTGATTGTGTTCGCACTCTACGTTCAACGGGGGCGCTGATTTTAGGAAAGACTGTAACTACCGAATTTGCCTATTTTGAGCCAGGACCTACTCGCAACCCGCGTAACCTCGATTATTCTCCAGGTGGGTCGAGTAGTGGTTCCGCTGCGGCTGTTGCAGCCGGTTTCTGCCCACTGGCGATTGGTACGCAAACGATTGGCTCTACAATACGTCCCGCAGCCTTTTGTGGCATTGTCGGTTTCAAGTCAAGCTATGGGCGTATTCCCATGACGGGGGGAATTTTGTGTTCCGAAACATTTGATCACGTTGGGATTTTTACACAGGACGTGGCTGGTATGGAGTTGGCTGCTTCCCTGTTGTGCCAGAACTGGCAAAAGGTCGAGATGGAAATGCCTGGTGGCCTTCCAATACTTGGAGTGCCCGATGGGCCTTACCTCGAGCAAGCATCACCGGAGGGACTTGCAGCCTTTGAGTATCAGCTTGTGCTTCTTAAGAAGGCCGGGTATACCGTGCGCCGTGTTCAAACAATGGAAGAAATTGATGCTATCAACCGGCGGCATTCACGCTTAGTTTTCGCCGAAATGGCGCAAGTACATTCCGAGTGGTTCGCGAACTATGCATCAATGTATCGACCACGTACGGCATCGGCAATTCGCGAAGGACAGGAGGTGAGTGAAGAAGAGTTATCTGTTTTGCGTGCCAGTCCAGCGAAGTTACGTGCCGAATTGGAGAAGCTGATGGCTCAAGCTGGTATCGATTTGTGGGTTTGTCCTTCTGCTCCTGGATCAGCTCCGCTAGGCATTGACAGTACAGGCAGCCCACTAATGAATTTACCCTGGACACACGCAGGAATGCCTGCGATTTCTCTGCCAGCGGCGCATGCTGCTAACGGTCTACCATTCGCCTTGCAATGTATAGGAGCCATTTTGACGGATGAACAACTTCTTAAGTGGGCCGCTCATTTAGCTGAGGTTGTAGTTGAAGCAGGTGATACCAGCATATAGTGGTAGGAAGTCTACCTTACATAGTAATAGGGATGCTTGCGTGTCGCAAGCCAGGCTCCAGCGAGACTCACAAGCCCTGCGATTACCCCCGATATTGCAAGGAGGATCAGTGTAGTAATAAGTCCGCCAGCGAGTCCAAACAACCCTCCGCTCAAACCAGTTCCCCGCGCATTCGGATACCCTGGAATTTGCTGCACTACCAGGCCAAGAATAAAAGAGACCGCTGCTGCCACAAAACCTACCAGGAAGCCCATTTTACGCTCTACCGTAGCCCTACCAGTGACGAACCCAGCAACAAAGAAGATGAGAAAGCTAATGAATAAAGTCAAACAAAATAAACCAAAGACTGCTTCCGCTAGACCTAGTGACAGCTTATCTTGAGGAGTGGTGCTAACTGTGTGATAAAGAGAGGCATTGGCAAGTGTGAAGAGAATACCTTGTAAAGCCGCTATAACGCCTGCGATAGCTCCAATGAGTAACGTCTTCTTGAAACCTCCGCGAGGTAATTGAGGCCTAACAGGTGCCTCACGTTGATGGAGAGGTCCCTGTATGGACCGAACAGGCTCCTGGCGGATGTCTTTGTCATCAAATTCATCCTCAGTATCATCATCAAATGGTTGATGACGTCCATTTCCTCCAGATTGATGAAGTGGATATTGTTGGTTAGCGTCTGGCATATGTTATTTCCTTTAGTGGTTTATTGGTATCTTACTATAAACTGATTGGTAAGTATTGATGAAATGCCAGCTATTCAATGGCCAATAAACAAAGACTGCTTTGCCAATTATATAACTTTTGGGCACAAATCCCCAATCACGAGAATCATCACTCACCAGTCGATTATCACCCATTACAAAATAATCATTGGGTGGAACTACCCACTTGTTTCCAGTTGGATTAGCTGGTGCCATGATATACGGCTCTTTCAACAACACGCCATTGACCCGTACTGTTGTTCTATCTATGACAATCACATCTCCAGGAACGCCAATTACGCGCTTTATCAGGTCTTTGTTCGTATCAACCGGCCAATGAAAAACAATCACATCTCCTCGTTCGGGAGCATGAAAGAGATAAGATAATTTGTTCACCAGTACATATTGATCGTTATTCAGCCCCGGCTGCATGCTTGTGCCGTCTACCATATAGTTTTGTACGGTAAAGTGAATAACCACGAATATAATGAATGTTAGTGCGAGCGTTTCAATGATTTCTCGTACCAGATGCGATGAATGTTTCAATTTAAACCTCTATGCTTTCCCTATCCATGCGGAAGCTTTGAGCCGCGAATCGGATCACAAGAAATATCAATAGCGTGAAAGCTATCGTTTCAATTAACTCACGTATGAGGCGCGTGCGTTTTTCTGACACGTTATGGTTCCAATCATGTCATTTTTATTCTCTGCATTACATTTGCACATTATAACGGGCAAGGAGAAGGAGGGCAACTGTTACCCCTACTTTAACTATACGAAGAAAGCTTGCTAGTGTTCTGCATTTCAGGAGTGGGAAATCAAATGGAAGGTTACGAGTCACAAGGATAAGCGATACTCATCTATATGATGCTGATGAATCCCGTTTATCTTTGTCTATAATGGCTGGGGTGCAGGGATTCGAACCCCAATTGGCCGATCCAGAGTCGGCAGTCCTACCGTTGAACGACACCCCAATGTCGTTAGTGAAAAGTATGATATCTTAACTCTTGCGCATTGTCAAGCAATGTTTTGAGCCCTCAACGTTTCTACGAAACCCCAACCTGCCGAGAATGTGCGCAGATTTTGCTCAGCGAAACGAGGCAAACGGCTGGCAATTGAGTGCTCCAGGGCAGCACGCGGAAGAAGCTGTGTATAACCGCAGAGGACGCCGAGCATAATGATATTGGTGCGGCTATTGGACTGTTGTTCATCCTCAATCTCATTTTTTGGCGAGGGAAAGATTTCGGGAACAAAAATGCCAGTCACACCAGCTTCACTCAAAGCTGCCTCTATCTCCTCCCGCTTAGGATAATGAATCCCAGCGACACCAGCAGCGATGGGCAAGCGGCGAAAAGTATTAATAAAAGCCAAAGCTCCTCTGCGTGCGACAGGCAATGCGCGTAATACCTCACTCATTTCCAATGTGAGTAGGACATCAGCTTCACCCGCAGGAATAGCAGGACTAAAAGAAGGGCCAAGGCGAACATGACACATACCAGAGCCGCCCAGGCGTGCCAGGCTGACACGAGAGAGCACGCGTACTTCTTCACCTGCCTCTTCCGCCGCCATAGCCAGCATTTCCATCATAGTGAGGGTACCCTGCCCTCCAATGCCAATCATGATAATGTTAGTGGTTTTTGACATGATTAATCCTGCAATAAATATCTCAATTGCACCCCGGCAAACGCATTACCAGTTATTGATTCTTCTTTTCCTACAGCCGGTAGTGGTTTGATAGCATCGTATGGACAGGCGGCTACACATAATCCGCAGGCAACACAGGTTGCTGTATCAATTGACAGGTGAGGTCGAACATCCTCCAATGATAATAAGACAGAGGGACAGCCAACTTTATGGTAGCAGGGCGTATCTTCGCAACCTCGCCCGGCCATGCACGCTTCCTGATCCACCTGTACAGGCTCTTCATTGATCAACACACCCTGCATTGTGCAAGGCGCCTCGGCAATAACAACAGAGACTCCTGGATGCAGCATTGCATCTTGCAGGGCATTGATCATCTTTGGCAGATCATATGGATTGAGCCGCTTCACGTACTCTACACCGCACCCGCGCACCAGCATAGCAATATCTGCACGCACGCTTGGTTCGCCAGTCGTACGACGACCAGTACCTGGATCAGGCTGCATGCCTGTCATAGCAATCTTGCTGTTATCCAGGATGATGAGTGTCAAATTGACACCTGATTGTACGGCATTCAAAAGTCCCGCTATGCCGTTATGGTAAAAGGTGCCGTCACCCATGGCCGCTAAAACAGGTCGTTCGATACCAGCGTACTTGAATCCCTGAGCAATGCCAATACTGGCTCCCATGGAAACTTCCGTCCAGCATGCATCCAGTGGCGCATTCATACCAATAATTGTACAGCCAACATCCCCAGTGGTAATCACTTCATCCTTGGTGAAGCCTGATTGCTCGATCGCACGGTTGAGCGCATAATACGTCATACGGTGCGGACAGCCAGGACAGAACTCCAATGAGCGTGGGAGAGCAGCAATCTCGCTATGAATATGAAATTTGTTTTGCCCGTTGTGGTTAAGGTCAGGCGTTTCCTGGTTAGCGACACCCTCTTTGGAACCAGCAAGAGATGGCATTTCCTGCATACCTGCTGAACTTTCTGGTCTGCGAAGTTTTATCCATACCGGAGATCGTCCTGCCAGCTCGTCAAGGTGCGCTAACGCCGTTTCGATCAGTTCCAGGGAATAGTCACCGACTCGTGGTAGAAGCCCATCGCGTTTACCTGATATCTCGACTTTAAGACCAGTTTCAGCCATCAGCGCCATGACCTGCGTCTCAATGATGGGGTCCAGTTCTTCCAACACCAGAGCGATATCGACGTGCGCCAGGAAGTCTAATATTTCTCGCTGTGGCAAAGGATTCACGACACCCAATTTTAATATGGGGATATCCGCAAATCGCTCAGGATAATGTTGGCGCAATTCTTGTAAGTAAGCAAAACTAACTCCAGCAACAATTATGCCAGATCGCTTGATCTCTGAAGACGGCGTACGCTCCACCTGTCCGGGTATGGTAAACACCAGGGAGGTTCCGTAATCTTCTGAAGCCTTTTTAAAAAGCTCGCCAGCCTGCTCAAGGCGTTTGATTGTATCAGTGTGCTGGTCGCGACACCACTGAGGAGCAGCCTTGGTAAATTTTGCGAGATTGCGTGCAAAATGAGCAGGACGTGTGTGCATATCACGCTCGATTTTGCCAACTTTCATTGCAGTAATAGCGTTGGCGACTGCCGTAGTGGAGAGAACAAATACAGGCGCTCCTGTCTGTTCCGAGACGGTGAAGGCAATACGTGTCATCGCATATGCTTCTTCTGGAATGGCTGGCATCAATAGAGGGAGAGATGTAAGCTGCGCATAATAGCGTGTATCCTGCTCTACCATTCCATAGTAGACACCGACATCGTCAACGGCATAGATAACCAGCGCTCCAGTTACGCCGCTATGCGCAATGGAGAGCAATGAATCCGCCATCACATTCACCCCGGACATTTTCATGCCTACAAGACTGCGTTTTCCTGCCCAGGCTGCACCAGTAGCAACCTCAAGGGCAACTTTTTCATTCACGCTCCATTCCACAGCCATCCCATATTGCTGGGCAAGCGGTATAAGAGCAGTAATGGCTTTTGTGCCCGGGTTGCCAGGATATCCCGTGGCAACCTCAACTCCTACCTCCAGTGCAGCGCGTGCCACTGCTTCATCGCCTGTTAAAAAGAGCCGTTTACCTGTTACTGTCAGTACGTTCACGAGCAATTCATCCTCTTTGCCTGGTACTTATAAGTATGATTGGGTTCCAAAAATGCGAACTTTCGATTCTTTATTTACATAAAGTGTATGGTATACGTTTGCGGTTTGTCAACAAAACTACCTAACAATCAAGTAACAAAAAGCCGGGTAGCCATAAAGACCACCCGGAAGGAGATGAGCATTCTGATAAACCTCTAGTCCGCTAAAGCCTCGGCACGCTTTTCGCCGCCAGCAATGACCGCACGCCGTTTGAAGCCGAACCAGTATATGGCCCCGACGACAAAGAGCACTACCAGAGAAAACTCAAAAATGGGGGTGCCACCAAGCACAAGAATATTGGCCCAGGAGGGGAATGCTGTACCCATAACCGGATTGGTATAAACGTTACGTAATCCACCGAACCACAGGAAGTTAATAATCATCACGCCACCATAGATAAGCGCCAGTATGTTGATCAGCATGCCCCATCGACCGAGGCTGAAAGGCGCTCTTGTCCTTGGCCAGCCTCTCAGACGAGCGCCGAGTGAGGCGGAATTATTCAAGAAGTACGACACGTAGATCAAGCCTGTTGCGCCGGTAACGATGACACCGATGGCCGTGCTGTACAAAAATGGGATCGCAGAGAGCACCGCAACTGCAATACCTGCATACATTGGTGTACGGAATGTTGGATTGACAGTCCCCCATACTCTTCCAAAGGGAAGACGACCATCACGTCCCATCGAGAACATCAAGCGAATGGTTGCTGACTGAATTGCCAGCGTGCAGACACATACGGCGACAAGAACGACCGTCAGATAGACATTTCCCCAGTTAGTGCCAAGCGCGTCCGTGATGATTGTAGGGAGCGTTCCGGTGAACGGTATATTGGGGTTCGCTCCAGCCGCAATAGTCTCAATCCTGGGGAGGTCCTTGATCGAAAGGATAGTGCCACCCAGGAAGAGTATACCTGCGATAGCTGAAAGCCCAATAGCCCACAGGACACCACGTGGCGCATTCCTCTGCGGGTCATTGGTTTCCTCGCCCAGTGTTCCTGCTGTGTCGAAGCCATAGATGACAAACAATGACATAAACATTGCTGCTGCGAAAGCTCCAATGTAAACGTCACCCAACGGTGGCGTCCACTGTGCTCCTGGAATGCCAAGATTTTGGGAAAGAACCTGGGGTGAGACATTGGGAGTAGGGCCAGAGAAGAGGAAACCGAGCGACTGGTGATTGAAGAAGAACAGCAATACAAGCGCGAAAACAAACATGCCAATGATCTCAGCGGCAACACCAATGTTGTTGATGATCGACACCAATCTTACTCCCGCAATATTTATGAGCGTGCCGACAACAATTGAGACCAGGGCGATGAAGACCGAACTGCTAATCCCAAGAATGGTCGCCGGAATGCCTGGGAAGATGGCAAGCAAAGGAATAGGAACAGTGAACGCTACGGCTGTGATAGTGAGCACCCCTGCGAAGAAGTAGAACCAACCAGTGAACCAGCCAAGGGTAAAGCCGGACAGGCGCTTGCTCCATTGGTAGATTGAACCTGCGATTGGGAAGTGTGATGAGAGTTCAGCGAAGTTTAGTGCGACGATGAACTGTCCAATCGCCACAATAAACCATGTCCAGAAGAACGCGGGACCACCGGCCAGGATGCCGAGATAGAAGAGCGAGAAGGTGCCGGTGGAGACTGAGATGTAGGAGAAAGCCACTGCGAAGTTGGAAATGAAACCAAGCGTGCGCCGTAATTCCTGTTTGTATCCTAACCTTTGCAGTAATGCTTCATCCTGCTGCTGCTGGGATAAATCACTTTGGGCCATGTAATAAACGCCTCCTTGCGGTAGATAATACCAACGATAAGAAACGAGAGAACGACCCCACTCACCTCTTTTTCAATTATTATACAGTAATGACAAAGTGAGCGCATGAGGGATGAGGATAATTAACGGTTGTAGATTTGCGCTACTCTTTTGATACTTTTGTGGATTATTACACATTAGTGATATTCCACACTGAATGTCCCGAAACCCGCAACTGTTAATAGTACATAGTAGAGTCTACCATATGGGGTTGCCAATAAGCAATGTGCATATATTACAGAAACGGAATATAGATGTTTTGTGGGCTTATTTTTCCTTACATTCAGGAAAGTACTTAGCACGCATTGCCATTTTAATTGAACACGGCATACAATAGGCAAGGTACATAAGCCTCTTAATTTTTAAACTGAAAGGATAGAGGAATGAGAAGTAAAATAACCGTGGTTGGGGCAGGCTTTGTTGGTAGTACGCTTGTGCAGCGTCTCGCCGAACGCGATTATGCTGATGTTGTCATGTATGACATCATACCGAATATGCCTCAGGGCAAAGCGCTTGATCTGCTTCAAGCCGGGCCTGTGCTTGGTTATGATTCGCTGGTTGTCGGGACGAATGATTATGCTGATACCGCGAACTCGGATATTGTCGTCATTACTTCTGGTTTTCCACGCAAACCGGGTATGACTCGAGATGACCTTGTGAAGAAAAATCAGGAGATTGTTTCGCAAGTCACCCAGGAGGTCGTTAAGTACTCACCGAACTGCATCATCATCATGGTCACCAACCCACTCGATGCGATGGCCCAGCTTGCTTACCACACGAGTGGTTTCCCACGCAACCGCGTGATCGGTATGGCCGGAGTACTGGACACAGCGCGTTTCCGTACCTTCATCGCGCAGGAACTGAATGTATCAGTGCGTGATGTGCAGGCATACGTGCTGGGTGGGCATGGCGATACGATGATACCGCTTTCCCGTATGTGTACTGTTGCTGGTGTACCTATTTCACAGTTGATTTCCGTTCAGCGCATCGAGCAAATTGTGCAGCGCACGCGAGATGGTGGGGCAGAAATTGTCAAGTTGCTTGGCACAGGCAGCGCATATTTCGCACCATCCGCTTCAGTCCTGCAAATGGTCGATTCTATTTTACTCGATAAGAACATGATTATGCCATGCGCGGTCTATTTGCAAGGCGAATATGACATACATGGACTCTTTGTTGGCGTGCCCGTTAAGCTCGGCGCACGGGGATTAGAGCAGATCATTGAGATCGAACTAACCCAGGACGAGAGATCACTGCTCCAGAAATCCGCAAATGCGGTGAAAGAACTGGTTGAGGTTATGGGAATTTAGTTTCACTACGAGACATGAAGCCTCAAAAGATCAGGAGGTTTCATGTCCCATCTTTTTCCCCTTGCTTCTCCTTAGCCACTCCGGCTATCACAACAATGAACTCTCCTTTGAGCTTTGACTGCTGCCGTACCCATCGCAAAAGCGACGTAATCGTTTCTCGTTGAACTAACTCAAACAGTTTAGTTAAATCATTGGCGATTGCGGCCTCTCTGTCCCCCAGAACTTCAAGAGCATCCTGTAAAAAAGCTTCCAGCCGATAAGGACTCTCATAAAAGATGAGTGTATGAGGTGATGCCTTATCGACTTCTATGAACCTGCGCCTGGGACCAGATTTACGCGGTGGGAAGCCCCGGAAGGTGAAACTATGAACGGGAAGTCCGGATAGAACAAGCGCCATGATCAAGGCTGTTGGCCCTGGTATCATGGTCACTTCAATGTTAGCGGTGATAGCGCGACGTATCAAGGTATAACCCGGATCAGAAATACCTGGAGTTCCGGCATTTGTGACCAGGGCAATCGATTTCCCCTGCCTCAGCAGATCTTCAAGTTGTTGGCCTGCTCGCTGCTCATTATATTCGTGGAAAGCTATTTGAGGCTTCGAAATATCGAAATGTTTGAGCAGCAAACCAGTCTTACGCGTATCTTCGCTCGCAATGATATCTACTTCACGTAACGTGGAGAGCGCGCGGAGTGTAATATCGTTGAGATTCCCAATCGGAGTAGCAATAAGGTAGAGCATCTTATTTTGCTTCTCTTCTCATTGCCTGCACTCTCTCGAGCACTTCCGGGCGTTTTACCTTGAGTGTATGAGTGCGGGGGAAATCTTTTTCCGGCCACACTGTGAAGCTGCGTACATGTTGCTGAGAAGTAAGCTGCTTGTTCGCTTGTTGAATTGCTGATTTCGCCTTATCTGGATCATCCATCAAAAGAACACCATGCACAATTGGTCCCTCATCCCCCTCCATAAGTCCAAAGACAACGGCATCCTTGACTATTGGATTGGCCACTAACACATTTTCGATATCTTCCGGGTAAACATTTAAGCCGTTCTCAAGCACAATCAAGTTTTTCTTGCGACCTTTGAGATACAGATTTCCTTTTTCATCCCTAAATCCCAGGTCACCCGTATGGTACCAGCCATTCTCGAAGGAAGCGACTGTGGCTTCAGGGTTCTTCCAGTATCCAAGTGCTACATTTGGTCCTTTAACCAGTAGTTCGCCATCTTCCGCTATGCGTACCTCCACACCTGGTATAGGCTTACCAATTGAATCATAAATGTGTTCATTATAAGGGGTAACAGAAACAACGGGAGAGCATTCAGTAGCCCCATATCCCTGCATCACCCTGAAGCCCATATTTTCCCAGCGCCTATGTAGATTTGGCGGTAAATATGCTCCACCGCTTACAAAGAAGTGAAAGTGCCCGCCAAAGCGCTTATGCACCTGTCTGAAGAGCACTCGTCGGAACCGAAATGGGAGGTGTGCCGCGATACGATGTAGTACTTCCCACTGTTCCTCTTTCTTCTGTTGCCTGACTTGCCGTTCAATGCCATTGAGGAAAAGTTGAAGAGCCTGGGGGACCAGAACCATGCAGGTGACATGCTGAGACACAAATAGTTTCATTACAGTATCAGGTGAAAGCGTTCGAGCATAGACAACGCTAGCACCTACGTGGAGTATAGCTATTTCGATTGTAAGTTCAAACATGTGGCTCAGAGGCAAGATGGAAAGAGCACGATCATTCTCAAGAATGTTCACAATGGAGACTGATGCGATGGCATCGCTTGTAATATTGAGATGACTTAACATGACACCCTTTGGTTGTCCTGTTGTTCCCGATGTGAATACAAGCTCTGCCAGGTCATTACCATCGATTTCTGATATTGCTTTCACATCGAGAGTTCTCTGGGGTAGAGCATCAATACTTATCAAAGGAGCATGCGGTTGTTTTAAGTCACGGTATTGCTCTTGCGTCGTGATCAAATATTTCGCCTCTGTCGACTGCTCAATCTTAGAGAGGAATTCTTCTTTTGAGCTTACATCTAACGGTACGACAACAGCGCCGATGAGCAAAGCGCCCAAATATGCAACCATCCAATCTATACGGCTGGCCGACCATAAGAGGATACGGTCTCCTTTCTGTAGCCCTTCCTCTTGTAAGTAACCGGCGAAACTATGCACGCGTTCCAGAAGGTCTCTGTATGTCAGGGAGGTCATGCTTCCCTCCCCTGCTGGTTCCAAAAAAGCAACACGTTCACTGTAACGAGAAACTGCAGTGTGCAATAATTCATTAATGGTGTTCATAGACTATACCCTTTCTATTCTGCAGTTTAGAATCAGTGAACAATGCTTCCAGCCAGTTGATCTGAATATCCAGGCATTCAATTGCATTTATGAATCAGGGCGGATTACTATCGCTGAAACGTAGCTTTTTCTGATGATGTGCATTATAGAATGCATTGAGATTTTTTTCCAGTAGTATGAAAGTGATTCTTTTCCTCTGAAATCGAAGTATAGCACTAATTTCGACGCCCGTGTGAGATTTCTTGCTTGTTATGCCGAATAGAATATCAACACAATATCAACACAATATCAATATAATATCAATATCATTACATATGCAGAGATCTAATCGTAGAGGCGTGAATCCCACAGCAGTCACAAAAATACAGTTATTGCCGTATTTAATTTATGTGCTGGTTTCTCGTGTAAATTATGTTAATTTACACGAGAAACCAGGGTCATATCCTCCAATATTCTCTGGAAGAACTTTTCCTTTTCAACGCAAAAAAAATGTGATTTAACTCAAAATCTCCACTTATACATTTAAGAATTTTCTAGGTATTCTGGACTAGATTATTGACTTCGATAATTTTATATGCTATTCTGATTTTAAGAAACCTTTTGGTCTTATTATCTCTACGCAGGAAAATCAAAAACACATGTAATTGATGTAGAAGTTGATGTGTTAGAATTTGCTGCATAGAGATAATTGTTATTGACTTGTACTCAGTGTTTTCATACACTGAGTTTGACATTAACTCAAGATTCGGGATATTCTCCCCCGTATCCAAAAAGAAAGGAAACGTTCGTATGGCTACAACAGAAACGGCGAATGTAGGTAGAGCCGTCGCAGCAAGGGTAGGTACCAACATTCGGGAGGTAAGAACAAAGCTTGGTCTCACTCAAGCCCAACTTGCCTCTCCTGAATTTTCAATCTCCTACATTTCCGCAATCGAAAGAGGCAAAATTCGACCTTCACTAAAGGCTTTGTCTATCCTGGCTAAACGTCTTGATGTTCCCTTGACGTTCCTACTCGAAGGTTCGCCTTCTGGTGCAGCAGAGGCAAGAGCTGTCGGCTATTCCCCTGCCGATTCAGGTCCCGATCAGCGCATAGATGTAGATCTCTTGCAGGCCAATGTGCTGGTCCAACAGCATCACTACCAGGAAGCCAGTGAGCTTTTAGCACCTATCCAACCAGAGCGCATTACCACTGATCAAGTCTATCGTCTCTTCTTGCTACGTGGAGAGATCCACTTAGGGTTACATCAATATCAAGAAGCTGTAGTCGATTTACGAGCCGCTGTTACGCAGGCAGAAAGCCTGAATGACATTGAATATATAGAGCGCGCACGAAATCTTTTAGGAAAAGCATACTTCTTGTTATATAACTACACATTGGCGATGGAGAATCATCTCCGCTGCAATACAGCCATCGAGAATGGACAGATCAATGATCCGATCTTCTCTCTGGAAGTGTATAACAATCTCGCAAATGACTATTTCAGGCATGGCGATTCTGAGAATGCGGTCACCTTTTATCACAAGGCATTAGAAACCCTGGAGGGAATGAAGCGCGATAGTCGGAGCTTTGCTGAAAAGTATATGGAGATAGGCCAGAACTACAAGTCAGTTGGGAAACTGGTCATGGCGCGTGACTATCTCATGAGAAGCCTGGCACTCTATGAAATGCGCGATGAACAAAGGCTTGTTGGGCTTACTCATCACCATCTTGGTAAGACACTAGAGAAAAAGGGTGACTTTGATGGCGCAGAAAAGGAGTATCGGGAAGCAATAACCATTGAGCAAGAGATAGAGGATGATGTTTCAGCCTCCATTTGTCACACCAGCCTGGCAGAATTATTGCTGAAACGAGGGAGAGTTGACGAAGCAGAGCAAGAGGCTCAAGAGGCACTCGCGTTTGCGAATGCAAGCCAGGATGTCCAGGCACGGGGACAGGCGCTTATGGCTCTTGGTCAGATTCGATATAATGAAAAAGACTACGCCGGCTCAGATACACTGTTCACTGAAGCGCTAGATTTACTGGATACCTCCGACGCACATGAAATTGCGGCAGGGGCTTACTCCCGCTATGCTAACCTGTTAGAGGAGCGCGGTGAGGTACAGCGCAGTTTGACCGCATTCAAAAAGGCGTTCGAGCATCAGCGCCAGGGCAATCGCGGTCACGTAGAGTAAAAATCAATCAATGAAAGGTGGGCGCAGAAACAGGGATTACCTTGTTTCTGCGCCCACCTTTCATTGTGTTATGAAAACTCACTGGATAGATCAATTTCTATGCTAAAATAGAAATGCATGCAATACATGAATGCAACTATCCTGGAGGGTTCGCGAATGCCATTTACGGCACACGATCTAAGGTATAACTTACAAGACAATTTTCCCACACTTTGTGCTTATTTACAGCAACGTGCAAAACGCTGGTTGTTCCCGTTCGCTTATGATTCCTATGAAGTCGATGTAGTAGTTGGACATGTTGTTGAACAACTAACCAGGCTTGGACTGTTGGGTGGAGGCGATCATGCTCCTGAAACTGCGTTAGATCGTTTGAGTAACGCGCAATTTTATGCATTCCTAAACCAGAGTGTAAAAAATAAAGCGATAGACCGTTTGCGTCGGCGCCGTTTGCCAACAAGCACACTGTCTGAACTCGAAGGTTCGGGCAACACTGAAGAGGAAATTGATCCTCTTAATACTGTGGCTGATTCTATCTGGGGCTCTCCTCCTTTTTCTACACCGGAAGCAGCAGCGTTACAGGCTGTCTCTCAGAAAGAGTTACACTTTTTACTGAAGCGCTGTATTGAAGAGTTGAGTTCTGCTCCTCGTCAACTTCAGGCCGTCATTCATGAGCTTGATGAGATAGGAGCAGGGGATCTTCTTCAGGAATTACAAGTAGAATTTCGAACGCAATTAGCGGATTTGGAGCTTTCGCATCTCAGTCAGCACAAAGATCATGCTCACAAAAAGCTACGTCATTGTCTCCAAAAAAGTAGTACAAATTTGGCAGTTCTCATTGCTTTACGTTTGACAGAGTATGGACATTATTCTACTGACACTGATGAGATGTCGGTAGATATTAAGACCCTTACGAAGGAGAGTATGTCCGAAGGAGAGGTGCAAAAGGGTCTGTATCATCTGGTTAAAGTGGGCTTACTTGATTGGCATGGTGAGGAGATCATTTGCTTCTCCTCAGTTCAACTGAAACACCTTGCACGCTTCTATGAAGAAGGAGAGTAGGCTACAGAACCTGGAGGAGCAATTATGAACAAACACAATGACGGTTTATCCGATATTCGCGATGAGTACTTGCCACTGGCTCAGTGGTTGCAGCAAGTACTGGCAACCACACCCCAACAATCTAAAGCTGAACTCGCTGCCATTACAGATAATGGAGGGCAGTTTGGAGACGAATACCATATTGAATTCTACCCGCAATTGCCTGACTTTGTACTGGCGCTTCTCAAGAACGATACACAAGCGACAACACGCTTTGCGTCTTTACTGTTTCACTTAATAGGATGCCCTATTTGTCACGCAGCATATCTAGAGATATATGATGCAATGCGTGCAACAATGGGAATTGACGAAACACATATACAGGTTGGCCAGTGGCCACAGTCTATGGCAACCACTTCTACTCGTATGCTGGTATACATGTGCCGGTTATTAATTAACCAGGCGGCAGCGGTTTTACGCCAGGCACATCACGATCACACTGATAATGATGCATGGGCCCGTTCGCTGCTACAGCAAGCAATTTATCTTAGTTCGCATTTAATGCAAAGCACATTGCGACAACGAGCGTTACGGGACCTTGTCGAAGTCGCAACCTTTTTCGATGATTCTAACACTCCTGCAGCGCATTCGTATACACCAGTTTTAAGCTCTGGTAGTGGTTCACGGCATGGTAAGACAAGACGCCGAGCCGAAACACTCGGACGTCCAGTTGGACAGGCTACTATATACTTGCAATCAGGTTTATCAGACATAGTGGGCACGATTGTACAAAACCAGGAGATGCTTGAATTACATTTGGTAGACCTAAGACAGGAGTTACGAGGTCGATTTCTTACTATCTCTATTCCTTTAGGTTCTCTCCTAGAACCTGTGCGTTGGATAGGCGGCAATCCTCACGCTATTCGCAGTCAGGTTCCCGTCGGTGAAGATGGAACCCTCACAACACCCCTTGGAAGTACTGACTTACTGCTTAGCGATCCAGAAGACCATAATCTGTTGGAAGCGATGTTTAAAAAGCTCGATGTTCGACCTGCTGATTAGCCTGGGAAGAATGAGATTGATTCGCAGCTACTCACGTTCCCGACTATTCTCATAGGCCTTTTTATAAAATCTGAGCGCTTCATTTGTCAATCCTCTCTCTTCTAACAATTGTGCGTAGATAGCAGATTGATCAGCGAGTTCCTCGCGAGTATCGAGACGCTCAAGCATACTTAATCCTTTAGCAAAATGTGTATCACCCTCTTTATATTCTTTTTGGGCATATGTAATTCTACCCAACGCAATGAAGATAGAGGCAGTTACAATGCTATCCCCATAGGGCAATACCAGTTCGCAAGCTTTTTGCGCATACTCCTGTGCCTTTTCAACTTCGCCTTGACTGAATAGCGCTTCTGCTGTAGTAGCAGTTACACTGGCAAGCGCGAGTTTATCTTTTTTCAATGAAGCATTTTGCAATAGTCTCTCCAGATAAATCAATGTTTTGTGCTGATCTTCATCGATCATTGCCCGCCCAAGGTAGTAATAAACCTCGCTCCTCAACGAATCACTATTTTCTTGAAAAAGCAGTAATAAAGATTTGTACCCATAAAGTGTAGCCAAAAAGTAATTTTGTGTTTCGGCCAGATATCTAGAAATATTCCAGTACATCGAGGAAAGCTGAGCTGGAGATATTAATCCTTCAGTTATGGCGAGCGCATGTTGGAACATTTCGATAGCTTCATCAACGTTGTCCAAGTCGATCCAATGCAAACCAATGTTGGTATAAACTTGAGCATCGAAGAATGCATCGTGTGTTTGCTGTTCCTTTTCGAGTCGGTCCAGGTTATGTCGTTGATATGCAAATCCTTGAGTGTGATTGCCCATAGATGCATGAACCATACCCAACAAATTGAGTATATGCTTAACCCGATAATCGTTTTGATCATTAGCGAGTTTTAAAGCCTCAGCAAGAACGGATTCACTTTCTTGTAAGAAGCCGAGTTGGTATAAAGCCCAGCCGAGTAAATAACGCTGTTGTATCTCTTGTTCAGATTTCAAGGCATCAGATGAAAGAGCGCGCAGGAGTGTCACTGCTCGACGCTCGTTTCCTTGATGAATAAAAAGTTGCGCTTCTAACAATTGTAATTCTATGTTTTCCTTATTTTCTATCGCAACATCTTTCTCAGAAAATCCATTTAATTCTTGCACAGCTTGTTTTGATAAGAGGTCTGAAGAAGAAATACCCAGTCGTTGCGCGAAAATTTCTAGTGCGCGGAGTGAGGGATGAATTTGTCCGCGTTCGATTGCTGAAACATAGCTGACCGAAAAGTCTGGCCTGGCAAGCTTGCTCTGCGTAAACTTCCTGGCCAGTCTTGCTTCTCGAAGTTTAGCCCCTACTATTTGTCCAATCCGCCGAAGATTAGAATCGGATACCATAATACCCTCCTACCATAAGTAGCTTCATCTCATTGAGAGTCAATAAATAGCAAAATATATTTCACATGCATTGTATAATATGTTCTTGCTTTGAGTCAACATTAAAACACCAAAACATGATCAATCGACATGAATATTCTTTTCTTGTGTAAAAGTAGAATTATTTTGAGCGAGTTCTTGAACACAATCTTCCTAATTGCTGGCACTGTTAAATGGACTTTCATCCCACCACAGATCTGACTGCTGGATACCTCTTTGCAGTCAGTGCAGCCTGCTGGGTCTTTACTTCTTGTTATTGAAGAGCTAGTAAACAGTCATACCTTGTGACCCATATTGCTTGTCAATCGATGGTAACAATGATACACTTCTTCCGAAAGAAAATAAGAATGGCATCTTTATGTCAAGGATATAGACGTGAACATTAGCTCCAGCATACGTAGACTTACGTACCTGATTATTATACTCTTCGTCGGACTTAGTGCAGGCCTCGTCTACTGGCAGGTAGTGGCAGCACATCAGGTTGCCTCAAATACGTTTAGCACTTTTAGTCGTCAATGCAGTAATGATAACGCTCCAATTCGCGGACGCATCTATGATCGCAATGGCGTATTACTTGCGTACTCAAAGCCAAGCAATAACCCAACGATGTGCGGTTACCAACGTGTTTATACCAAAGATGCACAGTCGCTAGAAGGGGTCATTGGATATTACATTAGCCCACTTTTCGGGTTCACAGGTATTGAAAAGCAGTTTGATGCGTATCTGAATGGTCAGGTAGGTTCAACCGGTCTCAACAATACTATCAAAAAAATACTCCATACCCCCCCTGTCGGAGATGATATCTACCTTACAATCGATGTGCGTATACAGAAGATTGTCAATCAATCGTTTGATATCTCCGCACCGGTTGACAATACCACTGTTTTTAAAGCGGATCGTGGCTCAGTCATTGTCTCAGATCCCCATACGGGAGAAATACTCGCTATGTTGAGCCGTCCAGGATACGATGCCAATTGTGTTGTTAGCTGCACTCTAACCCAACTCAGAGCTAATTTCCTAATTAAAGGATATGATACTTCTATAGGCTGTAATGCTCCTTGTACGCTTGATCAATTCAAATTTGCCTTGAAGAATGGCGGATACGATCCAAATTGTGAACAGCATTTCTCATGCAACCTGATCTATTTTAACCAGCTTGAGAGGGACCCCAAGCAGCCTTTGATTGAACGCCCTATTGATACTTGTTATGTACCTGGTTCTTCCTACAAAACAATGACTCTCCTGGCTGGGCTTGACTCAGGAAGTTCTCATCTTGATGATAAGTACTACAATTTTAATGGCTTCAATCCTCCTCAATACCCGCAGGCACTTGGCCCGGTTTGGATAGGTGATGGATTTGATAAGGAGAAGTTTGGTCCAGTGGGCAATAATATCAGTGGCTATACGTCTACGTACCCGGTAAATCTGATCTATGGCTATACGCATTCCGATAATATCATCTTCGCGCAGGCAGGCGCGAAAGCAGGCGTTAATACCTGGCTCAATTATAACCGCGCCCTCTATGTCGAAAAGCAAATTCCATTTGATCTTCCTGTACATATCAGTACAGTTACCCAACAGCGGAACCTCTGTCCTCTTACCGCACCTGTAGAGAAAACGACAAGCCTTAAGCAAGTTGCGGAAAACGCCTTTGGTCAGGGCCTGGACTTTGTGACACCAATGCAGATGGAACTGATCAACAATGTAGTGGCTAATAATGGACATTTGATGAGACCAACATTAATATCCAAGATTGTTGATCCAAATCAGACTGTACTGCAATCTTTCAACCCACAAGAGCTTGGTACTCCAATTTCGGACACGACAGCAGCGCAGGTACGTGATGCCATGTATGGCGTTGTACAGTGCGGTTCCGGTTCGCTCTCGCAGGTTCAATTACAGGGTTCACCATGGTCTGTGATTGGCAAAACAGGAACAGCGCAGGTAGATAGTACCGGTAAAACACCAGCCCAGTCCTGGTTTATAACACAAGCCCCATATGTATATCAATCAGGTCAGCAACCACGAATTACAATTGTCGCCATGAAAGAGCATGGCGGCGAAGGTGCCCTTGCCAACGGGCCTATGCTCAGGGCTATCTATGATGCCATCTTTACGCAGGTAATCAAGAATGTTCCACAACCACCACCTCCCAACCCGAATTTTTGCACTAACACAGGATTGCTACAATAGCATCCTTAAACTGGCTCGGAGATGCTCAACTACGACCTTTTTTTCTGGCCTACCTATTTTGCCACTTCGGTGACATAATGATGAGTACGACAAAGCATAGCACATGGGTGTCCTTGTAAACCATGAAGCAACTTAAACAAAGATTCGGCAGCATCTATAGCGAAGATGAAGAACGAGTCCTCGGCCCCTGGCAGAGGATACGTCAATTTTTTCTTACTCCTATTGCTCTTATTCTTTCGCGTCTGGGGATCAGCCCTGACATGCTTTCCTACACCTCAGTCGCTTTTGGCATAGGGTTTTTCCTGCTGGCTCCATTTCATTTTGTAGTTGCATTCTGGTTACTCGTAGCTTCAATTATTTGTGATGGTCTTGATGGAGTAGAAGCCAGACTCAAGAGAACTAATACGGCTCGTGGGTCATTCACAGATATGTTCTGTGACCAGGCTGTAGTAGCATTCAGTGTCGCTGGAATGGTCTGGAGAGGTAGCATTAATTCCATACTGGCAATTTTGTTCGTCTATGTGTACACTTCGTTAGTCATCTTCCTGATGTTGCATCGTATGTTTCAGGTCTCATCGCACTGGATTGTGCGTCCCAGCCGCATGCTGCTCTATACTGCCATTGGACTGGATTTCTTCTTTAGCGTTAACCTGCTCAACATTCTCCTGGCCACTTACTTACTGGCATTTCCAATGCTAGCTCTTAGCTTTTGGAGGTTAAGAAGAGCATTTTAATGTCAGAAACCTTCATGGCCGAATAGTATCGTAGACAAGAGGTCTCACGGTCACAGGCGCATCACCCCACGCAAAGCAAGATAATATTGCTTCCTGAACGTCCCTTGCTTCGGACTCACTGCGTGCGTGAATTTCCACCAACGGCTCACCAGCCTGACGGTAATTACCCATCTTTGCCTGCAAAATGAAGCCAGTACGATGGTCTATCTGCTCACCTTTCTTAAATCTGCCAGCACCCAGGCGCATACTTGCCAGACCCATTCGCTCCGCTTCAATACCTGCAATATAGCCACTGCGCGGAGCGAGCAACATGGCTCGTACCGGAGCTTTTGGTAGTAATTCTGGCCGCTCAATCTGGTGAGGATCACCACCCTGTGCTGCAATAACCTCAGCCAATTTCGCTACGGCAGTACCTGTACGGATGGCTCGTTCAACACACTCCTCGGCCTCGGACACCGTAGTCATCGCTCCAGTCATTACTAAAAGTTCAGCGGCTTCATGATAACAGAGTTCAGAAACATCCTCCGGTCCCTCTCCTCGTAAAATAGAGATGGCTTCGGCCATTTCCAGGGCATTGCCAACAGCGCAACCCAGTGGTTGATCCATGGCGGTAATAGCCGCGACCGTGTGAAGGCCTGCTAAACGTCCAATATCTACCATCGTTTGTGCAAGCTCTCGCGCCTGTTCAATATGCTTCATAAATGCGCCGGAACCAACTTTCACGTCCAAAAACAGGTGAGAAGCGCCAGTCGCCAGTTTTTTGCTCATAATACTTGCAGCAATCAATGGAATACTCTCAATAGTGCCAGTAACATCACGTAATGCATACATTTTGCCATCGGCTGGCGCAAGATCACTCGATTGACCTGCCAGCACTATTCGATGTTCTGTGAGAATACGCATAAATTCTTCACGTGAAAGAGTCGAACGAAAACCAGTAACAGACTCCAACTTATCGACTGTACCACCTGTATGACCCAGTCCCCGACCTGTCATTTTACCAACCGCCACGCCGCATGCTGCTACCAAGGGTGCAACTGCCAGGGTGACTTTATCACCAACGCCACCTGTGCTATGTTTATCTACTACAGGCGAAATGGTATCCCGCACGTGCAGTTCTTCACCAGAATGTGCCATTGCCAGTGTCAGGTCGCTCGTCTCCCGCGCATTCATACCACGCCAGTAAATAGTCATCAGCAAGGCTGACATCTGATAATCAGGGACCAACTCTCGCGTATATTGATCGACCAACCAGTTAATTTCTGCTGTGCTGAGAATATCACCATCTCGTTTTTTGCGAATTAATTCAACAGCTTGCATACGATGTCCTACCTGACTTACTTACTACTCGGTTAAAACAATGCGCACAGAGTCGGCTTCTAATCCGTTCCCTGTCTCGATCTGGTAACGATTCACGATTAAACCACCCAGCCGCACACCTCGGTCAAAAACAAGTTGACCATTCGTAAATGCATACACCTGCGTATCTTGTTCAAACACACCCTGAATGATGATGGTGCTGAAGCGATCATCCAACTGCTCTTTGAATGCCTTGAGAAGCGTAGCAACTTGTCGCCAGGCAACACCTTTTGCATAGACTATTCTCACAATTTTCTTATGGCCATCACCAACAGCACTATGCACTACAGTATAGGCCAGAGCGCCCTGCTCAAGCGCTTGTAGTTGCTCTACTGTACGTGGTGGGAACTGTGAAGGCGACTCAGACGGTAGAGGTTCAGGTGGAACCACAGGAATCTCGGGCTGTATAGTTGTCTGTGTAGAATGAGACGGCATAGCTGGAGCACGATGCCTCTGCATTGCTGGCGCCTGCTGCGCTTGTTGTTGCGGAGATTGAGGCGTATTTGTAGGGCGTCCTTGCAATGGAGGTGGAGCGCCCTGGCGTTTTTGGGGCGGCGGGTACTGATTCGGAGGAGGAAACGATTTTAGATCTCGACCACAGCGTATGCAGAAGCTCGCGTGGTCTGAATTGAGACCTCCACAATATGGACAGCGCATAGCTCGCTCTCCCATCTATTTTTTATCACAGAGTATTGTATGCTGTAGTATATCATATGGTTTATCAATTAACGTCCACGATACAGAAGCAATGAAGGAAAAACAACTGTGGAGGATTCCTTTCTAAACTTTTCCAAAACAGGTCCTATCCACCTGCCGAAGGATGGTCGATCAGTCGTTGTCGAGGTGACTAACCTTCTAAAAACCTTTGGCAAGAACGAAGCGGTCAAGGGTGTTTCTTTCACCATTGGCAAGGGTGAAATCTTCGGACTTCTTGGTCCAAATGGCGCTGGCAAAAGCACTACCATCAATATGATGTGCGGCTACCTTGAACCTACATCGGGTGATACGAGCATAGACGGGATATCGGTTGCCAAAGAACCAATGAAAGTGAAACATATCATTGGTGTGGTGCCACAGGAGATTGCGCTCTATAAAGACCTGAACTCTATGGAGAACCTCGAATTCTTTGGTGAACTTTACGGCTTGTCCGCGAAAGATCGTAAAGAACGTGCAGAAGATATCCTACAATTCGTTGGGCTTTACGAGCGCCGTAAGGAAACCGTCAAGAATTTCTCGGGCGGTATGCAGCGACGTATTAACATGGCGATTGCCATGATCCACCAACCTGATTTCTTGCTGATGGATGAACCGACTGTTGGCGTTGATCCACAATCACGCGAGAACATTTTTGACACCATCGAGAAGTTACGCGACCGGGGCACTACTATTCTCTACACGACGCATTACATGGAAGAAGCTGAACGGCTCTGTAATCATATCGCCATTATGGATGAAGGACATATTATAGCAATGGGAACATTGGAGCAACTGCTGGCTATGCGTGATCAGACTCGTGAGGTGCAAAGGCCTCATGGATTGCAAGAGCTATTCATCCAGTTGACCGGTAAAACACTAAGAGATTGATAGAATTAGCGAACGATGTTTTAGCTTTCCATCATCAATACAGGAGAAGGATTACTATGAAAAACTTTTGGTATATAGCAAAAAAGGACCTTTTACAAATTCTTAGGGACAGAACCTCGCTCTTTTTCTTACTCGCTGTGCCACTTGTGCTCATTGTAGTGGTAGGTTTTGCCTTCGGCAATTTTTTGGGTAGTGGCTCCAGCCAGATTACGATTACGGTAGCAGTGAGCAACCAGGACACTGGTTCCGTTGGGAAGGCCATTGTGAATGCATTGCAGATTAATACCGATAAATTGAAGATTACGGTTGATCAGTACAACAACCCCAACCAGGTCACCGACCGGGTTGCTAATAACAGCAATGTGAATACAGGTGTTGTCATTCCGGCGGGGACGACTGATAAATTCATTGCCGCTGCCCAAACTGGCACCACTCCTAAAAATCTCGTACAGTTCTACTCCTTGCCAAGCAATAACGACCCGCGTGCCACGATTGTACAAAACATTGTATCAGGAGTAATCAGTTCACAACTTGCTGGAACTACAGCAGTGGGGCAGGTCTATAATGTTTGTAATCAGCCTGGCAACCACTGTGCGCAGAGCAGCATCGATACTCAAGCCATCGCAACGGCTGTAGGCCAGGCCAGCGCAACCGGTGGGCCATTAGCAGTGCAGGCATTGACGGCTGGTAAGGCCGTTTCGATCAACAACTTTGACCAGATTGTTCCTGGATATGCAGTTTTCTTCGCGCTCTTCGGCATCAGCGCTGCGGCAGGGACGATCTTGCAGGAGAAAGAAGATGGCACATTCCGGCGCTTGCTGATTGCTCCTGTACAGAAATATGCTCTGCTGGGTGGTAAGCTCCTGTCGCAGTTTGTCCTCACTCTGGCACAGCTTACTTTCTTCTTCCTATTCGGTTACTTCGCCTTCCATTTACACATCGGTTCTTTGCCAGCAGTGATCGCATTGATCATTGGTGTAAGTTTCGCTGCGACTGGCCTGGGTATTCTGCTCGTCTCAGTAGTCAAGACACGCCGCCAGCTTAGTGCCATCGTGCCCCTTGTGGTACTAGTTTCCTCGGCAATTGGTGGCGCGTGGTGGCCCCTTTTCATAGAGCCACAATGGATGCAGCAGATTGCCAAGATCGGTGTTACAGCCTGGGCAATGGAGGGACTGAATGGAGTAATGATCCTGGGCAAGGATTTTGCGCAGGTGGCTCCTGATATTCTGGGTCTTCTGGCTTACGGACTGATCTGCTTCGTGATCGCATTGAGGTTGTTCCGCTTCCAGGAGAAGACGGCGTAAAAAGTCAGGATAAAAGCGAGAATGAGGAGAGAGCCGGCATAAAAAACCTTGTCTCCTCATTCTTCTTCAAATCTGCACTGAAGTTAATATAGCTCCCCTTTACCCTTGCTGCAACACCGCTTCCACCAACTGGGCATTTGATCTCGTTTTTTCCAGCAACCCGATCACCTGCTCGGTAATCTCGCGACGAGGGAGATCAGCCAATTTGCGGCGCAGGATCGCCATAGCTCGTAGCTCTGAAGGTGTAAGCAAGCGCTCTTCCTGGCGTGTGCTTGATGCCGCCAGGTCAATGGCAGGGAAGATCCGGCGATCCGCCAGTTCGCGTGAGAGACGAATCTCCAGGTTACCCGTGCCCTTAAATTCTTCGTAGACAACTTCGTCCAGGCGACTACCGGTTTCGACCAGGCAACTGGCAACTATTGTAAGACTACCGCCTTCCTCAATCGTACGCGCGGCGCCAAAGACGCGCCTACCAACTTCCAGAGCATGGGCATCGATACCTCCCGAAAGTGTACGGCTGCCATAATTGCCTCGCTGATTGCGAGGGCCACTCCACATATCGCTGCTCAAATTGTGAGCGCGTGCCAGGCGTGTAAGTGAGTCAAGCAAGATCACCACGTCTTTGCCTTGCTCGACCAGGCGTTTCGCGTCATTCAATGCCTGTTCGACAATGCGTCCATGTCGCGCCAGTTGCTGATCAAAGCTCGAGGCATACACTTTGACATTCGGTCCCTGAACCTCCATCCGCCACTCTGTCACCTCTTCAGGACGTTCATCAACCAGGCAAAGGAAGAGACTGGCATCGTGATAATTCTGCATGACAGCGGCTGCAATCTGGCGCAAAATAGTCGTTTTACCCGCCTTAGGAGGTGATACAACCAGTGCACGCTGGCCAAAGCCAATCGGCACAAATAAATCGATAAGGCGAGGTGCAATCGGTGTTGGGCCCGTTTCGAGGGTTATGCGACGATTGGGATGTATTGGAGTGAGTTTTTCAAAGGGAATACGTGATGTTGCCAATTTTTTGGGTCTTTCTTTTTGTTGGGTTTGGCGCTTGGAGATAGATGCCTTTCTTAGTGTATCACAAGGATACAACCCCTGGAGTTTTCACATAAAAAAATTTGTGAAAACAACGACAACGCGCTGTACGCGAGGATTGGCCCAAGACGGCTTCGCCTCAGGCGGTCGAGCAGGAGCACAACATTGTGATGTAATTGTGAATAAATGACTATGTTCTTGTGAGTGCCTGGTGATACTCATGTTCTATGATAGTGATGTCGAAGAAAAGATGTACTCGTATTGTGTTTGAGTGGAACGAATAGGAGGAATGAATGATGTTGCCACCACAGACACCCTACACGACACCACCAAATGTGATGAAGCCCGAAATGCAGCCTCCTGCTGCACAGCGACCGGTAGGTTCCGAATATAATGATCAGTTCATTGAAAGCCTGGCGCAGAGGTTGATGCCACGACTGATGCCGGAAATCATGTACAACTTGCGCTCAGTAGAGCCAGAGAGATTACACAGCAAGGCTCTTGGTATGAGCTTCGCGCTCGCGATTGTCTCGATAGTGCTTATGATCCCGTTGACTGCCATTGTCCTCGGGACGTTGGGAACCGCAGTAGTGGGAGGAGGATTTGTGCCGGCTTTGATTGGATTAGGCACTGTTGGCCTGGTCATATTGGTGATCAACGTCATGTACAACTACTGGCTGTTTAACGCTAAAAGTACGCGCGTCTAAGCTGAAGTGATCAGTTGAGCCAGGCGAGGTATCCAATAATACCTCGCCTGCTTTTTACCACGTTGAAACGATGCTCCAGAAGGTATACTATAACAGCGTACTTTTTCACTAGAGGAGCAGATCAAGATGAAAACCAAAGCAACAGAGATAGTGACAGCTTTCATGGAAGCCCTGGAAACCAAAGAGTTTGATAAAGCGGCTACGTATCTATCCGATAGTTTTCAATTTAGCGGCTCAACTCCCTTACCTTTAAACAAAGACCAATTTATCAGATACTCATCGGACCTGGCCGAAGGAATGCCAAACCTGTCATACCACTTTCACGACATTCAAGAAGTTGAAGATTTGCTAGGGGAAGGCGACAGGGTGAGTGCAGCTATTCAAATTACCGGTACCCACACCAACACTTTTCAAATAGTTCCACTTGGACTTCCTCTCATGCCGGAAACAAACAATTCGATTTCGCTTCCCGTGGAACATTGGGAGTACGTTATCAAGGGTAATACAATTGCTTCCATACGGGTAGAACAAGTTCCGGGGGGTGGTATTGCCGGAATTTTGCAGCAACTGGGCATCGATATTCCTATCATACAATAGGGGTGGACAGTTATCATCTTAGGCTAGCGTGCCTGCCACACTCGCAGGTGGTCATCTACTGAAGCGATGCGATTGCCATCGGGCGACCAGGCTAGGGAACCTATGATATCTGAATGGCCACGATAGGTAAAGACCAGGTGCCCGGTGGTCGCATCCCACACCTGCACCGTGGTGTCCCAGGAGCCAGAGGCGAGGCGCTTGCCATCGGGCGACCAGGCCAGTGCTTGAATACCATTCGTATGACCATGATAGGTGAGAGTGCGCTTACCTGTTGTGGCATCCCACACCTGCACCGTTTCATCCGTACCTCCCGAGGCGACATGTTTCCCATCAGGTGACCATGCTACTGCCCATACATAGTTGCTATGTCCATGATAGGTTAAGGCATGCTTACCTGTTGTGGCATCCCACACTTGCACGGTGCGATCAAAGCTGGCTGAGGCGATGCGTGTGCCATCGGGCGACCAGGATACAGCTTCCACTGTACTGGAATGACCACGAAAGGTGAAAATGCGTTCACCGCTTATCGCATCCCATACCTGTACCGTATTATCGCTGCCGGCCGAGGCGATGTGCGTACCGTCGGGCGACCACGCCACGGCAAGCGCCAGGTCTGTATGGCCGCGATAAGTCAACAGACTGGCACCCGTGTTGGCATCCCATACCTGCACGGTATGGTCCCAGGATGCTGAGGCCAGGCGCCTGCCATCAGGCGACCAGGCTAGAGCCCATACTTGAGACATCTGGCCTTGAACTGTATAGAGAATGCTGCCCGTTGTGGCATTGCGAACCTGCACGCTTCCATCTGCATATCCCAGGGCCAGGTGCTTACCATCGGGAGACCAGGCCACGGTAAAGACACTGGAATCGCTTTGTGGGGCCAAGAGTGTGGTCCCCAGCGGAAAGGACATGGTTTGATCGCGAGAGGAGCAGGCAGTCAAGAGCAGGACAAGCAGGACGAGCCAGCCGATGGCAAGGAACAATTTGATAGCGCGGAGTAAATGCATTAACTTTCTACCTCCTTATAAGAATGTTTTTTCACTTTTTAATCTGGATAGCGGGAAATCCACCGAGAGGGCCGATACATCGGCGGTGTGCACGATAAATCGGCACCTACATTGTCACCCCATTCGCTTTGCTCAGGGCAAGCTCTGAGTTCGGCGAAAGGTCTGTCGCGATGGGCAGCGAGATGCTTCGCTGCGCTCAGCATGACAGGGCTGGTACCCAGACGAATGCCTGGATCACTGTGTTCATGTGCATAATCGGCCCCTAGAGCTGTCCGGATGAGTTGGTCCATCTGCATTATCGGCCCCCCGGGTGTCCGGATGAGTTTGTGAAAAGTTACAGTAAGGCAATAAAGATCTATTGCGCGGTGCGATTATTTATTTGTTGCTTGCGATGCTTTGCTCGCTCTTGTAGTCTTGCGCGGAGCGATCGCAGGAGTAGCACAGGTCTTGCCAGGAAGTGCCGCAGGAAACTGTGATCGGGCTGAGGCACTTGTGCAAGCAGCCGCTCGTGCTCTGCCTCGCGCAACAGGTTCTGACGATGGGTTTGTACGAACTTCTCGTGGTCGTGATAACCTGGAATCATGGTCATTCTCCTTTCAGATCAGAGCACCTTTGTAGTGGTGCCTGTGTAGGGTGCTTACTCTTCTGTCCACAGGTGTGAACTTCTTATTTTGAGTCTACCTCCTTGCGTGTTTTGGCACATCTGTTGAAAAACTCATTGTGACTACTTATTTGTGGGGTATGCGTTTGAACAAAGGGAAGCGTTTCGAGAGGGGTGAGTAGAATAACTCATGCGAGCTTGATGTACACACACGAGAAAAGGGTGCAATGGTGTTTGAATTAGGTGTGGAGGCCGATAAATCGGTGGTGGGCACAATGAAGCGGCCCCCATAGATGAAGTTAAGTTGCCACAACCCCACCCCAGGGCGACGCTGGCACCTATCCATCTCGCCAACGACGCTGGCGCGTCAACCTTAGTACTCAGCTTGCCAACGATGCTACACATCTACCTAGGGTCAGACAAGCTGCAAGGGAGTACTGCTGTGCAGTCAGGCGAGATGTAAGGAAATGCGTCCCCACACCACTCCACACCGCTCCCGCCCCTACGTGACTTGGAACCCTTGCCACCGATTTGTGGCAGAAGCTGTCGGGGACATTCGCTTGACGTATCTATTTATGCAGTCTAGAATATGTGCATGCTTACCTGAACGATAGATCGACCTGAAATGTTAACCTTGTCCCTGGTTGGACGTTAGGAGAACCAAGATGGCAGACCGACTAGGACAGCAATTTGGCAATTACCGGCTGGTCAGCCTGTTGGGACAGGGTGGCTATGCTGAGGTCTACCTCGGACAGCATGTGCGGTTCAACCAGCAAGCGGCGATCAAGGTGCTACATGCGCATCTGAGCGGCGTTGAGGCCGAGCATTTCCAGCAGGAAGCCGAGACCATCGCCACGCTGGCTCATCCCTCAATCGTACGTGTACTCGATTACGATGTGCAGGAGGGCGTGCCCTTTCTGGTGATCGACTATGCCCCTCATGGCACGCTGCGGCGCCGTTACCCGAAAGGCAGCCTGGTCCCTCTGCCGGTGATCGTCTCTGCGGTCAAGCAGGTGGCTGATGCCTTGCAGTATGCGCACGAGCAGAAATTCATCCACCGCGATGTCAAGCCGGAGAATATGCTGCTGGGTCGACGACAGGAGGTGCTGCTGTCGGATTTTGGCATTGCCACCATCACCCATAGCACGTCCTCGCTCAATGTGATTGCAGAGGGGACATCTGGCACCCTGGCCTACATGGCCCCGGAACAGATCGAGGGACACCCACGCCCGGCTAGCGACCAGTATGCGCTGGCGGTGGTCGTCTATGAATGGCTGTGTGGCGAGCGGCCTTTTGAGGGGTCGGTGAGCGAGGTGATGGCCCAACACTTGAGCATGCCACCTCCGTCGCTGCACGAGCGTATGCCAGCGATCCCACCCGAGGTCGAGCAGGTGGTGCTGCGAGCTTTGGCTAAGGATCCCAAAGTACGTTTTGCCTCGGTAGCGGACTTTGCTATGGCATTCGAACAGGCCAGCCAGCGGGCGCTCCCACCTACCGCGCAGCTTGCCAGCGAACAGCCTGTCCTCGGTTCGGCTGCTGCAGCAGGATATGACACAGTGGCTGTTTCGCCAAATCAACCTGTTCTGCCAACTGAGTCAACCCCCTCTGCCGATCTGCCAGTGGGGGCTCTCGAGCCGACAGTGTACCCTGGCTCCGCTGAGCCAAACGGCCGCGACACACCCCAGAGTGGAGCTACGTCCGAGACGCCGCAGCGGGGCCAATTCGTTGCACCTACGGCCGCTGTCGTGTCACTTCCGCTGGAGCCAACGATGCCTATTCAGCAGAATGCCAGGCGGATATCGAGAATGAGTGCTGCACTACTGATTGGATTGGTAGTCGTGATCATCGCAGGAGGCGTCCTGGGGAGTGTGAGCCTGCTCGCGCACTTCGGGGTGATCGGCACAAGGAGTGGTCCCACCCCACCTGGCGCAGTCCGGAGAGGAACCTGGACTGATATGATTGGAAATGCAGATTCGTTCATCCCCGGCTCGAGTATACCTGCCTCGGCTATTGTCGATCAGGCATTATACCTGCCCCTCTTCTATGGGGATGCACACGGAGTGGAGCATCCTGGGGCGGCGACAAGGGTGCCCAGCTTGCAGAACGGGGATGTCAGCCCCGACTCCAAGACCTGGACGTTCCATCTGAAACCCCACCTGGTGTGGTCGGATGGGCAGCCCTACGATGCCCGCGATGTGGACTTCACCTGGAGGCTCTGGGCCAATCCCAAGTTCGGTGGCAGCTTACTTGGTCCGAATCTGATTACCTCAGCAGATATTTCGGCGGACCACCTCACGATCACTTTCCACCTCACGCGAGCCTATGCGCCATTTGTCTCGCTGTGGGTAGATGGTATCCAGGCTCCACTGCCCGCGCATCACTTCAACCGGGTGGCTCCTGAGGCCATCAGAAAGTCGCCCGACAACCGGAACCCCAAGGTCACGAGCGGCCCGTTCATGATGGCGGAGAGTATCCCCGGCGAGCATTACACGCTGGTACGCAATCACCGCTACTACCGTGCCAGCGAAGGGTTGCCCTACCTGGACAAGGTCATCTTCCGCAGCATCAATAAGGACACCATCCTCAAGGATTTACAGGCCGGCACCATTGATTCTACCGCTTTCCTGGATGTGAGCCAGGTGCAGGAAGCTCGGCGCCTCACCCACTATACGCTCGTCACGTCTCCCACCAGTGGCGGCTTCGAAGCAATGTATTTCAACTTTAACAACCAGGTCTTAGCCACCCATCTGGAAGTGCGACAGGCGATGGCGAAGGCCATCGATGACCAAGCGTTACTTAATGAGGCAACCCACGGGTTCGCCAGTCTGCTATGCACCGACCATCCATCAGCATACCATCCGGGCTATGAGGCTCAACCACCCTGTCCAGAGTTTAATCCGGCGGCAGCCAATAAGCTGCTGGACGACAACGGCTGGGTGAAAGGTGCTGATGGGGTACGCACCAAGGGAGGAGAGCGCCTGGAATTCGAGTATTCGACGAATGCTAAATACAATCCCTGGCGCCTTGCTACTGAAGCGGTCGTGCAGCGCAATTTCAGCGCTATCGGCATCAAGCTTGACATTCAGAACTACCCTGGCGATACGTTCTTTGGCTCCTTCCTGCCTGGGGGAAAGGCGTCGCCTCCAACGGGAGCCATTTCGGGCAGGTATGACATCGCCGAGTATGGGACCGGCTGGGGCTATGACCCCGACGATTCCTTGTTGCTCTCGTGCGACCAGATCCCACCCAAGGGCAGTGGTTTCAACACTGACTTCTACTGCAACCAAACGTTGGATGCCCTCTACCAACAGGAACAGGCGACGGCGGATCCAGGCGAGCGGCAGCAGATCTTCGTGCAGATCCATCAGATCTACCTGACGGTGTTCCCTTTCATCGTACTCTACAGCTTGAATGATTTCTCGATTGTGCGCAAGGGGACGCACAACTACCAACCCGGGCCTTTTGGCGCAGGGGAGACCATCAACATCTGGGAGTGGTGGTGTGATGGGGGGAAGTGTTAACAGCTGAACAGGCCCTCGTCGCACAGGATTCAAAATTGCGCCGGAGAATTTCTGAAAGTGACATTTTTCAGGGGTGTTTAGAAAGATTGAATCTATAAAAGTACCAGTAGAAGACCCTCACTACGCTGAAACTGTTTATGAGATAGAGCATACCAGTTGCGCTTTTCGACTCGGTTGCCATCACGACTGGATATCAGTCTCTGACTCGTGTACCCGAATTCGACTGGGTTCGACAATCCACAGCCTTCGCTCAATCGATATGTGAGCAAGCGTTTGCAGGAATTGACGGACTAATTGTTCTAATAAAGCAAGGCTGGGATTCCGAGGCAGCCGAATGACAACGATCCCATTGGACAGTGATGGTGGGAAACGTAGCACATCAGCGAAATCCAAATCCAGTGTGACCAGACAGCGCTGTTCAACTCGACACACCTCAAAGAGATACGGATCTGGACTCCCTTGTAGTCCCTGCATGCGAACTGTTTGAACATCATGCCCGTAAGCTTGAAACAGGTGTTGCGTTCGGGACCCAAAGTTCTCATCGAGTTTGAATTTCAACCAGCTGCCTCAGTCATGAAATCAACATAGCGCTCGCGGGACATCTCCGCACCGTAGGCGATGGCAGCACGAATATCTTCCTCCGTTAATTGCGGATATTCAGCAAGAATCTCTTGGGTCGTTGTTCCGTTTGCCAGAAAATCAAGAATGAGCGAGACCCAGATACGGGTCCCACGAATACAGGGTTTGCCGAAGCACACATTGGGGTCAACGGAGATGCGCTGCAGAAGGGGATTCATCTGACTTTCCTCCTTCGTTTGTAGTTGCTAAACTGCATTTCTAAGTTGGGGTGCAAGAAAACTGCTCACATCGTCATTGTATCACGAACGTCTACGTCTACAATCAACAGCATTTATAGTGATGAGCACTGCTCTTTACTTTTCAAACCCGCACACATTAACAGGATCTCACTTCATCTGGGTGATTCTACTCAGATTCTCCAGTCAATGCCTCCTATTCGTTCATATGCACCTGTCCACACCTAAGTAGTCACAATGAGTTTTTCAACAGATGTGCCTGGACGCGCAGGCAGGTACACTTGGGGCAAGAAGATCATTCTGGTGAACGGAGTCACATGCATGATAATACTGTTTAACTTTTAAATCTGGATAGCGGAGAAGCCACCGGGGCCGATAATGCAGTTTCAAAAAATAACACGGATTATGAAATCGGTTTGTAAGCTCGTTTCGCTCTTTCGATAATCCAGATTTAATTTTGAAACTGCATTATCGGCTGTGTGCGCGATAAATCGGCACCTACAGAGGGTTGGATACGTTTGCTAAAAGTCATTATACAAAAAAAGCTAAAAAGGGAGCTATTCTAATGAGTATTGCTATTACATATCGACCACATTTTGCTCGAGCCCTTCGTTCGCGTTCATTTGCCCTGCTGTGGACGGGTCAAACCATTTCGGCCCTTGGCGATGGCGCATTTGTCACGGCCCTATCCTGGCAGGCTCTCCAACTCACAGGTTCTGCCATGGCAATGGGTCTTGTCGTTCTTGCTCAGACATTTCCCATGATCCTTCTGTTGTTGTTTGGAGGAGTAGTTGCTGACCGCCTTCCACGGCAACAGGTGATGCTTTGGTCAGATGCCAGTCGCGCTGGTGCTGTCTTGTTGATTGCCATACTCGGAATGATGCATCTGCTGCAACTCTGGCATCTTGTCCTGCTGGCGCTCTTCTTTGGCACTGTGCGTGGCTTCTTCTCTCCGGCATACCAGTCCATTATTCCACAACTGGTAAACAAGGAAGACTTGTCATCTGCGAACTCGCTCACGGAACTCAGCTACCAGTTATACTGTTCCGTGGGTCCAATGCTGGGTGCGAGCTGTGTTGCCTTTGCAGGGCCAGCAGCAGCTTTTGCCTTGGATGGACTCACTTTCATCGTTTCGGCGCTGTGCCTGGCTATGCTACGCCTACCTGTAAGGCTCTCTCCTGCAACGACGACTTCAGCGCATCTCCCACGGCAAGGGATACGCTCAGCGATGTCGGAGATGCGTGAGGGACTGCGCTTTGTCGCAGGTTCGACCTTCCTTTGGGTCACGATCGCGCTGTCAGCGCTCCTTACCGTTGGTGGGGCAGGCTCGCTGGTAGTGGCGCTGCCCAAGCTCGTCCACGATGTCTATGGTCAAGGCGTCTGGCTGCTGGGAGCTGTCCATGCCACAGGTGGCATTGGCTCACTTGTAGCTATTCTGCTCGCGGGGCATCTGAATCGTTTGCGCAGGCGCGGGATCACCATGTACCTGATGATGATTGGTATAAGTATAGCATTCATCCTGTTTGGCCTGCCCTTTCCTCACGGAGTTGAGCCGGTAGTAGCTTGCCTGGCGATGGTGCTCGTCAACTTTGGCCTGGCCGTCTACCAGATTCTCTGGCTCACAGTAATGCAAGAAATCGTGCCAGATGACAGGTTGGGCCGTGTCAGCAGCATTGATCAACTGGGAGGATATGGTCTCTGGCCTGTGGGGTTTGCGCTGGCAGGAGTGATCGCAGATTACATTAGCCCCAGTTGGGTGTTTATTGGTGCCGGGATATTGAATGCCGGGCTGTACGGTGTTGGTTTGAGCGTACGCGCTGTTCGTGAGTTGAAATGAGGCATCCTCACAGGGCAAGGACAAGCCAACTCCAGAGCGATTACCGCACCACAGGGCGAGGACAAGCCATCGCCCCTACTATGGACGATTTCCCTCGGTTGTCACCCCGTTCGGCTTCGCCTCAGGGCTAGCTACGAGTGAAGCGAAGGGTCCGTGGCGCTGAGAAGCGAGATGCTTCGCTTCGCTCAGCTTGACAATGATGCGCTCAGCATGAAAGGGCTGTACCTTTGATTGCCTTCCAATGAATGCTGCCACTTCACTACACTCTTCTGGGAGAAGAACTTCAACTTTCTCTCTAGTCTTTTTGAACGTGCTGCGTAGAGGTTTCTTCCTTGACCTTCTCAGCAAGGAAGATTTTCACCAGCGATTGGTAGGGAACATCCCTTTTATTTGCCAGTGTTTTGAGCGCTGCAATCAGAGATTCGGGTAAACGGATAGAAACAGTCCTGGTAGAGGGTTTAAGACGTGAAAAGGTGGGATTCTTTTCCGCTTTACTCCAGTCAAGATACTCAGTTGAGTCGTGGGTCGCCCAAAACTCTCGTTCTTCTTCTTCACCGCTAAATGGTGGTATTGGTTTACGTTTGCTGTTCATATAACTTTCTTTCCTTTTTGCTCTGGTCACGAGCAGAAATGACGCGTATTTTGTTGTTCCTTAGCATAAATACTAGAAATAAAGTTCTGCCTAAGTCACTTCGTCCAAGTACATAGAATCGTTTCTCTTGAGATGAGTGCTTCGTGTCCTCGTTTATCAATAAAGGTTGGTTAAAGAATACCTCCTCGCACTCCCGAAAATCAACTTGGTGTTTCTCCCAGTTCTTCTGTTTGTTCCCTTCATCCCAATCGAACCCGACAATACTATCAAAGTCAAACACCTCATCCTCCATACAAAATTAAAGTGTATATAATGGTACAATACGTTTCTATCGTTGTCAAGGATGTGGAGTCCTCCCTCGTTTTGCTGGTGACTACCCATAAGTCCGCCATAGATCCTTCGCTGCGCTCAGGATGACAAACTGGCTGTCATCCTGAGCGCAGCGAAGGATCTGTAGCACGCATTCGTCCAGCAGACCCGACTCATGTAGCCCTGGGGACTTATAGGTAAGCACCAGTCGTTTTGGTATTGTATTTCTGCTCACAATAAGCTATAGTGAGTGCAGCAACTACTACTTCAACTTAGCAACAGTATGTATCAGTCTGGCATTCCTTGTGCAGCATTGCATGGTTTACGTGAAAAGCGCTCTCAAAGGGAGATCCAAAGGTGGCAGATCGACTTGGACAACAATTTGGCAATTACCGATTGGTCAGCCTGTTGGGACAGGGTGGCTATGCGGAGGTCTACCTCGGACAGCATGTGCGGTTCAACCAGCAAGCGGCGATCAAGATAGTGCATGCTCACCTGAGTGGTCAGGAGGTCGAACACTTCCAGCAGGAAGCTGAGACCATCGCCACGCTGGCTCATCCGTCGATTGTGCGCGTGTTCGATTTTGACGTGCAGGATGGTGTGCCTTTTTTAGTGATGGATTATGCCCCCAACGGCTC
>Ga0070706_100000483_pt1 | contig 46960 bp, 47 predicted proteins | sample KBSK5501metaG_FD_65476 | JGI IMG/M metagenome (GOLD analysis project Ga0070706, IMG submission 65476) | Corn, switchgrass and miscanthus rhizosphere microbial communities from Kellogg Biological Station, Michigan, USA - KBS K5-50-1 metaG | ecosystem: Host-associated > Plants > Roots >... | reverse complement strand
CAGGCTTCCACAAAGAAAGAAAAAAGGACCAAAAAAGAAAGAAAGCTGCTGCTACTGCTAGACCTCTTCTTGTACACTCTTGCTGCACCCTAATACCTATAAGGACGCCGAGGTTCGCAGTGGTATTCACCGCGTTGGTCTGCGTCCTCGGCGTCCTCCGCGGTGAAGTCTTAGAACATTATCATTTCGGATAGCGGAACCAAACTTCCGCGGTCGCCTCTTGGGCGTTAGGCAAGAAGCCGGGTGGAAACGGCGGCAGCGGGTCCGCAGTCTTCACCGCACGCTCAACCGCGTTGTTCACTAAGCCGTTAGCCGAGCGCCGCTTGATGTAAGCCGGGTCTAGACGGCCACCAGAAAGAGAGAGAATCCTCCCATCCCGCGCGATCCGGATCACTATCACGACGTACTGAATTCCGCCCGAGTCGATCGCGGGCGGAGTATAGTTGCGCCCGAGGATCGTTTGTATCCTGCGGCCATACTCCGAGCCTCCAGGCAAACCGGTGCCGCCTCCAAACCCGCCTCCAGAGCCGATTCCGACGCCTCCAATCAAAGCGGCAGGTGTTGGGCTCCCGAAGCTTCGGCCGACCTGTGCGGTTTGCGTCGCTGATTTCCCCCGCTCTTCCTTTCCAGTGAATATCTTCTCCTGCTGGTTAACGACCGGGCGATCAGTCTTGAGCGACTTGGGATCTCTGACATCTTTTTCAGTAGGCGGCAGGAGCGCTTCGGAATTCGGATCAACTCGAGGAGCGTTTTCGACGCGCGCGTTATTGATTGCGTCGTTTGTATCGCCGACGTAGGAAACGGGCTGAGGCTTGGCAAATCCGAGGATCGCTGATTTGTCAGCGACGCCGACTTCAATCGAGCCGCCTCCACCTTCGCCGCCTTCGCCGGGACCCGCCGCGACGATCTGAGTCGATCCAATTCGACTGAAGCCAAAGAACAACACAGAAAAGATCACCACGTGCATAACCACCGACAGAACAATACCGAATCGCTGACGTTTGTCGCCGTCGCCCAACTCATTCTTGAATGTGACTAGCTCGGCCATCTCTTGTGTTCGTAGTTCGGCATTCATGCGGAAGTTCGTAGGGCTTTCTTGCTGAGAGCGGAATTATACAAACTTCCGCATGAATGCCGGACTACGAACTTCACTTCTTCTTTACTGTCGGTTCAGTCACCAGACTCACATCGGCGCCTGCCTGCTTTGCAAGATCCAACACGTAAGCAATAATCCGATACGGCGTCTCGCCATCTCCGCGCACGTATACTTTTCGTTCTCCCGACGCTCCAAGTTTCTCGACGAGAAGCGCTCCGAGATCATTCACGTTCACCTGTTTCGCTTCTGCCTGGGTACTCAGATAAATGTTCCCGTCCTTGTCGATGCTGACCACCACGGCTTTTGGTTTCGGTTGTTCAGCGCGAGTTTCCTGAGTCTTGGGCAGATTTACTTCGATGCCAGTCTGGAGGATCGGGGCAGTGACCATGAAGATGACCAGCAGCACAAGCATCACGTCCACCAACGGAGTTACGTTGATTTCTGAAAGCGATGTTTGTGTTCGTCCGCGCTGATCAGTAAAAGCCATAAGAATGGGGTTGGGGGCTGGGTGATAGGGGATAGGGGTTGGGGGTCGGGGGTTAGTCCAACCCCTAACCCCCAGCCCCCATCCCCTATCCCCTGACTCCTGTCACGTAATGCCTCTCAACAAGATTCAGCAGCTCCAATGAGAATCGATCGATGATGGCGGTCAACGCTTTTATCCGATTCAAAAATTGATTATAAAAAATTGCGGCGGGCACGGCGGCGGCGATGCCGGCCGCGGTGGCGATCAACGCATCGGCGATTCCGGGCGCCACGGCCTGGATCGACGATACCGAAGCGCTGCTCAGTCCCTGAAACGCAATGATGATTCCGACCACCGTCCCGAACAATCCGATGAACGGCGAGGCGTTTGCGGTTGTCGCAAGCCAGGTCAATCGCTTTTCCATGCGCGAGACTTCGGCTATCGTCGCCGACTGCAGCACGCGACTGAGCGAGTCCAGACTGCGCACCTGACCCGCCGCTTCGCCGATCTGATTGTTTATTTCGTCGTAGCCGGCCATGAAGACTCGCACCAGCGGGCTTCGCGCGCCGGTGTCCGTCGCTTGATAGAGTTCAGAGAGTTTTCCACCGCGCTGAAATCGCGCCAGAAACTGTTTCGTTTCTTTCTCGGCGTCTTTGAGCCATCGCCATTTGGTGATAATGATCGCCCAGGAATAAATGGAGAAAATCAGCAGCAGAATGAGCACCCCTTTTGCGAGGGGACTGGTTCGCAACAGGAGGTCAGTTAGGGCGCTGGGTTGAGATTGAGTTGTTTGAATGAACGATAGTACGAACGTCAATACCCGTTCTCCTCGGTTGTTGCCTGCGGGGTCAATTCTAGATTGGGGCTGGAACGGGTGTCAAACTTCGCTATCGTGAAACGGACTCAGCGAGCTCAGCGGCCTTGGCGTTTTGCGGGAACCAGTTTCGCGTTTCGCGCAGAGACGCCAAGAGCCGCAAAGCTCGCTGAGCGTGGTTTCGAATTACGCCTTCTATTACTTTGTGGTATCATCCGCCGCGCTCAAGACCGAACTAATACGGAGACAAATCATGACAGACAGAATGAATCGGCAGTGGCGACTCGTAGCCAGGCCCGAAGGTACTTTCAAGGACAGCGACTTCAAGTGGACTGAGGAGCCCGTGCGCGATCTCGAAGATGGTGAGATGCTCGTTCATAATAAATACATCTCGCTTGATCCCACGAATCGCGGCTGGGCCAGTGACCGTGATACTTACTTGCCGGCCGTCAAATTGGGAGACGTGATGCGCGGCGGCACGATCGGCGTTGTTGAAGAATCGCGCAATGCGGACTTCAAAGTCGGCGAGCATGTTTCGGGCCTGCTCGGGTGGCAGGAGTACGCGGTGACCAACGGCGCCGGGCTCTCGAAGCTGCCTGACAATCCCGCGATTCCGCTGACGGCTTACATGGGTTTGTTCGGTCACATAGGGCTGACTGCTTATTACGGTTTGCTCGACGTCTGCCAACCGAACGCCGGTGAGACACTCGTCGTGTCCGGAGCCGCGGGAGCCGTGGGTTCGCTTGTCGGCCAGATTGGCAAGATCAAAGGCTTGCGCGTAGTTGGCATCGCTGGTTCGGATGAGAAGTGTAGATGGCTCACCGACGAGTTGGGCTTCGATGCCGCGATCAACTACAAAACCGAAAACGTATCCGAGGCCTTAAAGCGGACTTGTCCAAACGGAATCGACGTGTACTTCGAAAACGTCGGCGGCGCGATACTCGATGCGGTGCTCGCGCAGATAAACATAGGAGCGCGCATTTCGGTATGCGGATTGATCTCGCAATACAACGCGACGGAGCCGGCGCCCGGGCCCTACAACCTCGCGATGCTGATCATAAAGCGCGCACGCATGCAGGGCTTTCTTGTTACTGACTACATGGATCGCGCGAATGAAGCGATGACGGCGCTCGGCGGCTGGTTGATGCAGGGCAAGATCAAGTATCGAGTCGATGTCGTAGAAGGGTTGGAACAGACTCCGAGAGCGATCAATAAGCTGTTCGACGGATCAAATCAGGGAAAGCTTGTTGTTAAGATTTGAGAAGCCAATCGTGCGCTTCATTTTGAGAACGAACAAAGCGAATCATATCGTGTGACACATGCTCGTAAGCAAGTTCGGCGAAACGCTCACCATGCGCTTTCGGGTTCGGGAGAACAATGGCAATTCGCAGCTGATAGTTTATGAACTTCTGAAAAAGCTCACCCGCCAACCCACTGTGAAGATCGAAGAACTCCCGGGCCAAGTCACTCTCGGTAAGAATCAGCCCCTGGCTCCCTAAACACATTCCAAGCGCGTTGGAGATATCGGCGAAAGATCGAATCGATATTCCGGCATCAGAAGCGACGGTGATTCTGCGCTCTTCATTCATCGGACTCTTCTGCTTATGAAGCAAGCTTAGCTTGAAGCCCGGCTTTTACCGCCGGCCATTCCGCTTTGATGATGCTGAAGCAGACCGAATCACGGTAACGGCCGTTGGGCATGATCATATGATTACGAAGGATGCCTTCCTGGTTTGCACCGAGCCGCAGGATCGCCGTCCGCGACTGTTGATTCAGAACGTCCGTGACGAACTCAACTCGAATGCATCCCAAGTGCTCAAAAGCGTGGGTCAGGAGCAACAGCTTGGATTCGGTATTCACTGGAGTGCGTTGGGCGCTCGCCGCCAGCCATGTGTACCCGATTTCGAGGCGCCGGTGGTCACGCTCGATGTGGAAATATCGAGTGCTGCCAACGATCTTGCCCGTCGACTTTTGTATGATGACGAATGGAAGCGCATGCCCCTCGGCTTGAGCATTGAGCGCAGTCGCGATGTACGCCCCGATGGTGGCGCGCGAGGGAACAATGGTGACGGTGGAGTTCCAAAGCTCACCATCGTCGGCAGCAGCGATGAGCGATTCCTCGTGCGCGGATGAGAGGGGCTCCAGACGCACGTGTTGGCCTTCGAGAGTGACCGGAGTGATTTCCATCGTTCGTCCTGGCTCCATCAGCAGCAGATTGTAGGTGTGAGACTTGTGAAAGCCAAGGGATGCGGCAGCTTTCATCAACCTCGCTCTCCCCGTGAACTGTCGTTGGCTGTTTCCGGTCAGCAATCGAGCGGCGGCGCGGATGCCGGGTTGCTGAATGACGGACAATTGCACGTTGTGCTGTGTGGGACAGGTTCACCCTTGCAGGACGCTAGCCGCGCGGCGGCGTGCCTTGCAATCATCGCCGGCGGCGAGTTTGTTCTTGTCGATACAGGCCCCGGCTCATGGCGCAAGGCAGTCGCGAATAATCTGCCAGCGCAAAGCTTGAGCGCCATTCTGCTTACGCACTTTCACTCGGATCACATCGGCGATCTGGGGGAAGCGTTGGTGCAAAGCTGGATCGCCGGCCGCATTCACAAGATCAATGTCTACGGGCCGCCCGGCGTCGAGCAGGTGGTTGCGGGCTTCACTCAGGTTTATGCGCTCGATACAAGCTACAGGATCCAGCATCACGGTGAGGAGTGGATGCCTCGCGCGGGCGCCGGAGCAATCGCACAGCCGGTCAAATTGATAAGCGATGACACGGCCGCGCTGGTTTTTGAACGCAATGGATTGAAGGTGACGGCTTTCAAAGTCGAACACGATCCGGCGAGTCCCGCTTACGGTTATCGTTTCGAGTATCGCGGCCGAATAGTTGTCATTTCCGGCGACACTTCAAAGAGCGCGAATCTTGCGAGACACGCGATCGGCGCGGACCTGCTGATTCACGATGTGATTGCAAAGAATCTGCTGCAAATGGCGGCGAGCAATTTCGATCAGGCGGGGAATCGACGGCGAGCCAAGTTGGCGCGCGACATTATGACCTATCACGCGAGCCCACTCGAAGCGGCTGAGATCGCTGCGTTAGCGAAGGTGGAGACGCTCGTGTTTACACACATGGTTCCGCCGCCGAACAGCCCGCAGATCGAGCAAGCCTTCCTGCGAGGCGTGAGCGACATATTCAAAGGCAAAGTCGTACTTGGAACGGACGGTATGAGGTTCGATCTGCCGCCACGCAAGTTGTAGCTTGAGCCTTGCACCCTGAGCCCGCGACGCGCGCTTGGGACTTCCATTTGCCTTGTAGGCCGCTTTGCGCTCTCCGAGAAGTGTCAGCGCACGTACAATGGCTGCGCCCATAGGCGTGTCCCCGCCGGCTATGAGGACAGGTGCCTGGAAGGCGTCAACCGTAACAAATTCCTGGAGAATCTGCACAGGGCCGAAGCTAATGATCGCGACTTCTACACGCTTAGCCGCCATTGTGTCAGAGCGGAGCTCTTCAGCAAACGTTTGAAGTCCGCTGTTTAGTTGCGCGATCTTTGCGCCGCTCATTGATCCAGACGTATCGAGAAGCAGAATGCAAGGACATCGCGGCTCAGGGTTGTCGGCAAACTCGACGCCCTCAAAAGGTACTTGGTCTATTTCTGACATTTCGCTCTTACTCCTCTGGTGCAAATCGTCGTTGCATGGCAAGAAAGGATGTTGAAAACGGCCTAAATCTTAGCGCCGCACGTGCACAGATTCAAGCTATATCACTAGTGACCGCCTTCCTCGTGTTGAGACGGAGAGCAAGCAAAACTAATAACAAAGTTCCGTCGCATTGTTTGTGTGAACCAGTGTCTTGACTCCCGCCGTGCCATGAAAGATATTCAACGCCAGTGTCAGCAAGAATCCAGCGACGGTTGCCCTCAACCCTGAGTCTGGTCACTGGTTTCGTATACGCATTTCTATATTTGCCCATCGTCGTACTCGTAGCCCTCTCGTTCAACGACTCGCGGTTTAGCACGATCTGGCGAGGCTTCACCTGGCATTGGTATTCGCTCGCTTTTCGAGACACGGAATTGATCGCCGCGCTGAGAGTCAGTCTGCTCGTCGGCTTCATCACAACAATCGTGGCTACTATCATCGGAACCTCGGCGGCGATTGCGCTCGCAAGGCATCGCATCAAGTTCAAACGCGCGGTCGAAGGACTCGTCTTTCTTCCGGTGATCATTCCCGAGATCGTCATCGGATTTGCAACGGCGGGTTTGTTCGGCATGCTCGGGTTCGCCTTTGGGTTAAGCACGATCGTCGCCGCGCACGTCGCGTTCTCGATCTCGTACGTTGTGTTTATCGTGCGAGCCAAATTAGTCGGACTCGATCCAGCGCTTGAAGAAGCCGCGTTGGACCTGGGAGCTACGCGCTGGCAGGCTTTTTTCAAAGTCACTCTGCCACTGATTCTGCCGGCGGTCATCTCGGCGGCGCTTCTCGTATTCACGCTGTCGCTTGACGACTATGTGATCACCAGTTTCGTCGCGGGACCCGGAAGCGCTACGTTGCCGCTCAAGATCTACTCGATGGTCAAGACTGGGGTCACTCCGGAGATTAACGCGATCTCGACGGTGTTGCTGGCGGTGACGATGATCCTCGTCTTTGCTTCCGACCGGTTGTCGAGAGGCCGGTTTTCGAAATTGACCGTCGCGGCGACCGCCTGCGGTCTCGCGCTGCTGATAGGGTTCGCCGCCGGTGGACAAAGTCACAAGGCAAAAGGCGGCGAGCTGAACATCTACATCTGGTCGAACTATCTGCCCGATGACGTGATCGCAGAATTCGAGCGCCGATACGACGCAAAGCTCAACATCGAGTTGTACGATTCAAACGAAGCGCTGCTGGCGAAGCTTCAATCAGGCGGCGCTTCGTACGACATAATCGTCCCCAGCGATTACATGGTCACCGTGCTTCGCGAGCAGGGGCTGCTTCAGGAATTGAACCTCGATTTGCTGAGCAACTTCTCGAATCTCGATCCACAATTCGCCAGGCTGTCCTACGATCCGGCGAATCAATATTCGATTCCTTACATGTGGGGCACGACCGGAATCGCTTATCGAAAAGACAAGATACTCGCGCCAGTCGAAAGCTGGGCGGCGTTGTGGGACATTCGCTACAAGGATCGAATCGCGATGCTTGACGACGTGCGGGAACCGCTTGGCGCGGCGCTGAAGTTTCTGGGCAAGTCCGAGAACACAACCGACGCATCTGAGATTCAAGCGGCGGCAATGTTGCTTATGGAACAGAAGCAGCTAGTGAAGGCTTATGACAGCGGCGGGTTCGATCAGATGTTATTGTCGGGTGATGTATGGATCGCGCAGGCATACAGCGGCCAGATAGCAAAAGCCATTGCGGATGATCCCAACATCGGCTACGTCATTCCAAAAGAAGGCTGCACGATATTCGTGGACAACGTTTGCATTCCGAGAAGAGCTTCGCACGTTGAGTTGGCGCACGAGTTCATCAACTTTGTGCTGGAAGCGAAGATCGCTGCCGGCATCGCGAACGGAACGGGCTACTCATCGGTGAACAACGCTGCTCGCAGGTTGATTCGTCCGGAGTTGCTCGCGAACGAGGCTGCGTATCCTCCAAAGGATGCGCTCGATCGTTGTGAATTAATCAAAGAGATCGGGCCGGCAATTGGTATCTATGACCGATGGTGGACTGAAGTGAAATCCAGGTAGCCGAGTCAAGCCGTCGCTACCATTAGTTTCTCAGCTTCGACATCAAATCATCATCCTTATCGAATGCCCTGAGCGGGCTTGAGTGTTCGCGATTGATCCGGCCCGTCAGGGGGCGGCCCATATTATCGACTGGAATCTCGGGAAGAGATGGATGCGATCCCGAATCATTCTCAAGCGAAACGGGCCGGGTGAAAGGAGGCCTCGGTTGATCACTGAGACGCTGACTCGCTCGCGGCGTTGATTGACTGAGTCCGCCGGTTCCGCGAGGCTGCAACGACGGATCAACAAGTTTCTGGCCGACCTTTGCATCAACGATGCTTCCCACACTCCGAAACAGTTTTACGATTCCACCCAGCGCGAGCAACAGTGAGACGGTGTAGATCCACGGAGTCAAAGGCAATATGAAGTAGGGAACCGACGCTGCGATCAACAATGCCGCGCCGATGGCCGAGCCGTGGATGCCGTCGCTGATTTGTTTGCGAACGCGTTTGAATTCGCGGTCGCGTATCGGATCTGAGATCGCAACTCCGCCGTTCAGCGCTTGAGTGATGACGTTCAGGTTGAGCCCGCAGGCTTTGCAAAACTTTGCGCCGTCGGTTGAATGTGTCGAACAGGTAGGGCAATACATTAGGTCAGTCTCCGAAGATTGAGACGCGCGCAAATGCCGCAGGCAAGGATGCGAGCGCTACCAGGCAGGGGCAAACGCGGCCACTATAACATAGAGAGTTGACGCTCTCTAGACTCTCTAGCTACACTCGATTGAAATTTGTTAGCCGTGGAGGAAGCATTGGGATTTAAGAAGTGTCCTGTAGTAGCGCAAGCTCCAAGCGTGCGTCGTCCCAAGCGAAAAACACCACTCCGGGCAAACTGGCACCGTGCGTTACGGAGTCTAGCCGCGCTCACCTGCGTAATATTACTTATCGAGATATTTCCAAGTCCCAGGACATACGCCTTTGCCCAAGGCTCACCATTTGTTCTGCCGGTAGTGAAGCGGGATTCGCTTCTCAATGGACTTCAGCTCATAACGATCGAGCAACCGAAGACCGGCAGCGTGTCAGCCCACTTGAGGATCAACAGTGGCGCGTTGTTCGACCTGTCGGGCAAGGGCGGCCTCGCTGACCTGACTGCCGGAATGCTGCTCAGAGGCGGCGGAGGCCTGAACGCGAAAGCGGTGTCGGACACGGTCGAGCAGTTGGGGTTGACGGTCACCGTTGCCGCCGGATGGGATTCGACCGATATCATTATCAGCGGCCCGGCGGATACGCTTGATTCGATCTTCGATTTGCTTAGCAAGCTATTGATCGCGCCGTCGTTCGATCAGAAGGAGCTGGACTCGTTAAAGGCCGCCCGCGTTGTTGAGATTACGAAAGACCAGCAGGATGATCGACTCATCGTTCGTCACAAGGCCCTCGAGACGACCTATGGTTCTTATCCGTTTGGCAGACCCGCGCGCGGAACGCTTGAATCGATCGGCAAGATCGCAAGACAGGATCTGCAGTATTTTCAAAGCCGGTTTCATATCGCGAATAATTCGACGCTGATCGTTGTCGGAGACGCGTCTGCCGAACAGGTAACGCGGCTGGGCAGGTCGAAGTTGGGTGCATGGAGAAAGGGTGAGAAGGTCCCGCCGACATTCCGTCCTCCCGAAGCTCAAACGGCGCGCCGGGTTTTCATACTCAATCGCGATGAGCAACAGCCGGCTCAAGCAGCGATATCCCAGGTTGGGTTATCGAGACGGGCCGATGACTATTTTGCGGCGATAGTGATGGCGGACGTTTTGGCGACTCAAGCCTCAAAAGCGGCTTCGGTGCACGCGGCGACTAAAGTTGACACCGGGTTCGAAGCGCGGCTGCTGCCCGGCCCGCTGGTGGTGAGTATCAAATCCTCGGCGACGGATCTCGCCGGTGACGTGAACTCGGTGCTGGACGTGATGACACGGATGCAATCGACTCCGCTCGCGAGCGAGGTTGTCGAAGCGGCGAAGGCGAGGCTGATCGCGGCAATGTCCGAGCGATTGAACACAAACGAGGGTGCGGCCGAGGTGATACTTGATATTGAAACGTATGGACTGGGCCGCGATTATCTGGTTCGATATGCTGACCGAATCAATGCGATCACACCCGCTGACGTGGAAGCGGCTGCCCGGACTTATTTGAAACCCCAGGCGGTCACGATAGTCATATCGGGGCCGGCAAGCCGATTCGAGACGTTGATGAAGAAGATCGGCGCTGTTGCGGTCTTGAAGTAACATTCCTCGCGCACACACCTAATGGAAACCCGCGCAAGCAATTTCGATCCCGGCACAAAGGCTGCCCAGGTGCGCTCGATGTTCGCCGAGATCGCCCCTCGCTATGATTTCCTGAATCACGCGTTGTCGCTCAACGTCGACAAGCGATGGCGGCGGTTTGTGATCGACAAGCTTCGCGACTTGTTGCGCCCGGGCGCAGTCGCACTCGATTTGTGCTGTGGCACCGCGGATCTGGCGTTGGAGCTCGGTTCGTTTGTTCCGACGTATGGCGTGGATTTCTGTCACCCGATGCTTCAACTGGGGCTGAGCAAGATCCGCGATCACGCTGATGAGATCGAATTGATCGAGGGTGATGCTCTCAACGTCCCGTTCTCTGATTCGACCTTCGATGTAGTGACGATCGCCTTTGGACTGAGAAACCTTGACGGCGTTGAAGCCGGATTACGTGAGATACATCGCTTGCTCAAACGCGGCGGACGAGCGGCCGTGCTCGAGTTTTCGAGACCTCAGGTTCCGTTATTCAAGAATCTATTTCAGTTCTACTTCACAAAATTGCTTCCGCGAATCGGGAACGCCGTGTCAGGGTCGGGCTTTGCTTATCAATACCTGTCTGATTCGGTGCAATCATTTCCCGATCAAAAAACGCTGGCGGCGCATATGCGCGCGGTTGGTTTTTCGGAGGTCAGATACTACAATCTGTTTGGCGGTGTTGCCTGTTTACACCTCGGAGATAAATAAGAACAAGATCGCGGACGCGCTGGGGCAGGGAATACTGGCGCCTTCATGACTGCCTCCCCAATAAAAAGGAAGACATGGACAGAGATGCAATTGTGTTCTTCTTCAGCCGGTATGGTCTGACCGGCGCCGATATCGACAAGTTGCTCGCTACGGCGCTGGCGCGTGGCGGCGACTATGCTGATTTGTTCTTTGAGTACCGCGTCGCAAACGTCGTAAACATCGAAGAGCGGATCATCAAGCAGGCAGCCAAATCAATCTCTCAGGGCGTCGGTGTGCGTGTGGTGATCGGAGATAAAACCGGATACGCTTACACGGATGTAATTGCGTTCGACTCGATACGTCACGCTGCGGAAACCGCAAGCCACATCGCGCGCACCGGCAGCAGCAAACAGCCCGTTTCGGTAAACGCTACGCCGAACGCTTCAGACCTGTATCCGGTCGAAGTGCCGGTTTCGTCAATCGAGCTAAAGCGAAAAATTGACTTGATACAAAAGGGCGACAAAGCCGCGCGCGAATACGACAGGCGCATTCGCGAAGTGCAATCATCCGTCAATGACGAGATGAAGTACGTGATGATCGCGTCATCCGACGGCCGGCTCACGGGAGACGTTCAGCCCCTGGCGAGGTTTGGCATATCTTGTATCGCGGACGATGACGGCAATCTTCAGGTTGGACGTTCCGGGGGCGGAGGGCGCGTCGGAATTGAATTCTTCGAGAGCGAAATGCCTCCCGGCCAATTCGCGCGCGAAGCCGCTCGACAGGCGATTGTTCAACTGGAGGCGGTTGCAACACCGGCGGGATCGATGGAGGTTGTGCTCGGGCCGGGTTGGCCGGGCATCCTGCTTCACGAAGCCGTGGGTCATGGGCTTGAATCCGATTTCAATCGGAAAAAAACATCGGCCTTTTCGGGCTTGATTGGACAGCGCGTAGCTTCGGAGTTGTGCACAGTGGTTGATGACGGCACGATTCCAAATCGGCGGGGTTCGATCAACGTCGATGATGAAGGTCAGCCGACGGGCCGTACGGTGCTGATCGAGAACGGCGTGTTGCGGGGATATATAAGTGACTTTCTGAACGCCGGGCTCATGAACTCGCCGCGCACGGGAAATGGACGAAGGCAAAGTTACCGGCACATGCCGCTGCCTCGGATGACAAACACTTTCATGCTCGAGGGCCCGGACACAAAGGAAGACATAATACGGTCGGTCAAACGTGGACTGTACGCCGTGCAGTTCGGCGGCGGCCAGGTCGACATCACCAGCGGCGAGTTTGCGTTCAGCGCTTCGGAGGCTTACTTGATCGAAGACGGCAAAGTGACCTCGCCGGTCAAAGGCGCGACTTTGCGTGGCAACGGTCCTGAGACGCTCAAGCATGTCACGGCCGTTGGGAACGATCTTAAGCTCGATCCCGGGGTCGGTGTGTGCGGCAAGGACGGCCAAAGCATACCGGTTGGTGTCGGGATTCCCACGATAAAGATCAGCGAAATGACTGTCGGCGGCACTCTAGGGTGAATCTGCCTGGGCGCCTGCTGACCGCCATTCAACCTCCGCTTTCCACTCTGAATGAATGCTCAACTGACAAAAGAATACGCCGTCCAGATTGCTGAGAAAGCCCTCAAGCGTGGCGCAACCGCGGCCGACGTTGTGATCAGGCAACGCACCGAGTTTTCAGTCGGAGTAAGGCTTGGTGAAATCGAGACTCTTCAGGAATCATCCGACCGCGGACTGGGAATCAGAGTGTTGATCGACGGGAGACAGGCGTCGGTCTCGGGCTCGGACTTCAGCGACGATGCCGTGACGTCTCTGCTGAATGAGGCCGTCGAACTCGCGCGCCTAACGTCTGCCGACGAAACTGCCGGGCTACCGGAACCCGGCGAGCTTGCGACGTCAATCGCGGATCTCGATTTGTATGACGAAGCAATCGCGCGGCTCACGCCTGAAGAGCAGATTGAGATGGCCCTGAGGGCAGAGCGGGCGGCTCAGGACTACAGCTCACAGATAATCAATTTCGACGGCGGCGGATTTGATTCGGCGACTGGCTTAATGATTCTTGCCAACTCGATCGGCTTTGCGGGAGAAGTTCGAAGCACGTCCTGCTCGCTGGCATCGGTTCCGGTTGCCGCGGAAGACGGGAAGATGCAGCGCGATTATTGGTACGACGTCCGCCGCAAGCTTTCGGAGATGGACAGCCCGGAGGAGATTGGGATCATGGCCGCCAAGCGAACCTTGCGAAAGCTCGGCGGGCGCGCGGTCCCCATACAATCCGTGCCGGTGGTGCTTGAGCCGAACATCGCTCGCGATTTGCTCGGTGACATTTTCAACGCCGCTTCCGGCGAATCAATCTTCCGAAAGGCGAGCTTTCTTGTCGGCCAACTCGGAGAGAAGATCGCAAGCGAGCGGCTCACGGTCATCGATGACGGAACCATTCGCGGGAAGCTGGGCTCGCGTCCGTTTGACGGCGAGGGGCTTCCTTCGCGGCGCACTGTTGTTATCGGAAACGGAGTTCTCGAGGGCTACTTGCTGAACACTTACACGGCAAGAAAGCTCGGACTCAAATCCACCGGCAACGCGGGTCGTGGATTGACCGGGTCGCCCGGTGTTGAAGCGGGCAATTTATTTATTGAGCCGGGCCCACATTCACCCGATGAAATCATCAAATCCGTGTCGAAGGGCTTGTTGATTACCGAGTTGCTCGGGTTTGGCGTCAACATTGTCACCGGAGACTATTCGAGGTCGGCATCGGGTATCTGGATCGAAAATGGCGAATTGACTTTTCCGATCCAGGGCGTGACGATCGCCGGCAATCTCAAAGAGATGCTCAACTCAATCGAGATGATTGGAAATGATCTCGATTTCAGAGGCAGCGTCGTTTCGCCCACGCTCTTGATTGGGCGCATGACGATAGGTGCGTGAGGAATCTATGTTCGAGCAACCAGCAGTCAGGTCAGAAAAGGACCGATCCCAGACGATCATGATTCTGAGCGGCGTGGCCGTACTTGCCGTGATTGTATTGATCATCATCGTGACGTCCTTTGGACGGCGTCAGACGCAAACCGAGATGGCGCGCGCGGGTTCGCCGGAGTTCGACGCTTATTCGCAGAGCGTGACGATTGCCAACGTGGATAAGAAAACGGGCGAGAGGCTGAACATCCGCTACGCACGGATTCTGTGCACGGTCCAGAATACGGGAGACCAGGTGCTGACGGGGCTTCAGCTCAGGGCAGTAATCCTGGGGACCGGCGGCCAGTTGATCAAGGAAAAGGTCTTTACTCCAATTCCAAACACTCGCGATACGCTCGCGCCAAATCAGAGCATGAACATCGACGTGTCGATCGAACGCGTGCCCGATCCGACGGACATTATGGATATGACGATCGAGCTCTATGGGTTGAAGGTGAAGTGAGGCTACTCTGCTCGCTTCACTGTGACGCCTTGCGGCGGCACGAACTGGAATTGAGAATCAGCGGCAATCGCATTTTCGCGAACGTTAGCGAGAAGAAAATCCATCCGGGCCCCGCTCCGTTCAAAGATCACCATTCGACGAACCTCAAACGACGCAGGCGATACCTCGACCAGCAGTTGCTTGAACTGTTCCGGCGCCCGCTTCGGAACCAGGCGTAGCACAAGATTACCGGCTCCGGCTGCCGGTTCGGCGGTGATCTCGATTCGAGAGAAGCCGCGCCTCAGGTTTCCGCGTCCGAGCAGAAACAGAAAAGGAATCTGCGGATCGGCCGACTCCTTAATCGACGAACGCGTTGCGCTCTTCTCGCCCGAAACGTAGAAGAAAACATTCTTGCCATCGGACACAAATATCTTGTGCTCGGGTGATAAATATTCCCAACGAGCTTTGGCGGGCCGCTTTAGCAACAGGTGACCGGATTCTCGAATAACCCGGCCGTCCGCCCCGTGGTAGACCTGAACAAAGTCAGCTTCCAGGCCCTGCATGCGCGAATACTTGCGCTGAAGTCCGTCGATCAGTGTATTCAAATCCGGTGATTGCGCATGCGCTCCGGTCATCGCGCTAACTATCAGCGCAGAGCTGAGGCACAGGACTCGAATAGAGGTAATCATCACGTATTTACGGTCGCGGAAAGAAGTCGTCATCAGGACTGTTCGGCTTCGGCGAATAGATCTTCAAGCGAGGCTCTCCGCGGATTGATTGAAACAAGCTTCCCGCCGCACTGGCGAATCAACGCAAGCGCCTCATCAACTGCGCCGGGATCACCAAGCACGAGGTGGACTCCGTTGGGCGTCGCGGTTGCGGATTCGAGGGACGACAATGCCGCGGAGAACCTGCCAAGCTCGGAAGCGGAGATCCCGGTTGCGAGGATTTCCATCGCTGAATCCCGGACTCCGGTCAATTCATCTACGGTGCCGCACCTCACGAGCTTGCCCCGAGTCAGGATCGCGGCGCGATCGCACAGCGCTTCAACGTCCGACAGAATGTGAGATGAAAAAAAGATTGTTTTGCCCTGCTGCCTGAGAGAGAGAAGAAGATCGCGCACTTCGCGTCTGCCGATTGGATCAAGCCCCGACATCGGTTCATCCATAAAAACAATCTCGGGATCATTCACCAGCGCCTGCGCGATACCAATTCGTTGAAGCATGCCTTTCGAGTATTTCCTGAGTTGTCGATTAGCGCGGTCTGCATCGAGTCCCACCTGCCCAAGCAACTCATTGTTTCTGACTCCGGCTTCCCGTGTTGGGATGCCGAACAACGCGGCGGTGTACTCGAGTAATTCGCGGCCGGAAAGATAATCGTAGAAGTAAGGGTTCTCAGGCAGATAGCCGATCCGCGCGCGAGTCGAAACATCCGCGATCGAGTGACCAAGTATTCGAGCCGAGCCGGATGTTGGATAGATCAACTGCATAAGCAGCTTGAGGGTGGTGGTTTTTCCCGCTCCGTTCGGCCCTAGGAATCCGAAGATCTCGCCGCGCCTTACTTCGAGGCTGAGATCATCAAGCGCTCTCACACGCTTCTTTTTGAGGAATCCAACCTCGTAGTCCTTGGTGAGGTTGTTGATCTCGATGACGATGTTGGAGTCTGTGTCGTGCGAAGTCGCGCTCATTTGGCGGTTCTTTCGAGGCATTTTCCGGCGGCGCGGAGGAATGTATCGCGGATCATAGGATCCGGGATTTGGTCGGCCTGCTCGCGCAAGGGCTGGACTTGTTCTTCAGGGGCGCTGAACTCTACTTCGCGGGGAACCTCCGGTTCGCGAGCGATCAGGTCCGGATTGACCACGTACTCAATCGTGGTGACAAGCGGCGCGCCCAGCACTGAGTTTAATTTGAACAGCGCCTGGCCGCGTAAACTGCTTAGCTGAGTCCGCCACGTTCGATCGGGCACCGCAACGATCAAGGTCTTTCTTTCAAGCCGAACCGGCGTAGTGACTTTTCGAATCGGGCCTCCGACGGCAACGAGCCACGCGGCAAACACGGCTTGCTCCCGCGCCTCATCGGAGTCCGCTGTGCGCCGTAGCATCCGCGGGATAATAGTGAGCAAGTCAGTCATCATACGCCGGCCTTTGCATCTTAGCTTTGAGCTGCCTTATCGACACTTCTTAGCTGGCGCGGCGGTGGGAACGTTATGCGTTCGTAGATCTCAGCCAACGTCAAAGTGCATCCGATCGATTCGAGGGTTATGGTTTCAGAAGGCAAGGTAGCCTCGTGGAGTATCCATTCGCCGTTCGCCTGTCTTACGTAGTGCTCGGCTCGCATTCGATATTGACTGACAAACACAACGTCCTTCACGCTGGCGATCCCGCGATAGTCTGAAAACTTCTCACCGCGATCACGCGCTTCGGTGCTCTTTGATAAGACTTCAATGACGACAGTGGGATTCAACAGCGTGTCGAATTCATTGTCTTCAAACTGAGGCTCGTCACACACAACGACAACATCCGGATAGACATAGTCCGACGGAGTTGTTCTCACTCGCATATCATTCGAGTAGGTTTCGCAGGGCGAGCCCTCGAGTTGGTTTCTTAGTCGCTGAGCGATGTTACCGGTGATGAGGATATGCTCGCGCGTCGCTCCAGCCATGGCCACAATCTCGCCGGAGATATATTCGTGCTTGAACTCAGCTTCTCGCTCGAGAGCGAGATACTCTTCAACCGTGTAAAGTTGTATTTCCGGCAGTTGCTTCATACTTGCCCGGCCTCAGTGCTTTATCTTCGGCCAGTAGACCGCGAAATTGAAGTCCGGATCATTGGGTTCTCTATGACAACGCATGCAGCCGACGGGGGTCGCAACGAATCCATAGCCCTTCGTGGGATTCCCGGAGTGAGCAAGCCCGGGACCGTGACACTCTTCGCACTGCACGTTGGCGAACTGCGGCGTCGTGTAAAGGGATTGGAAGCCGCCCTTCTGATACCCAACGACGTGGCACGCAATGCATTCATTGTCGAATTGCTGGTTCTTTTTCTCGAGCGTTGCCATCGCGTGGGCGTGCCGCGAGGTCTCCCAAACCTGATGCTCCTTTTGATGACAGGCCGCGCAAGTCGCTTCGCCAGCGTATGGCGAATCGACTCCGCCCAGCATCGGCGCAGGTTTTGACGAAATGGGAGACGTTTGCGCCACTTTGTTCTGCTCATTAGTGAACTCGGTGTGCGCGGCGGTGACCACGTCCAACGCCGAGGGATCATCAGGAATCGTCGAATCGAGTTGCACATAGCGATTCACCTGATTATCGATGCTCCCATCGCTCTTAGCATAGACGCGGAGCTCGCCGAGGTATTTCGTCTGATTGTACGCATACGTAATCGTTGCGCGATTGAAGTGCTGAGGTTCATCCATGTTGCTGAGCTGCCGCGCGCCGATCAGGGAATCTATCTCAGAATTATCCGTAGCGAGTTTCTGGGCCTGATCCAAAGGCATGTAAGCAAGCGCGATGATGAAGTCCACTTTCTTTTTGAGCTCCGGCAGGATCTTCTTTGCAGTCTCAAAGGGATCGCTGATGTTGAAGCCCGCGTAGTTGTACTCCTTCTCATTGTTCGCGCCGGCGGGTTTCCCCTCGGAGAAACCGACTATGCCTATTCTGAGTTTCTGACCGGCGGCTCCGCGCTTGAGGACTATCTCGCGAATGACGTAGGGAACGGGTGCGGCATATTGCTGGTCGAGGGGCTTGATGTTCGCCGATATCAAGCGCTTGATGAACGGATACTCCTCGACGCGCTTGTCATAGCCGTCCTTTTTCAGAAGCTCGGCAACGTATGGAAGATCAACGTAGCTGATGTTGGCTGCGTCTTGATGGAAGTCGCCGTATCCCTTGACTACCCACTTGTTTTTTGTGATAACTTCGCCGGGCAGTTGATTGGCGGCGTAGCGATCATCCGAGAACTGATTCCCAGCATCAACAGAAAGCGTTGGCACTTCCGAGTTCGACCTGTGTCTGAAAGCCTTGATATAACTGACACGCCGTGCCAGTCCACCCAGAGGGTGGCTCGGTCAGCCACAGGTTTCGAGGCTGCCGTGAATATCAGCCCCATACATTACCGCGAATGCGTACCCGTCATCTTCACCTAAACGCTCTTTTATTCTTGGGTCGTTCACATCGAAGCTAACGCTGTCGTCTTGATCGCCATCGACGCCGCCGGATCGAGAGCATCCGCCAGTGATCGCAAGCGCGGCCGCGAACGCAACAATGAGAAGCAACGAGATTTTTCGACGCAAAGGGACCTCCGAAAGTTCAGTATTTCGAAGCGAGAGGGCGACTCGGGCGTTGACCATTCAACGCTTCGCCGTCCGCTTCTGACTTATCAACCATGCTGGAGAGAAAACCACGAATCATTCTGGCTTCCGCGTCGCCCCGGCGCGCCCAACTGCTCCAGCAAATTGGTGTTGAATTCGAAGTAGCGCCTGGCAACGTAACAGAGATGCCTCATCCTGATGAGGCACCGCCGGATTATATCACACGTATTTCGAGGGCTAAAGTTATTGCGGCCGCGCGTGGGTTCGATAGCGGCCTGGTGCTTGGCGCGGACACAGTGGTCGTGCTCGACGGACAGTTACTCGGCAAGCCCGAGGACGAAGCGGCGGCCCGGCGAATGCTGAGCCAGTTATCCGGCAAGTGGCACGCTGTTATGACCGGGGTCGCGCTCTACGATATCGAATCCCGGCGAGAAGTCGCCGACTACGACAAGACACTCGTCAAGTTTGCGCAAATCACCGATGGCGAGATTGACTGGTACCTGAAGACGGGAGAACCGATGGACAAGGCAGGCGCATATGGAATCCAGGGACGCGGCGGACTGTTCGTTGACGAGATCGCCGGCAACTACTACAACGTCGTCGGTCTGCCTATACCATTGGTCTATCGACTCGCGCGCCGCCTCGGTTATTCATTCCTCGATTGAAGAGCTTGCGAAGTCACCGGACGTTGCTCATGATTCGCCGCTTCGTTAGGGTAGTCATATGAGCAATATAGAAAAGAAATCTGCCGTCGTCACCGGAGGAACGCGAGGTATCGGGCTTGCGATTTCGCTCGCGCTTCTCGAGCGCGGAGCAAGCGTATTGATCTGTTCTCGAAAAGAAGACGATGTTGCGCGTTCGGTTGCGACTTTGGAGTCTCGTTACGGCGACAAAATTCACGGCATCGCCTGCGATGTGAGTAGTCACTCGGACGTCCAATCACTCTTCCGCCGAGCCAACGAGATATTCGGCGGTGTCGGCATCCTCATCAACAATGCCGGGATCGGCTCGCACAACAACGTCGAGCAGACAACCACGGACGAATGGGCCGCGACGATCGGAACAAATCTCTCGGGAGTGTTCTACTGCTGCCGCGAAGCCATTCCGCTGATGAGGGGACGCGGTGGCTACATCATCAACGTCGGCAGCCTCGCCGGTAAGAACCCAATCCCGGGGATGGCCGCTTACTGTGCGTCGAAGTTTGGGCTACTCGGGTTCTCTGAGGCGCTGATGCAAGAGGTGCGATACGACCAAATCCGTGTGAGCTGTGTGATGCCGGGCTCGGTTAACACCAGCTTCGGTCGAAACAGCGAGCGTGATCCCGCAACGACCTGGAAGCTCCTGCCGGAAGACGTCGCGACAGTAGTCGTTAACCTATTGGAGATGGATTCACGGGCGCTGCCCAGTCGTGTCGAACTCCGGCCGTCGGAACCCAGGAAGTAATCATCGGGAGGAAACTTCCCCATTCTTGAGTGAAATTGCGCCCCTCAGAGCCACCCGGATTATGAGACTGGCTGACTGCCGCAGCGTGCCGGGGAAACTTGCGCAGATGATAAGCCGGAACGTTGTTTGCACGACATCATTTTCAAATATCTACTAAAGGAGAAGGAAGCATTGGGTTCGATCTCTCTAGTTACGGTTTCTATTAATATTGTGAGACTTGCTCCGCGTTGACACCTCAAAATGGGGCTTGCTAGAATGCGCAGTGGTTGTCTAATTATTCTTCGACAGAGATCACCCAAAACTACCTTGGAAATCGGCTATGGCAACAACCGAAACTGAAATAGCTCCGCCAAACGAAGCTGCGGCGACGGCGACTCCGGCGGTCAAGATCATCGCCAAGAAGGGCGATTCATTGCTCGACAAGGGGCTGCGACTCCTGAGCTCGGTCCGTTTTGGCATCGTGATGCTGAGCATTCTCCTGCTGTGTTGCATGATTGGGATGTTCGTAATGCAGGTCAATGTCGATGGTTTTCAAAAGTACTATAGCAACCTGAAACCGGCGCAGAGAGCCGTTTACGGCGCGTTGAACTTCTTCGATATTTACCGCTCTCGCTACTTCACGCTGCTGTTGGCAGTGACCGGACTAAACATCATACTGGCTTCAATCGATCGCTTTCCGGCTGCCTGGACGTACGTGCGAAAACCAAAACTTTCAGCATCCCCGAAGTTCATCGCGGCTCAGCAATTTACTTCTGAAACAACACATCACGCGGGTCCGCAAAACGCCGCCGAAACGGTGAAGAAGGCCTGGCGAAGACTCGGCTTCAGGGGCCGCGTCACTGAAGAGAATAATCGCATCACAGTTTTCGCGCAGCGTAACGCCTGGAACCGTCTTGGCGCGTACATCGTTCACGTCGCATTGCTGACGATCTTCACCGGAGGTTTTCTCACGAGCCGCTATGGTTTGGGCGGCCCAATGGAGATCAAGCCGGGCAAGACCTCAAATGTTTTTTCAACTTCCGAGATAACGATTGATGGGGCGCGCGAGGCGCAGGCGATGCTTCCATTTCAGATCGAGTGCCTGGACCTGCAGCAGAAGCTGATCAAGCCGGAAGGCACTCTGGATCAGACGAACACGATTGATTGGCTCAGCTCGATCAGGATCATCGACAAGGAGCGCAACGTCCAGCAGGACATGCTTGTTCACCTCAACAACGTTGGTGACTATCGAGGCTATCGTTTCTTTCAAAACTCCTTCATGCCGGTGGGCAACGCTCGCCAGATCACCATAACCTTTGAGCCGGCGGCAGGAGGTGGAACGCCAAGCCAGCCGGTAACCATCATGCGAAACGGCTCGGCCGAGGTTCCCGGAATCGGCACCGTACGGTACGTGGGCTTCTTTGCGGACTTCGATGTGGACTCGTCGGGCCCGACGACTCTTTCGCGTGAGTACAACAATCCTGCGGCGCAGCTCGAGATAACCGGCGCGGATGGAAAACGTCACATGGCGTTCGCCTTCAATCCACAGCTTGCTGCCGAGTATCTGACAAAGGCGAGTGAGAAAGTCAAAGACGGCGGCGACAATCCGCTGTTGATCAATGGTAACAAGATCATCCTGAGGGATTTTGAGAAGGTCTCGCTCACACATACGCTGACCATTCAGTATGATCCCGGGCGTACGCCGGTATACATCGGGTTCACGTTGTTGGTCCTGGCGTTGTGCAGCGTCTTCTTTTTCTCGCATCAGCGAGTGTGGGCGGTAATTGAGCCTGACGGCGACGGCTCCAAGATATACTTCGGCGGAAATACAAACCGGAACAGGCCTGCATTCGAAGGCCGGTTCAATTGGCTTGTGCAGTCTGTTACGGGAGGACCAAAAGATGAGTAGAGCTATAAAGCACGAAGAAGCGATGTTGCCCGAGCTCGAGTTGAGCCTTCCCGCGAAGGCCGCGGGCCTGCTGCCGATCATATTGCCGATCGCGGGCGCCGTCCTGCTGATAATGATCCGCATTCAAGCCGGGCGGCCCGTTGGCTTCATCTACAGTGACGCTCTGGTGATGCTCGCGCTGATCAGTTACATCTGCGCCGCCGTTCTATTGGTCACCAATATTTTCGTGAAAGAAGGCGTGCTCGACCGGCTCGGTCTGTTCACCACTGCGCTCGGATATTGCTTCAACCTTTCCGGGTGGATGATTCGGTGGGTGGAGGCCGGCGACAAAGAAGGTTGGAAAGCCGGAATCAACGGCGTGTGGCGATACTTTCCGTTGGACAATTTGTATGCGCTCACGTTGGGGTTTTGCGCGGGCGCGGGTATCGCGACGCTGGTCGTGATTCGCAAGCCGAAGTATCGCGCGCTGGGTGCTCTATCGATGCCGATCCTTGTAGTGATTCTCGCATTGGGAATGATGCTCGGAAGTGGCATCAGCACATTGCCGCCAATTCTCGACAGCTACTGGCGGCCCATTCACGTTTCGATAGCGACGCTCGCATACGGCGTTTGCCTGTTTAGCTTTGGGCTCGCGTTCGCGTATCTGCTCAAGGACGGCATTCGATCCGAAGCCGTCGCGATATGGGCAGCGGGTTACGGCTTGTTGGTCTTGGGCACTCTCGGCTACGGCACGGCTGAGGCTTATTCGGTGCCGTTCCATATGCAGTACACAGTGAATCTGTTCCTCGATAAGAACTCGCTTCCGCTGCGCACCGAGCTTCCGATGGTCGGCCCGTTGATGGCTCTGACGCTGCTAGTGATCGTCGCGGCGATCGGGCTTCTGATACGAGATCATTTCAACCGCGATGACAGAGTGAGAGCGTGGGGCTGGAAGGCCTTCAACGCCGCGATGATTTTGCAGGTGCTTGTGCTGGCTTTGCTCTTGTTCCAGATGAAGACCCTCGACAACCCTGCTCAGCGAGTACCCGCGCGAGAGTATCCAGCTTTCGCCGTATGGATGTCGGAGCAATCGCAGCAGCCGGTCACCGTTGACGAGGCTCAGCGTTGGGTTCAGCAAAACTCGTCGAGCCTTAAGCTCAGTATGACATCGAATCCGGTTGAGTTCGGCGGTTTGATGGGTTTATCAGTCGCGCTGTTTCTCGTGGCACTGTTCTCGTGGAAGCGCGAAGCGGTTGTTTCCGCGCTGCCAGGCATCAAGACGATTGACTCATTGCTATATCGCACGGTGGGCGTGGCCTTCCCGTTGTTGTCGTTGCTCCTGATCACCGGAGCTGTCTGGGCGAATGAGTCGTGGGGGCGATATTGGGGATGGGATTCGAAGGAAGTCGGCGCCCTGGTCGCGTGGATGGCTTACGCGGGATTCCTGCACACGCGCATCGCGCATGGATGGCGCGGACGCAGGAGCGCTTACTTTGCGCTGCTTGGATTCGCGCTGGTGATATTCACGTGGTTGGGCGTGAGCTTCATCATTCCGGGCTTACACTCCTACGCGGGGGTGTAGTTGAATGATATGATCTTGGAAGGGGAGGGTGGCATCGGCCACCCTTTTCCTTTTCGCGGCCCAGGTGGACTAGTCCCCTGCGATCACTTCGAAACAAAACCAGCCGGCAATACCTTGTGAGGGTCCATGCGTACAACCAGGTACACGATCTGATCCGATCTGATCTCGCTGAACCAATGCGGGGTGTTGGGAGGAATGATAACTACGTCGCCGGGGCCCAGCTTGCGGCTAACTCCGTTTTGAATCGGCCCGCCGCCGGTGCTTGGCCCGTTTAGCACTTTTACCACCGCACTGTCGGAAGGACTTTCGCGCGGATTCTCAATCACTCCGCCCGTAACGAGCGTCCCAGTGCCCTCGATTACGTGGTAGACCTCGGTAATCTGACTGTGCTCGATGCCGCCGCCTGGATTTCGCCCCTCGGTTTTAGCCCGGCGCACGACGCCGACGCCAACGTTATATTCGCTATTGATGCTGACAACACGAAGCTGTTGATCGCTCACGGCCGTCGAAGCGCCCTTCAGCACCGCCGTCTTGATTTCATCGTTGGCAACGTCCGTTGCGGCGCCTCGCGGCCCATGACGGGGTGGGGCTTGAACCTCAGCAAGGCTCGCGGTCGATAGCAACAAGGCCAGCCCGCAAATTCTTGCGGTTATGTTCATGGTGACCTCCTTTCAGGTTCCTGCGGCTTAAGTACCAACTCGACGAGTAAGATCAATTTTGATTTGGAGAGCGGCTGATGTTTTGATACCATCGCGGCCAAACCAAACACTCGAAAGGACACTTATGATATTTGGAAAGCGTTTCTCTGAGTACGTTTCCTTCTCTAAGCCTATCCTATTCCTGATAGCGATCGTTGGGATTGCGCGTTTTGGACTGTCTCTCGCGGGAACTTCGAACACTGTCGTCAAGTGGCTGAGCATATCGGTGATCCTGCTGATTGGTCTCGTCTACTCAGCGATCCGCGTGCACACAACAGGGTTCGGCAGCTACTTGCAACTGCTGCCGGCGTTGTGGGTCCAGAGCGTTCTCGCACAGTTGATCGTAGCGATCGGTATCGTAGTCGCGATCGGCACGGGCCGCGACAACATTTTCAGCGCCCCGGAATACAGTGGCAACGCCGATGGAAAAACGTGGTTTCACGTTGGTGCGCACATTGTACTCGGAACGACAATCGGCCCCCTTATCTCGTGGCTGGTAGGCTGCGTCCTGATGTTTGTCACCAAGAAAGTCGTAAAGAAGGACGAGCCTCTCGCCGCGGCGAAGGGAGCATAAGCCGGCGCCCGAGGAATCAACTCGCTGGGCTTGACTAGTCGCGGGCGCCGGCCGTGGCTCGCTAGCGCCGGCCCCACAGATTTACTGTCGGGCGTGTCCGCCAGTTACCCTTGCCGTACCAGAACTCGACGCTTCGAATGCGCCGGCGATCGCCCGGCAGATCGATGACTCGGGTCTTCTCGTTTGCGGCGATTCGGTCTCTTATTTCTACCTGGTGATCCTCGCCGTTATCGAAGTGGACGACAACCTTGTAAAACTCAATTGCGCCGTCTCTAATTCCAAGTTGCAGAGCTCGGAATGAACCGGAGTTGTTTACGCGGATCCTGTCGTGGTCAGATCGGCCGTCTACGTGCGCCTGACCCAGAAAATCCCATCGATCGTTGTCTCGCCGATCGTAGCGTCTATCATCACGCCGTCTCTGACCGTACGAGGCTACACCGAGGCTGACAAGGAGCGTCAGCGAGATGATAAGTCGAACTGATGTCTTCAAGCTCATTGTGTTTTCTCCTGTCGTTGCAGATCAAATGAGTTGCAACTCAGCTTTGCGAAGCTGGTTAAAGATTCGAAGGTATTCATCAGCGGAGACCTTTTGAAAGTCTTCCGGATTAGTCCACACCAAGACGCTAAGCACAGCAGTATTGTCCGTGACCGATGTGACTCGCACAAGCGGCGCGGGTGACTTCAGAATTCTCACGTCGTCCGACAGAGCCGCGTGAATCGCGCTTATCGCGGGTTCCACATCGTCTTCGCGAACCTTGACGGTGAGTTCAATGCGACGCCGGTCGCTGAGCGAATAGTTGACGATCTTCGAGCCCCACACTTTCGAGTTGGGCATTATCACTCGCACACCATCGGTCGTGACCATCTGCATATTAACGATGGTCAGCTCCTTGACCTCACCCTGAGAGCCTTCGACCTCGATCAGATGACCCGCCTGAAAAGGACGGTAGATCAGCAGCAGCAACCCCGAGGCGAAATTCGAAAGCGTGTCCCTCAATCCGAATCCCAGAATCAAACCCGTTATTCCGAGGCTCGCTATGATCGACGTCACTTCAACGTTAAGGTTCGCGAGTGCGGCCAGGGTTGTGAGTATGGCTATGGTCAAAGATATCGAGCGGAGAAAGAAGTTGCGGAGCAAGTGATCATTGCTGATGCGGCTGCGATCCAGGAGTTTCGTCAGCCATCGCTTGCTCAGCTTGGAGATCAGCACGCCGATCACAAGAATCAAAAGCGCCGTAAGCCATCGAGGACCGTACGTGAGTAGAAAAGTTTTTATGTCGCTGATCTCAGTCATAAGAAGCTCTGCATCAGTTCCTACAACAGTCTGAAACTACCCCGAGGGTCCGTAAACGCGCAAGCTTTGCACCCACGCCTTGAAGATCAAAGGCCCTTCCAGGCCCTTCAGCGCCTCGAGAGCAGTTTATTGCGAATATCTTGCCTGAAAGAAAACCGTTGAGTATTAAAACTCAGACTTGCTACTATTCGAACATCAGTATTTCGAAGTGGGAGACCTGGCCCGATGATTAAAATCGCGATTTGTTTTCTCGTCATGCTCAGTGGTGGCGTTCTGGGATTGACCTTTCACGCCGAAGAACCTCGTTACGACTTGCTCAAGAAAATCGAAGAGGGCAGGGAACGGCTCAAGGGGGAATCGGTGCAATTGCAAATGGGAGTTGTCGGCACACGCCGAGTTCGAATCAGCCGGCGGCGCTACCAGGACGTTCCGATAACTGGAATCGTCGGCCGCGAGATGGCGCTCTCCATCCTCGAGCCTTCAGGGAAGATCAAAGTCGTGCGAGCCGTAAAGCGTGACGCGGCGTTTGAGGTTCTTACCGAAGGCTTTATCATTTCCATGCGCCGCGAGAACGGGATCAACTCTGACTTCGCGTGCATCGACCCGGCCGGCGGAAAAGTCGTCGCGGTCAAGTATCCGGTATCTAACGAGGGCAATCGCTTCGGCCCCGGTGATCCAGTCATCGAAGCTGTTTACACGCCGTACTCAGCGGAAATCAAAACCGAAGAAGTCATCAAGCGCGGGATCGAAGTTCAGAACGGTTTTATCGAAAAGGCGTATTCCCGTTTGCGCGAACGCGCGGTTATGTCTCGGGCCTTTCCGGGGCAGCGCGTGGTTGAAGTCATCCCAAGAGACGTCCTGCGAGTGCTGCTGCTGAACGAGCACATCGATCCCGGCGAATTCAAGAGCGCCGGATTGACCAAGCCTCTTGCCGAAAGAGTTCTGACCGTGATCGCTACAAATCGGGATAAGGCTTATGCCTACTCCGTCAGCCCTGCGCGCGCACGCGGCTTGGTTCAGATGATTCCTTCCACATATACACTCCTGTTGAACCGGTATCCCGCTGCCGGACTGAGATCAGACTTCGCGCAGGCAATGTCCGATCCTATCAACGCGGTAATGGCTCAAGTGTTATTGTGCGATTCAGACTGGCAGTCAATCCGCACGCGCAACGATCTTCCGGCGGATCGAGTGGGTCCGTATCTTGCGGCGGCTTACAACGGAGGTGTCGGGCGCGTTCTGACGCTATTGTCGAACGAATCAAACGACTGGATGGAAGAGCCCGATCAAAACGCGCGGCCGACCATAACAGTGAGCCGCAAAGTATCCGTCAGAATGCGCTCAAGCCGCGGCCGGGTAACGCGTCGCTATGTTATTAAGAGCTACACGCGAGCAGTCTTCAAGAACGAAACCAGCAAGTACGTGAGCCAGTATCATTGGATAAGCGATTTCCTCGCGGAGCGGGCGAAACCCGGAACTCCGCCGAAACTTGTTGAAGCGCGCTAGCACGCATTCCAGGAATCGGATTTGGAGGGAAATGACTGACGAGCACTCGGAGATACTGGCTTAAGCTTCCAGTTAATTTGATTCGCAAAAATAAAGAAGGGTCGAAGCAATCAGCGCAGCCCCCGTTGCCCTGATCGTATCGACCCTTCCGTTCTTTCGAAGCTCGTCTTTACATTTGGCAAGTCGAATGCCAAAGAGAATCATTCAACGCGTCGACGCTAAACCCTTGATTTGGTGTTGAGTCATCTGAGTGATCGCGGATTCAGAGCGGCGAGCCTCACATATTTTGTCATCGGCTATCACTCATTTTGTTATTCCGCGCGCTGTCACGACAACCGGTGCACCGCATCCAAGCGTTCGCGAGGCGATCCGGCCAGGATTCTTAAGCCGGGACTACTCAACAGTCGCGGCAATGGATCGATCCGCCAATCCACTAACTTTGACGGGCTGCGATTCTTCACGATATGATCAAGCGGTCCGGCAGGTTAACCCCCGAGAAAACTGACGATCGCCCCGGAGCGGTAAGACTCGATGCAAGAAAAAGCTCAGATGAAGATTCCTCTGTTGGACCTGGCTGCGCAGCACCAAACGATCGCTGGAGAGATTGAATCCGCGGTAATCCGAGTGCTCAACAGCCAGCAATTCATTCAGGGACCGGAGGTCCGCGAGCTTGAACGCGAACTCGCCCTTTACTGTCAATGCGAGTTCGCGATTGGTTGCGCGTCAGGATCAGACGGGCTTCTGCTGGCATTGATGGCCTGTGACGTGGGTCCGGGCGACGAAGTGATCACGAGCCCGTTCAGTTTCTTCGCCACGGTCGGTTCAATTGTTCGCCTTGGCGCAAAGCCCATATTCGTTGACATCGATCCGGAGACTTTCAACCTCACGACCGAGAGCCTGGAGCGAGCGGTCACTCCGAGAACAAAAGCGATAATGCCGGTTCATCTTTTCGGACTATGCGCCGAAATGGATTCAATCGACGAGTTGGCTTCGCGACTCAATATTCCAGTGATAGAAGACGCGGCTCAGGCTATTGGCGCCGAGTATCGCGGGAGAAGGGCAGGGAGCCTTGGTAAGATCGGTTGCTTCAGTTTTTATCCGTCCAAGAACCTTGGCGGGGCGGGCGACGGGGGCTTGCTCACGACGAACGACCCCGAAATCGCGGAGGCGCTCAGGACTTTGCGATCGCATGGTGCAAAGAAAAAGTACTATCACGATTACGTAGGCATCAACAGCCGGCTGGATTCGCTTCAAGCTGCGATTTTGCGTGTTAAGCTCCCTCATCTTGATCGATGGGCGGATGCTCGCCGCGCTAACGCTCAAAAATATCGTGAGCTCTTTAGCGCGGCCGAATCCACGTCGGATAGAACTGTCGGGCTGCCTTTCGAGCCAAACACCGGCCGGCACGTGTACAACCAGTTTGTGATTCGCGTCAGGGACCGCGATGCGCTTCGAGCCTACCTCCAGGATCGCGGCATTGGCACCGAGGTTTATTATCCGGTCCCCTTGCACCTGCAAAACTGTTTCAGTGATCTCGGCTATAGCGAAGGAGACTTTCCTGAAGCCGAGCGTGCTGCGCGAGAAGCACTTTCGATACCTGTTTATCCTGAACTCGATCAGGCGGCGCAGAAGTATGTCGTAGAGAATATCGCTTCGTTCTACAGGTTCCGATCACACGAGAAGGTGAGTTGATATGCGAGTCCTAATCACAGGAGGCGCCGGATTCCTTGGCTCACATCTCGTCGATCGTCTGATCGCCGACGGACACGACGTGCTGGTGTTCGACAATTTGCTCACCGGCCGGCTCGAGAACATCGAGCATCAGTTCGGTCACGAGCGCTTTAGATTTGTAAGACAGGACGTCACTGAATATTTGTTTGTCGCCGGAGATCTGGGCGCGGTGGTGCACTTCGCATCGCCGGCTAGTCCGATCGATTATCTTCAGCTTCCCATTCAGACACTAAAGGTTGGCAGCCTCGGGACTCACAAGGCGCTCGGTTTGGCGATAGCGAAGGGCGCGCGTTTCCTGTTGGCATCGACGTCCGAGGTCTACGGCGATCCGCAGGTTCATCCTCAACCCGAAGAATACTGGGGTCACGTAAATCCCGTGGGGCCGCGTGGTGTATACGACGAAGCCAAGCGATTCGGCGAAGCGATGACGATGGCTTATCACCGGTATCACGGGCTGGATACGCGGCTCGTGAGGATATTCAATACCTACGGCGCCAGGATGCGGCCAAATGATGGCCGTGTTGTTTCGAACTTTATCGTTCAAGCGTTGAAAGGCGAACCCCTCACTATATATGGAGACGGCACTCAGACTCGGTCCTTCACTTACGTGAGCGACTTGATCGACGGAATTGTTCGTTTGCTAATGGCTCCCGACACGGGCCCGTCGAAGGCAGAGGTTGAAACCCCAAATCGCGACGTAGATATCCACTTGCCGACAAACATCGGCAACCCAGGTGAATTCACGGTTATCGAGCTCGCGCGAAAAGTGATCGAGCTAACGAATAGCCGAAGCGTTATTGAACACAAACCATTGCCTGTCGATGATCCGCGCGTACGCCAGCCCGACATCGGCCGTGCCCGAAGGATCCTGGGGTGGGAGCCGCGAGTCAATCTTGAAGAGGGGCTCGTGAACACAATCGCTTATTTCAAAAGCGCGCTGTAACGGGAGTTAGATTCACTATGCATATTGCTGTGATCGGCACGGGCTACGTCGGACTGGTAACCGGTGCGTGCTTTGCCGACTTCGGAATGAGAGTGACCTGCGTAGATAAGGACGAAGCGAAAATTGCTTCGATTAAGGCAGGTCAAATGCCGATCTATGAGCCCGGCCTCGATGCGCTGGTTGCGAAGAACGTCCGAGAGGGCCGGCTGGATTTCAGCACTGATCTTAGAAGTACAGTTGCGCAGTCTCTGGTCGTGTTTCTGGCGGTCGGCACGCCGCCCAGCGGTGACGGCTCAGCCGACATGAGTCAAATAGACGAAGTCGCTTTCGAGATTGCGAAGGCGTTGAACGGCTATAAAGTGATCGTCACCAAGAGCACGGTCCCAGTTGGCGCTGCTTCGCGGATAAAAAAAATCATTGAGGAGAATAGAGCGACGGCGAGCCGCTTCTCGGTGGCCGCGAACCCGGAGTTCCTGAGAGAGGGCGCCGCAATCAACGACTTTATGCGTCCGGACCGTGTAGTCATCGGCTGCACCGATGAAGAGGCGATCGCAATCTTGAAAGACATCTACAGACCTCTGTATCTGATCGAAACTCCATTCGTGATAACAACGGCTGAATCCGCGGAGATGATCAAGTACGCGTCGAATGCCTTCCTTGCAACCAAAGTGTCATTCATCAACGAGATTGCCCGGTTGTGCGAATTGCTGGGAGCGGACGTGCATGACGTTGCGAAAGGAATGGGAATGGATGTCCGCATCGGCTCGAAGTTCCTGCATCCGGGCCCGGGATTCGGAGGAAGTTGTTTTCCAAAGGATGCGAAGGCGCTTGTTGCGTTGGGTCGCAGCGTCAACTATGACGTGCGGATTGTCGAAGCCGCGTTATTTGTAAATGATCTGCAGAGAAAGTCGATTATTGAGCGCGTAAGACGCCTTGTGCCCCAGCTCGAAGGCAAAACCATTGCAATTCTCGGATTGGCATTCAAGCCCGAAACCGATGACATCAGAGAAGCGCCCGCGCTCAAGATAATCGAGGATCTGCTGAATAGCGGAGCGAAGGTTCGGGCTTATGATCCCGCGGCAATCGAGACAGCGCGGCGGATTTTGCCCGGCATCGCATACTGCGAGGACGAGTATGAAGCCGCGCGCGGAAGCGATGTGCTTGTAGTTGTCACTGAGTGGAACCAGTTTCGAAGGCTCGATATGCCGCGGCTTAAGGAAGTAATGCGCGAGCCAAACATAGTGGACCTTCGAAACATCTATGAACCAGAGACCATGCGGTCGGAGGGATTCAACTACCTCGGAATGGGCCGGAACTAGGAGTTGTAGTTATGCTGTTACCTACTTCACGAGCAAACACGCGCGTGCTTTTGGTTCTCGTAGTCGCGATGGTGGCGTTGCCTGTCAGCGGCCAGCAGCAACGAGTTCAAAAAGATGACGAACCTATCAAGCTTCACACTACACTGGTGCAAGTGCCGGTGATTGTCAGCGCGCCGGGTGGACGGTACGTGAGCGATCTCAAGCAACCGGAGTTCACCATACTTGAAGACGGGGTCAAGCAGAACATCGAAGTCTTCGGTTCGGTTGAAGAGCCGTTCAGCGTGGCATTGCTGCTGGACTCGAGTGGGTCGACTGGCGCCGCGCTGGATCAGATAAAGTCCGCGGCATTGGCTTTTCTGGGTAACCTCAGGCCGCACGATCAGGTGATGATTGTTTCTTTCAATGACAGTGTTGAGATCCTGTCCGAGTTGACAAATGATTCGGCAAAGCTCGCGTCCGCGGTTCAATCGATCAAGGGCGGGGAGTTTACGCAAGTGTACGAGGCTGTATATACGGCGGTCTGGGAGCGCCTTCGTGATGTTCCCGGTAGAAAAGCAGTCATCTTGTTCACCGACGGGATAGACACTGCCAGCAGTGAGATATCAGAAGAAGAAACGCTTGACGCGGTCATTGAAAGCGAAGACATCATTGTTTATCCGATTCGATACGCCACTCGATCGGATGTCGAGCGCAAACTACAAGCGAAGTTGCGAGGCCCGGCCAATTCGAGCTATACGCCGGCAATGAACGTGAAACTTGAGGAGAGCATGCGCGAGTTGGATCGGACCTATCGTCGCGCGGACGAATACCTGCAGCAACTGGCAGAGATGTCAGGTGGCGTTGTTGAACGCGCAGACCGGCTAGGCGATTTGAAATCCGCTCTCGGCCGGATTGCGGAGGAGCTTCGACATCAGTATCTGCTCGCCTACTATCCCACACACCATGAGAAGGATGATCAATCTCGCAAGATCACGGTACGCGTCAGCCGCCCGGGCGTGATTGTGCGAGCGCGCCCTGCATATCGCATTGCGCAATGAGGATTCGTCAATTTGAAGAGGACCGTGGACAGCGAACTACTCGACAAGGTAAACGAGCGGGCGGGAAGGGGAGAACCCGTCGCTGTTGTTCGGATCCTCGGTGGCAATAACCAGGTCGTAAGCGTTTATGACGGGGAGCTGCACCCGCCGATCGCGGATAAAGAGCTTGAAGCGCAGGTGCTCGGATCCGTAGAAGCCTTGAATGAAAACATCGCGGATCTGGTGGATGTAATCGATGAGAAGGGAAGCCGCATTACGCTGGCTATCGAGATAATCAGGCCCGAACTCGAGTTGCTCATCTTTGGTGGTGGACATGTCGGGCAAGCGGTAGCATTGATCGGCGCACTCACCGGCTACCGCGTTACCGTCGTCGATGATCGCGAAGAATTTGCGTCGCGGCAAAGACTGCCGGATCCCGCGATCAACCTGGTTGTCAGTGATTACGCGAGCGCGAGTGAACGAGTGAACATCTCAACCAATACGGCCGTTGTGATCGTGACCCGGGGGCATCAATACGATGAGCTATGTCTCAAGAGTGTCATCGCCTCATCAGCAAGCTATATTGGAATGATTGGCAGTCGCAAACGCGTGCTTTCGGTGTTCAAGAAACTCGCGGGCGAGGGCGTTTCAGAATCCGCTTTGAAGAGAGTGCATGCCCCGATTGGGCTGTCGATCGGCGCAAGATCGCCGCAGGAAATTGGAGTGGCGATCGTCGCGGAAATAATCAATCACGTGAATAATCCTGGGCACGGATACAAGGGAGAGTGAAATGGCTTTTGAAGGTCTGGACGTATTGGGAATCGGCGCATTGCTATCGGACGAAGAGCGGCTCACGCAATCAGAAGTCAGAAGGTTTGTTGAGGCGGAAATCACTCCAATTATTGCTCTGTGTTTCGAGGAAGCACGGTTTCCTGTCAATCTGATACCGGCGCTTGCTGAACTTGGAGTGCTGGGAGCCAATCTTCCAGAAGAGTACGGCTGCGCTGGAATGAATAATGTAGCTTATGGCCTGGTTATGCAGGAGCTCGAAGCCGGGGATTCGGGCATCAGGAGTTTTGCTTCCGTACAGGGCGCTCTGTGTATGTACCCCATCTTTCAGTTTGGGAGCGAGGAGCAAAAACGAAAGTGGCTTCCACAGATGGCCGCGGGAAAAGTGATCGGTTGTTTCGGGCTGACGGAACCGAACTTCGGATCAAATCCCAGTGGAATGCTGACAAGAGCCAGGAGGGTGGGCGATGGATGGGTTTTGAACGGCTCCAAAGCATGGATTACGAACGGCACAATGGCGCATATTGCGATTGTCTGGGCAAAGACGGATGAGGATGATGAGATTCGTGGATTCATAGTCGAACGCGGCGCGAAGGGCTTCAGCACTCGTGAGACGCATCACAAGCTGAGCCTGCGAGCTTCGGACACGTCGCAGTTGTTCTTCGAAGACTGTCTAATTCCAATTGAGAACCTTCTTCCAGGGTCGGGAGGCCTGAAGAGTCCGCTCATGTGTCTGACTCAAGCTCGATATGGAATTGCCTGGGGTGCGATGGGTGCCGCGATGTCTTGCTTTGACACGGCACTCACGTACTCAAAGGAACGAGTTCAATTCGGGCGGCCGCTTGCCGGGTTCCAACTCACTCAAAAGAAGCTAGCGGAGATGGCCACCGAGATCAGCAAGGCTCAGTTGCTCAGCTTGCACCTTGGTCGAATGAAGGATGCTGGCACATTGAGACCCGTACACGTGTCGATGGGCAAAATGAATAACGTCGCTATGGCATTAGAATGCGCGCGGACCTCAAGGGGGATTCTAGGCGCGAATGGAATCACGGGTGAGTATCCGATCATGAGGCATATGTGCAACCTGGAATCCGTGTACACCTACGAGGGCACTCACGAGGTACACACGCTGGTCCTTGGGCAGCACTTGACGGGTGAGAATGCGTTTGAATGAACCCCGCAGGACTTCGAGTGTGCAGACATTGGTTTTGCCCATTTGTTTTTCGCGCAAACCAGGCGCATCTGGCCGGGCAGATTTCGGGTGTTAAACAAGAAACACTTATAGTAGAATGCGCCGCGACGTGTAGGCACACATCATTTGGTTGCGACGGTTGCTTAAGGTTTCGACGCGGGTGGGGTGCAATTACGAGTTATGCCCGCAGTCCAATACATACGCGGAACGCAAGCGGCAGCAGCGGCTCGAACTGAAGTAGATCGCCGTGTGGAACTTGAGGTTTGCGAGGGGAGTTCCTTGTTTCGAAGGTCGACTATTCCGATCCGACACGTGCCTGGAGCACTGGTCGCTACGCAACTCGATAGGATTGCCGCATTCGCAAAATCTCCCGTTGGTTGTGCGGCCAGGCAACGCTACTGTGAAAAATTCGGGCGAGTTGGCTTGTTTAGCCCTTTGAGGAGCGGAAAACAAGAGCGGAAGAACTAAGATGCAGACAACCGCAACGACAAATCGTTTTCCCGCGGGTCCTTCCTCTAAGATGGAATTCTCTGACTCTGACATCATCGTCAGTCGCAATCGACTCCTTCAACATATTGTTACTCGCCATTTAAGCCTGACGGTCCATTCTCACGAACTGTTCGTCGAGCTCGCCAACGAATTGATTCGCTTTGCTGAGCAAGCCTACTTCACGCGTGATGTTGATGCGCTGGATGAGGTCAGCAAGGTATTGATGAATCTGCCTGTAGACGCTGCGCGACAAATAGGAACTTATTATTACGCTCTCGCGATCAATCGAAGCGCTCGAACTGAGGCCGAAGCAATGCTCGAGACCATTGCCGATAACGGGCCGATTACTTACCGAGCGCGTGCGATTCAGACTTTGGGCGCAAACTACCACGCCAAGGGCCAGCTTGACGAAGCGTTGAGGTTTCAACTCGAGGCTTTGAGAGCCGCATCGGATCCAAATGCACGCGGCTTCCAGACAGCGCTGATGGCGCATCTTGAAATTGCGATAGTCAAAAGTCTTAAGGGTGACCACACCGGCGCCTTAGCAGACCTTAGAAAACTGCATCCCCTTGTAAACATAATCGCAAAACAAAAACCGTTTTTATTCTATGCATTTTGCAATTCGCTTGCGGTTGAATTAGCGGAGTTAGGCCGTCTCGCTGAAGCCGAAGCCTTTTGCGCCATAACTCTTGCATCGCCGCTCGCTCATGTCTATTCAGAATGGAGCGAGACGCGAGACGACATCGCGGCTAAGCGAACATCTGCTACGCCGACAGTCATCGGAATCAACCGGGCGCCAAAACCCCTGCCATCACCAAAGACTAAGCCGCAACGCCAGCGCAGGCAATTAGCAAAGCTCTCCCTGAGCACTCGAGTGAGGAAGGGCAGAGATTTATTTCAAAACTCGATAATTCCAATTCCAGCAACGATAACAACCCTCATCAGCGTGATGAGCATTCGTGACAGGGTGCTTATCTGCATTAGTCCTCGCTCTCCTCCGGCCTATTGCTGACGTACCCGCAATAAATCCGTCAGTCAAATAACAGCGGGGTAGGCCGTGGTCTCGCTGTCGGTCTGCCCTGTACTCCTTCACCGCGCTATGGCGTGAGGGTATTGGTGTATCTGTCAATGCTCTCACAGGAGAGGCGTGCATGAGTATTAGAGAAGAAGGCGAGAGTGCTAGTGATAGTGTGCTCCGCCCGCGATTCATCGCTGAAAAGGTGTGGTGCCCTTTGTGCAACGATTACTCGCACCTTATCAAGAGCGCGAACGCAGCGAAGCTTGCTAGCGTTCACCGAAGAACGATCTACCGCTACATTGAGGAAGGCGACGTGTATGCGCTAAAAATCGCCGGCAAATCGATTCGTGTCTGCACAGGTTGTTTACTGAAGCACTCTCAGTGAGGAACTCTTCTTCACACAGAAAATAAAGGGTGGCAGAGTATGACATCCTGGATTGACCGAGAAAGGCGCGTATCATATCTTCCAGAGTGAAATGCGACATTCTTCACTGTATGGCTGGTATCGTACGCAGGAGTGCCGTAGCGATTATGAGGCTCATTAAGGTCGACAGAATGGTTGAGATCATGGCGCAAGCTCCGGCGAGCGGGCGCCCCAACAGGATCAAGGTTTTCTCCTTTTAGCGGCTTGAGAGGGTGCACCGCGCGTTCGGGCAATCATCCCAGAAGCCTGAATGCGCGACGCGCCCTCTCCTTTTTCTTTGTCTTGAACACGCCTTAACGAATCACTACTCACTGTCACACTACTACACTACTACACTACTACATAATATCTATTATCGGACACAGCCAACCAGAGCATGGGTCGGTTTAATCCAGATCTTGAATGGTAATGTTGACTCTGACTTCTCCATAGGCCGTGTTGATTGGCGCCACAAGCGTTTCGTAGCACTGATCGTAACTGACCAGATTCGCGCCGGTGATCACGGTAGGCGGACTCATTCTCAGTTTGGTCCCGCAATCGTTGATCTCCGATATGGCGCGTCCGATTGCCATCGAAGCGAGCTCGGCGATCGAGCTGCGGACGAGCGGAGTCATTCCAGGCGAGGGCTCGCCAAGCATATGGCCGGCGAGCTGCACTGCGGTGAACGTGTCCATGTCAAAGATAACGCGACCTTGCGCATCTCCTGCCAGTCCGATTATTGCCATTACTTCCCGTCCGGCTACCGGGCTCGGTTTCATCGTCAGTGACGGAACATCGACCGTTGGTCCCACGATCTCTTTGAAGAGCGAGATAGTCGAGTCCACAAACATTCTTACAAAGTCTAGCCTCATAGTAGCTCCTGAGCGGGAGTTTCGGGCGACAGTACGTCTTCGATCGCCTTCCTAAGCTGATCCGTAGTCACGGGTTTCGGAATGAAGCACTTTGCTCCAGCCGCCATCGCATCCGCGACTTTCTCCTTGTAGCTAACGGAGCTGATCATTATTACCCTTGCTCCGGGGTCGGTATCGCAAATCTTTCTAACCGTCTCCACGCCTTCCAGGCCTGGCATCACGATATCCATTAGTACAATGTCGGGTCTGAGCCGGCCGTACTCTCTGATAGCTTCAGTGCCGTTGGCTGCCTCGGTAGCGATCACATTGTCGAACGAGTCCATCATTCGTCTGAGATGAAATCTCATGAAAGCCGAATCGTCCACGATCAGGCATGTAAGGGGTGACTTTGGCATTGCAGTTACCTCATAGCTTGTGCGCATATATCGTCTCCTGCTGTGGGATTGTCCCGACTGTGGATGTCAAGTAGGACGGCATCGAAGTCAGCGCCAAGATTTTTTCAGCGAATCCTTTTTCGGTGGCGATCCGGGGCATGCCGTACACGGCGGAGCTATCTTTATCCTGAGCCACCGTGTGCCCTCCAGCCGCCAGCAGTTGGCCCAATCCGTTTGCTCCATCGTTGCCCATCCCGGTCAGAATTATTCCGGTCGCCGACGGTCCGTAATTCTCAGCGACGGATTCGAGTAGCACATCCACCGACGGGCGGTGACCATTTACCAGCGCTCCCTTATCCAGAAGAATCTCACAGCCGGCTAGCGTTTTTCTCACTCGCATATGCGAGCTTCCCGGCGCAAGAAGCACTTTGCCGGGTACAGCAAAATCGCCCGGCTCCGCTTCTTTTACTTCGAGTTCGCAAATCTCGTTCAGCCAGTATGCGAGCATTGTAGTAAAGCTCTCAGGCATGTGTTGGACAATAACGATCCCTGCATCCAGGTTCACCGGAAGGCGGGGTAATAAATATCGCAGTGCGTGAGGTCCGCCCGAGGAGGCTCCAATAGCGACAAGCCGCCCTGTCTTGCTTCCCTGCCTTGGGATCCTCTTTGGCGCTGCCCTGGGGATCTCTTTGGCAAACGTTATCGGACGGGTGCGGGCGGCCGCCTTTACCTTCGACAGCAGCTCTCCGGCCATCTCTGCGATTTGAGCGGCCGCGGCCGGTTTGCAAACGAAATCGACCGCCCCTTTTTCTAACGCCTGCATCGTCAATGCTGCCCCTCTAGATGTGAGCGAACTCAGCATCACTACCGGTGTGCGATGCTTTGACACCATCTCGCCCAGTGCCGTTAAGCCGTCCATTCGCGGCATATCCACATCCAGCGTTACCACATCGGGCTTCAGTTGTTCGACCTTAGTGAGAGCAAAGCATCCATCAATAGCCGTCGCAATGACCTCAATCTCAGGGTCCCGTTCGAGCAGGTTCGAGATGAGCTTTCGCATCACTGCCGAGTCATCTACCACCATCACCCGTATTTTTCTTCTCTCAGACAGCATAGACTTGCCTACCATTACCCTTTCCGCGTTCGTGCTTTACTGCTTTTCGAAAGATGACTTCTGAATCCATGATTAGCGCAACGCGTCCGTCTCCCAGCACTGATGCTCCGGCTAACGCGTCGTTTTGTACCCAATGATTATCGAGCGGCTTGATCACCAGCTCCTGCTCGCCAGCGATATCGTCCGCCACAACGCCGTACTGCTTATCACCAGTCGCCAGCACTATGATGAAACACTGTTCCGCTTCGTGCCTCAGCGCGGCGCCGCTGCCGCCCTTCCGCCGATCAAACGCGAGCACGACTCCAGGCCGCACCAATGAAATAAACCGATCCCGCAATCTGTAGTGCTCCAGTCCGTCCAGCCGCACGAAATCAGATGATCGCGCGCGAGCTATTTCGCTCACTGCAAGCAAAGGCAACGCGAAAAGCTGTCCCGAAGCGTTGAACAACAGCGCTCGAATGATCGCCAACGTGAGTGGCATCCGCAGCATGAAGCAAGTACCGACACCGGCCTGGCTTTGGACCGTAACGCTGCCCCGCAACTGTTCCAACGCACCTCTGATCGCGCTTGCGCCAATCCCGCGCCCTGAGATTCGGGTTATTTCTTTGGCGGTCGAAAGGCCTTCGAGAAAGATCAGGTTCGTCGCTTCTTCTTCGGGCATCAGGTCGGCTTGTTGCTGACTTATTGCGCCGACGGCCACTGCTCTTCTCTTCAGGTCGATAATATCGATACCCCGCCCGTCATCCCATACTTCGACGGCGATCTGATTGCCCTCGTGATAAGCGCGCATTGTGATTCGCCCGATCTCGGGCTTCCCTGCTGCCACTCGCTCCGCTGGTGACTCGATTCCGTGATCGACCGCATTGCGCAGCAAATGTAAAAGCGGCTCATACAGCGAATCCACGAGAGCGCGATCAAGTTCCGTGCTGCCGCCGGTAACGTCGATCTGAATTAGTTTGCCGCGCTCCGATGCAAGCTCTCGCATTGGCCTGGTGAATCTTCGAAACACCTGATCGATGGTGACCATCCGCATCTTCAGAACAGCCTTCTGCAGTTCGCCAACCATTTTCCCCATATGTGCGCTTGCGCTGGTGAACCTGGCAACCAACTCGTTCTTCAATTCGGTTCGTTCAAGTTCAGACCCGACCTGGCTGATAATCGAACGCGCGATAACCATTTCTCCCGCGAGGTTCAGCAGCAAATCCACTTTCGCCGCCTCCACTCGAACATAGTCGCGCCGGTGTTTGACCGTAGTATCGCTCCCAGTCGAAGTTGCAGTTTCGTTTTTTGCCGACTCTGTATCGTTGGCTTTCAGCGAAGCAGGAGCAAACTCGGCGATCCTGTCACGTTTCTGAATAGAGCAGAGTTGCTCAACAAGCTCGGCGGCCGTTTCCCCCACAAGATCATCAACTTGTTCGCCGCCAATGGCGCTTCTGATTGAATCAAGCGCCGTTAGAATCAAATCGACAGATGGCTTATCGATCACTCGCTCGCCTCCCAGCACCGCATCGAATGCGCTTTCGATCTCGTGAGCAACGCTCGTCACCCCATCCAGTGCGACGCATGCCGAGTCTCCTTTGATCGTGTGAGCGCCCCGTCGTAGCCGCGTAACCGCTTCGGTGTCGGCGCCGCGCGCTTCGAGCGCAAGCAAGTCGTGACTCATCTCGTCGAGAATTTGGGTCGACTGATCGCGGAACACTGCGAGCAGTTCGTCGAATTCTCTTTTCGCCTTATCATCCATCGAATGCGTTATCCTTCGAGCCGGTACGCAATGCCTTTGTTGCGATGCACCATCGAGAATCTTGTCGAGAGCCCCTGCAGACTCTCGGCGTGTCCGAGAAACAGGAAGCCTCCGGGCACCAGGCAACCCGCGAATCGATTTACCAGCCTGCGCTGTTCTTCGACGTCGAAGTAGATCATCACGTTCCGGCAAAAAATGATGTCGAGCCCTCGAAGTCCGTTATCATGCTTTAGATTATGATAATCGAAAATCACGCGCTTCTTGGTTTGCTCGCGCACCACGTAGTACCCGTTCTCCTGTCGGAAGTACTTATCCACGTAGTATTGACTCAGCCCTTTCAATTGATCCGCCCGATAGAGGCCACATTGCGCGCGTTCCAGAGCAGTGAACGATAGGTCAGAAGCGAAGATTCGCAGTGTCCATGACTCCGCGTTTAGCAGAGTCTCAGACAGCGTCATTGCCACGCTGTACGGTTCCTGTCCCGTTGAGCATCCGGCGCTCCACACGCGCAGCAATCGTGTTCCGTCTCTCTCCTTCTTGCGAATGACTTCGGGTAATACGATCTCGCGGAACAGATCGAACTGGGGTTGATTCCTGAAGAAGGAGGTTTCGCAGATCATTAACGAATCCAGAAGCGCGGGCAACTCGCTCGATCGTCCCGGATTCCGGCTCACAAGTGAGTAGTATTCATAGCCGCTCTTGATGCCAAGCTCGTCCATGCGTCGTCTCAGTCTGGATTCCAGGAATGAGCGCTTCTCAGAACCCAGACTCACGCCGCACTCTTCATAGATGAAATCCCTAAACATCCTGAACTCACCTTCGGACAGCAATCTCAGGTTCAGCGCTCCGGAATCGAATTGATGCGACGGCTGTATTCTCATGCTCACGACTAGTCACCTGACCTTTTAAACCGCTTGCGCTGGAGCGATCTGTTCCCTCTGCCGGGACAGATACTCGATTACATGATCCAATTCACCAACGACCTCTTGTGAGAAGGCCTTTTCCAGGTCAATCAATGTAATGAACCTGTTATTCAGATTGACGACCGCCTGAACATACGCCGCGCCGATCTCTGATATGAGGTTGGGCACAGGCTCGATCATATCGTCGTTCACCCTGATTACCTCTGAAGCTCCGTCGACTATCAGGCCGGCGACTCTGCCTTCTACAAAAGTGACGATTATTCTGCGATCGCGACTTTCAATCGGGCGCGATGCGCGAAGCCTCTTTCTGAGATCAAGCACCGGCAACAAGTGTCCTCTGAGATTCATGACGCCCTCGACGTAGCCCTCTGTTTCGGGCACGGGCGTTATGTCGTGCATCAATACCACCTCTCGCGTCAGCATAATATCGACAGCGAATTCTTCGGTTCCCACTTTGAAGACGACCAGTTGTTTTCTAGGCACCTCGGTCTCCTGTTCGCTTGCTAGTCGCCCTGCGAAAAAGGCCTGAGCGTTGATCCGTTGCCTCTGCCCCCGACCGAGCCTGAGACGTCATAGGAGAAGGGATGAATGTAGTCATCCTTCACCCTGAATTGGGAAATAGACTTATTGAGTCGATCGGCGAGTCCGACCATACCCTCGATGGTCTGAGCAGTTTCGTGTGCGCCGGCGGATGTCTCGAGCGTTATGCTCGAGATGGTTTGCATTGCGCCCGCAACGTTACTCGTCACGCGAGCCTGCTCTTCTGAGGCCGCCGAGATTTCTTCAATCAGTTCTGACGACTGTCGAACGGCTTCGGAAATATCCTGGAGAGCGCGGCTCGCCTGGCTCGCCAGGTGGCTTCCGCCGCGAACTTCCTTCATGCCTACTTCCATGGCCGCCAATGCTTCGGACGTTTCGGTTTGAATCGACTTGATGAGATGACCGACATCACGTGTAGCGCGAGCGGACCTTTCAGCCAGCTTTCTGATCTCATCGGCGACCACGCTGAAGCCAAGGCCCGCTTCACCTGCATGTGCCGCTTCGATTGCCGCGTTCAGCGCCAACAAGTTTGTTTGTGACGCGATTTCGTCGATGAGATCGATGATCTCCGATATCTCCGAGCTGCGAATGCCGAGAAGACGCATCTTCTCCGATGTCTGTTGCACAGCGGAATCAATCCTCGACATCGCTTCAGAAGTGTCGCGAACCGACTTATCACCGTGCTCAGCCATATCGAGTGCGCGCCGAGCGGAGTCTGCCGACGCCTCTGCATTTCTTGACACCTGAGTCATTGACGCAGCCATCTCCTCGACCGCGCTTGAGGTATTTGTTATTTCATCCGCCTGCCGCTGCGATCCGACCGCGATCTGCTCCGCGGCGGCGAGGATTTCCGTTGCGCTCGAGGAAACCGACAAACCGATCTGTTTGACTTCGGTCAGCATCGTGCTGAAGTGGTCGAGCATAATGTTGACCGATTGAGCAACGCTGCCCAACGTATCGCCGCTTTCTTTGCCGCGTTTTGTCAGGTCGCCCTCGGATACTGACGAGACCATTGCCAACAATTCCTTCAGATTGTGCTCAAACTCCTGCTCGGCCAACCGTCGCGGCGTGACATCGCGAACGACGCCTCGAAATCCGGAAGGTTTTCCAGCGGCATCTCGCTTGAGCGTAATCGAAGACTCGACAAACCTGAGGCTTCCATCCTTTGCCGTCACTTGATATGCGAAGTCGCGGCTGGGCTCACCAGTTCGCGCCACCTTGTGGAATTCTTCATAAACCTGGCGCGCCACTTCGGGCGCCATGAATTGCCGATTGTTTAGACCCATCAGCTCTTCGGCGGGATAGCCGAGAGTCTTGCACACGGGCTCGTTGAAGAAGGTGAAGTTGCCTGTGAGATCAACTTCATAATACCCGTCTTCTATGCTTTCCAGGATTGTGCGGTACTTCTCCTCGCTCTGTCTTAACGCCTCGTCGGCGCGCTTGCGATTCAGAGCGCCTGCGATATGCTGAGAGACAAACGTCAGCACGTCTCTCTCAGTTTCGCCGAATCTCACGTTCTCGGTGTAGCTTTGGGCCGCGATAACACCGATTGTCGCGTCGCCAATCTTGAGAGGGATGCCAAGCCAGTCGACAGGCAGCGTCCCGATGACTTCGATCTCGCCAAGATTCGCAAGCGCCGTCAGGCTCTCGCGCGATGCAAGAAGCGGCCTGCCCGTACGGAGCACGTACTCGGTCATGCCTCTCTTTAGCTTTCGCGGCTCCGGCGCCTCATCAGCTTCGTCAACGTAATACGGAAAGCTCACAATCTTAGACGAGTGGTCGTAGACCGCGATGAAAAAATTGCCGGCATACATCAATTCGCCGACGATGCGATGAACTGCCTCAAAGAAGTTCTGCAGATCCTCGGTCGAGCCCGTAAGCTCAGCTACGCGATAAAGCGCCGACTGCAAGAGCTCCGCGCGTTTGCGCTGTGTGATGTCGGTATAGATTTCAATCCGGCCGGTTACTTTTCCCGATTCGTCCTTGATCGCATCCGCGCGTAGTGAGACCGGGATCACCGCGCCGCCAAGTCTGCGCATCTCTGTTTCGCCGGACCAGGACTCTCCGCGGGCCACGGCTTCCAGCACACTTTGAGGAACACTCGAGTCCTCGTATAACGAGGAGTTCTCCGCGTCGTTTCCCTGCCCTTCGGGAGTACATGCAAAAAGTTCTCGGTACCTCTTGTTGTAGTATGTGCCGGCTCGAGTAGCGTCGGTGACTGAGATTGCATCACCGGAGCTCTCGACCGCCTTGATTATCGCCAGTAGCGATTGCTTTTGTGCCAGCTCCGACTGCGCGGTCTCCTCCATTCGATCCATCATCGCGTTGAAGCTTGAAGCGAGCCCATGCTCGACCGCGCCGGTTGCTGTGCCGACGCGTACGCTCAGGTTTCCCGTCGCGGCCTCCTGCGTCACCGCACTGAACCTGTCGAGGCTGACGTTTATCCGCCTGGTGAAGACTAGCGCAACTATGCAGACCGTAACGAATGTTAGAAGGGCCGCGGATAGCGCATTGCTCATTGCAGTCCTCGCCAACAATGCGCTTGGATCCGAAGCCAACCGATCAAAACTTAGATATGTCGAGACGAAAGCTGCAATGCTGAAGAAGCTCGCTAGTGTGACCGCCATTAAGGCAAGTTTCACGCCCAGGACATTTGATTTGGGTTGTGCCACGATTTTGGAATTGCCAGTGCCCGCAGGCAGGGCGTTGCTTCGTTCGTTACTTGAGTCCATGACGTTACTCTTCTCGATTTAGCTGAACAGGAATGTGAGGTACACTTTAACCACGCGTTACAATGCCCTTGTCGAAACCTAATGGATCCGGCGACGGATGAATCGCAACGAGTGTAAGGGGCAGGCTTGATGCAGATGTCTCAGTAAGAGAGTTTCTGGTTGACTTCTACGAGGGCACGGCGGGGAGCACTCATAAAAACAAGCGTCAGAGTGCTTTTATTATGCCGACTACGGGGATGCAGTCAATACAAATTCGCGATGAATTGCGGGAGGCATTGTGTGCGCAGTGATCTTCGAGACTAACTCAGTTACCAGGAATTCCCCATTAGACTGCTCCACTGTTGAAGACTGCCAACCTTCATGTAGAGGTTGTCGTTCTTCTCGTCACCGATCGTGCTTACGGGCTTTCGAGCGTAGTTATGACCTGGGAACAATGCCGTGTCTTCCGGCAGCTTGCCCAGGACCTGCGTTAGGGATTGATACAAGTCCTCCGAATTTCCACCCGGCAAATCAACTCGTCCGCATCCCCCAATGAATAGCGTATCGCCCGAAACCAGCGCGGATTCAGCTAGAAAACATTGGCTGCCGGGCGTGTGTCCCGGCGTGTGCAGCAGCTTGACCTTGATGTCACCGATGCTGATCTCATCGCCTCCGCGATGCTTTTCGAGATCGCTCTCGGAGAGTCCGGTTACTTGCCTGATTCCGTCGCTCTCGAGTTGGTTTACGTGCACCTTGACCGGGCGCAGGGCCAACAGGTTTGAGAGTCCCGGGATGTTGTGTCCAAAGATATTACCGCCAACGTGATCCGGATGATAATGCGTCGCCAGCGCCCCGGTTATTTTCATGCCGTCATTTTCAGCCACCGCGATAATGCTCGCGATATCCCACGCCGGATCCACGACCATGCATTCCCGTTTCAAGTCGTCTCCAATCAGGTAAACAAAGTTGGCCATCTGGACCGCGAAGTCCTCGGACTGAGCGAATTCACGCCCCGCGAGTAACTGCCGAATGTATAGGCCCATAAGAATCTCCAAACCGTCAGAACCAGAGCACAGCATCGATGCTTGAAAATATGGCTCGGCTTAGGGTAAAACGATCACTATGAATAACGGCCGTCCTCAATCTCGAATAATAATTGTCGCGCTTGCGTTTGCCTGTTTTTGCGCGACGCTCTCGATCGTGGGTTGTTCCAGCGACAAGTCGAAGGCGAAGGCACTGATCGCGGAGTACATGAATGGCCAGGGCGTAACCGATATCAAGATTGATGTCTTTTATACCAGTCCCAGCTATCCTGACAAGGCATACACCAGCGCAACCGTCACATATAACTTCGCTAGCTCTGACGGAAAGCCCCAGCGAGAATTCCTCGGATTTGTTTTGAACCGCGTCGGCAATGATTGGCATATCGAGAAGAATACGCGTTATACGGCAGCGGAGAACCAGGCCGAAAAGTTTCTTGCTCCAAACGCCGGCAAATAAAAGTTGGTGTGCTGATCCGCCAATCCAGCGAAGAAAATCGGGGTCACTTTTCGCGTCCGCTCGTGTTCTCACCGTATTGGGGTCCATACCAGGACAGCTCGTCGTTGAATCCGGCCTGGCCTTGTCTAAATCGTCTTGTTTCTGAAACTGCGCCGTAGTATCCGGAATGTGGGACTGGGCCGTAAGACCCGCGCGCTGTCGGCGATTGCGGTAACTTGCGATATGGGCGTTCATAACCCCCGCCTATTCCGTAACCGCGCGTCCGGGGATCAAGACTTCGCGACGGGTGGCGATTTTGACTCTCGGTGCGGTTCCGTTTCAGATCGTCCTGCTTAGATTCATCGCTCATTATGGTTATTTACTACCCGCGAAGTGCCGATTGTCTATGTCGACGATGCCGTCGCTTGCGCCGTGTCGTTTTCTCCCTGCTCATCAAAATCGTCGCCCTCTTCTCCCCGGAAACGGCCAGCGAAGCCGTACTGGCGGAGCCGGCGGTAGAGTGTCCTGCGATCGATTCCCAAAACTCTTGCCGATTTGATTTGATGTCCGTTCATCTTCTC